>ERZ1066119.92-NODE-92-length-65126-cov-30.098677_pt1 | contig 65126 bp, 53 predicted proteins | sample MGYA00382766_ERZ1066119 | MGnify/ENA primary metagenome ERZ1066119 (study PRJEB33369, sample SAMEA5778349) | biofilm metagenome | biome: Industrial cooling water; feature: Water cooling tower basin; material: Biofilm | place: United Arab Emirates | collected...
GGGTTGATTAAGCCCAACCCAGCCTGCGAGGCCCGGTTCAGTCGATGTAGGCGCGCACCAGCGAGTTCAGGTGCACGCGCTCGGCGTCGCGCAGGAACGGGGCCAGCAGCATCATCACCTGCACGATGCCGTCGCGGATCGCGGCGTGTTCGTCCTTGTCGCCGCGCGCGGACGCGTAGTTGAGCCAAAAGGTGGCGATCACCAGCACGTTGGTGGCCACCGCGCGCAGCTCGTCGGTGGACGCGCGCATGACGCCGGCCTGCGAGAGGCCGCGCATGACCGCGTGGGCCTGCTCGTCGGCGCGCCTGAGGATCCGCGCGAAGCGCACGCGCAGGCGGCGGTTGCGGCTGAGGATCTCGACCAGGTCGCGGTACAGGAACCGGTAGTCCCAGATCGCCTCGAACACGTGGTGCAGCTGCAGCCAGATGTCCTCGAGCCCCGGCAGGCGGCCGTCGGGCGCGACCAGCGCGGCGTCCATGCGCTCCTCGAAGCGCGTGAACAGGTGCTCGATGATGTCGTCCTTGTTGCGGAAGTGGTAGTACAAATTGCCGGGGCTGATCTCCAGCTCGTCGGCGATGTGGTTGGTGGTGACGTGCGGCTCGCCCTGCGCGTTGAACATCGCCAGCGACGCGTCGAGGATGCGCTGGCGCGTCTGCCGGGCCACGGGCGCGCGTCAGCCGCGCAGCTTGGCGACGAGGTCGACGTACTGCTGCATGGCGTCCTCGCGGCTGGTGCCGGCCACCTTGCCCCAGGCCTCGTGCTTGGCGGTGCCCACGAAGTCGAAGAACCCCGGCTTGGGGCCGCTGACGTCGCCCTCGCTGCCCTGCTTGTAGAGCGCGTACAGGCGCAGCAGGGTGTCGTTGTCCGGGCGCTCCGGAAGGGACTGCACGTCGTTCTTGGCCTGCTCGAAGCGCTGCGCGAGATCGCTCACCGGGGCACCTGCGGTCGATGTGAGGCAGGCATCTTGGGCGCCCCCGGTCGCGGTGGTCAACCGCATGCCGGCGGCCTCGCGCGCGGCTGCGGGCGGGCGCCATGCGCGGGCCGTGCGCGTGCCGATTGTCCCGGTGCGGGGGCTCTGGCACCGTAGCCGTCGGCGCGGTGCCGCACCGCGCATCCGATCGACTGCATGGAGCGGGACATGGCTTACCTCGTCACCGGCGCGACCGGCTTCATCGGGCGCTTCCTCGTCTCCAACCTGCTGCGGCGCAAGGGCACGGTCCACGTGCTGGTGCGCAAGGATTCGCAGAAGAAGCTCGCGGCCATCGGCAAGGCGATGGGCTGGGACATGAAGTGCGTGGTGCCGGTGGTCGGCGACATGACGCAGCCGGCCTGCGGCGTCGCGCCGGCCCAGGTCAAGGCGCTCAAGGGCACCATCCGGCACGTGTTCCACCTCGCGGCGGTGTACGACCTGACCGCCAGTGCGGCAAGCCAGCGCGCGGCCAACATCGACGGCACGCAGCACGCGCTGGACCTGGCCGCGGCGATCGACGCCGGCTGCTTCCACCACACCAGTTCTATCGCCGCCGCGGGCCTCTACCCCGGCATCTTCCGCGAGGACATGTTCGCCGAGGCGGAAGGGCTCGACGATCCGTACCTGCGCACCAAGCACGACGCCGAGGGGCTGGTTCGCAAGGAAACCCGGGTGAAGTGGCGCATCTACCGGCCCGGGATGGTGGTCGGCCACAGCCAGACCGGCGAGATCGACAAGATCGACGGCCCGTACTACTTCTTCACCTTCCTCAAGAAGCTGCGCGAGATGCTGCCGCCGTGGATGCCGACGCTCGGCATCGAGGGCGGGCGCATCAACATCGTGCCGGTGGACTTCGTGGCCGATGCGATGGACCACATCGCGCACAAGCCCAAGCTCGACGGCCACACCTTCCACCTCACCGATCCGGAGCCCATGCGCGTCGGAGAGGTGCTCAACACCTTCGCGCGCGCAGGCCATGCGCCTGAGATGACGATGCGCATCGACGCGCGCATGTTCGCATTCGTGCCCTCGGGCGTGCGCGGCGCGGTGGCGGGCCTGCCGCCGGTGCGGCGCTTCATCGGCATGCTGCTGCGCGACTTCCGCATCCCGAAGGAGGTGCTGAAGTTCATCACCTACCCGACGCGCTTCGACAACCGCGAGGCGGAGCGGGCGCTGAAGGGCTCGGGGATCACGGTGCCACCGCTGGAGTCGTACGCGTGGCGGCTGTGGGACTACTGGGAGCGCCACCTCGATCCGGACCTGTTCGTCGACCGCACGCTCAAGGGCAAGGTGGGCGGCAAGGTCGTGGTCATCACCGGCGGCTCGTCGGGCATCGGGCTGTCGACCGCGCAGCGCGTGGCCGAGGCCGGCGCGACCACGATCATCGTCGCGCGCGGCGAGGAGGAGCTGTTCAAGGCGCGCGATGCGATGAACGCCGCCGGCGGCAAGGTGCATGCCTACACCGCCGACCTCGCGGACATGGCCGACTGCGACCGGCTCGTCGCGCAGGTGCTGGCCGACCACGGGCACGTGGACATCCTCATCAACAACGCCGGGCGCTCGATCCGCCGCTCGATCGAACTGTCCTACGACCGCTTCCACGACTTCGAGCGCACGATGCAGCTCAACTACTTCGGCAGCCTGCGCCTGATCATGGGCTTCCTGCCGAAGATGACCGAGCGCCGGCGCGGGCACGTCATCAACATCTCCTCGATCGGCGTGCTGGCCAATTCGCCGCGGTTCTCGGCGTACGTGGCGTCCAAGGCAGCGCTGGACGCGTTCAGCCGCTGCGCGCAGGGCGAACTGTCCGGCAAGGGCATCGCGTTCACCACCATCAACATGCCGCTGGTGCGCACGCCGATGATCGCGCCGACCAAGATGTACGACAGCGTGCCCACGCTCTCAACCGACGAGGCCGCGGACCTGCTGGTCAAGGCGATCATCGAACGCCCCAGCCGCATCGCCACGCGCCTGGGGATCTTCTCGGCGCTGCTCAACGCGGTGGCGCCCAAGGCCTACGAGGTGGTGATGAACACCGCCTTCGAGCTGTTCCCGGATTCGGCCGCCGCCAAGGGCGACAAGAAGGGCCTCAAGGACGAGCAGGCCAGCAACGAGCAGATCGCCTTCGCCGCGCTGATGCGCGGGGTGCACTGGTGACCGGGCGTGTCCGGCTGACGACAGCGGACGTCCCGGCCTGGCGGTACGGACCGTAGAGGCGCGCCCGCGCGCCTGCCGTCACCGACCGCGCGATCGTCAGAACGCCCGGCACTGCCGGAAGCGCACCCGCCCCGCGCCGGGCGGCGGCTGCAGTTGCAGGCGTACCGCACGCAGCGCGTCGTAGCGATCGACCACCGCGCAGATCGCCTTCACCTGGGCGTCGGTCGCCTCGGCGCTGAGGTACAGGGCGAGGGTGGAGCGGGTCGGCCACACCGCGCGTTCGACGCCGCCCACGCTGGTGATCGCGTTGGCGAGCGACTCGCGCGCGGCGTCCTCGTCCAGCGGGACCGGCGGCAGGGCGTCGGCGGGGCGCGGACTGCCCGCTGCGGCCGGTGCGCCGCCCGGGGCGGCGGCCGCGGGGACCGTGCCTGCACCCGTGGCCAGGTCGGCGTCGGACGAGGTGAACATCCCCGTCGCACTGCCGGCGAGCAGTCCGACCAGCAGCGCGGCGCCCCAGCCGAGCGCGATCTCGCGACCGAGGCGCGCATGCGCACGGCGCTGGATGTCCTGGTGGAGGCTGGGCGGCAGCAGCGGGTCGATCAGCGTCCACAGCGCGGGTCCGTCGAGCAGCTCGAGGCCCGGATGCGCGCGGCCCGCGCCGGCCTCGATGCGCCCGAGGGTGGCGAGGATGCCGCCGCGCGCATTGCGGAAGCGCACCGCGCGCGCGAGCTCGTCGACCATCTGCGCGCCGATGCGGTAATTGGCCCCCTGCTTGACGCTCAGCAGCCAGGTCTCGCCGTTGCGGTCGAGGACGAGGTCGGCTTCCTGCGTGGTCTGCGTCGCCGCCTCGCCGCGGGCCGCCTCGAAGCCCTGCGCATGCAGCGCTTCGATCACGAAGTGCGAGAACTCGCGCCAGCGCATCGACGCGAGGCTGCGGATGCCCTCGTCGGCCTCCAGCACCCGGCGTCGCGACGATCGCAGCCACGCGGCGACGGCGAATCCCGCCACCGCCGCCACCAGGACCGTCGTCAGCAGGAAGATGGGACTGGGCATGCGGCGCTCGGGGCTGGGGGACGCGGGCCGGGATGATACTTCGCGCCAATGCCGGCACCGTCGGCAGGCTGGGGCGTACATGCGTGCAGCGACGCATGCGCGCGCAGGTATCACCGGGGCGTGACTCGCCAGGCGGGCAGGCCCGCCTCAACGGGCCGCCGCGTCGACGGTGCGTCGCTTCGATCAGGGCGCCGCGGGGGGCTTGGGGGTGGCGATCACGCGGCGTGCCGGTGCCTTGGCGCGCGTGGTGCGGGGCGCGGACTTGCGGGGCGCGGACTTGCGCGGCGTCGCCGGCGTCGCGCGCTCGCCGCGCGGCGCGGGCGTGGCGTTGCGGCGGCGCAGTTCGGCCGTCAGCGTGTCGACGCGGCGGCTCAGGCCGTTGAGGTCCTCGCGGTTGGGCACGCCCAGCTGCACCAGTGCGCGCTGCACGCGGTCCTCGAAGACCTTCTCGAGGCGGTCCCAGGTGTCGGCGGCGCGCTCGCGGGCCTGTCCGACGGTGGATTCCACGCTGTCGCGCACCGTGCCCGCGCGCTGGCCGGCAAAGCGGCGTGCGGTCTGCTCGAGGTTGAGGCCTTCTTTGACCAGCCCTTCGAACAGCCGCGTGCCCTCGGCCTGCGCGCGGTTGAAGGCGCCGACGCCGGCCAGCCAGATCTGCTGCGCCGATTCGCTCAGCGAGCTGGCGGTGGGCTTGCGCGCCGGTTGCGGGCGCGCGCCCTTGCGCGCGGCGCCTGGGGTCTTGCGGGCGGTGCTCTTCTTGAACGTGGCCATGGGCAGGTCCTGGTTGAAGGCATTGGTCCGATGCCGGGTGCGCCGCACGATCGGCAGCGCCGGTAGAGCAATCACACCACGCGCGGCGCGGCGCCGGGACGCAGCGCATGCTCGACGTCGTCCAGCGCGCGGCGCAGGCGCGCGGTGGCTTCGGTGTCGCGGGTGGGCGGCGCGAGGCCGTCGACGATCGAGCGGGTGGCGTCGTCGACGACCGCCGTGCGCAGCGCGAGGCCGTGGGCCTCCAGCACCGGCGCGAGTTCGCCGGCGCGGCGGCGCAGGTCGGCCAGCGTGTTGCGGTACGCGAGGTCGCAGATGCGCCGGCGCGCGGCGAAGCTGAAGGCATCGGCGAAGAACAGCTCGCCGTCCTCCGCGTTGGGCTCGAACACGAATTGGTCGATGTCCGGGTACTGCTGCGCGTAGCGCGCCAGGCCGACCTGCATGCGCGACTGCAGCAGCGTGCGGAAGGTCTGCGAGAGCACCGCGGGCAGGCCGCCTGCCAGCAGCGTGCGCTCGGGCCCCATGCGCTGCCCGCGGCCGACGTTGAACGGCACGAGCGGGTTGACGCCGATCAGCAGGTCGATGCCGCGCTCGAGCACGACCGAGGCATGCATGGTCCGGCGCAGCGCGCCGTCGACGAAATGGCGGCCACGCAGGCGCACCGGCGGGTACAGGCCGGGCAGGGCGGCGCTGGCCTGGACGGCGACCGAGATCGGCACGTCGTCCCAGCCGTCCTCGCCGAAGCGCACCGCCTCGCCCGAATCCAGCTCCACCGCGACCACCGTCAGCGAGGCGGGCAGGTCGCGGAAATCGTTGCTGCGCCCGCGGCGGGTGAAGACGTCGCGCAGGAAGCGCTCGACGCTGCGGTTGTCGAACAGGCCGGTCGGCATGAGGCTGCCGACGCGCGCCATCGAGCCGGGCCACCGCGAGCGGTCCGGCGCCAGCAGCACCTCGCGCCACCACTCGACGGCGAGCCGCGGCGCGCGCGCCAGCCGCGACAGGTACTCGCCGACGGCCGGACGCATGAAGTCCTCGGGGCGGAACACCACGTCGTCGCTGTCGCCGGTGACGAAGATGCGGCACATCGCCGCGGTGTCCATGCGGTTGGCCAGGCCGGCCGCCAGGAACGCGCCGCTGGAGACGCCGACGTAGCAGTCGAGCCGGTGCAGGTCGACCCCGTCGATGGCCTCGTCGAGCGCGCGCAGCGCACCGAGCTCGTACATGCCGCCGATCGGGCCGCCGCCGGCCACGGCCAGGCCGATGCGCGGCGCCTCGTCGCGTCGTGGCTTGCGGTGTGCGGCCGGATGCAAGGACAGCATGCGAGGTGGGTCGTCGAAGGGCGCCGGAGTGTAGCCAGCGGGCGCGTGCGCGCGGCGTTGCCGCCGTCACGCCGGCGGCGGGATCATCGCGGCATGTCGCGCATACACGACCTGTCCGAGCGCCTGCAGCGCGCGCTGGCCGAGCACCAGCGCCTGCACGATCCCGGCCGCGAGCCGGCCAACGCCTCGCGCTGGCTGCAGCCGCTGCGCGCGTGGCAGGCCGCGCGCCTGGAGGACAGCTTCGGCCGCTTCCTGCGCGACGCGCACCGCCACGACGCGGCGCGGTTCTTCCTTGACGACCTGTACGGCGACCGCGACTTCAGCCGGCGCGACGCCGACATCGCGCGGGTGATGCCGATGATGCAGGCGCTGCTGCCGCGGCCGATGCTCGAGACGCTGGCCGACGCGATCGAAGTCGGCGCGCTGACGCAGTCGCTGGACCTGCGGGTTGCGCACGCGCTGGACCGCATCGCCCCGCGCCGGCGCGCGCTGGACACCGCGCTGTACGCGCGCGCCTACACCGGCACCGCGCCGCCCGCCGAGCGCGAGCGCCAGATCGAGCTGATCGGGCGCGTCGGGCACGGATTGGGGCGCGCGCTGCGCACCACCGGCGTGTCCACCCTGCTCAAGCTCGCGCGCGGTCCGGCGCGCGCGGCCGGGCTGGGCGAGCTGCAGGCATTCCTGGAGCGCGGCGTGTCGGCGTTCTCGCGGATCGGCAACGTCGGGGCGTTCGTCGACGAGATCGTGCGCGACGAGCGCGAGGTGATGGGCCGGCTCTACGCCGACGATCCGGATCCGTTCCGCCCGCCGGTCAGGTGAAGCGTTCGTCGAGCACGCGGCGGATCTCGGCCTCGATCGGGCCCTTCATCGCGCCGAGCAGGAAGCCCAGCTGCGCGCTCACGTGCAGCTGGTGCGGCGCCAGCGCGATGTGGCCGTCCACGCCGCTGCGCTTGAAGTGCATCAGGTCGCCCTCCCAGTGCGTGTCGACGCCGAAGCGCTCGGCGAGCTTGCGCGCGACTTCCTCCACGGCCTTGCGCGCCTTGGCCGGGGTGAGCGAATGGGTGTGGCGGATGTCGATGCTGGACACGGCGGCGCTCCGTTGGATGTTCGCGACGGCGCATTCTCGCGCCGCCGCGTGCAGGCGCGGTCACGCGCAGGCTGCGTGATAACTTGCCGCGCGTGGACAAGCTCAGCCTGCGATTCGCCGACCCCGACCGCGCGGACGCCCCGCTGCCGCCGGGCGTGCATGCGCTGGGACGCGATGGCCAGGGCCGGCCGGCGCTGGTGGTCGGCATGGGCGCCGGCGAGGTGCCGGAGGCGTTCGGCCAATTGAGCATCGACCGGCGCGGCATCTGGATGCACGTGCGCGACGGCGTGCGCGGCGTGCACGTCAACGGCCGCCCGGTGCGCCGCATGGCGGCGCTGCGCGCGGGTGACGTGCTGCATGTCGACGGGCACGAACTGTCGGTCGCCGGCCTGCCGCCGGAATCGCGACCGGCCCAGCCGGTGGCCGAGGGCGGCGCCCGCGTGCTGCTGCGCGCGATCGGTGGCGCCAACCACGGCCGCTGCTTCGGTGTGCGCGACGGCCTGCGGGTCGGCGCGGCGGCCGACGCCCACGTGCGCCTGGACGACGCGGCACCCCCGCACGTGGGCCGCGTGACCGTGCAGGGCGGTGCGCTGGTGGTGGAGGCGCACGATCCGCTGGCGCCGGTGCGCGTCAACGGGCATGCACGCGGGCGCGCGCCGCTGCACGTCGGCGACCAGCTCGCGTTCGGCCCGCACCGGTTCGTCGTGGAGGCCCCGCGGGTGGCGCCGCCGCCGAGCCTGCTGCGCACCGGCGAACACGAGGCGGTGGATGCGGGCGCTGCGCTGCACGAGCCCGGCGCCGGCGTGTCGTCGGTGCGACGCATTCCGTGGCTGCTGCTGGCCGCGGCGGTGATGGCGGGCTCGCTGGCGCTGTTGCTGATGTACGGCGCGCGCTAGCGGCGAGGGCCGGGCGCAGGGTGCGCTTGGCGCCACCGAACGGCAGGCGCGCAGGCGCGCCTCTACGCGGCGCGCGGGCGCGGGACGCGGCGACGCCATGCGTGCCACGCACGCCAGCCGAGCAGCACCGCCAGGATCGCCGCATACAGCAGCGGCTCGCGGATGTCGGATTTCACCAGCCACCAGAAATGCAGCACCGCCAGCACGGCGATCGCGTACACGAGCTTGTGCAACCGCGCCCAGTTGCGCCCCAGCGCGCGGATGGCGGCCTTCGTCGAGGTCAGCGCCAGCGGCACCAGCAGCAACCACGCGGCCATGCCGACGGTGATGTACGGCCGCTCGGCGATGTCCTCGAACACCTGCGCCCAGTAGCCGCGCAGGTCGAGCACGAGGTAGGCGGTGAGGTGCAGCGTCGCGTAGGCGAACGCGTAGAGCCCGAGCATGCGGCGGAAGCGCAGCAGCACCGTCTGCCCGGTCCAGTGGCGCAGCGGCGTGATCGCCAGCGTCGCCAGCAGCAGGCGCAGCGCCCAGATGCCGAGCTCGTGTTCGATCGCCGCGACCGGGTCGGCGCCCAGCCCACCATCGCCGGTGGAGAACTCCAGCCAGATCCGCCAGCCCAGCCACGCCGCCGGTGCCAGGCACAGGAGGTGGACCAGCGTCTTCGCGGCGACGAGCCCGCGCGCGGCACCCGCCACCTTCAGAACCACTTGCGCAGGTCGAGCCCCGCGTACATCGACGCCACCTGCTCGCCGTAGCCGTTGAACATGCGCGTTGGGATGCGGTCGGCGAACAGCTTGCTGCCGGTGCCGGCGATGCGGCGCTCGGTCTTCTGGCTCCAGCGCGGATGGTCCACGTCCGGGTTGACGTTGGAGAAGAAGCCGTACTCGCTCGGCTGCAGGTCGTTCCAGCTGGTCTCGGGACGCTTCTCGACGAAGTCGATCGCAACGATCGACTTGATGCTCTTGAACCCGTACTTCCACGGCACCGCCAGCCGCAGCGGCGCGCCGTTCTGCTGCGGCAGCGCCTTGCCGTACAGGCCGGTGACCAGGAACGCGAGCGGATGCATGGCCTCGTCGATGCGCAGGCCCTCGCGGTAGGGCCAGTCGATCGACGGCCAGGCGATGCCCGGCATCTGCGCGCGGTCGGCCAGCGTGGTGAAGGCGACGAACTTCGCCTTCGAGGTCGGGCCGAACTTCTTGAGCACGTCGGCCAGCGGCACGCCCAGCCACGGGATCACCATCGACCAGCCTTCCACGCAGCGCAGGCGGTACACGCGTTCGGTGGGTGTGAGGCCCGCCAGCAGTGTCTCCAGCGGCACGCGGCCCGGTTTGGCGCAGTGCCCGCCCACGCGCACGCTCCACGGCGAGGCGCGCAGCGTCTTCCTCGCGCGAGACGGATCGGCCTTGCCGGTGCCGAACTCGTAGAAGTTGTTGTAGGTGGTGATGTCCTGGTACGTCGTGCGCGGTTCGGCGGTGGAGAACCCGCTGCGCAGGGCGGCGGGCGCGACGCGCGTGCGCGGCGGAGGCGGGGGTTCGGCCTCCGCGCAGCCGGACAGCGCCAGCACCGGCGACAGGCCCAGCGCGGCCACGATGCGCCGGCGGTCCATGTACACGGCCTCGTCGGTGATCTCGGCGCTGGGAATGCGCAGGGCGTCGCGCAGGGACATGGCGGGCTCCTTCGGCGTGGCTGCCATCAGTACGCCACGCGCCGCGAAAAGGTTGCATGGGCCGCGCCTGCTGCACTGCGGCATACTCGGGGCACATCCCCTTCCCGCGAGACGTCGATGGCCCGCGCGTACAACTTCAGCCCCGGTCCCGCGATGCTGCCCGAGCCAGTCCTCGCGCAGGCCCGCGACGAGATGCTCGAGTGGGGGGACGCGCGCGCCTCGATCGTGGAGATGAGCCACCGCGGCCCCGAGTTCATCGCGGTTGCGCAGGCCGCCGGGGCCGACCTGCGCACGCTGCTGTCGATCCCCGACGACTACGCCGTGCTGTTCCTCGGCGGCGGCGCGACCACCGTGCAGGCGCTGCTGCCGCTGAACTTCGCCAACGCCGGCCAGCGCTGCGACTACGTGCTCTCCGGCCACTGGGGCAAGACCGCGGTCAAGCAGGCCAAGCCCTACGTCGACGTGCACGTGGCGGCCAGCAGCGAGGCCGGCGAGTTCCGCGACGTGCCCGCGCGCGCCACGTGGCAGCTGTCGAAGGACGCGGCCTACGTGCACGTCACCGCCAACGAGACCATCCACGGCGTCGAGTTCCGCGACATCCCCGCGGTCGGCGACGTGCCGCTGGTGGCCGACTACTCCTCGTCGATCGCCTCCGAGCCGCTGGACGTGTCGAAGTTCGGCGTCATCTACGCCGGCGCGCAGAAGAACCTCGGGCCGGTCGGGATCACCGTGGCGATCGTGCGGCGCGACCTGCTGGAACGCGCAGGCCAGCCGCGCGCGGACATCCTCGACTACCGCTCGCATGCCAAGGCGGAGTCGATGCTCAACACGCCGCCGACGTGGAACTGGTACGTGCTGGGCCTGACCGTGCGCTGGATGATCGAACAGGGCGGCGTCGCGCATTTCGCCGCGCTCAATGCGAGCAAGGCGGCGCTGCTTTACGCGGCGATCGACGGCTCGGGCGGCTTCTATCGCAACTTCGTCGCACCAGACGCGCGTTCGCGCATGAACGTGCCCTTCGTGCTGCACGACGAGGCGCTGGACAAGGCGTTCCTCGCCGAATCCGAGGCTGCCGGCCTGCTCGCACTCAAGGGCCACCGCGCGCTGGGCGGCATGCGCGCGTCGATCTACAACGCGATGCCGCTCGAGGGGGTGCAGGCGCTGGTGGAGTTCATGGGCGACTTCGCGCGGCGTCGCGGGTGAGCGTTCTTTTGTGACTCCATGCGGACGCGAGCTGATGGCGGACCGTGGCGAGTAGCGACACCCCAGCACGTCGCCCCTGCGCACGCAGGGGCCCAGCGACTGTTCCGCTGCAACGTGAGTTCCTGAAGGCACTGGGCCCCTGCGTTCGCAGGGGCGACGGTGAGCAGGGCTCGACGGAGGACGAGGATCGGATTCGCACGGCCCACACTGAGCGGCCCCCGCTCACCGCGACACCCGCCAACCAAATTCCACCGATGCACGACCTCACACCCACCGCCTGGATCGCACACCCCGGAACGCCGCTGCGCGGCCGCCTGCGCGTGCCCGGCGACAAGTCGGTCTCGCACCGTGCGGTGATGCTTGGCGCGCTGGCCGATGGCACCAGCGAGGTGCACGGCTTCCTCGAAGGCGAGGACACCCGCGCCACCGCGCGTGCATTCGCGGCGATGGGCGTGCGCATCGAAGCGCCGTCCGACGGCGTGCGCGTCATCCACGGCGCCGGCCTGCACGGGCTGCGCTCGCCAGCCGGGCCCATCGACTGCGGCAACGCCGGGACCGGCATGCGCCTGCTCGCGGGCGTGCTGGCGGGGCAGGCCTTCGACAGCACGCTGGTGGGCGATGCCTCGCTGTCTGCGCGGCCGATGCGCCGCGTCACCACGCCGCTGTCGCGGATGGGCGCGCGCATCGACAGCGACGGTGGACTGCCGCCGCTGCGCGTGCATGGCGGCCAGGCACTGGCCGGTATCGACTTCGAGCCCGAGGTCGCCAGCGCGCAGGTCAAGTCCGCCGTGCTGCTGGCCGGGCTGTACGCCCGCGGCGCCACGACGGTGCGCGAGCCGCATCCCACCCGCGACTACACCGAACGCATGCTCGCCGCGTTCGGCTGGCCGGTCGAATCCGCACCGGGATTCGCGCGCCTCGAGGGCGGGCACCGGCTTCGCGCCGCGCGCATCGACGTGCCCGCCGATTTTTCCTCGGCCGCCTTCGCGCTGGTCGCCGCCACGCTGGTGCCGGGTTCGGAGCTGGCCATCGAGGCGGTCGGCATCAATCCGCGCCGCACGGGCCTGCTGCATGCGTTGCGCGCGATGGGCGCCGACATCGATCTCGCCGATGCACGCGGGCACGGCGGCGAACCGGTCGCGGACCTGCGCGTGCGCCACGCGCCACTGCGGGGCATCGACGTCGACGCCGCGTGGGTGCCCGACATGATCGACGAGTTCCCGGTGCTGTTCGCCGCCGCGGCCTGCGCAACGGGCACCACGGTGGTCCGCGGCGCGGCGGAACTGCGCGTCAAGGAATCCGACCGCATCGCCGCGATGACCGCCGGCCTGCGTGCACTCGGCATCCGCGTGGACGAGTTCGACGATGGCGCGGCGATCCACGGCGGCATGCCCTTGGGCGGCACGGTCGACAGCCGCGGCGACCACCGCATCGCGATGGCGTTCGCCGTGCTCGCACAACGCGCCGCTGCGCCGGTGCGCATCGAGGACGTGGCCAACGTGGCGACGTCCTATCCCTGCTTCGCGGAATCGATGCGCGCGATCGGCTTCGGCCTCGAGCCCCCGTAGAGCCGCGCCGGCGCCTGCCTCGTAGAGGCGCGCTTGCGCGCCTGCGCCCGACGGTCGCGCGTCTCCCTGCGAAAGCACGACGCCGCCTCACACCGCACCGCGCCCGCGCCCGACCCGCGCCAGCCGCGGCTGCCCCCGTCAATCGGGGTTGAAGCGGATCGGCACCTTCACGCTGTCTACGGTCGGCACGCCATCGCGGCGCGCGGGTTCGAAGCGCCAGCGGCGCACCGCGTCGAGGGCCGCACGGTCCAGCGCGCGATTGCCGCTCGGTTGCGCAAGCGACACGGACGTCACCACGCCGTCGGGGCCGACCTCGGCGCGCACCAGCACCTCGCCCCCTTCGCCGCGGCGCAGCGCGGACGCCGGGTATCGCGGCGCGGGCATGGCGCCCGGCAATGGCCGCGCCCGCGTGCTGGCGGCCGGCGGTGGCGGCGCCACCTCGCGGCGCGGCTCGACCGCGACCGGCTCGACCTCGCGGCGAGGTTGGGCCTGGGCAGGTGGCTCGGCCGGGGCCGGAAGCGAGAAGTCCACGCCGCGTTCTCCACCGTCGACGGCGGACTCACGGGGCATCGGCGCGGGCAGTGGCGCGGGCGCTTCGCCGGCGGCGGGTGCGGGGCCGGCGCGGAAGAAGTCGTCGTCGTCGCGCGTGCCCAGCACCAGCGCGATCGAGACGACGAGGCCGATCGCGAACGCGATGCCGATCCACAGCGCGGCGCGCGGCCATGCACGGCGGCTCCCGGGCGCCTGGACGGGACGTGGCGATGGCGTGGGGGCGGGCGTCGACATCGCGGGCTCCTTGGGCGGGGGCGGCCGCGATTGTGCAGGCCCGCGCCGTGCAGGCGGCGACACGCCGGGCGCACCGTGGCGGTGGCCTAGAATCGCCGGCCCGTTCGCATCCTCGCCGCCATGCTCGATCCCAGCCTGCTCCGCCACGACGTCCACGCCCTCGCGGAGCGCCTGGCGTCATCGCGCGGGTTCGTGCTGGACGCCGGCGCGCTGGAGCGGCTGGAGTCCGAGCGCAAGCAACTGCAGGTGCGCACGCAGGAGCTGCAGAACCTGCGCAACACGCGCAGCAAGGCGATCGGGCAGGCGAAGGCGACCGGTGGCGACGTCGCCGCGCTGATGGCCGAGGTGGCCGGCATCGGCGATGAGCTGAAAGCCAGCGAATTGCGGCTCGACGCGCTCAAGGCCGAACTCGAAGCCGTGGCGCTCGGCATCCCGAACATCCCCGACGACAGCGTGCCGCCCGGCGCGGACGAGTCGGCCAACGTCGAGGTGCACCGCTGGGGCACGCCGCGCACGTTCGACTTCCCGGTGCGCGACCACGTCGAACTCGGTGCGCGCGACGGCATGCTGGATGGCGACACCGCGGCCAAGCTGTCCGGCGCGCGTTTCACCGTGCTGCGCGGCGGCATCGCAAGGCTGCACCGTGCGCTGGCGCAGTTCATGCTCGACCTTCATGTCGACACGCATGGCTACCAGGAAACGAACGTCCCGCTGGTCGTCAACGCCGACAGCCTGCAGGGCACTGGGCAGCTGCCAAAGTTCGAGGACGACCTGTTCGCCACCGACCTCGGCGAAAGCCGGCGTTACCTGATCCCCACCAGCGAAGTCCCGCTGACCAACATCGTCCGCGACACGATCGTCGAAGACGCCGCGCTGCCACTGCGCATGACCGCGCATTCGCTGTGCTTCCGCGCCGAGGCCGGCAGCCACGGGCGTGACACGCGCGGGATGATCCGCCAGCACCAGTTCGAGAAGGTCGAGCTGGTGTCGATCGCGCGGCCCGATGAAAGCGACACCGAGCACGAGCGCATGACGCGCTGTGCGGAAGTCGTGCTTGAAACCCTAGGCCTGCCGTACCGCCGCGTGCTGCTGTGCACCGGCGACATGGGGTTTTCCGCGCGCAAGACCTTCGACCTCGAGGTCTGGCTGCCGTCGCAGGAGACCTACCGCGAGATCTCCAGCTGCTCCAACTGCGGCGACTTCCAGACCCGCCGCATGCAGGCGCGCTGGCGCAACCCGTCCACCGGCAAGCCGGAGCTCGTGCACACCCTCAACGGCTCGGGCGTGGCGGTGGGCCGCGCGCTGATCGCGGTGATGGAGACGTACCAGAACAGCGACGGCACGATCACCGTGCCGGAGGCGCTGCGGGCGTACATGGGCGGCGTCGAGACAGTCTGACAACCCGGCACGCGTCGCAAGGCGCGCCACATATCGGGGGCGCCGAGCCTGCCCGGCGTCGCGAGGCGGACAACGCGGGGCTGGCTTTGCATCGCACGTCCGACAACGCCGGGCGAAGCCGGCGCCAGGGCCAATCAACAGGCTCGTCGCCCCTGCGCACGCAGGGGCCCAGCGACTTTCTCCCGGCCGCAGGGATGCGGAAGCACCAAGGCTCTGGGCCCCTGCGTGCGCAGGGGCGACGGCTTCGTTGTTGCCGCTGAAGCCTCGGGCCCCATGTCGTCCGTGTTGTGGCGCGGGTCAACGGCCGTGCGTGCGTAGGCGTTCACGGGTCTCGCTTCGCTCCACCCGGCCCACGGATCGGGCGGCACTGGGACGGGCGCGCAGCCGGCGGACGCGTGACCCCCCCTACGCCGCGACCGCCAGCGGCACCTCGATCGCGTCAACCTGCGCCAGGGCCGCGCGCACCGCGTCCTCGCGCGCCTGGGGCGACATCGCCACGCCCTCGGCGCGTACGAAACGCACGTCGGTGATGCCCAGCCAGCCGAACACGGCGCGCAGGTAGGGTTCCTGGAAATCCATCGGCGAGCCCGCGTACATCCCGCCGCGGCCGCTGGCCACCACCACCGTCTTGCCACCGGCCAGGCCCTGCGGGCCATCGGCGGTGTAGCGGAAGGTCTCGCCCGCCACGGCGATGCGGTCGATCCAGGCCTTGAGCGTGGACGGCACGCCGAAGTTGTACATCGGCGCGCCGATCACGATCGCGTCGCTGTCCTTGAACTCGCGCAGCACCGCCTGGCCGATCGCCACCGACGCGGCATCGGCGCCAGCGAGCGTGGCGGCGTCGAGGTGGGGCACGGGCTCGGCATCGAGGTCGCGCCGGACGACCTCGAGGCCCGGCACCAGGTCGCGCCAGCGCGCGACCACCGCGGCGGACAGTTCACGGGTCACGGAGCGGGCGCCGGCGGCGCTGGAATCGAGGTGCAGCAGCTTCATGTCGGGGGCTCGCAAGGGCGGACAGGGCCGCGGTCCCCATGATGTGTGGCGTTGCCATCGTGGGACAGAGGTGCTGATATGCCACCATCCGTTCCGCTGGTGAGTGCAATCCGATGCAGGACCTCAACGACCTCTACTACTTCGCGATGGTGGTCGAGCACGCCGGTTTCGCCTCGGCCGAACGCGCGCTGGGCATCCCCAAGTCGCGCCTGAGCCGGCGCATCAGCCAGCTGGAGACCGACCTCGGCGTGCGCCTACTGCAGAGGTCCACGCGCCGCTTCGCGGTGACGGAGGTCGGCAACAGCGTCTATCGCCATGCGCAGACGATGCTGGCCGAGGCCCAGGCCGCGCGCGAAGTCGTCGATCGTCTCTCCGCCGAACCGCGCGGGCTGATCCGCGTGAGCGTGCCGGTGGGGCTGGCGCAGATGCACATCCCGCAGCTGCTTCCGGAGTTCCTCGCGCGCCATCCGCAGGTGCGGGTGCACCTGCACGTGAGCAACCGCCGCGTGGACGTCATCAACGAAGGCGTCGACGTCGCCCTGCGCGTGCGCGCGCGGCTGGACGACGACGGCAGCCTGGTCATGCGCAGCTTCGGCCAGATCCAGGAGCTGCTGGTGGCCAGTCCCGGCTACCTCAAGCGCATGGGCCGGCCCGCGACGCCCGAATCGCTGGCCGAGCACGTGACCCTCAGCATCAGCGAGGACGAGGCGCGCCAGCGCTGGGAACTGCACGGGCCCGATGGCGAGGTGCGGCGCGTGGAGCTCCACCCGCGCGTGATGGGCTTCGATTTCCCGATGCTGATGTCCCTGGCCAAGCAGGGCGTCGGCATCACCCTGCTGCCGGAAACCGTCTGCGCCGATGCGGTGCGCCGCGGCGAGCTGGAGGTGGTGCTGCCGCAGTGGCGCCTGCCGCAGGGCATCTTCCACGCGGTGTTCGCCTCGCGCCGCGGGATGCTGCCGGCGGTGCGCGTGTTCATCGACTACCTCGCCGAAAAGGCCCCGGGGCTGGTGGAATCGGCGCGGCTGCAGTGCTCGGAGATCCACGGCAAGCCATGCCCGCCCGACGTCGCGACCGCGCCGGCGCGCGAGGCTGTCGTGGTGCCCTGAAGTACGCGCCGCCGCATTCGCCGCACCATCGCTGCGGCGGCCCCGTGCCAAAATGCGCGCCCACGGAGAGATGGCCGAGCGGTTTAAGGCAGCGGTCTTGAAAACCGCCGTGGTGGCGACACCACCGTGGGTTCGAATCCCACTCTCTCCGCCACCGTCGCGTGCACCGCGCGCGCTACGCCGCGGACCCGCGAACGCGCGCCGATCGCAGGCGGTATCGCCTGGCCGATCGATCGCTGCGCACACGCCCGATCGCGGCCCTAGGGCGAAGGCCGGTCGTCGGTACGGTCGTCGTAGACAGCCGCGTCGGCATCCGGATCACGGTCGTCGCGCATCGGCGGGGTGGCGTGGGCGGTCGGCGCATCGCCCGCCGGCGTCGTGCCGAGCGTCGCCTCCGGCGCGCTGTTGCATGCGTCGTGTGCAGTCGCGCGCGGTGTGGTCGGGGTCATGGCGTCGCCTCCGGGGTCGGGCGCGGATCGTCCGGGGGCAGGCGCCTTCGCGCGGTGAATGTCCGGCCCGCCTTGCACGCGCATGGCCGCGTCGATAGCCTGCGCGGGCTTCATGGACGACCACGCCACTTCAACGGAGTCAAGGGAATGACCATCCACGTCTACATCGTCGACGACCACGCGCTGGTGCGCGCGGGCATGCGCATGATCCTCGACGCCGAGCCCGGCATCGCCGTCGTCGGCGAGGCGGACTCGGCCGAGGCCGCGCTGCCGCAGATCCGCAGCCTGCGCCCGCAGGTGGTGCTGTGCGACCTGCACCTGCCCGGCATGAGCGGGCTCGAGCTCACCGAGCGCATCGTCCGCGGCCAGCAGGGCACCGCCGTCGTGGCCGTGTCGGTGCTCGACGACGGGCCGATGCCGCGGCGGCTGCTCGACGCGGGCGCCAGCGGCTACGTCGGCAAGGGCGGCGATGCGGCGGAACTCGTGCGCGCGGTACGCGACGTGGCCGATGGCCGCCGCTACCTGGCCAGCACCGTCGCGCGCAACATCGCGCTGTCGAGCCTGGATGCCAACCAGTCCCCGTTCGACTCGCTGAGCGGGCGCGAAATCGAGGTCGCGCTGCTGCTGATCCAGGGCATGCGCCAGGCGCAGATCGCCGAGCACCTGCGGCTCAGCCCCAAGACCGTGCACACGCACAAGGCGCGGATGTTCGCGCAGCTGCGCATCAAGGACACGGTGGCGCTCACGCGCTTGGCCACCCAGTACGGGCTGGTGGACACCGTCCGCGCGCTGGCCTGACCCGGCTCGGCGCACGCCAAAAAAAAGCCGGCCCGCGGGCCGGCTTTCTCGTTGGACGCAGGTGCGGTCAGGGCGTGCCGGCCCGTCCCGCGTCGGCCGCCGCCGCCGCCGCATCGGCCGAGCCGTGCGCGGCATCGAACAGGCCGTCCATGCGCGGCTCAACGCCATCGGCGCTTCCCGGTGCCGCGTCGATCGGCGCGTTGGCACCGGTGGGCGTGGCGCGTTCGTTGGCGGCGGCAGTCGCCGCCTTGGGCGCGGAGGCGGCGGCCGCCGCGACCGGCGTGGCAGGCGCGGCGGGTGACGACGCAGGCGCGGGGGCGCGCGACGCCGGGGTGGCACCGCCGGACGGCATGGCGCCCGTCGACGTGGGCGCCGCTGCAGGCGTCCCGCGCGCGTCGCCGGGTGAGGCGGCGATCGGCGCTCGCGGGGCGGCTGCGGGCGGCGCATCGGCCTTGGCGGGTGCCCCGGTCGCAAGCGCGGCGTTCGACACGGGGTTCGAGGCGCTCGTGCCGGATGCAGCGCTCCCCGGCGCGATCGGGCTGGACGCGTTCGCGCTTGCCGCAATCGGTTGCGCCGCAGTCGGTCGCGCGGCGGGCGAAGTCGGCGACACCGACGCGGGTGCTTCCGGCGGTGTCACCGCCGCGCTTTCGAGGGTCGCGGCCGCGGTGGCGGCGACGGCCGGCGCGGGTGGGCGTGGCGCAGGCGGCGCGATCGCGAGGGGCGCCGTGGGCGGCACGTCCCCTGACGCGGTTGCCGCGGGCTCGAGTGTGAGCGACCTACGTCCGCTATCGGCCGCCGGCGTCGATGCCCGGAACGAGGAGTCCCGCGACGGCACGGCCTGCGTGGATGCCGACGCAGGAGGTTTGTCGAACGTCGTGGACGGCACGGCGCCGGGAACCGCGACCCTCTCGATCGCCGCGGCCGCAGGCGACGCGGTGGCCGCTTCGCTCGGCGCTGCGTACGGCGCGTCGCCACTGCCTGCGGGCGAAACCGCGGGGGTGGGCACGCGCGGGATGGAGGCGGCCTCGGTGCCGTGGGATTCGCGCCCAGACGCTGGGGCTACGGCCGCGGGCGAGGTTGCGACCGGCGCAGGTGCAGTGACCGCCATCGACGCGGCCATGCCCGCCAGCGGGACGGTCGCTGCGCCGGACACCGATGCCGCTGCCGCGTTCGCTGGCGTCGCCGCCGGCGCGCGCGGGGTGGCGGGCGCGGCGGGGACGTCGTCGAAATCGAACTCGGGCTGGCCGCGCGCGGCCAATCCCTCGCTGCCGTCCTCGTCGTCCATCACCTCGTCATGGATGTCGCTACCGGCGACGTCGGTTGCACCTTCGCCACCGCGGCGGCGGCGGCGGCCACCGCGACGGCCGCGACGCCGGCGTCCGGACCCTTCGCCACCTTCGCCCTCGACCACGGTCGGCGCGACCGCACCGGCCTGCAGCGCATCGGCCGCGGCGCCGGCGGCGATCGCCGCGGGGGTCATGTCGTCGGTCATCACGGCCGCGGGCTGCGTGCGCGTGGCTTCGCCGGGCGGTTGGCCGGCGACCTGCTCGACGCGCGGCTGCTCGCCGGGCGTCGCATCGCCACGTGCCGCGTCGTTGCGCGGCGCGCGTGGCGCCTGCGGCTGCGGCTGCGGGGCGGGCTTCGCCTGGCCTTCGTTGCGTGGGGTCTTGGCCTGCTGCTGCTGGACGGTCTTGGCGGGCTGCGGCGGGCGTGGCTCGGCCTGCGGCTTGGGCGGGCGCGGCGCCTGCGCGGGCGCCTGCTGGGCCGGGCGCGCGTCACGGCGCTGGCCCTGCTGCGCGTCGCGCCCGGGCTTGCCGTTGCGTGAATCGCGATCGCGGCGGTTGCCGCGCTCGCGTTCGCCGCGTGCATCGCGCGCGCTGGTCGCCTCGGGTGCGGATGGTGCGGGCGGCTGCGAGCCGCGGAAGAAGCGCAGGATGCGCTCGACCACGCCGACCGAATGCGTCGGCGCCACCACCGGGGCGGGGGAGGGTGCGCGCGCCGGCTGCACCTGCGCGGCGCGCGGCGCGGGCTCCTCCTCGCGCGGCTCGCGCAGCGGCGCGGGCTGCGCGGGCTTGACCTTGGTCACCGCCGGCAGCGGCGCGTTGTTGAGGTTGGCCTTCGTCAGCGCGTGCGTGGGCAGCTTGCGCGGGGTGTGGCGCTGGTAGCTCGGCTTGGCGGTCTCTTCGCCGAGCTCGTTCTCGCGGATGCGCGTGACCTCGAAGTGCGGCGTGTGCAGCGCCTCGTCGGGCACGATCACGATCGGCGCGTCGTGGCGCTTCTCGATGTCCGAGAGCGCGCGGCGCTTCTCGTTGAGCAGGTAGCTGGCGATCTCCACCGGGGCCTGCACCAGCACCTGGCCGGTGTTGTCCTTCATCGCGTGCTCCTCGGCGAGCCGGATGATCGACAGCGACAGCGACTCGACGCTGCGCATGCGGCCATGGCCCTCGCAGCGCGGGCACACGATCTGGCTGGACTCGCCCAGCGACGGGCGCAGGCGCTGGCGGCTCATCTCGAGCAGGCCGAAGCGGCTGATGCGGCCGATCTGCACGCGCGCGCGGTCGTGCTTGAGCGCATTGGACAGCCGGTTCTCCACCTCGCGCTGGTGGCGGTTGCTCGACATGTCGATGAAGTCGATCACCACCAGTCCGCCCAGGTCGCGCAGGCGCATCTGCCGGGCCACCTCGTCGGCGGCCTCGAGGTTGGTGTTGAACGCGGTCTCCTCGATGTCGCTGCCCTTGGTGGCGCGCGCCGAGTTGACGTCGATGGCGGTCAACGCCTCGGTCTGGTCGATGACCAGTGCGCCGCCCGACGGCAGGCGGATCTCGCGCTCGTAGGCGTTCTCGATCTGGCTCTCGATCTGGAAGCGGTTGAACAGCGGCACGTCGTCCGTGTACGGCTTGAGCTTGCGCAGGTTGTGAGGCATCACCTGCTCGACGAACTCGCGCGCCTCCGAGTACATCTCCGGCGTGTCGACCAGGATCTCGCCGATGTCCGGGCGCATGTAGTCACGCAGCGCGCGGATGATCAGCCGGCTCTCCTGGTAGATCAGGAACGGCTCCTTGCGGGTCTTGTCGAGCGCGGCCTTGACGATCGCGTCCCAGACGTGGCGGAGGTAGTCGAGGTCCCACTGCAGCTCCTCGGCGTCGCGCCCCACGCCGGCGGTGCGGATGATCACGCCCATGCCGTCGGGGATGTCGAGTGCGTCCATCGCGCGCTTGAGCTCGGCGCGGTCGTCGCCCTCGATCCGGCGCGAGACGCCGCCGGCGGACGGCGAATTCGGCATCAGCACCATGTAGCGGCCGGCCAGCGAGATGAACGTGGTCAGCGCGGCGCCCTTGTTGCCGCGCTCCTCCTTGTCGACCTGCACCACGATCTCCTGGCCTTCGCGCAGGAGTTCCTTCATGCCGGCCTTGTTGTGGTCGGCGCCCTCGGCGAAGTAGTCGCGGGAGATTTCCTTGAGCGGCAGGAAGCCGTGGCGCTCGCCGCCGTAGTCGACGAAGACCGCTTCCAGCGAGGGCTCGATGCGGGTGATCTTGCCCTTGTAGATGTTCGACTTCTTCTGTTCCTTCGACGGCTGCTCGATGTCGATGTCGTACAGGGCCTGGCCGTCGACGATGGCCACGCGCAGTTCTTCTGCCTGCGTGGCGTTGATCAGCATGCGCTTCATGGGGGTGTCCTTCGCGCTGGTTCGCGCGACGACGCCGGTGGCGTGCTCGCCTCTGGACACCGCGTGGGCGCCGTCGCGTTACATCGCGCCGGGCCGTGGGCTCGTGCCAGCGCTGCAGACCACGGCGTGCCGCGGGAGCGCTTGTTCGTGCTGCATGTTCGGTGCGGGCCGCCGGCGCGCCGGAACGCGCCGGTGCGCCATGCGGGACATGTTCGAAAGCGCCGGTGCCTGCGCACCGGGCGACGCCAGAGTCCGCCGGCGAGCCGCTAACATGGCCGCCCCGGGGGCGGTGGCCGCGCGCTGCAACCGGATCCGCGGAAGCGGGCTTTCGGCCCGTGCCTGTCAGGACGACGGCCTGCCGTGACGGCAGGCTTGCCGTGAAGGCAGGCGAACTTCCAACGAAATCAAACGCTTATATCGCCCGGCGAGTGTAACAGAACAAGGCGCCCAATGGCCCCTCCCGAACCCGTGGCCGCCGGCGTGCGCCTGGTGCGCGTGCCCGACGACCGCGCCGGCCAGCGTCTGGACAACTTCCTGCTGGGCCAGCTCAAGGGCGCGCCGCGCTCGCTGGTCTACAAGATCGTGCGCTCCGGGCAGGTGCGCGTGAACGGCGGCCGCGCCAAGCCGGAGCGCAAGCTCGAGGCGGGCGACGAGGTGCGCGTGCCGCCGGTGCGGCTCGAGGAGGCGGGGCCGTCGGGCACGCCACCGAAGGCGATGATCGAGCGGCTGGAGGCGTCGGTGGTGTTCGAGGACGCCCGCCTGCTGGCGCTGTCCAAGCCGTCCGGGGTGGCCAGCCACGGCGGCAGCGGGGTGAGCTTCGGCGTGATCGAGACCCTGCGCGCTGCCCGGCCGGGGCAGCCGCTGGAGCTGGTCCACCGGCTGGACCGCGACACCTCGGGGCTGATGGTGGTGGCCAAGAAGCGCTCGGCGCTGACCGAGTTGCAGGCGCTGCTGCGCGAGGACCACGGCGCCGGCATCGGCAAGCGCTACCTGGCGCTGCTGGTCGGGCGCATGCCGGACGGGGTGATGAGCGTGGACGCGCCGCTGCACGTGGGCCTTCGCCAGGGCGGCGAGCGACACGTACAGGTGAACCCCGCCGGCAAGCCGTCGCTGAGCCACTTCCGCGTGCTGGAGCGGCGGGGCGGGCAGAGCTACTGCGAGGTACGCATCGAGACCGGGCGCACCCACCAGATCCGCGCGCATGCGAAGCACATCGGCCATCCGGTGGCGGGGGACGACAAATACGGCGAGCCGGACGCCAACCGCCGGCTGCGTGAGCAGGCGGGACTGAAGCGGTTGTTCCTGCACGCCTCGACGCTGGAGTTCGCGCTGGATGGCGGACGCACGCCGTATCTGCTGGACGCGCCGTTGGCGCCGGAGTTGGTCGAGGTGCTGGACCGGTTGGGCTAAGACCTAGCACGCGCGGCACGTTGCTCCGGCGCGCAGGGAGCCGACTTGCGAGCCAGGCCGCCCGTCGCTCCTGCGGACGCAGGGGCCCAGCGCCTTGTGATGTGCGCTCCGACGATGGCGGCATCGTGGCGAAAGTCGCTGGGCCCCTGCGTTCGCAGGGGCGACGATCGAACGAATGCGCGCACGGCGCATTGCAACCTCTGCGTGCGCCCGCACGAGCACCTGCAGCCGCGCCGACATGCGCGTGGTACCGCATCCGCGCATGCACCACCACGCGGCTGCACCGAACCCGTTCGCGCGCGCATCACTGGCACGCGCGTGTCTCCCCGCTCGTATCGTCTTGCGCAACGCGCTGCATGAGGACGAAAAACGGGCTGTCGGCGCGTGGACAGGTTTGGAAATCCGTCCACGCGTGAAGCGCGCTTTTTCCCGCCCGCGGTTGCAGGTATGCCGAGCGATACGCGCCCACGACGCCACCACCACGTGCCCTGCGGTTCGATCGCGCGTTTCCCGCCCCCTCGGACCCGCCATGGCCCTCGCCACCTGCCTGCTCGCCGCGCTCGCCGCCACCAGCGCCCCCTTGCCCGCGGTGCCGCCCGGCACGGTGCTGTCGGCGCGCAACGTGCCGATCGAACCCGGTGCGCGACGCGAAACGGTGGTCGAGGGTCTCGAGCATCCGTGGGGCCTGGCCTTCCTGCCCGACGGCAACGCGCTGGTCACCGAACGCCCGGGGCGCCTGCGCGTCGTGCGCGACGGCGTGCTGGTGCCAGAACCGGTGGCCGGCGTGCCGGCGGTGTTCGCGCAGAACCAGGGCGGGCTGCTCGATGTCGCCGTGCATCCGCGCTTCGCCGACAACCGGCTCGTCTACATCACCTACGCACACGGCAGCGCCGAGGCCAACACCACGCGCGTGGCGCGCGCGCGCTTCACCGGCACGGCCCTGGAAGGCCTCGAGGTCATCTTCGAGAGCAACCAGCCCAAGACTGCCGCCGGGCATTTCGGCTCGCGGCTGGCCTTCATGCCAGACGGCACGCTGCTGGTGTCGATCGGCGACGGCGGCAATCCGCCGGTGATGCTCGATGGCGCGTTCATCCGCGAAAAGGCGCAGGACCCGCGCAGCCACTGGGGCAAGATCGTGCGGCTCGACGAGCGCGGCGCCGCGCGGAAGGACAACCCGTTCCCGGGCGCGGCCAAGGGCGTGTGGTCGATCGGCCATCGCAACATCCAGGGCCTTGCGGTCGATGCGACGCGCGGCATCGTGTGGGCCACCGAGCACGGCTCGCTCGGCGGTGACGAGCTCAACCGCGTCGCCGGCGGCGGTAACCACGGCTGGCCGCTGGTGAGCATGACCCGCGAATACGTGGGCGGCGCGGCGATCGGCAGCGCCACCACGCGCGCCGGCAAGGTCGACCCGGTGCTGCTGTGGGATACCGCGGTCGCGCCGTCGGGCCTTGCGGTGTATGACGGCGACGCGTTCCCGCACTGGCGCGGCGACCTGTTTTCCGGCTCGCTGGTGAGCCTGGACGTGCGCCGCATCGACCTCGACGACGCCGGCGCGGTGCGCGGCGAGACCGCGCTGCGCATCGGCCAGCGCGTGCGCGAGGTCGAGGTGGGGCCGGCCGGCAACCTCTACGTGCTCACCGACGAGAAGTCCGGGCGGCTGCTGCGCTTCGTGCCCGCCGGCGGCGCGGCCACGCCCGCCGCGCCGCAGGCGATCGACCGGCCGGAACCGGCGCCACCGGCGCCGCCGCGCGGTTGATCGATCGCGGGCATCGAAAAACGCCGCCTGCTGCAGCGGCGCTGTGGTGAAGTCGGCCTGCGTGCAACCGCCGTGACGCGGCCGCGGCGTCGCGAGGTGCGCTCAGCGCTGCTCGTCGAGCACGAAGCAGCGCTGCGGGCGCTCCAGCGGCGGCTTGAAGTTCATCGGCACCTGGAGCGGGCTGGACACCGGTTGGCCATTGCGCGTGGCCGCACGGAACGACCAGGACCTGACGCCTTCCAGCGCTGCGGCATCAAGCCCCGCGTTGCCCGACGAACGCGCGACGCGCGCCTGGCGCACGCGGCCGTCGGTGCCGATGTCGAGCATCAGCACGGCGGTGCCGCCGATGCCGTCGCACGCCAAGGCCTCCGGATACACCGGTGGCGGCGTGTCGAGCGCGACGAGGTCGGTGGGCGGCGCCGGCGGCGGGCCCTGCGGCGCGGGCGTGCAGGCGGCGAGCAGGCAGGCCACGACGGCCAGGCAGAGGTGCGTGCGCATCAGGCCACCAAGGCGTCGGCCTTGGCCGCGCAAATGAAGTCATTCTCGGAAAGGCCGCCCACGTCGTGCGTCGACCAGCGCACCACGCAGCGGTCGTAGTGCACGCCGAGGTCCGGGTGGTGGTCCTCGCGGTGGGCGATGAAGGCCAGCGCGTTCACGAACGCCAGCGTGCGGTGGTAATCGTCGAAGGAAAACGTGCGGGTGAGCGCGTGGCCGTCCTCGGCCAGCGTCCAGCCCGGCACCTGCGGCAGCAGTTCGCGGATGCGCGCCCCGCCCAGGCGGTGCTCGACGCCGCGTCGGGCGATGCAGTGGGCGCGCGCGAGGGGCACGAGATCGTTCATGGCGTGGTGTTCAGCGCCGGCACGGGCGAGCCGGCGGGAAGGGTCGGTAGGATACGCCGATGATCGAGATCACCGATTCCGCGCAGGCCCATTTCCGCCGCCTGATCGAGCGCGAGGCGCTGCCGGGGCTGGGCGTGCGCCTGTCGACGGTGCACGCGGGAACGCCGCGCGCCGACGTCAAGCTGGAGTTCGCGCAGGACGGCGACCTGGCCGGCGACGAATGGGCTGTGGAGTGCGAGGGCTTCACGCTGTGGCTGGACGCGACGAGCGTGCAGTTCCTCGACGGCGCGCGCATCGACTACGCGACGATGGCCACCGGCGGGCAGCTGCAGATCCGCGCGCCACGCATCAAGGGCGAGGCGCCCGGCGAGGACGCATCGCTGGTCGAGCGCGTGCGGCACGTCGTCGAGCACGAGGTCAATCCGCAGCTCGCGCAGCACCGCGGGCACGTGAGCGTCGAGGAGGTGACCGCCGAGGGCGTGGTGATGCTGCGCTTCGGCGGCGGCTGCCACGGCTGCGGGATGAGCGAGGTCACGCTGCGGCAGGGCATCGAGAAGACGCTGATCGAGAAGGTGCCCGGCGTGACCGCGGTGCGCGACGCCACCGACCACGCCACCGGCACCGCGCCGTACCTGCCGCGCAGCGCGGCCTGAGCGGCGCGCCACCCGCGCGATGACGACGTCCGCGCAGCTCGTCGAGGCGCTGCTCGCGCGCGCGGGGCTGCGGGCGCGGATGCGCGGCGCCGAACGCGAGCCCGGCACCTTCCCCGCCGGCTGGAACGCGTGGCTGGCGGCGCAGCGCCCGCGACGCGACGCGGTCACCGGCGATACCGCGCGGCACTGGGTCGAGTTGCTCGCCGCGCGTGCGCCGGCACGCGCGGGGCGCGGGCTGGATGCGGCCGGGCAGCCGCGCGCGCTGGCGTGGAGCAAGCGCGAAGTGCCGCGCGAGGAGCGCAGGCTGCGCGTGTTCGCATCGGCCGTGTCGGTGCTGGCGCACGTGCTGTTCGCGGTGGCGCTGCTGTGGATCGGCCTGCTGCGGCTGGTGCCGCCGGTGCCGGAGACGCGCGGCGAGAACGTCGTGCAGGTCGAGATGCTGGGCGATGGCACGCCGGAGGATGCCGGTGGCGGCACGCACGACGAGGTGCCCGCTGCTACGGCGGGCGCGCCGACTCAGCCGCGCGAGGCGGCGCCGGTCGAGCCGGCGGCGGCCGCGGCATCGACGCCCGAAGCTCCGGTGGTCGAGTCGCCGGAGGCGGCCGCGCCCGACACGCCGTCGCCGCCCGCCGCGCAGGAGGTGGTGGTCAGCGCGCCCGCGCCGGACCCGGACACCACCTTCGTGCTGCCGCCGCCCGCCCCGCGCGATGCGGCCCTGCCGCGGGTCGAGGCCCGCGTGCCGGAGGTGGCGACGCGGTCGATCCCCGAACCGCTGCGCACGCCCGCGCCCGTCGCGCGTCCCGACGTCGCGTTGCCCGCGCCGGTGCTGCAGCCGCGCGCGGCCGAGGTCGCCGTGCGCGAGATCACCGCGCCGGTCCTCGCGCCGCAGGCTCCGCTCCGGCGCGACGTGGCGTTGCCCTCGCCATCGCGCGAGGCACGCGTGCCGGAACTCGCACGCCGCGACATTCCCGCGCCCGCGCGCGGTGAAGCGGCCACCACGGCCACCACGTCGCGTTCTTCCGCACCGGCGTCGACCGCCGCCACCGCGGCGACCCCGCGTGCCCCCGGCACCGCATCCACCGCCACGGCGCGCGCGCAGGGCACGCCCGCCGCGTCGCCCGGGGCCGGGCCGCGTGCGCAGCCCGGCGCACGGCCGGCCACGACGCGCGGCGACGACTGGGACGATGCGCGGCGCAGCGTCGATGGCGGCACGCGTGGCGCGCCGTCGGGCGTGTTCAATCCCGATGGCAGCGTGAGGCTGGCCGACCGCCCGGGCTCGGCGTCCAGCGGGCTGCCGCCGGGTTCGCTGGAGCAGGAGATCGCCAACCTCGACCGCGCCGGCACGTGGCTGCGCCGGCCGCCGCCGGACTACCGCGGCAGCATCTTCGACAACGCGTGGCGCCCGAGCGAGACGCTGCTGCAGGAATGGGTGCGCAAGAGCGTGACCACGGTGTTCATCCCGATCCCCGGCAGTTCCAAGCGGCTCGAATGCAGGACGGTGCTGCTGGCGGCGGGCGGTGCATGCCGGATCGTCGACCCCAACCTCAACGAACAGCCCGCGCGCGCGCGGCCGCCGCCGGACATCCCGTTCAAGCCGCACCTGCAGGAAGACAACGGCGCACGTCCGCCGCCTGCGTCGTAGACGGCGTTCGTGCGCGTGGCCACGCGCGTCGTTGCAGGCCGTGCATGCCGCACGCGATGCGCGGGCGGCGACTCCCTGGATGCGCAGCTACCCCATGCACGCAGCGTCGGGGTGCTCCAAAACACGAAACCCGCCGATCGGCGGGTTTCGCATGCACGGCGACATCGCGTCGCCGAGGCCGCGGCGTCAGCGCTTCAGGTAGGCCAGCGTGCCGTCGTGGGCGCCGAGGTAGGCGGCGACGTCGGCGATCTGCTGGTCGCTCAGGCCCTTGGCCTGGCTGCCCATGAGCGCATGCTCGCGGTCGCCGCTGCGGTACTGCTGCAGCGCGTGGGCGAGATAGTCAGCGTACTGGCCGCCCAGCAGCGGATACGTCGGATCGATCGGCTTGTTGCCGGCCGCGCCGTGGCAGTCCACGCAGGCCTGCTTGGTCGGCGAGACCTCCTTGTCGGCGAACAGCCTGGCGCCGGCGTCCGGGCGCCCCGCGGGCAGGCCCGCCGACGAGGACGCATGCGCGCGCGCGGAACCGGAATGCTCGGCATCGCCTTCCGGAGCCGGCGAGGAACACGCGGCGAGCAGCAGGGCGGTGGCGGCGGCGAGGGCGTGGCGGAAGTTCATGGCGTGCGCTCTCGCTTACTTGGCGGTCGACAGGAAGGCGGCGATGTCGGCGATGTCCTGGTCGCTGAAGCTCTGCGCCTGGGCCTGCATCGTCGGGTGCTTGCGCGTGCCGTCCTTGTAGGCCTGCAGCGCGTTGACCAGGTACTGCCGCGACTGGCCGCCGATGCGCGGCACGCGGAAGTTGGGGTACGCGTTGCGGTAGCCCTCGATGCCGTGGCAGCCGTAGCAGGTGAAGACCAGTTCCTGGCCGCGCTTGGCATCGCCCACGGGCGCGGCGGGGGTCGCGGTGGCGGTGGCGGCGGGAGTCGCGGTTGCCGCCGGGGTGGCGGGCGCAGGGGTCTGGGCGGAGGCGAAGGAGGCGGCCGTGGCGAGGGCCAGGCAAGCGACGAGCGTCGACGATCGCGTCATGGAAAGGTCCGCAAGGCGTGGGACGGTGGTGCCGCGCGGCACCGGCCGCGGGCGAAAGCGGCGCAGTATAGCGGCGCATCCGGGCGCGTCCGCACGCCTCGACGCAGGCTGCGCGGGGGCGCGCGGTCGGTCCGTCTGAGGTCACCGTGACCTTCGACCGATGCGGCTACCTGAACCGGGTGATCTACTGACATACAACACCGGCATACGAAGGCATGGCCTCGCCGCCGGACCGTCCCTAGACCCGGAAACCCGCGCATGTCCACGTTCGACCCCGTCCGTCCGCTGTCCCGCCACCGCCACGTCGCCTGGGCGGCGCTCGCGCTGTCCTGCGCGCTGGCCGTCGCCGGTTGCAAGGGCGACGGCGAGGCGCAGGCGCGGCCCGGCGAGGCCGCCAAGGCTCCCGAGGCGGTGCCGGTCGAGACCGCCGCGGCCACGCGCCGCGCGATCGCAGCAAGCTATGTCGGCACCGCGCCGCTGGAGGCGCGCGCCGAAGCGCAGGTGGTGGCCAAGACCTCCGGCGTCGCGCTGGCGGTGCTGGTGGAGGAAGGCCAGCCTGTGCGTGCCGGCCAGGTGCTGGTGCGCCTGGATGCCTCGCGCGCAGCGCTGGAGGCCGCGCGCAGCGCCGCGACGCTGCGCAAGCTCGAGAGCAGCTACGCGCGCAGCCAGCAGCTCGCCAAGGACCGGCTGGTGTCGGCCAACGACAACGAGCAGCTGCGCTTCGACGTGGAGACCGCGCGCGCGGCCAACCGCCTCGCCAACCTCGAGCTGTCGTACGCGAACGTCACCGCGCCGATCTCGGGCGTGGTCGCGCAGCGGATGATCAAGACCGGCAACTTCGTGCAGATCAACACGCCGATCATCCGCATCGTCGACACCGCTCGGCTGGAGGCCACGCTCAACGTGCCCGAGCGCGAGATCGCGGTGCTGAAGGCCGGGCTGCCGGTGCGCCTGCAGGTCGACGCGCTCCCCGGTCGCGACTTCACCGGCAGCATCGACCGGGTCTCGCCCGTCGTCGACGCCGGCAGCGGCACTTTCCGCGTGGTCGCCAGCTTCGATTCGCAGGGCTCCCTGCAGCCGGGCATGTTCGGCCGCCTGCGCATCGACTACGACACCCGCGGCGCCGCGCTGGTGGTGCCGCGCACCGCGCTGCTCGACGACGAGGGCGCGCCGGCGGTGTTCCGCATCGACGGCAAGCTCGCGCGTCGCGTGCCGGTCACGCTGGGCTACGTCGACGGGCCGTGGGTCGAGGTGCGTGGCGGCCTGAAGGCGGGCGACCGCGTGGTCACCGCCGGCAAGGCGGCGGTGCGCGACGGCACCGCGGTGCAGCCGCTGGACGCCAGGCCAGCGCGCGTGGCCAGCGCGCCCGCCGCGGCCGCCACGCCCGCGCGCTGAGGCCGACGACATGACCGACATGGAGCCTTTCTCCGGCCCGCGCGGCGGCGGACTGGTCGCCTTCGCGGTGCGCCGCCGCGTCACCGTCGCGATGGTGACGCTGTGCTTCGTGCTGTTCGGCCTGATCGCGCTGGGCGGGTTGAAGGTGAACCTGCTGCCCGAGCTCAGCTATCCAACGCTCACAGTGCGCACCGAGTACGCCGGCGCCGCGCCGGCGGAGATCGAGACGCTGGTGAGCGAACCGATCGAGGAAGCCGTCGGCGTGGTCAAGGGACTGCGCACGCTGCGCAGCGTGTCGCGCACGGGGCAGTCGGACGTGGTGCTCGAGTTCGCGTGGGGCACCGACATGGACCAGGCGGGGCTGGAGGTGCGCGACAAGATGGAGGTCGTGCAGTTGCCGCTGGAAACCCGCCCGCCGGTGCTGCTGCGCTTCGATCCGTCCACCGAGCCGATCCTGCGGCTCGCGCTTTCGCAGAAGGGCGCGGGCGATGCCACGCGCGCGCTCACCCTGCTGCGCCGCTTCGCCGACGAGGACCTAAAGAAGAAGCTCGAGCCGGTCGATGGCGTGGCCGCGGTCAAGGTCGGCGGAGGCCTGGAGGACGAGGTGCAGGTCGACATCGACCAGCAGAAGCTCGCCCAGCTTGGCCTGCCGATCGCCACGGTCATCGACCGGCTGCGGCAGGAGAACATCAACGTGTCGGCCGGGCGGCTGGAGGAAGGCACGCAGCGCTACCTCGTGCGCACCGTCAACCAGTTCACCAGCATCGAGCAGATCGGCGACATGCTGGTCACCACGCGCAGCGCCGGCGCCGGCGAGCAGCAGGGCGCCGCCGAGCAGATGGCGCGCGTGGCCGCCGCCAGCGGCGACGCCAGCTCGATGGCCGCCGCCGCCGCGCTGCAGGGCGCGGGCGGGCAGGGCGCCGCTGCCGGCGGCATGCCGGTGCGCCTGCGCGACGTGGCGACGGTGCGCAAGGGCTTCCGCGAGCGCGAGGCGGTGATCCGCCTGGCCGGCAAGGAAGCGGTCGAACTGGCGATCTACAAGGAAGGCGACGCCAACACGGTGGCGACCGCAGACGCGGTGGCCAAGCGGCTGGAGGACATCCGCAAGGACCTGCCGCCTGACATCGAGCTGACCGTGCTCGACGACCAGAGCCAGTTCATCCGCCACGCCATCGGCGACGTGCAGAAGGACGCGGTGATCGGCGGCATCCTGGCGATCCTGGTGATCTTCCTGTTCCTGCGCGATGGCTGGAGCACGTTCGTGATCTCGCTGTCGCTGCCGGTCTCGATCATCACCACGTTCTTCTTCATGGACCAGCTCGGACTGGGCCTGAACGTGATGTCGCTCGGTGGCCTGGCGCTCGCGACCGGGCTGGTGGTCGACGATTCGATCGTGGTGCTCGAATCGATCGCCAAGGCGCGCGAACGCGGGCTCGGCGTGCTCGAGGCGGCGATCGTCGGCACCCGCGAGGTGTCGATGGCGGTGGTCGCCTCCACGCTGACCACCATCGCGGTGTTCCTACCGCTGGTGTTCGTCGAGGGCATCGCCGGGCAGCTGTTCCGCGACCAGGCGCTCACCGTGGCGCTGGCGATCGCGATCTCGCTGGTGGTGTCGATGACGCTGATCCCGATGCTGAGCGCGCTCAAGGCGCGCGCGCCGTTGGCGTTCCCGGCCGAGGCGCCGCATCCGCAGTGGGCGCCCACCTCGAAGCTCGGTCGCCCCGTCGCGGCGACGGGGCGCGGCATCGGCACCGCGGTACGCGCCGTCGTGTTCGGCATCGCCTGGGCGCTGGTGCGCGCATGGCGCGCGGCCACGCGGGTGGTCGGGCCGGTGATGCGCCGCGCCAGCGACATCGCGATGGCGCCGTACGCGCGCGCCGAGCGCACCTACCTGCGCACGCTGCCTGCCGCGCTGCATCGCCCCGGGCTGGTGATGGCGCTGGCCGCCGGCGCGTTCGCCGCCACGCTGGCGTGCGTGCCGCTGCTGGGCACCGACCTGATCCCGCAACTCGCGCAGGACCGCTTCGAGATGACCGTCAAGCTGCCGCCCGGCACGCCGCTGGCGCGCACCGACGCGGTGGTGCGCGACCTGCAGGCGCGCCACGCCGGCGAGGACGGCGTGCGCGCGATGTTCGGCGTGTCCGGCAGCGGCACGCGCCTGGATGCCAACCCGACCGAATCGGGCGAGAACATCGGCAAGCTCTCGATCGTGATGGCGGACGGCGGCAGCGAGGAGGTCGAGTCGCGCGTCACCGAGGCGCTGCGCGAATCGATGCAGCGCCATCCCGGCGCGCAGGTGGACTTCGCGCGTCCGGCGCTGTTCTCGTTCTCGACGCCGCTGGAGATCGAACTGCGCGGCAGCGACCTCGGCCAGCTCGAGGCCGCCGGCCAGAAGATGGCGGCGATGCTGCGCGCGAACCCGCACTACGCGGACGTGACCTCGACGGTGGAGCAGGGCTTCCCGGAGATCCAGGTGCGCTTCGACCAGGAACGCGCCGGCGCGCTCGGGCTGACCACGCGGCAGGTCGCCGATGCGGTGGTCAAGAAGGTGCGCGGCGAGGTGGCCACGCGCTACAGCTTCCGCGACCGCAAGATCGACGTGCTGGTGCGCGCCGGCGAAGCCGACCGCGCCACGGTCGAGGACATCCGCCGGCTGATCGTCAACCCCGGCAGCGCCCGCCCGGTGCAGCTGCAGGCGGTCGCCGAGGTGGTGGCCACCACCGGCCCCAGCGAGATCCACCGCGCCGACCAGGTGCGCGTGGCGATCGTGTCGGCGAACCTGCGCGACATCGACCTGGGCACCGCCGTCGCCGAGGTGCGCGACATGGTCGCCGCCGACCCGCTCGCGCCGGAGGTCGGCATGCACATCGGCGGGCAGGGCGAGGAACTGGCCGAATCGCTGGCCTCGCTGCTGTTCGCGTTCGCGCTGGCGGTGTTCCTGGTCTACCTGGTGATGGCCTCGCAGTTCGAATCGCTGCTGCATCCGTTCGTCATCCTGTTCACCATCCCGCTGGCGCTGACCGGCGCGGTGCTCGCGCTGCTGCTGACCAACTCGCCGGTGTCGGTGGTGGTGTTCATCGGGCTGATCCTGATGGTCGGGCTGGTGACCAAGAACGCGATCATCCTCATCGACAAGGTCAACCAGCTGCGCGAGGCCGGCGTGGCCAAGCGCGATGCGCTGGTGGAAGGCGCGCGCTCGCGCCTGCGGCCGATCGTGATGACCACCCTGTGCACGCTGTTCGGCTTCCTCCCGCTTGCGCTGGCGCCGCTGTATGGCAGCCCGGGTGCCGAGGTGCGCAGCCCGATGGCGATCACGGTGATCGGCGGGCTGCTGGTGTCGACGCTGCTCACGCTGGTGGTGATCCCCGTGATGTACGACCTGCTGGACCGCCGCGGCGACGCCCACTACCGCGAGCGCGCCCTGCGCGCGGCGCGCGGGCGGCGGGTGGTGGACGACGGGACGTCGGAGGTGCCGGCGTGAGGGCGCATGCACGTCGCTCCCTCCCCTTCAAGGGGAGGGCTGGGGCGGGGATGGTTGTCGCCGCCCACGCCGTCGTGGCTCACCTCGGGAACCACCATCCCCACCCCAACCCTCCCCTTGAAGGGGAGGGGGCTCGAGCAGGGACGTTGCAGCCATGATTTCCGTCGCCGAGCTCTCGATCCGCAGGCCCGTCACGACCGTGATGCTGTTCGTGTCGCTGTTCGTGGTCGGGTTGATCGCCGCGTTCCGCCTGCCGCTGGAAGCGTTACCGTCGGTGTCGTTCCCGGTGGTGTTCGTGCAGCTGCCGTACGCGGGTTCGACTCCGGAGGAAGTCGAGCGCACCGTGCTGCGCCCGGCCGAAGAGGCGCTGGCCACGCTCTCGGGGCTGCGCAGCACGCAGGGCACCGCGCGCGCGGACGGCGCGCAGGTGGTGGTGCTGTTCAGCGACTGGGAGCGCGACGTGCAGATCGCCGCGGCCGAGGCGCGCGAGCGCATCGACGCGATCCGCGACGAGCTGCCCGACGAACTGCAGCGCGTGTTCGTGGGCAACTTCAGCACCGACGACGAGCCGGTGCTGGCGATCCGCCTGGCCAGCGATTCGATCAACCTGGCCTACGCGTACGACCTGATCGACCGCGAGCTCAAGCGCCGCCTCGAACGCATCCCGGGCGTGGCGCAGGTGCGGGTGTCGGGCTCGACGCCCAACGAGGTGGAGATCGCGATCGCGCCCGACCGCCTCACCGCGCACGGGGTCAACATCAACGAACTCAGCCGCAAGCTGCAGTCGCTCAACTTCTCGGTGTCCGCCGGGCAGATCACCGATGGCGGCCAGCGCCTGCGCGTGCAGCCGGTCGGCGAGCTGGCGAGCCTGGACGAGCTGCGCGCCACCATCGTGGGGCCGGGCGGGTTGCGCCTGGGCGACATCGCCGAGGTGCGCCTGCGCCCGGCGCGCCTGGAGATGGGGCGACGGCTGGACGGGCATCCGGCGGTCGGCCTGGACGTCTTCAAGCAGCGCAGCGCGAACCTCGTGGAGGTGTCGCGGCTGGTGATGGCCGAGGTGGAACGCATCCAGGCGCAACCGTCGATGCGCGGCGTCGAGGTCAAGGTGATCGACAACCAGGGCGAGAGCGTCACCAGCTCGTTGCTGGAGCTGGCCGAGGCCGGCGCGCTCGGGCTGCTGCTGTCGGTGGCGGTGCTGTACTTCTTCCTGCGCCACTGGCCGTCGACGCTGATGGTGACGCTGGCCATCCCGATCTGCTTCGTGATGACGCTGGGCTTCATGTACTTCGCCGGCGTCACGCTCAACATCCTCTCGATGATGGGCCTGCTGCTGGCGGTCGGCATGCTGGTCGACAACGCCGTCGTCGTCGTCGAGAGCATCTACCAGGAGCGCGAGCGCAACCCGGGCAACCCGCGGCTGGCGTCGATCCTGGGCACCAAGCATGTCGCGATCGCGCTGTCGGCCGGAACGCTGTGCCACTGCATCGTGTTCGTGCCCAACCTGTTCGGCGAGCGCAACGTGCTGGCGATCTACCTCTCGCAGATCGCCGTCACCATCTCGGTGTCGCTGCTGGCCTCGTGGCTGGTCGCCGTCAGCCTGATCCCGATGATCTCCGCGCGCCTGAAGACGCCGCCGGCGATCAACCAGCGCGGCGGCCTGATCCACGCCATGCAGGCGCGCTACGGCGACATGTTGCGCTGGACGCTGGAGCACCGCGGCAAGAGCCTGCTGGGCGTGCTGCTGATCGTCGCGGTGAGCGTGCTGCCGGTCATGAAGACCAAATACAACATGTTCGGCGGCGACGAGGGCGTCGAGACCGAGATCAACTACCAGTGGAACGGCAGCTACACGCTGGCGCAGATCAGCGAGGAGGTCCGGCGCACGGAGGCCTTCCTCGACGCCAACCGCGAGCGGTTCCACATCACCCAGATCTATTCCTGGTACAGCGAGCAGGGCTGGGCCGGCACCAGCGTCACCTTCGACGAGGCGTACGAAGGCCGCACCAAGCAACTGGCCGACGCGATCAGCGAGGCATTGCCGAAGTCCGCGCGCGCCACGCTCTCGGTGGGCCAGCAGCAGGGCGGCGGCGGATCGGCGGCACCGAAGTTCATCGAGCTGCAGCTGGTCGGCGACTCGACGCAGACGCTCGGCGAGATCGCGCGCGACGTGCTGCCGGTGCTGCAGGCGCGCCGCGAGCTGCGCGACGTGCGCATCGACACCGGCGACCGCGGCAGCGAGCTGCAGGTGCGCGTTGACCGCGAGCGCGCTGCGGCGTTCGGCTTCTCGGCCGACCAGGTGGCCTCGTACGTGGGCCTCGCGCTGCGCGGCGCGCCGCTGCGCGAGCTCCGCCGCGGCGACACCGAGGTGCCGGTGTGGGTGCGCTTCGAGGGTGCCGAGCAGACCACCGCCGCCGACCTGTCCGCGTTCACCGTGCGCAGCCCCGACGGGCGCAGCGTGCCGCTGCTGGCGATGGTCGACGTGTCCATGCAGCCGGCTTCCGCGCAGATCCAGCGCACCAACCGGCAGACCACGCTCACCCTGCGCGCCACCCCCAACGGCACCACGACGATGCCGGAGGCGCGCAAGGCCATCGAGCAGGCGCTGGAGGGCGTGGCGTTCCCGGCCGGCTACACCCACACCTTCGACTCGCCGCAGTTCTTCGACGAGAGCGAGATGATGGGGCAGATGGTGTTCAACCTGGCCATCGCGCTGGTGCTGATCTACATCGTGATGGCGGCGGTGTTCGAATCGCTGCTGTTCCCCAGCGCGATCATGAGCGGCGTGGTGTTCTCCGTGTTCGGCGTGTTCTGGCTCTTCTGGCTGACCGGCACCGAGTTCAACATCATGGCGTTCATCGGCATCCTGGTGCTGATGGGCGTGGTGGTGAACAACGGCATCGTGATGATCGAGCACATCAACAACCTCAGGCGGCGCGGCATGACCCGCACCGACGCGCTGGTGGAAGGCAGCCGCGAGCGGCTGCGCCCGATCCTGATGACGATGGGCACCGCGATCCTGGCGATGATCCCGATCGCGCTGTCCACCGGCGGCGGCGAGAACGAGATCAGCTACTACCCGATGGCCCGCGCGATCGCCGGCGGCCTGGCGTTCTCGACGGTGGTCAGCCTGCTGTTCCTGCCGACCATCTACGCCGTGCTCGATGACCTGCGCGCGGGAAGCGCCGGCGTGATCGCGCGCGCGCGCGGGCGCACGCCGCGGCCTGCCGCCGCCGTCGCGGCCGGAGTCCCGTAGAGGCGCGCCAGCGCGCCTGTGCCTGGTCGCGCGGCATGGGAGGAGCGCCGCTCCACGCGGCGCCTCCCGCGGCGTCGCTCCCATCTGCCGATTGCAGGCCATTCCCGACGTCCCGTGGCCTGCGATCGCGTCACGCGACGCAGCTCGGGGCGTCGCTCGAGGGCCCACTCGCACCGCCTGCGGCGAGCGGGCAGTGCGCGACGCGCTGGCGAACGCGACAGCGCTTGTTTCCCGCGGAGGCTGCACATGGCGGCAAGGCGCCGAACTGGCGGCGCCGGGCCCGATCGCGCGTCACTTGCCCTGCAACACCAGCACGCGTTCGGGCGGCCCCGGCAGGAACGGCGAAGTACGTCCCGCGGCCCAGTCATCGTGCCCGGCGCCCCAGTACGGTGACAGCGGATGCCCGCTCTGCCCGCCGGGCATGTGGAAGTAGCCCTCTCCCTCGCGCCCCGGCGACACCACCATGCGTTGCGACGCGCCGAAGTCGGGGCCCTGCACGCGCGGCAGGCCGGCATCGCCGGGCAGCGGCTGCGCGGGCATGCACAGCGTGCGCCGGCCGAGCAGCGGGATTGCGCCGGCCAGCGGGTGGCAGATCGCGGTGGTGTTGCGTTCGCCCCAGGTGCGTTCGCGCAGCGGGCCGAGCTTCGACAGTTCGGCCTGCACCTCGGCCGCGGCGTCCTCGAACAGCGCATCCCAGCTCTGCGTGCCGCAGCGCTGCGAGGTGTCGGTGCAGCGCGCGAAGCGCCGCGGCACCAGGTGCGCGGGGCGCAGCTGCACCATCGGCCACGCCACGCCCTCGAGCTGCGGCAGGCCCGGTGCATCGATCCCTTCGAAGGCCTTGGCGGCCTGCGCCGGCGCGAGCAGGCCGGCGGCGATGCGCCTGTGCACCGCCTGCCGCCACGCACGCACGATGCGGTACTCGGTCGACCCGGTCGACGCACGCCGCGGCGCCGAGGGCGCGGCCTGCGCCAGCGCATCCAGCGCAGGCGACCGCGTGCGCGACGCGGCGCCCTGCAGGAACGTCCACCAGCGTGCGGCCATCCAGCTGCGGTCGTCGAGCTGGATCGCCAGCAGGTCGCGTTCGTTCAACCGTGGCTTGCCGTGCAGCAATTGGCGGATCTGCAACGAACGCGTGCCCTGCGCATAGCCCGCATCGCCCAGCTGCGACAGCGCCGCACCGTCGGCGACGCGGTTGTTCGCCGTCCACAGCCGCGCCGACGCGGGGTCGACCACGCGCGGCAGGGCTGCCGTGCGTACGTTCCATGGCGCGCAATCGGCAGGCAGCGATGCACCGGGTGCGATCGCCGATGCGCAGGAACCCGCGCGGTCGGGCAGGGCACCGGTCAGCCGCCACGCGATGCGCCCGCTGCGATCACCCAGCAGCACGTTCTGCGCGGGCAGCGCGATGCCTTCGGCGATGCGCAGCGCGTCGTCCAGCGACGCCGCGTGCGCGAGGCTTGCCAGGCCCATGTTCAATCCGCCGGGCAGGTGCGCTGTCCAGCGCAGCGTGTCCACGGTGCCGTCGGCATTGGCGTGGATGACCGGGCCCCAGTCGCTTTCGTGCACGTCGAGCGTCTCGGCTTCGCCATTGGCGACCGCCAGGCGCTCGCGATGCAGCCGCAGGCGAACGCAGCCCGGCACCGGCTGCGGCTCGCACGGGCGCTCGCGGCGCACGTCCATGGTGTCGACGTAGCCGTTGGTGAAGCCCCACGCGACGTGTCCGTTGCTGCCCACCACCACCGCGGGCAGGCCCGGCAGCGACACGCCGCTGACGTCCACGCGCCCGCCGGGCGCACGCGCATCGGGGTAGCGCAGGCGCACGCGGAACCACAGGTTCGGCGCGCGCAGGCCCAGGTGCATGTCGTCGGCGACGATCGCGCGGCCATCGGCGGTGGCGCCTGCGCCCACGGCGAAGTTGTTGCTGCCGGTGGCGCGGTCGGGTTTCGCGGCTGCATCGTCGGCCGGCATCGGCAGGCGGCGCAGGTCGAGCGTGGCGGCATCCGGCAGGCGCGCATCGCCGCGCGGCACGCCCATCAACGGGGCTTCCCATGCCGATCCGTCGTGCGTGGCCAGCGCGAACAGCGCCGGCGGCACCGCGCCACGCAACGCGCGCAGCCCGCGTTCGCGCGTGGCGTCGGCGTCCTGAAGGTCGAAGTACATGGCGTAGCCCACCAGCGCGGAGTCCGCCGGCGCCCAGGCCGCGGGCCGCGTGCGCAGCAGCAGGTAGGGCCACGGCCGCGCGCGCAGGTCCGCCAGCCCCGCGTTGGCGCCGGCGGCGTAGGCGGACAGCAACGCGCCATCGGTGCCCGCGAATGCCACGTGCTGGCCCTCCACGCGCGCGCGCAGCCGGTGCACGCGGCGCTCGCGATCACGCGGCAACGCACGCGCGCCGAACAGCGCCGCCAGTTCGCCCGCGGCATCGCGCCGCATCAGGTCCATCTCGAAGTAGCGCTCCTGCGCGTGCACGTAGCCGAGCGCGCGCATGGCATCAGCCTGGCTGGCCGCATCGATGGTCACCGTGCCGTAGGCATCGCGCTGGACGCGCGCCTCGCCCTGCAGCCCCGCCAGCGCGCGCGTGCCGTCCACCCGCGGCAGGCTGGCCGCCATCCACGCCCACGCGATGCCCACCACCAGCGCCACGATCCCCAGCACGATGGCCGCGATGCGGCCCACCCAGCGTTTGATGCGCATCGCGTTTCCCGTTGTGCGTGGATGTCATCGAGGCGACGAACGGTGCTTGCGGCACGCCTGCATGCCGGGCCACTCTCGCCCCATGCACGCACCCCGCCACCCCGCCGCCTCCCTCGCGCAGCATGCGCGATGCGCGGCCGTGGCCGCCACCAACAATCGCAATAACGCCAGCCCCCCGCGGGTCGGCGATTAGCGCGCGCAACACACGCCAATCGAACCGGAGCCCGCACTGCGAAGTGCGGGCTCTTTCGTTTCCACCTCTGAAAACCTGCGAAGGGAGATGTGCAATGTGTTCCATCCTCGGCCTGTTCGGCCTGCATCCCGGCGACGACACCGACGCCCTGCGTCGCCTCGCGCTGTCCCTGAGCCAGCGCCAGCGCCATCGCGGGCCGGACTGGAGCGGCGTGCATGTCGACGCCGGGGCCATCCTCGTGCACGAGCGCCTGGCCATCGTCGACCCCGCCGGCGGCGCGCAGCCCATTCGCTCCGCCGACGGCATGCTGGCGCTGGCGGTCAACGGCGAGATCTACAACCACCGCGAGCTGCAGGCCGCGCTCTCGCAGCCGTACGCGTTCCAGACCGGCAGCGACTGCGAGGTCATCAACGCGCTGTACCGGCAGGGCGATCCGGCCGAGTGGCTCAACGCCCTCAACGGCATCTTCGCCTTCGCACTGTGGGATGCCGAACGTGGCGCGGCGCTGATCGCACGCGATCCCATCGGCGTGTGCCCGCTGTACTGGGGCCATGACCGCGAAGGCCGCCTGCTCGTCGCCTCGGAGATGAAGGCGCTGGCCGACACCTGCCCGGACGTCGCCGCGTTCCCGCCCGGCCACTGGTACGGCACCGCGAGCGGCGCGCTCACCCGCTACTACGAGCGCCCGTGGCGCGACTACGCTCGCGTGGAAGGCGTGGAGGTGGACCTGCCCGCGCTGCGCGCCGCGTTCGAGCGCGCGGTGCACCGCCAGCTGATGACCGACGTGCCGTACGGCGTGCTGCTCTCGGGCGGGCTGGATTCATCGCTCGTCGCCGCCATCGCCGCGCGCTACGCGCGCCAGCGCGTGGAGGACGACGACCGCAGCGAAGCATGGTGGCCGCGGCTGCATTCGTTCGCGATCGGCCTGAAGGGCTCGCCCGACCTCGCCGCCGCGCGCATCGCCGCCGAGTCCATCGGCACCGTGCACCACGGCTTCGAGTACACCTTCGAGGAAGGACTCGACGCGCTGGACGAGGTGATCCGCCACATCGAGACCTTCGATGTCACCACCATCCGCGCGTCCACGCCGATGTTCCTGCTGGCGCGGCGCATCAAGGCGATGGGGGTGAAGATGGTGCTGTCGGGCGAGGGCAGTGACGAGGTCTTCGGCGGCTACCTCTACTTCCACAAGGCGCCGAACGCGCGCGAGTTCCACGAGGAGCTGGTGCGCAAGATCGACGCCCTGCACCAGTACGACTGCCTGCGCGCCAACAAGTCGATGATGGCCTGGGGTGTGGAGCCGCGCGTGCCGTTCCTGGACCGCGAGTTCCTCGACGTGGCGATGGCGTTCGATGCCAAGCACAAGATGGTCGACGCGCCGTTCGCAGGCAGCCGCGGCCGCATCGAGAAGGCGGTGCTGCGCGCCGCGTTCGACGGCGTGCTGCCCGACGAGATCCTCTGGCGGCAGAAGGAGCAGTTCAGCGATGGCGTCGGCTACGGCTGGATCGACGGCCTCAAGGCGCATGCCGAGCGCGTGGTCAGCGACCGCGAACTCGGCGCGGCCGCCAGCCGTTTCCCGCACGCGCCGCCGCTGACCAAGGAGGCGTACTTCTACCGCTGCATCTTCGAGCGCCACTTCCCCGCACCCGCGGCGTCGGCGACGGTGCCCGGCGGCAAGTCGATCGCCTGCTCGTCGCCTGCGGCCATCGCGTGGGATGCCGCGTTCGCGAACGCTGCCGACCCCAGCGGCCGCGCCGTGCGCGGCGTGCACGAGGCCGCGCTCGCATAGGGTGGGCCCCGGCCCACCATCGAATCGTCAAAGGTGATCGTGGGCCAAGGCCCACCCCATGCAACCGCATCGAGGACGGATGTCCCGCGGCCCGGGCGCGCTTGCCTGCCCGGCGTACCAATCCCGGCTACGCCGCCACGCCGAACAAAGCCCCCACGCCCGCCGTCAGCGCCATCGCCAGCGCGCCCCAGAACGCGACGCGCAGGGTGGAGCGCAGCACCGGCGCGCCGCCGGTGCGCGCGGCCAGCACGCCGAGCAGCGCGAGGAACGCCAGCGCGCTGGCTGGCAGGCCCCACATCAGGCTGGCATGCGGCAGCAGCACCACCATCAGCAATGGCAGCGCCGCGCCCGCGGCGAACGTGCCGGCCGAGGCCAGCGCCGCCTGCACCGGTCGCGCGGCCAGCGTGTCGGAGATGCCGAGCTCGTCGCGCGCATGCGTGGCCAGCGCATCGTGCGCGGTGAGCTGGTCGGCCACCTGCGCGGCGAGTGCACGGTCCAGCCCGCGGTGCATGTAGATCTGCACCAGTTCCTCGCGTTCCTGCTCGGGCTGCGCGGCCAGTTCGCCGCGCTCGCGGGCCAGGTCCGCCTGCTCGGTGTCCGATTGCGAACTGACCGACACGTACTCGCCCGCGGCCATCGACATCGCGCCCGCCACCAGCCCGGCGACGCCCGCCACCAGGATCGCCTGCGTCTGTGCGCCTGCCGCCGCCACGCCCAGCACCAGGCTGGCGGTGGACACGATCCCGTCGTTGGCCCCCAGCACAGCCGCGCGCAGCCAGCCGGTGCGATGGGTGCGATGGCGTTCGCCGTGGCGTGCGGAAGGCATGGGGACTCCAGCGTGTGGATGCAACGCGCATGGGTCGCACCCCGTGGCGCGCCCGACCCCCGCAGGATAGGACGGCTCCCGGCCGCCGCGCGCCACGACGCTGCATCGCGCAACTGGGCTGTCCACGGATCATCAGGCGATGGTCAGGGACAGCCCAGCGCGACGGGACGTTTGCGCGCGTCTCCGGTGCGCTGCGCTTGTGGGGCTATGGATTCGTCGCCCCTGTGCGCCGGGTGGATGGGCTCGAACATCGCGGAAACGCTACTTGCCCAGTGCGTAGACCACGTCCAGTCCCAGGCCCAGCACGTTCTCGCCGGGCGCGATCGGTGCGTTGGCGGTGGCATCGGCCGCCGCCTGTTCCACCGCGACGCCGCGCGCGGCCATGGGTCGCGGCACGCCGCGACCACCGGTCTCGTCGATGCTGACCACGCGCAGGACGCGAAGTCCCAGACGCTTGGCATAGCCGTCCGCGCGCGCACGGGCTTTCTTCAGCGCCAGTTCGCGCGCTTCGTCCAGCACGGCGTCCTTGTCCTCGATGTCGAACGTGGGCCCGTTGATCTGGTTGGCGCCGGTGGCGACCAGCGCATCGAGGATCTCGCCCAGCCGCCCGATGTCGCGCACGGTCACGTTGACGGTGTTGGACGCGTAGTAGCCCTTGATGCGCGGCGGCCGGTTGGCGACGTACTGGTAGTCCGGGTTGAGGCTGACGCCGCTGGTCTGCACGTCCTTGGCGGCGATGCCCGCGGCCTGGATGGCCGCCACCACGCGGGTCATCTGCTCGCTGTTGCGGCGGATCGCGCCGTTGGCATCCGGGGCGAGCGACACCACGCCGGTCGACAGGGTGGCGATGTCGGGCGGGCGTCGCGCTTCGGCATGGGCCGAGACCGTGACGAGCGTGAAGTCGGCGTCGGAGCTGTGCTCGGCAGTGCGCTGGGCGCTGCAAGCGGTAAGGCTGGCCATCGACAGCACGAGTGCGGCGGTGGCGAGGATGCGGGCGTGGAGCGGGCGAGGGGTGGTCATGGGGCTTCCGGAGTGGGCGTGCCCCTGCATCAACGCGCCGGTGCGCGCGATGGGGTTGGGCGTGGCGCGCGCCCTTGGATCTGCCGGTGCAGCGCGCTTCGCAGCGCCGGGACAATTGCGTGGTGTCAGGGTGCGTGAGGCGCGGATGCGTGGTCGGCGAGGCGGCGCAGGGTGAGCGGGTCCGGCGCAACGCCGCGTGCGAGGGCGTCGTGGAACTCCGAGCCGGGTTCGGCCGCGGCGGCGAACAGGGTCATGCAGGAGGCGAACTTCATCGCATCCATGTCGCCGAACAGTGCGCGCGGTGGCACGCCGGCATCGAGCGCTGCACGCGTGGCCTCGCGCAGGCGCGGGCCGAGCACCGGGTGCGCGAGGTAGGCCCGCGCGTGGTCGAGGTTGGCCATGGCATAGCGACGCGCCATGTCGCTATGGCCGAGACCGGCCAGCTGCGGAAACACGAACCACATCCAGTGCGTGCGCTTGGCGCCGGTTCGCAGTTCGGCCAAGGCGGTGGCGTGGGTGTGTTCCTGCGCGGCGAGGAAGTGGGTGAGGTCGGGCATGGGGGTGGGCTGCGGGCTGTTCGCGGCACCGTAGCGCCGGGCTTGCTCGGCGTGTGCGCGACGCATCTTTTTCCCTTCCCGGTCGAAGGTCGCGAGGGCGGGCGCTTGCGCGGCATCGCCACTCGCCCGCCGTTCGCCCCCTCCCCTTAAAGGGGAGGGTTGGGGTGGGGATGGTGGTCCCTCGCCTGTGCGCAGGGCCTCGCTTGTTCACCAAGAGCAACGCTTTTTTTGCCTGCCTTCGACGTGCGATGTACTTTCCGTGCTGCGAAGAAGGCTAGGCAAAGCGCCACCGAGCAAGCTCGGCGCTACAAGGCAAGAGCGAAGGCAGCGTCCATGGATCCCCGCGTGCGCGGGGATGACGTTAACTGCCGCAGATGAATGCCTTCGATTCGTTCAGCGCCAGGCGTGAGACCACCATCCCCTCCCCAGCCCTCCCCTTGAAGGGGAGGGAGCGGTACAGCGCGCGATCAGGCCGCCGCCGCCGGCCCCGGGGTCAGAGCCCGCGCCACCAGCAGCGCCAGCAATGCACCTACCACCTGCGCCAGCACGAACCCCGCCACGTCGTGCGGCCGGATGCCCGCGAAGGTCTGCGTCAGCGCGCGCGCCAGGGTGACGGCGGGATTGGCGAACGAGGTGCTGGCGGTGAACCAGTAGGCGGCGGCGATGTAGCAGGCCACCAGAGCCGGGACCGCGGCGGGGCGCTGGCGCACGCCGAGGAGGATGGTCAGCAGCAGGCCGAAGGTGGCCACGCCCTCGCTCAGCCACTGCGGGCCGCCGGCGCGCACGCGGGTGCCGGGTTGCAGCAGGGCGAGGTCGAACATGGCGTGCGCGAGCAGCACGCCGATGACGGCGCCGGCCACCTGCATGGCGACGTACGCCAGCAGCTCGCGCGTGGACAGTTCGCCGCGCAGGCGCATCACCAGGCTCACCGCCGGGTTGAAGTGCGCGCCGGAGACCGGGCCCAGCGTGGTGATCAGCACGTACAGCAGCGCCGCGGTGGCGCCGGCGTTGGCGAGCAGGGCGACGGCGTCGTTGCCATCGCCCAGGGCCACACCCATCACGCCGGAGCCGACCACGCAGGCGAGCAGCAGCAGGGTGCCGGTGAACTCGGCGGCCAAGCGCGAGGACAGGGGCATCACAGCGACGCCAGCAGCGACTGCACGCGCGCCTCGATGGTGTCGCGCACCTCGCGGTAGCCGGCGTCGTCCATGTCGCGCGGATCGGGCAGCGCCCAGTCCTCGCGGCGCGCGGCGGGGATCCACGGGCAGTCGTCGCCGCATCCCATGGTGATCACCGCATCGAATTCGCCGCCGATGGCGTCCAGCGCCTTGGAGTCGTGCGAGGCGAGGTCATAACCGCGCTCGGCCATGAAGCGCACCGCCCTGGGGTTGATGCGGCCCGAGGGACGCGAGCCCGCGCTCAGCGCCTCGACGTCGGCGCCGCCCTGCATGCGTGCGAAGGCCTCGGCCATCTGGCTGCGGTTGGAGTTCTCGACGCACACGAACAGCACGCGCTTGGGCATGGACACGCTTCCGGAAAGGAGGAGATCAGGAGGATTGGTGGATGTCGCGCAGGTGCTGCTCGCGCGCGAGGCGGTCGAGCTTGTCCAGCGGCAGCGCCAGCAGGAGTTCGACACGCCGGCACAGCGACAGCCAGGCGCGGCGGAACGCGTCGCGGTCGTCCGGCGTGGCGGCGGGGTCGGGGATGCCCCAGTGCGCGATGGCCGGGTGGCCCGGCCACACAGGGCAGGCCTCGCCGGCCGCCGAATCGCAGACGGTGATGACGATGTCCAGCGGCGGCGCGCCGTCGCCGGCGAACGTGTCCCAGCCCTTGGGGTGCAGCGTCGCCGGGTCCACGCCGAGGCCGGCGATCAGCTCGGCGGCCAGCGGCTGCACGCGCGCGGCGGGGCGGCTGCCGGCCCTGTAGGCGCGCAGGCGGCCATGCGCCATCGAGTTGAGCAGGGCCTCGGCCATCTGGCTGCGCGCCGAGTTGCCGGTGCACAGGAACAGCACGTTGAGCGGGCGGTGGGTTTCGATCACGGACATGCGGCCTCCTCGGCCGGGGCACAGGCGCTCGACGGGCCGCACGCCGCCTGGCCGGCGCAGCAGTTCTCGGTGAGGTAGGCCAGCAGCGCGTCCATCCGCGCGTACTGCGCGCGCACGCGGATCACTCGGCCCTCGCGCGTGTCGCCGACCAGCCCGGCCGCGCGCAGCGTGTTGAGGTGCGCGCTGAGCGTGGCGGGTGGCACGTCGAGCAGGTCGCGCAGGGCGCCGACCGCGAGGCCGTCCCGCCCGGCCTGCACCAGCGCGCGGAACGCGGCCAGGCGGCCGCGATGGCTCAGGGCGGTCAAGGCGGCGAGGGCGGCGTCGGTTTCCATGGTTCGAGTATTGAGGAAACATGGCGGCGCAGGCAACCACCTGGGCATGGCGACCCGCGTGGGCTGGGCTCGAGCCCGTAGCCCGGGTGGAGCGCAGCGATACCCGGGGGCCTGTGTGCGGTAAGCCCCGGGTATCGCTGCGCTCCACCCGGGCTACGGAACGACGGGATTGGCGTCAGAACCCGAACCGTGTGCCGGCGCCGAGCAGGGTGGCGAGGCCCAACGCGGCGAACACCACCGCGGCGACGATGCGCACCGCGCGCATCGGCACGCGGGTGAGCAGGCGTTCGCCGACCAGCACGGCCGGCACGTTGGCGATCAGCATGCCCAGCGTGGTGCCGCCGATCACCGCCACGGGCGCGGCGTACTTGGCCGCCATCGCCACCGTTGCCAGCTGCGTCTTGTCGCCCATCTCGGCCAGGAAGAACGCCACCAGCGTGGCGCCGAAGACACCGAAGCGCCCCACCGGCTTCTGCGTGCCGGCATCGAGCGTATCGGGCACCAGCGTCCACGCGGCCATCGCGATGAACGACAGGCCCAGCACCCAGCGCAACGCGACCGGGGGCACCACCGACATCAGCCACGCGCCAGCCGCGCCGGCGAGCGCATGGTTGAGCACGGTGGCCACGAGGATGCCGGCGATGATCGGCAGCGGCCGCCGGAACCGCGCGGCGAGCACGAACGCGAGCAGCTGGGTCTTGTCGCCGATTTCCGCCAGCGCGACCGTGCCGGTGGAGACGAGGAAGGCTTCCATCGAACGGTCGCCGCCTCAGCCCATCGTCGCGGTGTCGATGACGAAGCGGTACTTCACGTCGCTCTTCAGCATGCGTTCGTACGCGGTCTCGATGGCGTCGGCGTCGATCAGTTCGATGTCCGAGACGATGCCGTGCTGCGCGCAGAAGTCGAGCATTTCCTGCGTCTCGGCGATGCCGCCGATGAGCGAACCGGCGATGGAGCGGCGGCCGAAGACCAGGGGGCCGACGTTGGGCGAGGGATGCGGTTCGGCCGGCACGCCGACCAGCACCAGCGTGCCGTCGCGCCTGAGCAGGGTGGAGTACGCGTCGAGGTCGTGGCTGGCGGCGACGGTGTCGAGGATCAAGTCGAAGCTGCCGGCGTGCGCGCGCATCGCGTCGCGGTCCTTCGACACCACGACCTCGTCCGCGCCCAGCGCGCGCGCATCGGCGCGCTTGGAGTCGGACGTGGTGAACGCGACCACGTGCGCGCCCATCGCGTGGGCGATCTTGATGCCCATGTGCCCCAGCCCGCCGATGCCGACGATGCCGACCTTCGAACCCGGCCCGACCTTCCAGTGCCGCAGCGGCGAATAGGTGGTGATGCCCGCGCACAGCAGCGGCGCGACCGCGGCGAGCTGGTCTTGCGGATGATGGATGCGCAGCACGAAGTCCTGGTCCACCACGATGCGCTGCGCATAGCCGCCCAGCGTGTGACCCGGTGCGTCCGGCGTAGGCCCGTTGTAGGTGCCCACGAAGCCGCGCTCGCAGTACTGCTCCAGGCCTTCGGCGCAGGCCGCGCACTGCCTGCAGCTGCCGACCATGCAGCCGACGCCGACGATGTCGCCGACCTTGAATCCGGCGACATCGTGGCCGACGTCGGTGACGCGGCCGACGATCTCGTGGCCGGGCACGCAGGGGTACTTCGTCCCCACCCACTCGCCGCGCACGGTGTGCAGGTCCGAGTGGCAGATGCCGCAGTAGGCGATGTCGACCTGCACGTCGCGCGCACCGGGCGCGCGGCGGTCGATCGTCAACGGCTGGACGGGGCGGTCGGCGGCGTGCGCGCCGCGGGCGTGGATGGACATGGCGTTTCCGGAGGTTGGGGGAGGGCGAGGACGATGCACCGTCATCGTAGAGGCGCGCCTGCGCGCCCGTCGTCATCGCGCAGGAATCCAAGGGGGAGGTCAGCGTTCGCGACAGGCGCGCAGGCGCGCATCCAGATGGGACTCGGGCGCGCGGACGCGCCCTACGGGGGACCGTAAGCGCGCAGGTGCTCGGGCAGGTCCGGAGGGCAGGCACCGCAGGCGCGGTTGCCGGGCACGGCGTGGTCGATGAACTTCGGGTATGGCAGGTCGAGCGCGGCCATCAGCGCGACGAATTCGTCGAGCGTGCGCCCGTCACCGAGGCGCGGGTTGCGCGCGCGCTCCTGCGCGATGCTCGACACGCGCCGGCCCTGGTAGTCGTGCGCCGGATAGACCAGCGTGTCGTCGGGCAGCGCGAACAGCACCTCGCGCACGCTGCGGTAGAGCGTGCGTGCGTCGCCGCCCTGGAAATCGGTGCGGCCGCAGCCGTCGATCAGCAGCGCGTCGCCGGTGAACACGCGCATCCCCGCGTGCAGCGAGAAGTGCGTGTCCGTGTGGCCCGGCGTATGCAGCGGCGCCAGTTCGATGCCGCCCACCTGCAGCGGCACGCCATGTTCGAGGCCGACATCCGCGCACGGGACGCGCTCGGCGGCGGGCATGGCGATGCGACAGCCGGTCTCGCCACGCAGCCGCGCCGCCGAGGTGAGGTGGTCGGCATGGATGTGGGTGTCGATCGTCATCGCCAGCGTGAGCCCGAGTGCGTTGATGGCCTCCATGTCGCGATGCCAGGTGGGCAGCGCGGGGTCGACCAGCACGGCCTGGCCGGTGTCCACGCAGCCGAGCAGGTAGGTGTAGGTGGACGAGACGGGCTCGAACAGCTGGCGGAACAGAGTTGTCATGGCATCGCTCCGCGCGCCGGATCGTCGGGACGGCGCACGAGACGGTACGCCGCGGTGGCCAGCGCGGTCACGCCTTCGGCGACGAAGCCGGGCTGCTCGGCGAGGATGTCGCGGCGCTCGAGCACGTCGATGGTCCACTGCGGGCCGTACAGCGCGCGCACTTCGTCCTCGGGCACGGAAAACGGCGGCCCCGCCTTCTCGTGTCGCGGATACTCGAGGGTGACGAGCAGGCCGCGGCAGCCTGCAGGCAGGCGCGCATGCACCTCGCGCACGTAACGCGCGCGCAGGGCGGGTGGCAGGGCGATCAGGGCGGCGCGGTCGAACAGGGCGTCGCAGGTCGCCAGCTCGGCATCGGGCAGGTCGAAGATGTCGCCACGCACGAGGTCGATGCCGGCGGCGCGATGGTGGGTGCCATGCGCGGCCTCGATGACATCCGCTCGCAGGGCGTGCTCGTCGAAGAACGCCCGCACCGCCAGCGGCGACAGTTCGATGCCCAGCACCCGATGCCCTCGTGCGGCGAGCCAGGCCATGTCGTGCGACTTGCCGGCCAGCGGCACGAACACGCGCGCGCGCGACGCGGCGCCGACGGCGTCCCAGTGGCGCACCAGCAACGGCGTCGGCGCGTCCTGGTGGAAGCCGATGCGCTGCTCCTGCCAGCGCTGGTGCCAGAAGTCGGGATGCATGCGACGTGTCCACCTTCGACTGCGGCGAGGGCCGCGGAAAAACCACTCATCGTCGCTCCAGCGAACGCCGGGGCCCAGTGCCTCGCGAATCGATCCGAACCGCCGGAAGGCGCTGGGCCCCTGCGTGCGCAGGGGCGACGGAAACGCGAGGGATGGGCCGGGGCCCACCCCATGTCCGCGATACGAGTTGTCGCCCCAGCGAACGCTGGGGCCCAGTGCCTCGCATGCAGACGCAAGCCGAACGGAAGGCGCTGGGCCCCTGCGTTCGCAGGGGCGACGGAACTGGATGGAGTCGGCCAAGTCCCACCCGATGTCCTACTCGACCGACAGCCCCTCCACCTTCTGCCACCCACGCGGCAGCAGCCCGCCGCGCGTGGCGCGAGCACCGGCGTAGGCGTCGAGGTCCTTGTACGACAGCGACATCGTCCGCGTGCCGGAGCGCACCGACAGCGTCTGCCCCGGTGCGACCACGGCGACCGCGACCACGCGCTCGGTGCCGAGCTTGGCCTTGGGGATGTCGATGACCTTGTTGCCCTTGCCCTTGTCGAGCTCCGGCAGCTCCGCGACCGGGAACGCGAGCAGGTGGCCGACATTGGTCACCGCGACCACGCGCTCGTTCGCGGCGCCCGTGGCCTGCGCGGGTTGCAGCACGCGTGCGTTGGGCGTGAGCGAGAGCATCGCCTTGCCGGCCTTGTTGCGCCCGCACAGGTTCTCGAAGCGGGTGACGAAGCCGTAGCCGTGCGAGGTCGCCAGCACGAAGCGCGCATCCGGCTCGGCGCCCGCGCAGGCCTGGAAGCTGGCGCCCGGCTGCGGGGAAAAACGCCCGGTCAGCGGCTCGCCGTTGCCGCGTGCGCTGGGCAGCGAATGCACGACGGTGGAATACGCGCGTCCGGTCGAATCGAGGAAGGCCACCTGCTGCGTACTGCGTCCGCGCGTGGCGGCCAGCAGTGCATCGCCTTCGCGATAACTCAGCGTCGATGCATCGATGTCGTGGCCCTTGGCCGCGCGCACCCAGCCCTTTTCGCTCAGCACCACGGTCATCGGCTCGCTGGCGACGAGTTCGGTCTCGCTCATCGCCTGCGCCGCGCCGCGCGCGACCAGCGGCGAGCGGCGGGCGTCGCCGAACTTCCTGGCGTCGGCCAGCAGTTCGTCCTTGACCAGCTTCTTGAGCTTGGCCCTGCTGTCGAGCGTGGCGACGATGCGTTCGCGCTCCCTGGCGAGCTCGTCCTGCTCGCCGCGGATCTTCATCTCCTCCAGCCGCGCCAGCTGGCGCAGGCGGGTGTCGAGGATGTAGTCGGCCTGCTCGACGGTGAGCCCGAACCGCGCGATGAGCACCGGCTTGGGCTCGTCCTCGCTGCGGATGATGCGGATCACTTCGTCGAGGTTGAGGAAGGCGACCAGCAGGCCTTCCAGCAGGTGCATGCGCCGTTCGACCTTGTCCAGGCGGTGGCGCAGGCGGCGGGTCACGGTGTCGCTGCGGAATGCCAGCCATTCGGCGAGGAAGGCCTTGAGCCCCTTGACCTGCGGGCGGCCGTCGCGGCCGATGACGTTGATGTTGACCCGGTAGGTCTTCTCCAGGTCCGTCGTCGCGAACAGATGCCCCATCAGCGTGTCGGCATCCACGCGCGTGCTGCGCGGCACGAGCACCAGGCGCGTGGGGTTCGCGTGGTCGGATTCGTCGCGCAGGTCCTCCAGCCACGGCAGTTTCTTGGCGCGCATCTGCGTGGCGATCTGCTCGATCACCTTGCCCGGCGAGGCCTGGTAGGGCAGGGCGGTGACCACGATGTTCGGCCCTTCGCGGGTGAACACGGCACGCGCACGCACGCTGCCCAGGCCCGTCTCGTACATCGCCAGCAGGTCCGCGCGCGGAGTGATGATCTCCGCACTCGTCGGGTAGTCCGGGCCGAGCACGTGCTCGCACAGGTCGCGCGTGGTGGCGTCGGGGTCCTCGAGCAGTCGCACGCAGGCGCTGACGATCTCGTTGAGGTTGTGCGGCGGCACGTCGGTGGCCATGCCGACCGCGATGCCGGTGGTGCCGTTGAGCAGCAGGTGCGGCAGGCGCGCGGGCAGCCAGGTGGGCTCCTGCAGCGTGCCGTCGAAGTTGGGGTCCCAGTCGACCGTGCCGTGCGCCAGTTCGCCGAGCAGGACCTCCGCGATCGGCGTGAGCTTGGCCTCGGTGTAGCGCATGGCCGCGAAGCTCTTGGGATCGTCGGTCGAGCCGAAGTTGCCCTGGCCCTCGATCAGCGGGTACCGATAGGAGAAGGGCTGGGCCATCAGCACCATCGCCTCGTAGCAGGCCGAATCCCCGTGCGGGTGGAACTTGCCGATGACGTCGCCGACCGTGCGCGCGGACTTCTTGGGTTTCGAGGCGGCGTCCAGGCCCAGCTCGCTCATGGCGTAGACGATGCGCCGCTGCACGGGCTTCAGGCCGTCGCCGAGGAAGGGCAGGGCGCGGTCCAGCACCACATACATGGAGTAATCGAGGTAGGCGCGCTCGGCGTACTCGCGCAGCGGGATCTGCTCGAAGCCATGGAACGGGGGACGGACGGGATCGGTCATCGGGACGCGGCGTGGCGGAAAAACAGGGGCGCGCAGTCTACCGGCGGGCGTCTCGCCAGCCGGGACGCAACATGGGCGCGGACCGCCTTCACGGTAGGCAGGACATGCGTGGTCTACTGGCCGGCGATTCCGGCAGCGTCATGCAGTGATGGCCGCAGTGGGGACGCGATTGCAGGGCCCGGGGTTCCTGCAGGGGGGCGGCGACGCCGGTGCGCGCATTCGCGCCGTCGACTGGTCGCGCACGCCGCTTGGCGCCCCGGACGCCTGGCCCACGGGTCTGCGCACCGCGGTGCGGATCCTGCTCGATTCCCTCCATCCGATGTGGCTCGCATGGGGCGAGGACCTGCCCCTGCTCTACAACGATGCCTGCGTCCCGCTGCTGGGCGACAGGCATCCGCGCGCGATGGGGCGCCCGGCGCGCGACGCGTGGGCGGGACTCGGGCTGGGCGCTTTCGTCGAAGGCAGCCTGCCAACCGTGCTGGCGGGCGAGGCGACGCGCGACGAAGGCCTGCTGCTGTTCCTGGAGCGCGACGGCTTCCGCGAGGAGACGTATCACGCGTTCTCCTGCAGCCCGCTGCGCGACGACGGCGGCGACGTGCGCGGCCTGTTGTGCGTGGTGAGCGAGGAGACCGGGCAGCATGTCGCCGCGCGGCACGCCGCGGTGCTTCGCGAACTAGCGGCCCGCCTGGATGGCGCGCGCACCGCCGAGGCCGTCGTCGCCACCGCGGTGCAGGCGCTGTCCACCGATCCGCTCGACCTGCCGTACCTGGCGATCTACCGCGTGGATGCAGGCGCGGGCGTCGCCCGTCGCGTCGCGGGGGGACGCGTCGCCGACGCCAATCCCGCGCTGCCGGTCGAGGTGCGGCTGGACGACGACCGCGGCTGGCCGATCGGGCGATGCGTGCGCGATCGCCGGCAGGTGCAGGTCGATGACCTCGCGGCGCGCGTGGGCCACCCGCACGACGGCAACGGACAGCCTGCGCCGCGCCAGGGAGTGGTCGTGCCGATCGACATCGGCGACGACGGCGCCCCGACCGCGGTGCTGGTGGCCGCGCTGAGCCCGCACCGCGCGTTCGATGCCGGCTACCGCGGCCTGCTCGAACTGGCCGCGCGGCAGATCGGCGGCGCGATGGGGATCGCGCGGCGCCACGAGGATGCACAACGCCGCGCCGATGCGCTCGCCGAACTGGAGCGCGCGAAGACCGCCGCGCTGGAGCGCGAGCTTGCGCTCGAACGCGAGCGCGTCGACGTGCTGGAAACCATCGGCGACGCGTTCATCGCGCTCGGTGCCGACTGGTCAGTGCGGTACGTCAATGCATCGCTGGAGCGCACCGTCGACGGCACCCGCGCGCGCATCGTCGGGCTCAGCCACTGGGAAGCGTTCCCGGCCGATGCCGAGGACGTGGCGTACGCCGAGATCCTGCGCACGGTCATGCGCACCCGGCGGCCGCAGCGCGTCGAGCACTACTACGCGCCGGTCGACCGCTGGTTCGAGGTGGACATGATGCCGTCCTCCGACGGCGGGCTGCACATCTACGGCCGCGACATCACCGCGCGCCGCGCACGCTTCGACGCGTTGCGCGAAAGCGAGCGCCTGCTGCGCGAGACCGCCGAGCAGGCGCCGGCGATGCTGTGGATCACCGACACCGGCGGCCAGTGCACGTTCCTGTCGCGCGCCTGGTACGCCTACACCGGGCAGAGCGAGGCCGAAGGCCTGGGCCTGGGCTGGCTGGATGCGGTGCATCCCGGCCACCGCGAGGCGGCGGGGGAGGCGTTCCTGCAGGCCAATGCGCGCCAGGAGCCCTTCACCCTGGAGCATCCGCTGCGCACGGCGGCCGGCGAGTACAGATGGGTCATCGACGCCGGCCAGCCACGGTTCGACGCCAACGGCCACTTCGCCGGCTACATCGGTTCGGTGATGGACGTGCACGAGAGCCGCGTCGCGCGCGAGGAGCTCGAGCGCACCGAGCAGCGCCTGCGCGCGGCCACGGCCGCGGCGAACCTGGGCACCTGGCGGGTCGACCTGCGCACGGGGCTGGAAACGCGCGATGCCGGCCTGAACGCGATCCTGGGCCTGCCGTCGGAGGAGACCACCCAGCCGCTGCACGACTTCATCGACCGCGTGCATCCCGACGACCGCGCCCGCGTCGAGGCCGGCGTGCAGGCGGCGATCGAGCAGCAGGTGACCTACGACCTCGAATGCCGGATCGTGCGGCCCGATGGCGAGGTGCGCTGGCTGCGCGATCGCGGCGGCGTGGTGCTCGACGGCGCCGGCGATGTGGCTGCGCTCACCGGCGCGGCCAGTGACGTCACAGCGCAGCGCGCGGCCGCCGCCGCGCTGGCCGAATCCGAGGCGCGCTACCGCTCGCTGTTCGAGAGCATGCACGAGGGCTTCTGCATCATCGAGGTGCGGTACGACGAAGAAGGCGTTGGCGTCGACTATCGCTTCGTCGAAACCAACCCGAGCTTCGTCAGGCAAGTGGGCCTGCGGGACGCGGTCGGCCGGTGGGTCACGGAACTGGTGCCGGGCATCGAGCCCCACTGGCCGCGCGCGTTCGGCGAGGTCGCGCGTTCGCGGCGGGCGGTGCGCTTCGAGGAGCGCTCGGACGTGCTGCAGGTGAACTTCGAGATCAATGCATTCCCGGTGGGCCGGGCCGAGCAGCATCGCGTGGCCGTGCTGTTCAATGACATTACCCAGCGGACGCTCGACGAGCAGGCGCTGCGCGACGCCGACCGCCGCAAGGACGAGTTCCTCGCCACGCTGGCGCACGAGCTGCGCAACCCGCTGGCGCCGATCAGCAGCGCCCTGCAGTTGTTGGAAGCCGACATCGACCCGAGCATGGCCGCGCACCTGCACGCGATCATGCGCCGTCAGACGCTGCAGCTCACGCGACTGGTCGACGACCTGATGGAGGTCTCGCGGATCACCCGCGGGCACATCGACCTGCAGGTCGAGCCGGTGGACGTGCGCGACACGGTGCGCGACGCGCTCGACGCGAGCGCCGAGGCGATCCGCGCCAGTGGCCACGAGGTGCAGGTCGACCTGCCCGGCGAGGCGCTGGTGATGCAGGCCGACACCGTGCGCCTGTCGCAGGTGTTCACCAACCTCATCAACAACGCCGCGCGCCACACCGATCCCGGCGGGCGCGTGCGGGTGCGCGCATGGCGCTGCGAGGGCGCGATCTGCGTGAGCGTGGCCGACACCGGTCACGGCATTCGTCCGGACGACCATGCCCGCATTTTCGAACTGTTCACCCGGGTGGCGCCGGCCGGTGCATCGCGCGGCGGGCTGGGCATCGGCCTCAGGCTCGCGCGCCGCCTGGTCGAGATGCACGGCGGCACCATCGAGGTGGAGAGCGAGGGTGCCGGGCGCGGCAGTACGTTCGCCGTGCGCCTGCCGGCCATCGCGGGCGCGGATGCCATCGCGCCCGCGGCGTCGACGCAGGCTAGCGGCCCGTTGTCCGGCCTGCGCGTGGTGGTGGCCGACGACAACCACGACGCCGCGGCGACGTTGGCGATGTGGCTGCAGATGCAGGGCGCGCAGGCCACCCAGGCGCACGACGGCATGGCGGCGCTGGAGGCGATCGCGCTCGCGGATGCGCACGTCGCGCTGCTGGACCTCGGCATGCCGCGTGGGGGCGGCATCGAGGTCGCGCGCCAGCTGCGTGCGCGCGGCGACGTGCGACAGCCGTTGCTGGTCGCGGTGACGGGTTGGGGGCAGGCGGTCGATCGCGAACGCACGCGCGAAGCGGGCTTCGACCACCACATGACCAAGCCGGCCGACCTCGACGCGCTGCACGCACTCCTCGCCCCGGTCGCCGCCAAGGCCAACATCGCCCCGTAGAGGCGCGCCCGCGCGCCTGTCATGGCTTCGAATGGGTCGCGGGCGCGGACGACCAGGCGAGGTTCCCCTCGCGCAAGGCCTTTCCAAGGCCGACGTGGGATCGGCGCAGGCGCGCAGGCGCGCCTCTACGCGGGGAGGGTCGCGTCCGCGTCGCAACGGCTTCCCATCGCGTCGCTGCGACAGGCGCAGACATGCCCACGCGGGAGCCGTCGCATCCGCGTCGCGATCGCGCACGTAGTGGGGACACTCAGCGCACAGGCGTATCCCATGCGTTCCGGTCCATCCGTCCTGCCTGTCCGCGTTGCGTTGCCCGCGGCACGCGCGCAAGCCGGCGCGCGTTCCGCAGCCGGCGGCTCCGCGTGCCGGCGCACGCAGGCGCCCGGTCGCGCAGCGCGTCGCGTGGTCTGGTTAGACTCGGCGCCATCGCCGCAGGCGCGGCAGGGGTCCAGGATCGGCATGACGACGGCACCAATGGCGCGGGATCCAGCCGCGGAGCAGGCGGGCGAGTGGCTGGCGCGCGTGGCGGGCGGTGACGCGGCTGCGTTCGAGGCGCTCTACCACGCCACCTCGTCGCGCCTGTTCGGCGTGTGCCTGCGCGTGCTGCCCGATCGCGCCGAGGCCGAGGACGTGCTGCAGGAGGTGTACACCACGATCTGGCGCAAGGCCGGCCAGTTCGACCCCGGCCGCGCCGGGGCGCTGACCTGGATGGCGATGATCGCGCGCAACCGCGCCATCGACCGCCTGCGTGCGTCGCCGGCCGCGTCGCGCCATGCCGACATCGAGGTGGCCGCAGTCATCGCCGATGCCGGGCCGTCGCCCGCGCAGCGCGCCGAGAGCGCCGACGAAGGGGCGCGCCTGGGCGCGTGCCTGGAGGAACTCGAGCCGCGCCGTCGCGGGCTGATCCGCACCGCGTTCTTCGAGGGCGTCACCTACGAGGAACTGGCCGAGCGCATCGGTTCGCCGCTGGGATCGGTCAAGAGCTGGATCCGCCGCGGGCTGCTGCAGCTGCGCACCTGCCTGGAGCAGGGCACGTGAGCGCGCGCATGCCCCCGCACGACGACAGCTTCGACCACGAGCCGCCGAGCGCCGACCTGCGCGCGGGCGAGTACGTGCTCGGCGTGCTCGACGCGCCCGCGCGCCGCGAGGTCGAGGCGCGCATGGCGCGCGAACCGGACTTCGCCGCGCGCGTGTCGGGGTGGGAACGCGTGCTGGCGCCGCTGCTGGACGGCATCGCGCCGGTGGAGCCGGGCGCGCACGTGTGGCCGCGCGTGCGCCGCGCGATCGGTGGCGTGCCGGTCGCGGCCGCCAATGCGCCGTGGTGGCGTCGCGTCGCCGTGTGGCAGGGCGCGACCGCGCTGGCGACCGCAGCGGCCATCGCGGCCATCGTGATTGGCCGCGTGCCGCAGCGTCCCGAGGCCGCGACCGTGCCACCGGCGGCCGTCGCCGGAGCCCAGCCGCCGCCGGAGGTGCCGATGCCGGTCACGCGCCTGCTGCACGAGGACGGCACGCCGGGCTGGATGGCCGCGGTGGACACCGCCAAGGGCACCGTCACCATGACGCCCATCCCGCAGCACGAGCCGCCGGCGGGCACGGCGGGCGAGTTGTGGGTGATCGCACCGGGCAGCAAGCCGATGTCGCTCGGGATCGTGTCGATGACCCACATGCACACGATCGACGTTCCCGACGCCGCGCGGCCGATGCTCGTGCGTGGCGCGGTGCTCGCCATCACCATGGAACCGGAGACGGGCATCCCGCACGCCGCGCCGAGCGGGCCGCCACTGGCGCGCGGTGCGGTCGTGCTGGGCTGAGCGCAAGGGCGCCTCGACGCCAGGATGGCCACCACGCGTGGCCTGCATCCGGTCCGCAGGCTGGACCGTAAACGATTCACCTGCCCAGGCGGATGGCGCGATGGATTCGGTAGGACACGTCGACAACACAGTGCCGCGCGCGGACGCCGACCACGGCGGCGCTGCAGGCGAGGCGGTAACCGGCGAGCCACCACGACCGGGCGACCGCACCGCGCATCGCCCCGCGCTTGCGCTTCGCCGCTGGTTCGACACCGCGGGCGCCGACGCCGACGGGCCGGACGCCGACCGGATCGACTGGCTGCGCGCGCTGCCGTTCCTGGGCATGCACGCCGCATGCCTGGCGGTGCCGTGGGTCGGCGTGTCGCCCGTGGCGATCGCGGTCGCCGTCGCGCTGTACGCCCTGCGCATGTTCGCGGTCACCGGCTTCTACCACCGCTACTTCTCGCATCGCACCTTCCGCACCTCGCGCGCGGTGCAGTTCGCGTTCGCGGTGGTCGGTGCCTCCAGCGTGCAGCGCGGGCCGCTGTGGTGGGCCGCGCACCACCGGCACCACCATCGCCATGCCGAGACGCAGCGCGATCCGCATTCGCCTGTGGTGCACGGCTTCTGGCGCAGCCACCTCACCTGGTTCCTCACCCCGCGCGCGTTCCGCACCCACGTCGAGCGCATCCCCGACCTGGTGCGCTATCCGGAGCTGCGCTGGCTCGACCGTTTCGACATCGCCGTGCCGGTCGCGCTCGCCGTGGCGTGCTTCGGGCTCGGTGCACTGCTCGAACGCGTCGCCCCGCAACTCGGCACCAACGGCTGGCAGATGCTGGTGTGGGGCTTCTTCGTCTCCACCGTGGTGCTGTTCCACGCCACGGTCACGATCAACTCGCTGGCGCACGTGTTCGGCACGCGCCGCTTCGACACGAGCGACGACAGCCGCAACAACTGGCTGCTGGCGCTGCTCACCTTCGGCGAAGGCTGGCACAACAACCACCACTTCTTCCCCGGCACCGCGCGGCAGGGGTTCCGCTGGTGGGAGATCGACCTGACGTACTACGGCCTTCGCGCGCTGGCGCTCGTCGGCCTGGTGCGCGACCTCAAGCCGGTGCCCGCGTGGGTGCTGTCGAAGGCGAGGCACTGACATGCGCATCGCCGTGGTGGGGTCGGGAATTTCCGGATTGGCCAGCGCCTGGCTGCTGTCGAAGCGGCACGAGGTCGTGCTGTTCGAGGCCGACATGCGCCTGGGCGGGCATACGCACACGCACGACGTGCATGTCGATGGCCGCGACCATCGCGTGGACAGCGGCTTCATCGTCTGCAGCCGCGCCCACTACCCGCTGCTGTTCCGCATGTTCGACGAGCTTGGCGTCGCCACCCGGCCGACGACGATGAGCTTCTCGGTGCACGCCGAGGCCAGCGGCATCGAATACAACGCGACCGACCTCGAGGGGCTGTTCTGCCAGCGCCGCAACCTCGTGAGGCCGCGCTTCTGGGGCATGGTGCGCGACCTGATGCGCTTCTACCGCCTCGCGCCGGCGCTGCTCGCAACCGATGACCCTGGCCCCACGCTGGGCGAATACCTCGCGCGGCAGCGCTTCGGCGCGGCGTTCCGCGACGAGCACATCGTGCCGATGGCCTCGGCGCTGTGGTCCAGCCCGCCGCGCGACGTGCTCGGGTTTCCCGCGCGCTACCTCGTGCAATTCATGGCGCACCACCAGATGCTGCAGGTGGCCGGGCGACCGCAGTGGTCGGTGGTGCAGGGCGGGTCGGCGTCGTACGTCGCCGCGCTGCGTGCGCGCTGGCGGGTGCAGGTGCGCACGGGCTGCGCGGTCCGGCGCATCGAACGCGATGCGACGGGCGTCGACGTGCACAGCGCCGCCGGCGCCGAACGCTTCGATCGCGTCGTGCTGACCTGCCACAGCGACCAGGCGCTGGCGCTGCTGGGTGATGCCGACCTGGTCGAACGCGACGTGCTGGGCGCGCTTGCATACCAGCGCAACGACGTGGTCCTGCACACCGACGCGCGCCTGCTGCCGCGCAGGCGCAAGGCATGGGCGGCGTGGAACGCGCGCGTGCCGGCCGATCCCGATGCGCCATGCACGGTCAGCTACTGCATGAACCTGCTGCAGGGGATCGAATCGCGCGAGCCGTTCGTGGTCACGCTCAACGACACCGCGCGCATCGATCCGTCGCGCGTGATCGCTCGCATGGACTACGCCCATCCGGTCTACACCCACGCCTCGGTCGCCGCACGCGCACGCAAGGCGCAGATCCAGGGCCGCCGCCACGCGTGGTTCGCCGGCGCGTACTGGGGCTGGGGCTTCCACGAGGACGGCATGCGCAGCGCAGTGGAGGTGGCCGAGGGCCTGGGCGCGTCCTGGGGATGCGTCGAGGCCACGCCCGCCGCGCCCGGCGTGCGCTTCCCGCGTGCACTGGCGCTGCCCGCATGAGCTTCGCCAGCGCCGTGTACGAGGGCCGCGTGCGCCATCGCCGGCATGCGCCGCGCGCGCACGCGTTCGAGTACCGGATGGCGCAGCTGTACCTCGACCTCGACGAGGTCGACCAGGTGTTCGAGCGCCGCTGGCTGTGGTCGGCGCGCCGGCCTGCGCTCGCCCGCTTCAGGCGCAGCGACTACATCGGCCCGCACGACATGCCGCTGGCCGAAGCGGTGCGCCAGCGCATCCGCGACGCCACCGGCCGCGCGCCGGACGGCCCGATCCGCCTGCTCACCCACCTGCGCTACGCCGGGCACGTATTCAACCCGGTGAGCTTCTACTACTGCTTCGATGGCGGCGGCGCGCTGGACTGCGTGATCGCGGAGATCACCAACACGCCGTGGAAGGAGCGGCATGCCTACGTGCTGCCGGTCTCGCGCGCGACGCGGCATGGCCGCGCGCTGGGATGGGAGTTCGACAAGGCATTCCACGTCTCGCCCTTCATGGCCATGCAGCGGCGCTATGCGTGGCGCTTCACCGCGCCGGGCGACGATCTGCACGTGCACATGGACGTGGTCGATGGCCAGGCACGCGAGTTCGACGCCACGCTCGACCTGCGCCGGCGGCCGCTCGACGGCGCATCGCTGGCGCGCGTGCTGGTGCGCTATCCGCTGATGACCGCCCGCGTCGTCGGCGCTATCCACTGGCAGGCCCTGCGCCTGTGGCTCAAGGGCGTGCCCGTGCACGACCACCCCGCTTTGTCGAAGGACACGCGATGAACGAGATCGTCCAGCCCCTGCCGCGCGAGCGCGCGCACGGCGCCTTCGACCGCGCCCTGCGCGCGCGCCTGCTGGCGCAGCTGGCGCCGCTGCGCCACGGCCGGCTCACCGTGCACGATGCGCTCGGCACCACGGTGCTGGGCCAGCCGGAGGGCGCCTGCGAGCTCGATGTCGCCGTGCACGTGGACGATCCCGCGTTCTGGCGCCTGCTCGCCGCCAACGGCAGCGTCGGCGCGGGCGAGGCCTACATCGACGGGCTGTGGAGCTGCAGCGATCTCGTCGCCCTGGTGCGCCTGCTGGTGCGCAACCGCGACCTGCTCGACGGAATGGAGACGGGGCTGGCGCGCGTCGGCGGCTGGGCCATGCGCGCCTGGCATGCACTGCGCCGCAACACGCGCGCCGGCAGCCGCCGCAACATCGCCGCGCATTACGACCTCGGCAACGCGTTCTTCGGGCTGTTCCTGTCGCAGGACCTGATGTACTCGTCCGCGTTCTACGCCGGCACGGACGAGACGCTCGAGGATGCCTCCACCCGCAAGCTCGAGCGCATCTGCGCGCAGCTGCAGCTCAAGCCGGGCCAGCGCGTGGTGGAGATCGGGACCGGGTGGGGCGGCTTCGCGATCCACGCCGCCACCCACCACGGCGTGCACGTCACCACCACCACCATCTCGAAGGAGCAGCACGCGCTCGCCAGCCAGCGCGTGCAGGAGGCCGGGCTGTCGGACCACGTCACCGTGCTGCTGCGCGACTACCGCGACCTCGACGGGACGTTCGACGCACTGGTGTCGATCGAGATGGTCGAAGCCATCGGCGCCAAGTACCTCGAGACTTATTTCGCGAAGCTCGGCAGCCTGCTCGCGCCCGACGGCCTGGCGCTGGTGCAGGCGATCACCATCGAGGACCATCGCTATGCGCAGGCGCTGGCGTCGGTGGACTTCATCAAGCGCCACGTGTTTCCCGGCAGCTTCATCCCGTCCGTTGCCGCCATGCTCGCAGCGAAGGCGCGCAGCACGGACCTGGCCCTGCTGCGGCTGGAGGACTTCGGCGGCTCCTACGCACTCACCTTGCACGCGTGGCGGCAGCGGTTCCTGTGCAACCTCGACGCGGTGCGCGCGCAGGGCTTCGACGAGCGTTTCATCCGCCTCTGGGAGTTCTACCTGGCGTACTGCGAGGGCGGGTTCCGCGAGCGCTCCATCGGCGTGGCGCACCTGCTGATGGCCAAGCCCGGCGCGCGCGAGGCGGCGTTGTCGCCGGACATGCACGCGGGCCTGCGCGCATGAGTGCGTGGGCCTGGCCGCTGCTGCTGTGGGCCATGATGGCGCTGGCGATGGCCGCCGGCTGGGCGTGGCAGCGCGCGCGGTCGAACATCGGCATCGTCGATGCGATCTGGGCCGCGGGCGTGGGCGCATCGGCCGTGCTGTACGCGCTGCTCGGCGACGGCGCGCAGGTGCCGCGCGTCGTGCTGGCCGTGCTCGGCGGCGCGTGGGGCCTGCGCCTGGCGCTGCACATCGCGCGGCGGACGCTGCACGAGGCCGAGGACGGCCGCTACGCGCACATGCGCGCGCACTGGAACGGCAACCAGGCCTACATCTTCGCGTTCTTCCAGGCGCAGGCGCTGCTGGTGGTGCTGTTCTCGCTGCCGTTCCTGGCGGTGGCGCGCAACCCGGTGGAAGGCGTGAACGCGTGGACCGTCGCCGCGATCGCGCTGTGGCTGCTCGCGGTGGCTGGCGAGTCGCTGGCCGACCACCAGCTGGCGGTGTTCCGGCGCGACATGCGCAACCGCGGCACGGTGCTGCGCAGCGGGCTGTGGCGGTATTCGCGCCACCCCAACTACTTCTTCGAGTGGCTGCACTGGTTCGCCTACGTGCTGCTGGCGGTCGGCTCGCCGGCGTGGGCGCTGGCGCTCGCCGGTCCGGTGGTGATGTACGTGTTCCTGCGCTGGCTGTCGGGCGTGCCGTGGACAGAGCAGCAGGCACTGCGCACGCGCGGCGAGGCGTACCGCGACTACCAGCGCACCACGCCGATGTTCTTCCCTTGGTTTCCACGCGATGCCGCGCGCCCGGTGGCGACGGCGAAGGCGCTGCCGGCCCGGACGACCTCCCGTCACCCCACTCCTCGCCGGAGCAAGCGCGCGGGGAGGAGCAAGCGCGGGAACTGACACACAACCATCCGTCGCCCCTGCGAACGCAGGGGCCCAGTGACGTTGCTGTTTCGCGATCTTCGGAGAACGAAGTCGCTGGGCCCCTGCCTTCGCAGGGGCGACGGGCTGAAGACCATTCGTAGTTATGTCCAGCAACGCCATGTCGAGCAAGGCCATGTCCACCATCTCCACAACCCTTGAACTGCCAACCGACCGTGCCGCTCCCGGCCTGCTCGGCCTCGCCGAACGCGGCCTGGTGCCCGATGCGCTGCTGCGCGCCGGCATCCGCCGCATGTGCGCGCAGCGCCTGCGCGAGGAACTGGCCGGCGGCCTCGACACGCAGGCCGCGCGCATGCAGCGGCGCATCGACGAGCTCCGCCAGAGTCCCGTCGCCATCCACACCGATGCCGCCAACGCGCAGCACTACGAGTTGCCCGCCGCGTTCTTCCGGCAGTGCCTCGGCGCGCGCCTGAAGTATTCGGGCTGCTACTACCCGACCGGCCGCGAGACGCTGGACGAGGCCGAGGAGGCGATGCTGTCGCTGTACGGCGAGCGCGCCGAGCTGCGCGACGGCCAGGACATCCTCGAGCTGGGCTGCGGCTGGGGCTCGCTGACGCTCTGGATGGCCGAGCGCTTTCCGCGCGCGCGCATCACCGCGGTGTCCAACTCGCACGGCCAGCGCGCGCACATCGAGGCGCAGTGCGCCGCGCGCGGGCTGGCCAACGTCCGCGTGGTGACCTGCGACGTGAACCGGCTCGAGCTCGATGCCGCGCAGTTCGACCGCTGCGTGTCGGTGGAGATGTTCGAGCACATGCGCAACTACGACACGCTGCTCGCCCGCATTGGCGCATGGCTCAGGCCCGGCGGCGCGCTGTTCGTGCACATCTTCTGCCACCGCACGCTGGTGTATCCGTTCGAGACCGAGGGCGAAGGCAACTGGATGGGCCGGCACTTCTTCACCGGCGGGCTGATGCCCGCCTTCGACACCCTGCTGCATTTCCAGGACGGGCTGCGTATCGAGTCGCGGTGGGCGATCGACGGCACCCACTACCAGCGCACCGCCAACCACTGGCTCCACAACCAGGACGCGCGGCGCGAGGCCGTCATGCCTGTGCTGCGCGAGGCCTACAGTGACGCCGCGGACCTGTGGGCGCAGCGCTGGCGCATGTTCTGGATGGCCTGCGCGGAGCTGTTCGGGTACCAGGACGGCCAGCAGTGGCTGGTCGGCCACTACCGTTTCCGCAAGCCCGCCTGAGCGGCGCGCGCGGTCGCGTTGACAGCCCCCCGGCGCGCCTTGCATCATGCGCGCCCCGCACGGCCAGGCCGCGCGCGGCACCTGCCCAGGTGGCGGAATTGGTAGACGCACTAGTTTCAGGTACTAGCGGG
>ERZ1066119.95-NODE-95-length-64989-cov-14.188838_pt1 | contig 64989 bp, 75 predicted proteins | sample MGYA00382766_ERZ1066119 | MGnify/ENA primary metagenome ERZ1066119 (study PRJEB33369, sample SAMEA5778349) | biofilm metagenome | biome: Industrial cooling water; feature: Water cooling tower basin; material: Biofilm | place: United Arab Emirates | collected...
CGCCTGGACCGTGCCGCCCGACTGGCCCGCGCTGCGCCGCCCCTGCCATCGGCTCGCCGGGCTGGCCGGCACGATCGGGGCGCAGGCCACGCGCGAGGCCGCCGCCCGGCTCGAGGAGGCCGCGCGCCTGCGCGACCCGGCGGCCGCGGCCGCGGCGCACGACCGTCTCACCCGGGCCGAGGCCGCGCTTCTGGCCGAGATCGGCGCGGCGCGTCACCGGGCAGCGGCCCGCGCATGACCCCGGGTTCCGGGCCCGCCGCCGTTCCGGGGTCGCCGGCGCGATCCGGCCCCCTGCTGCTGGTCGAGGACACGCGCAGCCTGCAGATGGTCTATGCCTCGGTCCTGCGGGGCGCGGGGCACGAGGTCCTGACCGCCTCGACCGCCGCCGAGGGCGAATCGCTCTTCCGCTCCCGGGCCCCGGCGGTGGTGCTGCTGGACCTCGTGCTGCCCGACCGGGACGGGCTCGCGCTGATGCGGGGGATGCTGGCGCAGCGCCGGGAGGCGCTCGTGATCGCGATCACCGCCGACGGGTCCGCCGACCTCGCGGTGGCGGCGATGCGCGCGGGGGCCCACGACTACCTCGTGAAGCCCTTCGACGAGAGCCGCCTGCTGCGGGCGGTGGGCGATGCCTACGCCGCGCCCGGTCCGCGCCCGCCCGCGGCGGCGCGCGACGCGCCGGGCGCCGACGGCGACCTCGGGCTTCTCGGCGCATCGCAGGCGATGGCCGCGGTCCGCTCGATGCTCCGATCCGCCGCGCGGTCCGCGGCCCCGGTCTTCCTGACCGGCGAGAGCGGCACCGGCAAGGACGTCGCGGCGAAGGCGATCCACGCCCTGTCCCCGCGCGCCGGCACGCCCTTCGTGCCGCTGAACGGCGGTGCCGCGGCACCCCTCCGGTTCGACGCCGAGATCCTCGAGGCCCTCGGGGCCCCCCCCGGCAAGGGGCCGGCGCCGGGCGACCGCGGCACCCTGTTCCTCGATGAGGTCTGCGAGATGGCCCCGGCGCTGCAGGCGCGGCTCCTGCGGTTCCTCCAGACCGGGACGATCCAGCCGGCGGGGCCGGCACCGCCGCGCCGGATCGACCTGCGGCTCGTCTGCGCGACCAGCCGCGACCCGATCGCCGCCGTGCGCCGGGGCGAGTTCCGCGAGGACCTGTTCTACCGCCTCCACGTGGTCCCCATCCACCTGCCCCCGCTGCGCGACCGCGACGACGACCCGGTGGAGATCGCCGAGGCCGCGCTCCACCGCTTCGCCGCCGAGGAGGGGCGGCAGTTCGACGGCCTGTCGCCCGAGGTGCGGGCGCTGCTGCGCACGCTGCCCTGGCCGGGCAACGTGCGGCAGCTTCTCAACGTGATCCGCAACGTCGCGGTGCTTCACGACGGGGGCCGCGTGACGCCGGCGATGCTGCCGCCGATGATGGAGGGCCTGCCCGACGGGCCGCGCCCCGCGCCCGTGCCGCAGGGCCCGCTCGACGGCCTCGTCGGGCAGACGCTCGCGGCGATCGAGCGCCAGGCGATCGAGGCGACGCTCGCGCGGCACAATGGATCGGTTCCGCGCGCGGCGCGGACGCTCGACGTCTCGCCCTCGACGCTCTACCGCAAGATCGAGGGCTGGTCGCGGGGCTGACCGGTCAGACGAACTGCTCGTTCAGGAGCCGCTCCTCGAGCCCGTGGCCGGGATCGAACAGGATGCGGTGGGTGACGCCCGGCTCGGACCGGACCTCGACCGAGGCCACGTCGCGGATCGACCGCCGGCCGTCGGCGTCGGCCATGACCGGGCGCTTGCCGGGCTCCAGCACGTCGAAGCGCACGACCGCCCCCTTGGGCAGCAGCGCGCCGCGCCAGCGCCGGGGGCGGAAGGCCGCCACCGCCGTCAGCGCCAGCACGTCCGACCCGATCGGCAGGATCGGCCCGTGCGCCGAATAGTTGTAGGCGGTCGATCCCGCCGGGGTCGCCACCAGCGCGCCGTCGCAGACCAGCTCGTCCATCCGCAGCCGGCCGTCGACGGTGATCCGCAGCTTCGCGGCCTGCGCCGCGGTGCGGAAGAGGCTGACCTCGTTGATCGCCAGCGCCTCCATCGCCGCGCCCCGCACCGTCTCGGCGCGCATGGCGAGCGGGTTGACCGCCTCCTCGACCGCCGCGGCCAGGCGCTCGGGCAGGCCGTCGGTCGCGTAGGCGTTCATCAGGAAGCCGATCGTGCCGCAGTTCATGCCGTAGACTGGCCGGCCCAGCGCCTGCGTCTTGTGCAGCGTCTGGAGCATGAAGCCGTCGCCCCCCAGCGCCACGATGACGTCCGCCCGGGCGGGCGGATGCTGGCCGTGGCGCGCCGTCAGGTCCGCCAGCGCCGCATGCGCGGCGGCCGAGCCGCTGGACAGGAACGCGATGCGCATGGCCGATCCCCCGATGCCGCCGCCAGTCTTGCGGCGGCGCCTGCGCGAACTCAACCCCCGTCCCGCCGGGGACCGCAGCCGGCCGCGTCCGCGTCGCTTTCCGTTCTTTTGCGCGCGGCGCCGATCGTGTATGCCCGCCGCACCGCCACCGCAGGAGAGACGCATGAACGCCCCGCACCGCGACGCCGGCTTCTTCACCGAAGGTCTTGCCGACCGCGACCCCGAGGTCTTCGCCGCGACCGCCGCCGAGCTGGGCCGCCAGCGCGACGAGATCGAGCTGATCGCGTCCGAGAACATCGTCAGCCGCGCCGTGATGGAGGCGCAGGGCGGCGTCATGACCAACAAGTACGCCGAGGGCTATCCCGGCCGGCGCTACTACGGCGGCTGCCAGTTCGTCGACGTGGCCGAGGAGCTGGCGATCGACCGGGCGAGGCGGCTCTTCGGCTGCGGCTTCGCCAACGTCCAGCCCAACTCGGGCAGCCAGGCGAACCAGGGCGTGTTCCAGGCGATGCTGCGGCCGGGCGACACGATCCTCGGGATGAGCCTCGACGCGGGCGGCCACCTCACGCACGGGGCCGCACCCAACCAGTCGGGCAAGTGGTTCAGGGCCGTCCAGTACGGCGTCACCCGCGACACCCTGCTCCCCGACTACGGCCAGGTGGAGGCGCTGGCGCTCGAGCATCGGCCGCAGATGATCATCGCGGGCGGATCGGCGATCCCGCGCATCCTCGACTTCGCGCGCTTCCGGGCGATCGCGGACAAGGTCGGCGCGGTGTTCCTCGTCGACATGGCGCATTTCGCGGGGCTTGTCGCCGCGGGGCTCTACCCCAGCCCCTTCCCCCACGCGCATGTGGCGACGACGACGACCCACAAGACCCTGCGCGGCCCGCGCGGCGGCATGATCCTGACCGACGACGAGGCGATCGCGAAGAAGGTCAACGCGGCGATCTTCCCGGGCATCCAGGGCGGGCCCTTGATGCACGTGATCGCCGCCAAGGCCGTGGCCTTCGGCGAGGCGCTGCGGCCCGGGTTCAAGGCGTACCAGGCGCAGGTCGTCCGGAACGCGCAGGCGTTGGCCGACCAGCTCCAGGCGCGCGGCCTGCCCACCGTCACCGGCGGCACCGACACGCACCTGATGCTGGTGGACCTGCGCCCCAAGGGCGTGAAGGGCAACGCGACCGAGAGGGCGCTGGGCCGCGCGCACATCACCTGCAACAAGAACGGCATCCCCTTCGACACCGAAAAGCCCGCGGTCACGAGCGGCATCCGCCTCGGCACCCCCGCCGGCACCACGCGCGGCTTCACCGAGGTGGAGTTCCGCCAGGTCGGCGACTGGATCGCCGAGGTGGTCGACGGACTCGCCGCGAACGGCGAGGAGGGGAACGCCGCGGTCGAGGCGGGCGTGAGGGCGCGGGTGGCGGCGCTCTGCGCGCGCTTCCCGATCTACCCGGGCCTATAGGAACCCGCGCCAGACCAGGATCGCCGCGACCAGAAGCGCGAGGATCATGAGGTTGCCCACCAGCGAGGTGAGGATGCCCATCGCCATGCTGCGGCCCCGGCCCCAGGCGTCGATCCCGCCCAGGTGGCGCACGCAGACGTCGTAGGCCTGCGCCACCCGCGCCTCGTCGATCTGGAGGAGGAGCTTGGGGTTCTGCGCCATCTCGGCGAAGGTGGCGAGGCTGCGTGCCTCGGCCCGGACGGCGCGGGGCAGAAGGCGGCCGCCGCGCGCCAGCTTGTCGGACAGGGTGCGGCCGCGCACGCGCAGCCGCTCCTCCATCAGCGCCGCCACGCGGTCGGCCATCTGCTGTATCGTGGCTGCGCTCATCGTCCGCGATCCTCCGGGGCGGCTGACGGTAGAGCGGCCCCGCCCCCGCTTCAAGCCTTTGCCGCGCCGCCGGGGCGCGCTATGGGGGGCCATGCTGCATGTCGTCCGCCACCCCGCCGCGGCCCCCGACGGGTCCCCGCCGCTGGTGATCGTCCACGGGCTGTTCGGCTCGGCCCGGAACTGGGGCGGGATGGCCCGGCGCCTGTCGGGCCCGCGCGACGTCGTCGCGCCCGACCTGCGCAACCACGGCGATAGCCCGCACCGGCCCGGGCACGCCTACGCCGATCTGGCGGCGGACCTCGCCGGGGTGCTGGCGGCCGAGGGGCGGCCCTGCGACCTCCTCGGGCATTCGATGGGGGGCAAGGCCGCGATGGTGCTGGCGCTGACGCGCGGCGCGCTGGTCCGGCGCCTGGTCGTGGCCGACATCGCCCCCGTCGCCTACGCCCACGACAACAGCCGCCACGTCGCCGCGATGCGGGGGCTGGACCTCGCCGGCCTGACGAGCCGCGCCGAGGCCGACCGGCGGCTCGCGCCGGCGGTCCCCGACGCGGCGCTGCGCGCCTTCCTGCTCCAGTCGCTCGACCTGAAGGCGGTCCCGCCGCGCTGGCGGCTGAACCTCGACGCGCTGGAGGCGGCGATGCCCGCGATCGTCGGCTGGCCGGTCGTGGAGGGTCGCTTCGACGGCCCGGCGCTGTTCGTCGCCGGGGCGGAGTCGTCCTACGTGCTGCCCGCGCACCGCGCGGCGATCGCCGCGCTGTTTCCCCGGGCGCGGGTGGCGCGCCTCGCCGGCGCGGGCCACTGGCTCCACGCCGACCAGCCCCGCGCCTTCGAGGGCGCGGTGGAGACGTTCCTGCGCGCGCCCTGAACCGCTGCCGCGCGGCCGCCCGTCCCGTCACCCGCCCCTCGAGGGGCGTGCGCAGGACCGTGAACTTTCGATGACGGCGCGCTTGCGGCTTGCGGTGCCGCGGCCGTCCGGCCTATCGCGGAACGACCGCTCCCGACCGAAGGCAACGCCCCGCGCATGACCGCCGACCTGCCCCGATCCCTTGCCGCCGAGGCGCTGGGGACCATGCTCCTCGTCGCCGCGGTGGTCGGGTCGGGGATCATGGCCGACCGGCTGACCGACGACCCGGCGCTGGCGCTGCTGGGCAATACCCTGCCCACCGGGGCGATCCTCGTGGTGCTGATCACGGTGCTCGGGCCGGTGTCGGGGGCGCACATGAACCCCGCCGTCACGCTCGTCTTCGCCCTGCGCCACGAGATGCCGGCCCGAACCGCGCTGGCCTACGGCGCGGCCCAGGTCGCCGGCGGGATCGCGGGGACGGTGCTCGCGCACGCCATGTTCGGGCTGGCGCCGGTCGATCCCTCGGGGACGGCGCGCACCGGGGCGGACCAGTGGCTCGCCGAGGGCGTCGCGGCCTTCGGGCTGCTGCTGACCATCGTGGGCGGGCTGCGCGCCGCGCCGGCGGCGGTGCCCTGGCTCGTCGGGCTCTACATCACGGCGGCCTACTGGTTCACCGCCTCCACCAGCTTCGCCAATCCCGCCGTCACCATCGCGCGCGCGCTGACCGACACCTTCGCCGGCATCCGGCCCGCCGACGTGCCGGCCTTCGTCGCGGCGCAGGTCGCCGGGGCGCTGGCGGGGGCCGCGCTCGGGCGCTGGCTCTTCGCCCCGGACGGGGGGCGCCGGTGACGGTCGTCGTCCACCACAACCCCGACTGCGGCACGTCGCGGAACGTGCTGGCGATCCTCGCGGCGGCGGGCGAGACGCCGGTGGTGATCGACTACCTGCGGACCGGCTGGACCCGGCCGCAGCTGCTCGGCCTCTTCGCCGCGGCGGACCTTTCGCTGCGCGGCGCGCTGCGGACGACCAAGTCGCCCGCGGCCGGGCTGGGGCTGCTGGATGCGGGCGTCGGCGACGAGGCGATCCTCGAGGCGATGCTGGCGCATCCCGTGCTCGTCAACCGCCCGATCGTCTGCACGCCCCGGGGCGTGCGGCTCTGCCGGCCGAGCGAGACGGTGCTGCTCCTGCTCGACCGCTGGCCCGAGGGACCGGTGCTGAAGGAGGACGGCACGCCGGTCGACCTCGACCGGCTGCGCGCCGGGGCCGGGCCGCGCTAGCCGCGCCGCCGCTCCACCGCCGCCCACACGGCGTCCGCGGCGTTGGTCCCCTCGAACCGCTCCAGCTCCTGGATGCCGGTGGGCGAGGTCACGTTGATCTCGGTCAGCCGGTCGCCGATCACGTCGATGCCCACCAGCACCTGGCCCTTCTCGCGCAGGACGGGGCCGATGGCCGCGCAGATCGCGCGGTCGCGCGCCGTCAGCCCCGCCGGCTCGGGGCGGCCGCCCGCGTGCATGTTGGACCGCGTCTCGCCGGGCCGGGGGACGCGGTTGATGGCGCCCACGGGCTCGCCGTCCACCAGGATCACGCGCTTGTCGCCTTCGGCGACGGCGGGCAGGTACTTCTGGACGATCAGCGGCTCGCGGCTCATGCCCGAGAACAGCTCGTGGAGCGAGGCGAGGTTGCGGTCCTCGGGGCCGAGGCGGAAGACGCCCGCCCCGCCGTTGCCGTAGAGCGGCTTCAGGATCACCTCGCCGTGCCGGTCGCGGAAGGCGCGCAGGGTGCCCAGGTCGCGCGCGATGGCGGTCGGGGGCGTGAGGTCGGGGAACCGCAGGACCAGCAGCTTCTCGGGGAAGTTGCGCACCCAGAAGGGGTCGTTCACCACCAGCGTGCGGGGGTGGATCATGTCCAGCAGGTGCGTCGTGGTGACGTAGGCCATGTCGAAGGGCGGATCCTGGCGCAGCCAGACCACGTCGACCTCGGCGAGGTCGACCTCGGTCTCCGGGCCGAAGGTCACGTGGTTTCCCGGCTCCGCCCGCACCTCGACGGGGCGGCCGCGCGCGATGACGCGGCCCTCGACGAAGGCGAGCCGGTCGGGGGTGTAGTGGAAGAGCGCGTGCCCCCGCGCCTGCGCCTCGAGCGCGAGGCGGAAGGTCGTGTCGGCGCGGATGTCGACGCGCTCGATCGGATCCATCTGGAAGGCGACCTTGAGGGCCATCGCGCGCTCCGCTGTCTGACGGTCCTGCATGGCGCAGGATCGGGCGGGTTGCAATCAGCCGATCAGCGCGTTGGGAAGGATCTCGATCCGGCCCTGCCCGTCGACCAGCGCCACGTCGAAGCGCGCCGGCGTGTGCTGCCCGGCCGGCTCGCGCGCGAGGTATTCGGCGGCCGCCCCGAACAGGCGCGCGACCTGCGCGGGCGACAGCGCCTCGGCGGCGCGGTCGCGGCTGCCGGCGGCCTTCACCTCGACGAAGACGAGGGTGCCGCCGTCGCGCGCGACGAGGTCGATCTCGCCGCGCGAGCCGCGCCAGCGGCGGGCGACGATGGCGCAGCCCCGGCCGGCGTAGAGCCGCTCCACCGCTGCCTCGGCGGCGAGGCCCGCGAGGTAGGCGGTGCGGCCCCGCAGGCTGCGCGGCGCCGTCATCCGCCGTCGCCCGACAGCCGCAGTGCGGCCTGGTAGACCTCGCGCCGGGGCAGGCCCAGCACCATCGCCACCTCGGCCGCGGCCTTGCTGACGGGAAGCCGCGCCAGCGCCTCGCGCAGCGTCCCCTCCAGCCGGTCGCCCCGGTCGGGCGCGGCGCGGGCGCGGTCGGCCAGGACCACCACCTCGCCCTTCACCGCCCGTTCCCCGAACGCGGCGGCGAGGTCGGCCAGCGTGCCGCGCGTCACCTCCTCGAAACGCTTGGTCAGCTCGCGGCAGACGCAGGCCGGCCGGTCGCCGAGCGCATCCGCCATCTCGCGCAGGAGGCGGCCGACGCGCTTCGGGGATTCGTAGAGGATCAGCGTGGCGGGCACCCCGGCCAGTTCCGCGAGGAACGCCTTGCGCGCGCCGGCAGCGGCGGGCGGGAAGCCCGCAAAGAGGAACCGGTCGCTGGGCAGGCCCGAGACGGTCAGCGCCGCCAGCACCGCCGACGGCCCGGGGGCCGACAGCACCGCGTGCCCTGCCCCGATCGCCGCCCGCGCGAGCTGGTAGCCCGGATCGGCCACCAGCGGCGTCCCCGCCTCGGAGGCGTAGGCGACCGACCGCCCCTCGGCCAGCGCGCCCAGAAGGCGCGGCCGCACCGCCTCGCCGTTGTGGTCGTGGTAGGCCAGAAGGGGCCGCCCGCCCAGCGCGATGCCGTGGATCTCCATCAGGTGGCGCAGGCTGCGCGTGTCCTCGGCGGCGAGCACGTCGGCCTGACCGAGGATGTCGAGCGCGCGCAGCGTCACGTCGCGCGCGGCCCCGATCGGGGTCGCCACGAAGTGCAGGCCCGGCGGAAGCGCCCGCGCCCCGTCCGTGCGCCGGTCCGCGCCGTCGCTGCGCCCCGTTCCGCCAAGCCGCGCCATCGGGGCCCCTCATGCGTTTACATCGAATCCCGTTGCGCCTAACGTCGCCGCAAGCGCATTCCTGACCCGAGGATTTCCATGTTGTCCGTTCCCGCCCTCTTCCGCAAGCCTGCGGCCTGGCTCGCCACCACCCTCGCGGCGCTGTCGCTTTCGGCCTGCGCGCCGCTGCCCGTCGCGACGGCGACCGGCCCGGCGGCCGGAGCGGGCGCCGCCGTGCCCGTGGCGCTGCTGGTGCCCTCGGGCTCGGGCTCGGCGACCGACGACATGCTCGCGCAGGCGCTGGAGAACGCGGCGCGGCTCGCCATCGCCGACCTCGGCGGCAACGCGATCGACCTGCGGGTCTATCCCACCGCCGGGCAGCCGGGGCAGGCGCAGGCGCAGGCCCTGCGCGCGGCGGACGAGGGCGCGCGGATCATCCTCGGCCCCGTCTTCGCGCAGGAGGCGAACGCGGCGGGCAGCGCGGTGGCGCCGCGCGGGATCAACGTGCTCAGCTTCTCGAACAATCCGGCGGTGGCGGGGGGCAACGTCTTCATCCTCGGGACCACCTTCGACAACACCGCCGAGCGGCTGGCCCGCTACGCGGTGCGGTCGGGGCGCGACCGGATCATGGTGGTCCACGACCGCAGCCCGGCCGGCGACACCGGCCGCGCCGCGATCGAGCGGGGCGTCGCCCGCGCGGGCGGCACGGTGGTGGGGACCATCGGCTACGAGTTCTCGCAGAACGGCATCATCGCGGCCGCGCCCGGGATCGCCAGGCAGGCGCGCGAGACGGGGGCGCAGGCGCTGTTCCTGACCGCCGACACGGCGGGCGCGCTGCCGCTCATCACGCAGATGCTGCGCGACAACGGGGTCGATCCCAACGTCACGCGCTTCATCGGGCTGACGCGGTGGGACATCCCGGCGGCCACGCTGGCGCTGCCGGGCGTGCAGGGCGGCTGGTTCGCGCTTCCCGACCCGGGGCTCCAGGGCCAGTTCCAGGCGCGCTACCAGGCGGCCTACGGGGCCGCGCCCCATCCGCTCGCGGGCCTCGCCTACGACGGGATCGCGGCGATCGGCGCGCTGGCCGGGCGCGGCCGGTCCGACACGCTGACGGCGCAGGCCCTGACGCAGGGGTCGGGCTTCGTCGGCGTGAACGGGATCTTCCGCCTGCGCGGCGACGGCACGAACGAGCGCGGGCTGGCGGTCGCGCAGATCCAGAACAACCAGGTGACCGTGATTGACCCGGCACCCCGCGCCTTCGGCGGTGCCGGCTTCTGAGCCGGCGCCCCCGCCCGGCGGCCGCGCGCCGTCCGATCTTCCCACCCTTCCCGCGCTCATCGCGGCGCTCGATGCCTCGGCGGCCGCGGGCGGCGACCCGAGGACCCTGCGCGCCCGCGCGGTGGAGCGCCTGGCCGAGGCGCGCCGGCAGGGCGCCGCCGCGATCGCGGCCCGGCTCGAGGCCCGCCCCCTGACCGCGCGCGCCGTGGTCCGCGTGCAGGCCGACCTGACCGACACGCTGGTCGCCGCGGCGCTGCACGCCGCCGTCGCGCACCTGCATCCGCTGCCCAACCCGACCGGGGCCGAGCGGCTCGCCGTGATGGCCGTGGGCGGCTACGGGCGGGCCGAGATGGCCCCCTTCTCGGACGTGGACCTGCTGTTCCTGACCCCGTGGAAGATCACCCCCTGGGCGGAGTCGGCGATCGAGAGCCTGCTCTACATGCTGTGGGACCTGAAGCTGAAGGTCGGGCACGCCAGCCGCACCGTGAAGGACTGCGTCCGCCTCGGGCGCGAGGACGTGACGATCCGCACGGCGCTGCTGGAGAACCGCTTCGTCGCGGGCCACGCGGCGCTGGCGGCGGAGCTCGACGACCGGCTCTGGGCGGAGCTGTTCCGGGGCACCGGCCCCGCCTTCGTCGAGGCGAAGCTGGCCGAGCGCGCGGCGCGGCACGCGCGCCAGGGCGGCCAGCGTTACGTGCTGGAGCCGAACGTGAAGGAGGGCAAGGGCGGCTTGCGCGATCTCCAGACGCTCTACTGGATCGGCAAGCACCTGCACCGGGTGCCCGACGCCGAGGGGCTGGTGGCGGCGGGCCTTCTCGACCGCGAGGCCTTCGACGCCTTCGCGCGGGCCGAGGATTTCCTCTGGGCGGTGCGCTGCCACCTGCACCTGATCGCCGGCCGGCCGACGGACCAGCTCACCTTCGACATGCAGGTGGAGGTGGCGGGCCGGATGGGCTACCGCGACGGCGCGGGCCGCCGCGCCGTGGAGCACTTCATGCAGGACTACTTCCGCCACGCGACGCAGGTGGGCGAACTGACGAGCGTGTTCCTCGCCGAGCTGGAGGCCCGGCACGCCAAGCCCGAGGCGCGGGTCCTCGGGTTCTTCCGCCGGCCGAAGCGCGTCGCCGCCGGCTACCGGCTGGTGCAGGGCCGGATCGACGCGGAGGACCCGGGCCGCTTCCTCGCGGACAAGCTCAACCTTCTGCGCGTGTTCGAGGAGTCGCTGCGGTCGGGGCACCTGCTGCACCCGAACCTCATGCGGCGGATCGCGTCGAACCTCGCGCTCATCGACGAGGGGATGCGCGCGGACCCCGAGGCCAACCGCATCGTCCGCCGCCTGCTGCTCGACCACGGCAACCCGGAGCGGGCGCTGCGGCGGATGAACGAACTGGGCGTGCTCGGCGCCTTCATCCCCGAGTTCGAGCCGATCGTGGCGATGATGCAGTTCAACGTCTACCACCACTACACCGTCGACGAGCACATCATCCAGACGATCAGCACGCTCGCCCAGATCGAGCGGGGCGAGCTGACCGAGGAACTGCCGCTCGTCAGCGGGATCATGGCGGCGGGGGTGGACCGCGCGGCGATCTACGTGGCGCTCCTGCTGCACGACATCGGCAAGGGCCGGCCCGAGGACCATTCGATCCTCGGTGCGCAGATCGCCCGGCGCGTGGCGCCGAGGCTGGGACTGGACGCCGAGCAGGCCGAGACGGTCGAATGGCTGGTGCGCTGGCATCTGCTGATGTCGGACATGGCGCAGAAGCGCGACATCGGCGACCCGCGGACGGTGCGCGACTTCGCCCGCGCGGTGAAAACGCGGGCGAGGCTCGACCTGCTGACGGTGCTGACCGTCTGCGACATCCGCGGCGTCGGGCCGGGCACCTGGAACAACTGGAAGGCCATGCTGCTCCGCCAGCTCCACCGCGACACCGCCGAGGCGCTGGAGGGGGGCCTCGAGGGGGCGAGCCGCGAGCGGCGCGAGGACGAGGCCAAGCGCCAGCTCGCCGCGGCGCTGTCGGGCTGGGACGAGGCGGCGGTGGCGGCGGAACTGGCGCGCCACTACCCGCCCTACTGGCAGGGGCTGCCCGCCGAGACGCAGGCGGTCTTCGCCCGGCTCCTGCGCGACCTGCCCGAGACCGAGATCCGCATCGACCTGCACCCCGAGCCCGCGCGGGACGCGACGCGCGCGGCCTTCGCGCTGGCCGACCATCCCGGCATCTTCAGCCGCGTCGCCGGCGCCCTGGCGCTGGTCGGCGCGAACGTCGTGGACGCGCGGACCTACACCTCGAAGGACGGCTATGCCACGGCCGTCTTCTGGGTGCAGGACGCGGAGGGACGGCCCTACGAGGTGGCCCGCCTGCCCCGCCTGCGCGGCATGATCGAACGGACGCTGCGCGGCGAGGTCCTGCCGCGCGAGGCGCTGGCCGACCGCGACCGCGTGAGGCGGCGCGAGCGCGCCTTCCGCTTCCCCACGCACATCACCTTCGACAACGACGGGTCCGAGATCTACACGATCATCGAGGTCGACACCCGCGACCGCCCGGGCCTTCTGCACGACCTGACCCGCACGCTGGCCGCGAACCACATCTACATCGCCAGCGCGGTGATCGCGACCTACGGGGCGCAGGTGGTCGACACCTTCTACGTGAAGGACATGTTCGGGCTGAAGCTGCACGCCAGGGCCCGGCAGGACGCGCTGGAGAGGAAGCTGCGCCAGGCGATCGACGACGGCGCCGCCCGGGCGGCGACGTGAGGGGGCGGCCGTGAAGCCCGTCCGCCTGATGCGCGGCTTCCTCACGGTCGGGGGCTGGACGCTCCTGTCCCGCGCCGCAGGCTTCGCGCGCGACGTGATGATGGCGGCCTACCTCGGCGCCGGGCCGGTGGCCGAGGCCTTCCTCATCGCCTTCAGCCTGCCCAACATGTTCCGCCGCTTCTTCGCCGAAGGCGCGTTCAACATGGCCTTCGTGCCGATGTTCGCCAAGAAGCTCGAGGCGGGCGAGGACGCGCAGGGCTTCGCCGCGCAGGCCTTCAACGGGCTGTCCGCGATCCTCGTCGTCGTCACGCTGGCCGGCACGCTGGCGATGCCCTGGCTCGTCTGGGCGATGGCCTCGGGCTTCGCCGGCGACGAGCGGTTCGACCTGGCGGTGACCTTCGGGCGGATCGGCTTCTCCTACATCCTGTTCATCAGCCTCGTCGCGCTGCTGTCCGGCGTGCTCAACGCCTTCGGTCGGTTCACCGAGGCGTCGTTCGTCCCCGTGCTGATGAACCTGATGTTCATCGCGGCGATGCTGCTCGCGGATGCGGCGGGCTGGGACATCGGCACGACGCTCGCCTGGACGGTGCCGGTGACGGGGGTGGCGCAGCTTGCCTTCACCTGGGCCGCCGCGCACCGCGTCGGGTTCCGGTTCCGCCCCGCCTGGCCGGGGCTTTCGCCCGAGATGCGGCGGCTTGCCGTCATCGCCGGGCCGGCGGTGCTGGCGGGGGGCGTCGTGCAGATCAACCTGCTGGTGGGCCGCCAGGTCGCGAGCTTCACGGAAGGGGCGGTCGCCTGGCTGAGCTACGCCGACCGGCTCTACCAGCTCCCGCTCGGCGTCGTCGGGATCGCGATCGGCACGGTCCTGCTGCCCGACCTGTCGCGGCGGCTGCGCGCGGGCGACGGCGCGGGGGCGCGGGACAGCCTGAACCGGGGGGCGGAGTTCGCCCTCGCGCTGACCCTGCCAGCGGCGGTGGCGCTGGTGGTGATCGCGGTGCCGCTGACGGCGGTGCTGTTCCAGCGGGGGGCCTTCGGCCCCGAAGACACGGCGAACACCGCGCTCGCCATGGCGATCTACGGCGCGGGGTTGCCCGCCTTCGTGCTGCACAAGGTGCTCCAGCCCCTGTTCTACGCGCGCGAGGACACGCGGCGGCCCTTCCGCTACGCGGTCGTCAGCATGGTCGCCAACGCCGTCATCGCGGTGGGGCTTCTGCCGGTGATCGGCTTCGCGGCGGCGGCGCTGGCGACGACGCTGTCGGGCTGGCTGATGGTCTGGCAGCTCTGGCGCGGGTCGCGCGCCATGGGGGCCTCGGTCACGCTCGACGACCGGTTCCGCGCGCGGTTGCCGCGCATCGCCCTCGCCTCGGCGGGGATGGGGGCGGCGCTGGCGGGGGCGGCCTGGCTTCTGGCCCCGGCGCTGGCCGCGCCGGGCTGGCGCTTTGCGGCGCTGGCGGCGCTCTGTGCCGCGGGAATGGCCACCTATGCCGCGCTGGGTCTCGGGCTCGGGGCATTCCGCGCGCAGGACGTCCGCGCTGCGCTGCGCCGTCAGCGCTGACGCAGGCGCGCGACCAGCCGCCGCCAGCCGCCGGGGGCGACCACGAAGGACAGCGCGAAGCCCGCGGCGAAGCCCGCGACGTCGGCCACCCAGTCCCAGCCCGTGCCGAAGAGCACCCCGAACAGAAGCTGCACCGCAAGCAGCACCCCGATCAGCGCGAAGGCCTGGTACTGGCGGGACCCCGTCCCCGCCAGCCGCACCCACAGGACCCAGGTGAAGGCCCCGACCAGCCCGTAGACCGCCGGGGAGGCCCCGGCCAGCGCCGCCGTCGCCCCCGGCACCAGCGCATAGGCGAAGGCCCCCGCGACCGACGATCCGAACACCACCGCCAGCACCGCCCAGGGGCGGAAGACCTCGGCCACCATCTTGCCCAGCGCCAGCGTCAGGACCACGGCGAAGAGCGCGGCGGTGAAGCCGCCGTGGACGACCGGATAGGTGAGGGCCCGCGCCAGCACGGCGCCCCAGCCCTGCCCCGTCGCCATGGCCTGCCGCGCGAGGTCGGGCACGAAGGCGAAGCGCTGCAGCGCGTCGAGCCGCCAGCCGATCGCCTCGGGCCCGCCGGCAAGCCCCGCCTGCCCGGCGGCCAGCGTCACCTCCATCGCGACGATGGGCAGCACCAGCGCCCAGACGATCCAGGGCAGGGGGTTCAGGGGCGGCTGGCTTCGGTCTGGCGGCATGGGGTCCCCGGGCGGGCCGATTGACGGCCATGGGGCCGGACGCTAAGCCCAAGGCCCGACCCGCGCCAGCCCCCCTTTCGCCCAGACCCCGAGGACCGCCCGCGATGCCAGACGCCCCCCGGACGACCTTCGCCCCGCGCATCTTCTCGGGCATCCAGCCCTCGGGCGGGCTGACGCTGGGGAACTACCTCGGCGCGCTGAAGCGCTTCGTCGAGAAGCAGAACGAGGGCATCGAGACGATCTACTGCCTGGTCGATCTGCACGCGATCACCGTCTGGCAGGATCCGGCCGCCCTGCGCCGCCAGACGCGCGAGGCCGCGGCGGGCTTCCTTGCGGCGGGCATCGACCCCGCGCGGTCGATCCTCTTCAACCAGTCCCAGGTTCCGGCCCACGCCGAACTCGGCTGGGTCTTCAACTGCGTGGCACGCATGGGCTGGATGGGCCGCATGACGCAGTGGAAGGACAAGGCCGGAAAGAACGCGGAGGCCGCGAGCCTCGGCCTGTTCGCCTATCCCGCGCTGATGGCGGCCGACATCCTCGCCTACAAGGCGACCATGGTTCCCGTGGGCGAGGACCAGAAGCAGCACCTGGAGCTTGCGCGCGACATCGCGCTGAAGTTCAACAGCGACTACGGCGTCGACTTCTTCCCCGTGGTCGAGCCGATCATCGAGGGGGCGGCCACGCGCGTGATGAGCCTGCGCGACGGCACCGCCAAGATGTCGAAGTCCGATCCCAGCGACCAGAGCCGGATCAACCTGACCGACAGCGCCGACGCCATCGCGAAGAAGATCCGCAAGGCCAGGACCGACCCCGCGCCGCTGCCCGTGACGCTCGAGGGCCTGCGCGACCGGCCCGAGGCGCGCAACCTCGTCAACATCTACGCGGGGCTTGCCGGCATCACGCCCGAGGCGGTGATCGCCGAGCACGGGGGGGCGGAGTTCGGGCGCTTCAAGCCCGCGCTCGCCGACCTCGCGGTCGCGGTGCTGGAGCCGATCACGCGGCGCATGAACGACCTGATGCAGGATCCGGCCGCGATCGACCGGATCCTCGGCGAGGGCGCGGACCGGGCCGAGGCGCTGGCACGCCCGGTGATCGAGGGGGTGCACGACATCCTCGGCATGATCCGGTCGCGGGGATAGGGCGGTGGCGGGCGGGCTGGCGCGGGCGGGGCTGACGCTCCTGCTGGCGCTGTCGGCCGCGCTGGCGGGCTGGTCGGCGCTCGAGGTGGCGCGCAACCCCCTGCTCCGCCCCTACGTCGACGCCTCCGCCGCCGAGATCCGCGCCGCGACCGACCGGATGCTCCTGCGCGAGGCGACGCCCGACCGCCTCGCCGCGCGGCTGTCGGCGCTGCTGGCCGGGGAACCCCGCGACTGGGTGGTGATCGCGGCGGTCGAGGGCGTCGCCGCGGATCGCGGCGTGGCGCTGCCCGACGCGCTCGTCGCCGACCGCGCGGCCGCCTGGGACGCGGACAGCGGCTTTCTCGCCCGGGCCGGCGGATGCCTCGCCTGCCTCTGGGACGCGGCGCGGTGTTCCCTCGGCCAGGCGCTCGTCTGCCAGGCCCCCGTGGTGCTGACGCCGGCGGGCGACGTGGCGGGCCTCGCCCGCGCGGGCTGGGCCTGGGGCACGGGCGGCGCGGTCGACGAGATCGACCTCGCGCTCTCCGCCGTGGGGCTCGGGGCCACCGCGCTGGTGGTGGCCACGGGCGGGTCCTCGGGCGTGGTGAAGGTGGGCGCGGGGCTGGGCAAGCTCGCGCGCCGGATGGGGCTGCTGACGCCGCGGCTCTCGGCCATGATCCTCTCGACGCTGCGCGCGGGCGTCGACATGGGCGCGCTGCGCCGGGCGCGGTCGGCGGACGACCTCGCGCGCGTGCTGCGGCCCGACCGGCTCGCGCCGCTGACGGCGCTTGCGGCCGACATGGGGCGCATCGCGCGCGCGACCGACCCCGCGACCGCGCTGAAGCTGCTGGGCAAGGTGGAGGACGGCGCGGACGCCCGCCGCATCGCCAACGCCGCCGAGGCGCTGGGGCCCCGCGCGCTGGGGCGCGCCGAGGTGCTGGGCCGCGCCCGCTTCCTGCGCGCGACGGTGCGGCTGGGGCACGTGGCGCAGGCCATGGTCGCGGGGCTGGTCGGGCTGCTGCTGGCCGCGGCGGGGCTTGCGTCGAGCCTGATCCAAGGCGCGATCCTGCGGCGGATGCGGCGCGCCGTCTGACGCGCGGCGTCACCGTCCCGTCGCAGGATGCGGCGACCCTGTGCGCGGCGCCCCTGCGCCGATTCGGGCCGACCCCTCCCCAGGACACGGGCGAAGGCCGCGTATTGCCGCGGCCGCCGCCGAGGGCCCGCTTCCCTCCCCGGTGCCGGCCGGTATTGCGCGGCCGGTGCCGGGGGCCTTTCCCGCACGCCGGCTGTGCGGAAACGGCGTTTCCCCGCGGCGGCGAAGGGCCTAGGGTCGCGCCATCGCCACGACGGAGAGCGCCATGACCCAAGCCGCACGCCTGCCCGACGCGACCCGGATCGGACACGTCCACCTGAAGGTCGCCGACCTCGAGCGCGCGCTCGCGTTCTACTGCGGCGTGCTGGGGTTCCGGCTGGTCCAGCGCTACGGCGCGCAGGCGGCCTTCGTCGCGGCCGGGGGCTATCACCACCACATCGGGCTGAACACCTGGGAGAGCCGGGGCGGCACGCCCCCCGGACCCGGCCACACCGGCCTCTATCACGCGGCGATCCTGCTGCCGGATCGCCCGAGCCTCGGCGCGGTGCTGGGCCGGGTGATCGCGGCGGGCGTGCCGATCGACGGCGCGGCCGACCACGGGGTCAGCGAGGCGGTCTACCTGCGCGACCCCGACGGCAACGGGCTGGAGCTTTACCGCGACCGCGATCCGGCCGACTGGCCGCGCGACGCGGACGGCGCGCTGCGCATGGTGAACGCGGCGCTCGACCTTCAGGCGCTGCTCGACGAGGCCGCCTGACCGCGGGGCCGGCTTGCCAGCCCGAGGGCCTTCGGCCAGACTTCCACGCCCCGGCCCGGAGTCCCGCGATGCGCAAGTTCCTCGTCGTGCTCGACGACACCCGCGAATGCCTGAACGCGATGCGCTTCGCCGCCTTCCGCGCCAGCCGGACGGGGGGCGGGGTGCAGATCCTGTCAATCGTCTCGCCCGACGAGTACCAGCACTGGATGGGCGTGGCCGACCTGATGCGGGCCGAGGCGCGCGAGCGGATCGAGGCGCATTTCGAGGTCTTCGCCAAGTGGATGCGCGACAAGCAGGGCGTGGACCCGGAGCTGGTGATCCGCGAGGGCGACCCCGTGGCCGAGATCCTCGCGCAGGTGCGCGACGACCCCGAGGTGGGCGTCCTCGTGCTGGGCGCAAGCACCGACAAGGGCGGTCCGGGGCCGCTCGTCACCGCGCTCAGCCGCAACTCGGGAAGCCTGCCGATCCCGATCACGATCGTGCCCGGCGACATGACGAAGGAGCGGCTGGAAGCCATCACCTGACCATCGGGCAACTTTGCCGCGGCAAGGGAACAATACCCGCGACGCCACGTTTTTTCGGCAGTGGATGCCGGTCCCGGCACGGGGGCATCCGAGATGCAGAGGAACGGACCAATGGCCAACACCGAAGGACGCAAGGGCACCGAAAACCGCGGCTTCGCCTCGATGGACGGTGCGAAACAGCGCGAGATCGCCAGCAAGGGCGGGCGGGCCTCGGGCGGAAACTTCAAGAACGACCCGGCCCGTGCCTCGGAAGCCGGCCGCAAGGGCGGCCAGGCCTCGGGCGGAAACAAGGGCGCGAAGTAGGGCCGTCGCGACGGGCGGACCGCTCTCGGCCCGTGGCGCCGCGCCACGGGTCTTTTTCCATCGGTCGCAATCTGGAATCGTTCCAATCTTGACAGGCCCGCCCCGGGGGCGCATATCCGACCGAACCTGTCGGAGACCTGCGATGTTCATCCAGACCGAGTCGACGCCGAACCCCGCCACGCTGAAGTTCCTTCCGGGCCAGACCGTGCTCGACCTCGGCACGGCCGACTTCCCTTCGATGGAGGCGGCGATGAAGTCGCCCCTCGCCCGCCGCATCTTCGGGGTGCCGGGCGTCTCGGGCGTGTTCCTCGGGACCGACTTCGTGACCGTGACCAAGACCGGCGCCGTGCAGTGGGACCACATCAAGCCCGCGGTGCTGGGCGCGATCCTGGAGCACTTCCAGTCCGGCGCGGCGGTGATGGAGGGCGAGGCGGCCTCGGGCCACGCCGCCCACGACGGACCCGACGGCGACATCGTCCGCCAGATCAAGGAGCTGCTGGATACCCGCGTCCGTCCCGCCGTCGCGCAGGACGGGGGCGACATCACGTTCCACGGCTTCGACCGGGGCGTGGTCTACCTGCACATGCAGGGGGCCTGCGCGGGCTGCCCCTCGAGCACGCTGACGCTGAAGATGGGGATCGAGAACCTGCTGCGGCACTACATCCCCGAGGTGCAGGAAGTCCGCCCCGTCGCCGCCTGAGCGCGTGGGCGGCCGCCTCGTCCTCGGCTTCGACACGTCGGCCGCGCATTGCGCGGCCGCGTTGCTGTCGGGGGACCGGATCGTCGCGCAGGCGCACGAGCCGATGGACCGGGGGCAGGCCGAGCGCCTGATGCCGATGCTCGAGGCCGTGCTGGGCGAGGCGGGCGCGACCTGGCGCGACCTCGCGCGGATCGGCGTCGGCACCGGCCCCGGCAACTTCACCGGCGTGCGGATCGCCGTCGCGGCGGCGCGCGGGCTGGCGCTGGGCCTCGGCATCCCGGCCATCGGCGTCCCCCGGCTGGAGGCGCTGGCGCTGGGCCACCCCCGCCCGCTGACGGTGGTCGACGGCGCGCGCGGGGGGGCGGTCCACGTGCAGAGCTTCGGTCAGGGCGGGCCCGGCCCCGTCCGCATCGCGCCCGCCGACGACCCCGGCCCCCTGCCCGGGCTGCGCGTGGGCCTCGATGGGCAGCCCGCGCGCTACCCGCCCGCCGAGGCGGTCGCGCGGATCGCCGCCGCGCGGTCGGGCGCGCCGCAGCCCCGCCCCGCCCCGGTCTACCTGCGCGCCGCCGACGCGGCGCTGCCGGCCGACCCCCCGCCGCGCATCCTGCACGACCCGCCGTGACGCCCGCCGACCTCGCCGCCCTGCACCGCGCCTGCATCGCCGTGCCGCCGCCCTGGCCCGAGGCCGCGTTCCGGGGGCTCTCGGCCGACCCGCTGTGCTTCCTGCTGACCGAGCCCGGGGGATTCCTCGTCGGCCGCGCCGTCGCGGGTGAGGCGGAGCTGCTGACGCTGGCGGTCGCCCCCGGGGCGCGGCGCCGCGGGATCGGCGCGCGGCTCGTGCAGCGGTTCCTCGACCAGGCACGACGGCGGGGTGCGGCACGGGCCTTCCTCGAAGTCGCGGCCGACAACGCGCCCGCGACGGCGCTCTACGTCCGCGCGGGCTTCGCCTTGACGGGCCTGCGGCGGGCCTACTACCGCACCCCCGACGGCCGGCCCGTCGATGCCCTGGCGATGGCCCGCGACCTTGGCCCGTGAGGCCGCGAATTACGCGGCGGCCCAACCGAATGTGTCTTGACCGGCTTCGCCCTTGCGCCCCAAGTTTGCGCCACGATCCAGCGCCGCGCCGCGCCGCGCGGTGCGTGGCCACAAGCAACAACCCGACCGGGAGACCCTGATGACCTTCACGAGACCGCTGCTGGCCGCCGCCTCCGGCCTGGCCCTGATGGCCGGTGCCGCCGCCGCCGAGCCCGCGATCATCTTCGATCTCGGCGGCAAGTTCGACAAGTCCTTCAACGAGGCCGCCTTCAACGGCGCGACCAAGTGGGCCGAGGAGACCGGCGGCACCTTCAAGGAGCTGGAGATGACCTCCGAGGCCCAGCGCGAGCAGGCGCTGCGCCGGCTGGCGGAATCCGGCGCGAACCCGGTGGTGATGACGGGCTTTGCCTTCGGCGACGTGCTGAACGAGGTGGCGCCCGACTTCCCCGACACGCGCTTTGCGATCATCGACGCGGTGGTGGAGCAGCCCAACGTCAAGTCGATCGTCTTCACCGAGCAGGAGGGCAGCTTCCTCGTCGGCATGATGGCGGGGCTCGCCTCGAAGACCGGCACGGTGGGCTTCGTGGGCGGGATGGACATCCCCCTGATCCGCCGCTTCGGCTGCGGCTACGCGCAGGGCGTGAAGGCCGCGAATCCCGAGGCGACGGTCCTGCTGTCGATGACCGGCACGACCCCGGCCGCGTGGAACGATCCGGTGCGCGGCGGCGAGCTTGCGCGCGCGCAGAAGGAGCAGGGGGCCGACGTGATCTTCGCCGCCGCGGGGGCCACGGGCATGGGCGTGCTGCAGGCCGCGGCCGACGAGGGGATCCTGTCGATCGGCGTCGATTCGAACCAGAACTACCTGCATCCGGGGTCGGTCCTGACCTCGATGCTCAAGCGGGTGGACGTCGCGGTCTACAACGCCTTCAAGGAAGGCACCGCGATGGAGCCGGGGGTGACGGTGCTCGACCTTGCCGCCGACGGCGTGGGCTATGCCATGGACGAGTACAACGCGAGCCTCGTGACGCCCGAGATGCAGGCCGCCGTCGACGACGCGGCCGCGCGGATCAAGTCGGGCGAGCTCGTGGTCCACGACTACATGAGCGACGATTCCTGCCCCGCCGCCCAGTTCTGATGGCGCGGACCGCGATCAGGGGGCGCGGCCGGTGACGGCCGCCCCCGCCGCGGATGCCCCGCCCGCGATCGAGCTGCGGGGCATTTCGAAGGCGTTCGGCCCCGTGCAGGCCAACCGCGACATCGACATCGCGGTGGCGCGCGGCACGATCCACGGGATCATTGGCGAGAACGGCGCGGGCAAGTCGACGCTGATGTCGATCCTTTACGGCTTCTACCGCGCGGACGCGGGCGAGATCCTGATCGGCGGCGTCCCCACCCCGATCCCCGACAGCCAGTCGGCGATCCGCGCAGGCATCGGGATGGTCTTCCAGCACTTCAAGCTGGTCCAGAACTTCACCGTGCTCGAGAACATCATCCTCGGCGCGGAGGAGGGGGCGATGCTCGCCGGCTCCATGGCCCGGGCGCGGCGCGTCCTCGCCGACCTGAGCCGCGACTACGAGCTCGACGTCGACCCCGACGCGCTGATCGAGGACCTGTCTGTCGGCCACCAGCAGCGGGTGGAGATCCTGAAGGCGCTCTACCGGCAGGCCGAGATCCTGATCCTCGACGAGCCGACCGGCGTGCTGACGCCCGCCGAGGCGGACCACCTGTTCCGCATCCTGCGGGGGCTGCGCGACCAGGGGAAGACGATCGTCCTCATCACCCACAAGCTGCGCGAGATCATGGAGACCACCGATGCCGTGTCGGTGATGCGGCGCGGCACGATGGTGGCGACGGTGCGCACGGCCGAGACCAGCCCGGAGCAGCTCGCCGAGCTGATGGTCGGCCGCAAGGTGCTCCTCGAGGTGGAGAAGGGGCCCGCGCGCCCGGGCCGCGTGGTGCTGGAGGTGAAGGGGCTGCGCGTCCGCGACGCGCAGGGGGTGGAACGGCTGCGCGGCATCGACCTGCACGTCCGCGCGGGCGAGATCCTCGGGATCGCGGGCGTCGCCGGGAACGGGCAGTCGGAGCTTCTGCAGGTGCTGGGCGGCATCGCCCGGGGCACAGGCGAGGCATGGCTGAACGGCGAGCCGCTCGACCTGACGGGCCGCCGGTCCGACGGCCGCTCGCGCCGCGCGCAGGGGATCGCGCATGTCCCCGAGGACCGCCAGCACCTCGGCCTCATCATGGACTTCGCCGCGTGGGAGAACGTGGCCTTCGGCTACCACCACGACGCGGCCTATCAGGCGAACGCGCTCCTCATGGACAACGACGCGCTGCGGCGCGAGGCGCAGGGCAAGATGGAGCGCTTCGACGTGCGCCCCCCCGACTGCCGGCTGCCCGCCAAGGCCTTCTCGGGCGGCAACCAGCAGAAGATCGTGCTGGCGCGCGAGATCGAGCGGAACCCCGACCTGCTGCTGATCGGGCAGCCCACGCGCGGGGTCGACATCGGCGCGATCGAGTTCATCCACAAGCAGATCGTCGCCCTGCGGGACGCGGGCAAGGCGATCCTTCTGGTCAGCGTGGAGCTCGACGAGATCGTTGCGCTGTCCGACCGCATCCTCGTCATGTTCGACGGCCGCATCATGGGCGAGGCCGACCCCGGGGCCGCCGACGAGCGCGCGCTGGGCCTGATGATGGCGGGGGTGGCTGCCGGTGCCCCGCAGGGGGCCGCCTGATGGAGCGGATGCCGGGCTGGGCCGACGTGGTGCTGGTGCCGCTGATCAGCCTGATCATCGCCTTCGCGATCTCGGGCGCGGTCATCTGGGCCATCGGCGAAAGCCCGGTCGAGGCGCTGACGGTCATGATCGAGGGCTCGGTGGGGTCGACCTACGGCTGGGGCTACACGCTCTACTACGCCACCAACTTCATCTTCACGGGCCTCGCCGTGTCGGTCGCCTTCCACGCGGGGCTCTTCAACATCGGCGGCGAGGGGCAGGCGACGCTGGGGGGCCTCGGGGTCGCGCTTGCCAGCCTCTTCGTGCCCTGGCCGCACTGGTCGCTGGCGCTGCTCGGGGCCGCCACGGCGGCGGCGCTGTTCGGGGCGGCCTGGGCGGCGATGCCCGCCTGGCTTCAGGCCCGGCGCGGCAGCCACATCGTCATCACGACGATCATGTTCAACTTCATCGCGGCGAGCCTGCTGAACTACCTGCTCGTCAATGTCCTGCGCCCGCCGGGGTCGATGGACCCGGCCTCGGCGCGCTTCCCCGAGACGACGAACCTGCCGGGTCTCGACGCGGTGCTGGGCCTCGTCGGCATCCCGTTCTCGGACGCGACGCCCGCCAACGTCAGCCTTCTCATCGCGCTCGCGGCCTGCGCGCTCGTCTGGGCGCTGATCTGGCGGACGCGGCTCGGCTACCAGATCCGCGCCTTCGGCAAGTCCGAGAGGGCCGCGGTCTACGCCGGCATAAGCCCGGTGCGGATCACGATGTGGGCCATGGTCATCTCGGGCGCGCTCGCGGGGCTGATGGCGGTCAACACCGTGCAGGGCGAGGCGAACCGGCTGCTGCTGAACAGCGTCGAGGGCGCGGGCTTCATCGGCATCGCGGTGGCGCTGATGGGCCGCAGCCACCCTTTCGGCGTCCTGCTGGCGGCGATCCTGTTCGGGTTCCTCTACCAGGGGGGCGCGGAGCTCGCGCTCTGGACCTCGATCCCGCGCGAGCTGATCGTGGTGATCCAGGCGCTGGTGATCCTGTTCACCGGCGCGCTCGACAACATGGTGCGGCAGCCGGTGGAGCAGGCGTTCCTCCTCCTCCGCAGGAAGGGGCCGTGATGGATTTCGGAACCCTGATCCAGATCCTCGATTCCACGATCCGGCTGGCGACGCCCCTGCTGCTCGCCTGCATGGCCGGGCTCTACTCGGAGCGCGCGGGGATCTTCGACATCGGGCTTGAGGGGAAGATGCTCGCCGCCGCCTTCCTGTCGGCGGCGACGGCCTTCGTCACGGGCAACGTGTGGCTGGGTCTCGTGGCGGGGATCGCGGCCTCGCTGGCGCTCTCGGCGATCCACGGACTCGCGTCGATCACCTTCCGGGGAAACCAGCTCATCTCGGGGGTGGCGATCAACTTCCTCGCCTCGGGCCTCACGGTGCTCCTCGCGCAGAACTGGTTCGGGCTGGGCGGGCGGACCCCGTCGCTGGAGGGCGACGCCCGGTTCGCGGAGATCCGGCTGCCCTTCGCCGACGCGCTGTCGGGCGTGCCGGTGCTCGGGCCGGTCTACGCCGACCTGATCTCGGGGCATTCGGTGCTCGTCTACGTGGCCTTCCTCGTCGTGCCCGCCTCGGCCTGGCTGCTCTACCGCACGCGGTTCGGCCTCAGGCTGCGCGCGGTGGGCGAGAACCCGGCGGCCGTCGACACGGCCGGCGTCAGCGTGCGGGGCATCCGCTACGCGGCGGTGATGATCTGCGGCGTCCTCTGCGGACTGGCGGGGACCTACCTCGCCACCGCTCTGGCGGCGGGCTTCGGGCGCGAGATGACCGCCGGCAAGGGCTACATCGCGCTGGCGGCCCTCATCTTCGCGAAGTGGCGGCCATGGTACGCGCTGGGGGCCTGCCTGCTGTTCGGCCTGCTCGAGGCGCTGGCGATCCGCTACCAGTCGATCGACCTCGGCGTCGTCGCTCTGCCCGTCCAGTTCATGCAGGCGTTGCCTTACGTGCTGACGGTGGTGATCCTGGCGGGCTTCGTCGGCAAGGCGATCCCGCCCCGCGCCGGGGGGGAGCCCTATGTCAAGGAACGCTGAGCGGCACGGCCGAAGGCGAAGCGGCCGGGGGTGACGCCGGCGGGCGCGGTGCGCGGCACCGGCCCGACCGGCGGTCCCGTCCCGTCCGGTGTCGCACCTCCCGTCCCGCCAGCCCCCGGCCCCCATGCAGCTTTACCTTCCCATCGCCGAGGTCTCGGTCAACGCCTTCCTGCTGCTGGGCATGGGCGGGATCGTGGGCTTCATGTCGGGGCTGTTCGGCGTGGGGGGCGGGTTCCTGATCACGCCGCTGCTGTTCTTCCTCGGCGTGCCGCCGGCGGTGGCGGTGGCGACCGGGGCCAACCAGGTGGTCGCCTCGTCGGTGTCCGGGGTGCTGGCGCAGGTGCGGCGCAAGGCCGTCGACTTCCGCATGGGGGGGGTGCTGCTCGCCGGGGGCCTGGCCGGGTCGGGCTTCGGCATCTGGGTCTTCCGGCTGCTGACGGCGGCGGGGCAGGTCGACCTGTTCGTGCAGCTCGCCTACGTGCTGTTCCTCGGCATCGTCGGCGCGATCATGCTGCAGGAGGGGCTGCGATCCTGGTGGCGCAGCGCGGAGGGCACCCCGGTGCGGCGGGCGCATACCCACAACTGGATCCACGGCCTGCCCTTCAAGATGAAGTTCCGCGCCTCGGGCCTCTACATCAGCGTGCTGCCGCCGCTGGCGGTGGGCGCCTTCGTCGGCTTCCTCGCCGCGGTGATGGGGGTGGGCGGCGGCTTCATCATGGTGCCCGCGATGATCTACCTTCTGGGAATGCCGACGAAGGTCGTCATCGGCACGTCGCTGTTCCAGATCATCTTCGTCGCGGCCTTCACCACGCTGCTGCACGCCGTGACCAGCCAGACGGTCGACATGCTGCTCGCGCTCGTGCTGATCCTCGGCGGCGTGGTCGGGGCGCAGTTCGGCGCGCAGGTGGGCCTCCGGCTGCGCGCCGACCAGCTTCGCATCCTGCTCGCGCTGCTGGTGCTGCTCGTGGCGGGGCGGATCGCGCTCGACCTCCTGCTCACCCCGGCCGAGCCCTACTCGCTGACCTCGACGCGGCTGCCATGATCCGCGCGCCGGTCCTTGTCCTCGCGCTCCTCCTCGCCCCCGCGCCCGCCGCGCCGGCCGCCGCGCAGGTGCCCGAGCGCATTGTCGCGGGCCTGAGCCAGACGCAGGTGGCGATCACCACCAACTTCGCCGGGTCCGAGATCCTCGTCTACGGGGCGGTTCGGCGCGACGCCCCGCCGCCGGGGGGCGGAGCGCTCCAGGTGATCGTAACCGTCGCCGGCCCCCCGGTGGAGACGGTCGTGCGCCGCCGCGACCGGGTCGCGGGCATCTGGGTCAACAACGCGGCCGTCACCATCGACCGCGCGCCCAGCTTCTATGCCATCGCCACGACACGCCCGCTGGACCGGATCCTTCGCGCGACCGACGACCTGCGCCACCGCATCAGCATCCCGCGCACGATCCGCGCCGTGGGCATCGCCGCCGAGGCCGAAGGCTCGCCCGACTTCCTCGAGGCGCTGATCCGGCTCCAGACCAGGCGGGGCAACTACGTCGTCGACGAGGGCTCGGTGACGCTGACGGACGAGACGCTGTTCCGCGCCGACGTGGCGCTTCCCGCCAACCTCGTCGAGGGCACCTATGCCGTGCGCATCTTCCTGCTGCGCGGCGGCCGCGTGATCGACGCGGTGGAGCGCCCGATCGCGGTGCGCAAGACCGGGCTCGAGCGCATCTTCACCCAGATGGCCCGGAACGACCCGCTCGCCTACGGCGTGCTGTCGCTCGTGCTGGCGGTGGCGGCAGGCTGGGGCGCATCCGCCGCGTTCCGCCTCGTGCGGCCCTGAGGTCAGGATCCCGGCTCGGCGGCCAGGAAATGCCCGGTCGCCTGCGCCATGGGCCGCGCGCGGCTGTCCTGCCAGGCCTCCACATGGACCGACGCATAGCGCCGGCCCGAGCGGTTCACCCGCGCCCGCGCGTAGGCGTCGCGCGGCAGGCCCGCGCGCAGGTAGTCCACGGTGAAGTCGATCGTCTTGGGCAGGTGGCGCGGCGCCGCAGGGTCCGCAGCCTCCATCGCCGGCCAGATCGCGGACCAGCCGAGCTCCACGATCGCCGTGATCTCGAGGAAGGCGGCGATCGCCCCCCCGTGAAGCGCGGGCCCGCGCGGGTTTCCCACGAGGTGCGGCGCAAAGGGCAGGACCGCGGTCAGCTCGTCCCCCCGCCGGTCGAAGACGGCACCGAGAAAGGCCGCGTAGGGCAGGTCGCCGACCAGCCGCCGCAGCGCCGCGTCCCGGCGGGCCTCGACGGCCTGCGGGGAGTCCGCGAGGGGACGCGTCATTCCGGCCGTTCCATCGTGAAGGCCCCGGTGGCGGTCGCGACCGGCCCCTCGGCGTCGTCGTGGGCCGTCGCGCGCACGAAGGCCACGGTGCGGGTGACGTGGTGGCAGCGGGCGCGGGCCACGATCCGCTGACCCGGGGTCGCCGCGCGCATGTAGTCGATCCTCAGGTCGAGCGTCGCGGTCCCCGCGGGGGCCGAGGGATGCGCCATGACCGCCGCCCCGCTCGCCGTGTCCATCAGCGCCGAGACGGCGCCGCCATGGATCACGCCGGTCGCGGCGTCGCCCACGAGCCGCGCGTCCCAGGCCATCGACAGGGTGGCCGTGCCCGGTCCCGTCGCGTCGATCCGCATGCCGAGCGCCATGCAGTGCGGCATCGAGGCGAGGAACCGCCGCGCCAGGTCCAGGGGATCGTCCATGCCCACCTCCGTCCGCCGCATCCTCGCGGTCGCCTGACCGGAGCGCAAGGCTGCCATGCGTTGCTGCGAATTGCGAAACAGGGGCCGCGCCCCCATGTGACGCTGCGAAAGGAGGCGTCCCATGCCTGACCTCCGTCTTTCCCTTCGCGAGATGTGCGAACGCTTCGGGGTCACCCCCCGGACGCTGCGCTATTACGAGTACATCGAACTTCTGGCCCCGGCCCGTGTCGGGCGGTCCCGGTTCTACGGCCCGCGCGAGGCGGCGCGGATGACGCTGATCCTGCGCGGCCGCCGCTTCGGCTTCTCGCTCGAGGAGATCCGCCAGTGGCTGAAGCTCTACGACGACGAGGGCCTCGGGCCGCAACTCGCGGTTTTTGTGCAATATGCGAATCGGCAGCTTGCCAATTTGCGAGATCAGCGCGATGAACTGACGGCGACGATCACCGACCTCGTCCGCCTGCGCGACGAGGCGGCCCGTTCCCTGCGGGAATCGGAGGCGGACAACCGGCCGGTGCAAGCCCGGGCCGGCTGACAATCGATTTTGGCATTTGATAGCGCTTTCAAATGCTTGTTTGACGCCACGTTATGCCGCCGGGGCGCGTCATTCGGCTGGCCACGACCCGGTTTCGATCACAAACATCCGCCCTGTTCCCTGCAGACCTCACGGGCCAATGATGACGACTGCCTTGATGACGATCCGCCAGATGTGCGACGCCTATGGCGTGACGCCGCGGACCCTGCGCTTCTACGAGGCGAAGGAGCTGCTGTTTCCGGTCCGTCAGGGCACGCGGCGGCTGTTCACGGCCCGCGACCGCGCGCGGCTGACGCTGATCCTGCGGGGCAAGCGCTACGGGTTCTCGCTCGAGGACATCCGCCAGCTCCTCGACATGTACGATCAGGACGGCAACGACGAGCGGCAGGTGCGCGAGGCGCAGGCGCTGGCCGCCGAACGCCTGAGCGCGATGGAGATGGAGCGCGCCGACCTCGATGCCCGCATCGCGGAGTTGCGGGCGGTGATCGCCGACAGCACCCGCTGGCGCGACACGAGCCTCGCCTCCTGACGGATCCTGCCCTAGTATCGGCGCAAAGGTCTGCGCATCGGGGCGTGCGGGGGCCTTCGCGTCCCGCAAGGATGGACAGGACCGCCGATGCCCAAGCGCTTCCGACTGACCCGCCGGTTTCCCGTGGCGATGACCGAGGACAGCTACCGCGCGCTGCGCCGCTTCGCGGCCGAGGCGGGGCTTGACGAGGGCGAGGCGCTGTCGTTCCTGTTCGAGCACTGGTCGAGCGTGATCGACCACGACAACCTGACCCACCGGCTCCGCCTGTTCAATTCCGAGCTGGAGAGCCGTCGCTAGGGGGGAGCCGTGCCGAAGATCGACCTCGCCGCCGTTCCTGTGAAATCCGGCTCGTCCTACCCCGCCCCCTACGCCGCCATGGTGGCGGGCCGCTCCTCCCTGCGGCTGGGAGAGGCGGGCGGGCTGACGCAGTTCGGCGCGAACGTGACGATCCTCGCCCCTGGAAGCCTGTCGTCGATGCGCCACTGGCACGCGCGGGAGGACGAGTTCGTGATGATGCTGACGGGCACCTGCGTGCTGGTCGAGGACGGGGGCGAGACGGTCATGCGTCCCGGCGACTGCGCGGCCTTCCCGGCGGGCGTCGCGGACGGCCACCACTTCCGCAACGACGGGGCGGAGGAGGCGCGGTTCCTCGTGGTCGGCTCCCGGTCGCCGGTGGAGGACGTGACCTACTCCGACGTCGACATGCGCTTCACGAAGACGCCCGGGGGCACCGCCTACACGCGCCGCGACGGCAGCCCCTTCCCCGCCGACGCGCCGTCCTCGAAGCCGTAGCCGAAGCGCGCGACGTCCTCGGCGCAGAGCCGGGCCACAAGCTCCGCGTCGGCGTCGGTGTAGACCCCCCGCCAGCCCGCCGGACGGTCGCCCGCATTGGCGTGCGGCAGGGGCGTCAGGCGGAAGCCCAGATGCGCCTCGAAGGGGGCGAGGTCGCCCGGTTCCTCGAGCCGCGCGCAGAGGGTCGCGCGGTCGGTGCCGCCCGCATCGCGCGTGTAGGACGACGCAGGCGCGGCGGCGATCATCGCCTGCGTCCGCGGGTGGTTCAGCCAGCCCGAAAAGCCGTGCGCCCGCGCCAGCCCCACGGCGGGATGCGCAAAGCCGCGCGTCCGCAGCCAGTGGTACAGGCTCACCATCCGGTCCCAGGGGTTGCGCACCAGCGTGACGACGAAGAACGACCCCAGGTCGCCGGGCGCGAGCAGGCCGTCGATGTCGGCCAGCGTCGAATGCTTCCATAGCCGCCCGCGCGTCGTCAGCCCGGCCAGCCGCCCCTGCCGCGCGCGGGCCTTCGGCGTGTCGCCGACCAGGATGTCGTCGGCCGCCGCGCGCGCCTCGAGCGCGAGCGACAGCGCGGTGCCGCCCGTCTTCGGGATGTGGACGAAGACGAAGCGCCGCGCGCGCGAGACGATCATGGGGCCGGCTTCAGACGCGGTTCGGCGGTTCGCGCCCCTCGAAGAAGGCGGCGAGGTTCTCCAGCGCCATCATCCCCATCGCGGTCCGCACCTCCAGCGCGGCGGTGCCGAGGTGCGGCAGAAGGGTCACGTTCTCCATGGCGCGCAGCGCCTCGGGCACCTCGGGCTCGAACTCGTAGACGTCGAGGCCCGCGCCGGCGATTCGGCCCTGCCGCAGGGCCTCGACCAGCGCCGCCTCGTCGACCACGTCGCCCCGCGCGATGTTGACGAGGATCGCGTGCGGCTTCATCCGCGCCAGCGCGCCGGCGTCGATCAGGTGATGCGTCTCGCGCCCGCCCGGCACCGCCACCACCACAACGTCCGCCCCCAGCGCCGTCGCCAGGTCGACCTGGCGCGCCGGCACGCCCGCATCGGCCAGGGACGACCGGTTGAAGAACACGACCTCCATCCCGAACCCCAGGTGCGCGCGGCGGGCGATGGCGCGCCCGATCCGCCCCATGCCGATCACGCCGAGCGTCCGGCCGCCCAGATGCATCCCCAGCATCTGCACCGGGTGCCAGCCCTCCCAGCGGCCGGCGCGGACCAGGCGCTCCCCCTCGCCCGCGCGGCGCGCGGTCATCAGGATCAGCGTCAGCGCGATGTCGGCGGTGGCCTCGGTGACGGCGCCGGGGGTGTTCGTCACGACGATCCCGGCGGCGCGGGCGGCGGCCACGTCGATATGGTTGTAGCCCACCCCGAAGTTCGCGAGGATCCTCGCGCGCGGCGCGAAGACCGCGGCGAAGACGGCCGGCTGGAAGCGGTCGCCCAGCGTCGGCAGCACCGCGTCGTGGTCGCGCAGCGCCGCGCGGAGCTCGTCGTCGGACAGGGGCTGCCCGCTCTCGCGCGCGGTCACGTCGAAGCGGTCGCGCGCGGCCTCCATCACGGCGGCGGGCAGCGGGCGGGTGATGAGCAGGGATGGCTTCAAAACAGGCGCCCCCCGAGCGGCACGTCGTGGCCGGGGCCGACCAGCACGACCTCGCCCGCCGCGTCCGGGACGCCGAGGACGAGCACCTCGGACAGGACCGGGCCGATCTGGCGGGGCGGGAAGTTCACGACCGCGAGCACCTGCCGCCCCACCAGCGCCTCGGGCGCGTAATGCGCCGTGACCTGCGCCGAGGACCGCCTCACGCCGATCTCCGCCCCGAAGTCGACCCAGAGCCTAAGCGCGGGCTTGCGCGCCTCGGGGAAGGGCTCGGCGCGGGTGATGCGGCCCACGCGGATGTCGACCTTCGCGAAATCGTCCCAGATGATCGTCATGCGCCGAGCTCCCGTCCCCGGTCGCGCGCGGCCAGCACCGCGCGGGCCATCAGCGGCCCGAGGCCCGTCGCGGGGTCCATGAGCACGCGCAGCCCCGCCTCGGTGGTGCCGCCGGGCGAGGTCACGCCCCGGCGCAGCGCGGCTGCCGTCTCGGGCGAGCGGTGCGCCAGTTCGCCGGCCCCCGCGACCGTCCCGCGTGCGAGCGTCATCGCCATCGGCCCGGGCAGCCCGGCCGCGACCCCGGCCGCAGCCAGGGCCTCGATGACGTGGAAGACATAGCCCGGGCCGGAGCCGGACAGCGCGGTGACCGCGTCCATCTGGTGCTCCCCCTCCAGCCGCACGACCTGCCCCACGGCCGACAGCAGCCGCTCGGCCAGGTCCAGGTCGGCGGGGGTCGCGGCGCCGTTCCCGCAGATCGCCGTGACCCCCCGCCCGACCGAGGCCGGCAGGTTGGGCATGGCCCGCACGATCCGCGTGCCCGTGCCCAGCGCCGTCTCGTAGGCGGCGAGCCGCGTGCCCGCCGCCACCGTCAGCACCAGCGTGTCGCCCCCGCCAAAGGCGCGCAGCGCCGGCAGCGCGTCGGCCATCGCCTGCGGCTTGACCGCGATCACCGCGATCGCGGGGGCGGGCGGCATCCCCTCGTTCAGGCGCACCCCCGTCGCGCGCAGCCAGTCCGACGGGCGCGGCTCGGCCACCCAGACCGAGCCCGGCGGCAGCCCGCCCGCCAGCCAGCCCGCCAGCAGCGCGGACCCCATGTGGCCGCAGCCGAGCAGGGCCAGCCCGTCCCGCGAAAGGATGTCGTCGTTCATGCGGCGCCCCCGGTCCCGCGGCAGGTTAGGCGCGGCCGCCCACCTCCGCAATGGCGACCTGCAGCGCCTGCGCGGGCGTCCGGTCGGCCCAGACGACCAGCTGGAAGGCGGGGTAGAACCGCTCGGCCATCGTGACGGCGCTGCCCACCAGACGCTCGATCTGCTCGGGCGCGGGGGACTGGCCGCCGCCCAGCAGAAGGCCGTAGCGCCAGACCATGAGCTTCTCGTCGGGCCACCACGAGAAGGCCCCGGTCCAGACCCGGTCGTTGCAGGCGTTGAGCATCTCGTAGAGCGCGCCGATCCGTCCCGCGGGCGGCTCCATCTCGAAGCTGCACACGAGGCGCAGCATCTCGTCGGCGGCCGACCAGGCCATCGTCAGCGCATAGGTGCGCCACTGCCCCTCGACCGACATCGCGATCTGGTCGTCGGTCAGCCGGTCGAAGGCCCAGTCGTGATGCGCGGCCAGCGTCTCCACCAGGTCGATCGGGTGGGGGTCGGCGTTCAGGTCGGCGAGTCGGGAAAGCGGCACGGTCCAGCCCCATCATCAAGCCCGAACAGGGCGGCGCTCCACCACAAGCGGTGCATACGGCCAAGGGCGGCGTCACCGAACACGTTCATTACTAGATATGGTGATCGGGATGCGGAAGGCTGTAAAGCACGATCCGCCGCACTCTCCTGTGGACAAGTGGGGCGCGAACGGGCCGCTTCCCACCGCCGAGACTCGCGCGATTCCGGCGCGCGATCAAGCGCGGCGCGGCGCAGGTGACGTCGGATCCGCTCTCAGGCGGCGGGCTGGCCCGGGTCGCGCGCGGCCTCGAGCGCCGCGACGCGGGCGGCGAGGGCCTCGTTCTCCTCGCGGGCCTTCTGGGCCATGGCGCGCACCGCGTCGAACTCCTCGCGGGTGACGAAGTCGCGGTCGGCCATCCAGCGGTCGACCAGCCCCTTCATCGCCGTCTCGGCCTCGGCCTTGGCGCCCTGGGCCACGCCCATCGCGTTGGTCATGAGCTGCGACATGTCGTCGAGGAACTTGTTGCGTGACTGCATCCGGTCGGTCCTTTCCTGCCCTGCCGCAATATGTCCCACCCGGCGGGCCCGGCAAGGCCGGACGGCTCGTTGACATTCGCCGCCGCGCGCGGGACAAGGCTGGGCAATCCGCGCAGGCCCCCATGACCCCGCTCCCGTTCCCCGACATCTCGCCCGAGATCGTGTCCTTCACGGTCTTCGGCGTCACGCTGGCGCTTCGCTGGTACGCGCTGGCCTACATCGTGGGCCTCCTGATCGGCTGGCGGATGGTCACGACCCTCGTCCGCCGCCCGGCGCTGTGGGGCGGGGCCGCGCCGATGACCGCCGAACAGGTGGAACGGCTGCTCACCTGGGTGATCCTCGGGGTCATCATCGGCGGGCGGCTGGGGTCGGTGCTGTTCTACAACCCCGGCAAGTACCTGGCGAACCCGCTGGAGATCCTGATGGTCTGGGAGGGGGGCATGTCCTTCCACGGCGGCCTCCTCGGCGTGATGGTCGCCGCGTGGATCTTCTTCTCGCGCGAGGGCATCCCGCTCCTGCCGGGCGCGGACGCGCTGGCCTACGCGACGCCGCCGGGACTGTTCCTCGGGCGGATCGCCAACTTCATCAACGCCGAGCTCTGGGGCCGGCCCACGGACCTGCCCTGGGCCGTGGCCTTCCCGGGCGAGGCGGCCCAGACCTGCCCCGGCGTGGTCGGCCTCTGCGGCCGGCACCCCAGCCAGCTCTACGAGGCGGTGCTGGAAGGGCTGGTGCTGGGCGCGGTCCTGCTCTGGCTCGTCTGGCGGCGCGGCTGGCTGACCACGCCGGGCCGGGTCGCGGGGGTCTTCATCGGCGGCTACGGCCTCGCGCGGTTCGCGGTGGAGTTCGTCCGCCAGCCCGACGCGCAGTTCGTGTCCGAGGGCAACCCCCTCGGCCTCGCGGTCCACTGGGGGGGCTGGGGCCTGACGATGGGGCAGCTTCTTTCGCTGCCGATGATCGCCGCGGGGCTGTGGCTGGTGCTGCGGGTCCGCCGCCCGGTGCATGACCCCGCTTGAGCGGCGGCTCGTCGCGCGCATCGCCGCGAGCGGCCCGATGCCCCTGCCCGACTGGATGGCCGCCTGCCTGATGGATCCGGAGCATGGCTACTACGCCACGCGCGATCCCTTCGGCGCGGCGGGCGACTTCACGACCGCGCCCGAGATCAGCCAGATGTTCGGCGAGCTTCTGGGTCTGTGCCTCGCGCAGGCCTGGCTGGACCAGGGGGCGCCCGCGCCCTTCGCGCTGGCCGAGCTGGGGCCGGGCCGCGGCACGCTGATGGCCGACGTGCTGCGCGCGACGCAGGGCGTTCCGGGGTTTCACGCCGGGGCGGCCGTCGTGCTGGTCGAGGCCTCGCCCGCGCTGCGCCGGCTCCAGGCCGACCGGCTGGGCACGGGGCCGGCGGGGGGGATCCGCTGGGTCGACGGGGTCGACGGCCTGCCCGACGACCGCCCGCTGTTCCTGATCGCCAACGAGTTCCTCGACGCCCTGCCGATCGAGCGCTACCGGCGCGAGGGCTTCGGCTGGACCCGGCGCTGGGTCGGGGTCGAGGGGGGCGTCCCCGTCTTCGTCGACCGGCCCGACGCGGCGGGCCCCGGCGCGCGCTTCGCCGCCGACGCGCCCGGGCAGGTGGTCGAGGTCTGCCCCGCCCTCGCACCCGTCGCCGCGCGGTTGTCCGCAACCCTGCGCGCGCGGGGCGGGGCCGCGCTGGTCGTCGACTACGGCGGCTGGCGGTCGTCGGGCGACACGCTTCAGGCGCTGCGGGGCCACGCCTTCGCGCCGCCGCTTTCGACGCCGGGCGAGGCAGACCTGACCGCGCACGTCGACTTCGAGGCGCTGGCGCTGGCAGCGGGGCCGGATCTCTGCACCGGGATGACCGCGCAGGGCGCGCTGCTGGAGCGGCTGGGGATCGCGGCGCGCGCCGACCGCCTGGCGGAGCGGCTCTCGGGCGACGCGCTGGCCGCGCACCGGGCCGCGCAGCGCCGGCTGACCCACCCGCAGGCGATGGGGGCGCTGTTCAAGGCCATGGCGCTGCACCCGCCGGGAACCCCCCCGCCGCCGGGGTTCGACCCCGCCCCGCACTGGGGAGCCGTCCCGTGATCGAGGCGCTGACCGCCGGCCACCTGCCCGCGCGGCACGGCTTCTTCACGCGCGGAGGCGGCGTCTCCGTCGGCCTCTTCGGCACGCTGAACTGCGGGCCGGGCTCGTCGGACATCCCCTCGGCCGTGGCGGCGAACCGCGCGCGGGTCGCTGCGGCGATGGGGGTGGAGGCGGACAGGCTGCTGACGCTGCACCAGGTCCATTCGGCCGAGGTCGTGACCGCGACCGGCCCCTTCGCGGCCGGACGGCCGCGCGCCGACGCGCTGGTCACCGACCGGCCCGGCCTCGCGCTGGGGGTGCTGTCCGCCGACTGCCAGCCCGTCCTGCTTGCCGATGCGGAGGCGGGCGTGATCGGGGCCGCGCACGCCGGCTGGCGCGGCGCGAAGGCCGGCGTGCTCGAGGCCGTGCTCGACGCGATGGAGCGTCTGGGCGCGCAACGGGGCCGCACCCGCGCGGCGATCGGCCCGACGATCGGCCCCGACGCCTACGAGGTGGGGCCGGAGTTCCGCGCGGCCTTCGCCGCCGACGACCCGGATGCCGCGCGGTTCTTCCGTCCCAGCCGGGGCGACCGCCACCTGTTCGACCTGCCGGGCTACAGCCTCGGGCGGCTTCGCGCCGCCGGGATCGCCGAGGCGCGCTGGATGGGGCACTGCACCGTTTCCGATCCGGCGCGCTTCTTCTCGTACCGGCGCGCGACTCAGGCGGGCGACGCGGATTACGGGCGGATGGTCTCGGTCATCCGTCTTTAGCCCGCGTGGCCGAGTCGGGGCGCAGGTCGCCGCCAAATTGCCGCAAATCGCGCCGGGTGGCGCGGGTCCGCTTGGCAAGTCCCTGAGAATGGGCGGGTTTCCGCACCCTTTCGTGACCGGCGCGCATCGGCCTGCCGATCGTCATGCCCGTGAAGGTTGTCAAACCTCGGCCGCAATGGTCTGTCAATGTCAAGACCCGAGGCCGGTTCGTCCGGCCAAGCGACGCAGAACGCGAGGGGGACAGACGATGAAGACCAATCGCCGCTGGCTGGCCGCCGTCATCGCCACGAGCGCGAAGGCCGCGCCGGGCCTTCCCTGGCAGAGCTCGGTCCGCAACTGCGTCCCGGCGGACAGGCCCGCCGCGCCGCCGGCCCCGGTGCCGGTCCCGCGCCAGCCGGCCGCCGCCGCGCGCTGATCCCCGGCCCGGTCCGGCCCGCCCCCGTCAGGCCCGGCCGGCCTCCGCCGTGGCCGACCGCGCCTCCAGCACCTCGAAGGGCACCGCCGGCTCGTCCTTGGCGCAACGGATCACGAGGCTCGTCTTCACGCTGGCCACGTTGGCCGCCGAGGTCAGCCGTTCGGTGAGGAAGCTCTGGAACGAGGACAGGTCGGGGGCCACGCACTTCAGGATGAAGTCGATCTCGCCGTTGAGCATGTGGCACTCGCGCACCAGCGGCCAGCCCCGCGCCAGCGCCTCGAAGGCGGCGAGGTCCGCCTCGGCCTGGCTCTGCAGGCGGACCATGGCGAAGACCTGAACCTCGAACCCCAGCTCGCGCGGGTCGACGTCGGCGTGGAACCCGCGGATGTAGCCCGCGTCCTGCAGCGCCCGCACGCGGCGGAGGCAGGGCGGGGCGGAAATGCCCACGCGGCGGGCCAGCTCCACGTTGGTCATGCGGCCGTCGGCCTGAAGCTCCGCGAGGATCCGGCGGTCGATCGGGTCGAGCTTCGTTCCGCGCATGCGTCCCCCTCGGGCCTGCCCGGCCGAAGCATAGGGTCCGACGCCGAAGCCGGCAATAATGTTTCGCGCCCGCGCAACGCCGTGCCGGTGGCGCCCGGCCGGTCGGGGCTTTCGGCCGGCGGCGCGAGACCCTATATCTGGCGGCCGAAACCGAACGCCGGGGCATCATCTTGACCGACACGCGCCATACCCGCCTTCTCATCATCGGCTCGGGACCCGCCGGCTACACCGCCGCGGTCTATGCCGCGCGGGCGATGCTGCACCCGGTGCTGATCCAGGGCATCCAGCCCGGCGGCCAGCTCACCATCACGACCGAGGTGGAGAACTGGCCCGGCGACACGCAGGTGCAGGGCCCCGACCTCATGGTGCGGATGGAGGCGCACGCGAAAGCCATGGGGGCGGAGGTCGTCACCGACCACATCGCGCGGCTCGATCTCGCGCGGCGCCCCTTCGCGGCCCATGCCGACAGCGGGCACACCTACACCGCCGACGCGGTGATCCTCGCGACGGGCGCGCAGGCGAAGTGGCTGGGCCTGCCGTCCGAGGAGCGGCTGAAGGGCTTCGGCGTCTCGGCCTGCGCCACCTGCGACGGATTCTTCTACCGGGGCCGCGAGGTGGTGGTCGCGGGCGGCGGCAACACCGCGGTCGAGGAGGCGCTGTTCCTCACGAACTTCGCGAGCAAGGTGACGCTGGTCCACCGCCGCGACGCACTGCGGGCCGAGCGGATCCTGCAGGACCGGCTGTTCAGGCACCCGAAGATCGAGGTCCTGTGGAACCATGCCGTGACCGAGGTGCTGGGCGACGACGCCCCGCCGGGCGTGACCGGCGTGCGCGTGCAGGACGTCCGTACCGGCGCCCTGACCGACATCCCCTGCGCGGGCTTCTTCGTGGCGATCGGTCACTCGCCCGCGTCCGAGCTGGTGAAGGACCAGCTCGCGCTGCACGACGGCGGCTACGTCGCGGTGGAGCCGGGCAGCACGCGCACCTCGATTCCCGGGGTCTTCGCGGCGGGCGACCTGACCGATCACGTCTACCGTCAGGCGATCACCAGCGCCGGGATGGGCTGCATGGCCGCGCTCGACGCCGAGAAGTTCCTCGCCGCTGATTCGGCAACGCAAGGTTGAAGCCGCCGCGAGCCGCCTAAACCGCAGCGGACAAGCGGTTCGGCCTGCTGAACAATGCCGTCCCGGGATGGCGATTCTGTCGCGCCCGCGTCTGCAAAATGGCGAAAATTGGAAGGTTCCCCGACGGTCCCGTATCCTCCCCCGAGGTTCAAGCACGAGGGACGACCATGCTGAGGATGACGATTGCCGCCGGGGCGCTGGCCCTGTCCGCGCTGGGGGCGAACGCCGCGACCGTCGCCGTCGACGGGACGAGGGTCGGGGGCAACTTCACGATCGCGCCGGGCGGGTCGGGCAACGGCGTCGTCGTCGCGGTCAGCGACCCGGCGAACCAGTGGAACCTCGCGCCCACCACGCCCTTCTCGGAATGGATCTGGGACGAGGCGCTGGTGAACTCGATCGGCGGGAACACCTTCGGCGGTCCGGTCACGTTCCTCTACACGTTCAGCCTCGCGGGCTACAAGGCGGCCACCGCGTCGCTGTCGGGCCTGCTCAGCATCGACGACAACGTGATCGTGACGCTCAACGGCACCACGATCCTGTCCGACCTCGACGGCCAGTCCGCGAACTGGAACGGGGTGCAGACCTACGGCACGGCGAACGGCGGCCTCTTCCGTGCCGCTCTCAATACCCTGTCCTTCACGGTCAGCAACGACGGCCGCTATCCCGCCGGCCTGCGCGCCACCGTGGAGATCGAGGCGAGCCCCATCCCGGTGCCGGCGGCGCTGCCGCTGCTGGGCACGGCGCTCGCGGCCTTCGGGGCGCTGGCCGCCCGCCGTCGCCTCCGCGCCGCCTGAGCCATTTGTCATGACGCCCGGCCGGTCCGTTCGCGGGCCGGCCCTTTTCGTTGCGTCCCGCCGTCGCGCGCGGCCGTGGGACGCCATCCTGCCGCGCGCGCGGGCCTGCGGTATTTCTGCCCTTCTTGCGCGGCGAACGGCCCCGTCGCCTTGCCCGCGCCCCCCCGCGCAGGCTATGGGCCGCCTGCCGCGCCGGGCCCGCCCCGGCCCCAAGGAACCCCGAGGCCCGAATGTCCCTGTCGAACCATGCGCCGATCCCCGAACTCTACGTCCCCGCCGGGGAGGCCGGCGCGCTGAAGCATGCGGCGGCGGCCCTGCCCTCGTGGGACCTCACCGCGCGGCAGGTCTGCGATCTCGAACTGCTGATGAACGGGGCCTTTCACCCGCTGCGGGGCTTCCAGACCCGGGCCGACTACGACGGCGTGGTGGCCGGGATGCGCACCGCCGACGGGACGCTCTGGCCCATCCCCGTCACGCTCGACGTGACCCGGGCCTTCGCCGAGGGGATCGCCGAGGGCCAGGACATCGCCCTGCGCGATGCCGAGGGCGTGATCCTCGCGGTGATGACCGTCACCGACCGCTGGACCCCCGACAAGGCGCGCGAGGCGGCGCTGGTCTTCGGCGCGGACGACACGGCGCACCCGGCGGTGAACTACCTGCACAACGTCGCGGGGCCGGTCTACCTCGGCGGTCCGGTGCGGGGTCTCCAGGCGCCCGTCCACTACGACTTCCGCGCCCGCCGCGACACGCCGAACGAGCTGCGCGCCTATTTCCGGAAGCTGGGCTGGGGCCGCGTCGTCGCCTTCCAGACGAGGAACCCCCTGCACCGCGCCCATCAGGAGCTGACCTTCCGCGCCGCGCGCGAGGCCCAGGCCAACCTGCTGATCCACCCGGTCGTCGGCATGACGAAGCCGGGCGATGTCGACCACTTCACCCGCGTGCGCTGCTACGAGGCGGTTCTGGACCAGTACCCCTCGGCCACCACGCACCTGAGCCTGCTGAACCTCGCTATGCGCATGGCGGGCCCGCGCGAGGCGCTCTGGCACGCGATCATCCGCAAGAACCACGGGCTCACGCATTTCATCGTGGGGCGCGACCACGCGGGTCCGGGCAAGACCAGCGAGGGGCGCGACTTCTACGACCCCTACGCCGCGCAGGATCTGGTGCGCCGGCACCAGGCCGAGGTCGGGATCGAGATGGTCGACTTCAAGCAGATGGTCTACGTGCAGGAACGCGCGCAGTACTTCCCGGTCGACGAGGTGCCCGAGGGGTCGACCGTCCTCGACATCTCGGGCACCGAGCTGCGGCGGCGGCTGCGCGAGGGGCTGGAGATCCCCGAGTGGTTCTCGTTCCCCGAGGTGGTGCGCCAGCTGCGCCGCACGAGCCCCGCGCGCGACAAGCAGGGCTTCACGGTCTTCTTCACGGGCCTGTCGGGCAGCGGCAAGTCCACCATCGCCAACGCGCTGATGGTCAAGCTGATGGAGATGGGCGGGCGCCCGGTGACGCTGCTGGACGGCGACGTGGTCCGCAAGCACCTGTCGTCGGAGCTCGGCTTCTCGAAGGAGCATCGCGACATCAACATCCGCCGCATCGGCTATGTCGCGTCCGAGATCACCAAGAACGGCGGCATCGCCATCTGCGCCCCGATCGCGCCCTACGCCGCCACGCGCCGCGCCGTGCGCGAGATGATCGAGGCCTTCGGCGCCTTCATCGAGGTCCACGTGGCGACCAGCCTCGAGGAATGCGAGCGCCGCGACCGCAAGGGCCTCTACCGTCTGGCGCGCGAGGGCAGGATCAAGGAGTTCACCGGGATCAGCGACCCCTACGAGGTTCCCTCGGCCCCCGAGCTCCGGGTGGAGACCGAGAACGCCGAGGTCGACGCCTGCGCCCAGCAGGTCATCCTCAAGCTGGAGTCGATGGGGCTGATCCGGGCCTGACGGCCGGGGGCCAGGCCGCGCCGGCCCCCGGACGGTCAGTGGACGTTGACCGGGGCGAGGTCGTTCTGCCGGGCCAGCGCGAAGGCGAGCTCGCGGTTGGCGACGAGCGCCAGCTGCTCGCCATCCGCCCGGTGGACGGCATAGATCACCTCCAGCCCCTCGGCCTGCTCGCGCAGGGCATCGGGCAGGTCGGCCACCGGGACGGGCCGGACGTAGACGATCCGGGTGCCGTCCTCGGGAAGGCGGGGATAGGTCGTGTTCATCGCGGCGTCCTCACTTCTGTCCGATGCGGATGGTCTGCACCACGGTCTCGGGGGCCGACCGGCGCAGGTCGATGTTCAGAAGGCCGTGGTCCATCACGGCCCCGGCCACCTCAACGCCGTCGGCCAGCACAAAGCTCCGCTGAAAGGCGCGCGCCGCGATGCCGCGGTGCAGGAAGACGCGGCTTCCCTCGTCGTCGGCCTGCCGGCCACGGACGATGAGCTGCCGGTCCTCCACCGTGATGGAGAGGTCGTCCTCGCGGAACCCCGCGACCGCCAGCGTGATGCGGTAGGCGTTCTCGGCCACCGCCTCGATGTTGTAGGGGGGGTATCCGTCGGAGCCGGTCTTGGCCGACCGCTCGACCAGCCGTTCGAGCTGCTCGAAGCCCAGCAGGTAGGGATGGGCCGACAAAGTCAGTTTCGTCATCGGACATGTCCTTGCATCAAGCGACCGTTCGCGGTGCGGGCCCGCCTCCGGCACCCGCGCGGCGAATATGGGCGCGCGCGAAACGGCGCGCAAGGGGCCGGCCCGCCTCGCGCACCCCCTTGACGGGCCGGGCGGCCTTCCCAGATTTCTTCCCGTTGCCCCCGAAAACCGCTATGTTTCCGAGGACTGCCATGTTTGACTCCATCCAGAGACCGCCTGCCGCAAGGGCCGAACCACCGATGAACGCCTCGATGGAACTCGACTTCGAAGAGATGCTGCGCATCCGGCTCGAGGTGCTGCGGCGCGAGCATCGCGATCTCGACGAGGCGATCCACGCGCTGGAGCAGTCGGGCCGCCCCGACGTCCTGACCCTGCGCCGGCTGAAGAAGCAGAAGCTGGCGCTGAAGGACCAGATCGTGAAGATCGAGGACCGCCTGATCCCCGACATCATCGCCTGACCACGCCTTGCCCCCGTCCCGGCGGCCGGTATAGTCCGGGGCGCGGCAACGGGGGGCGGCATGGCCGACGTCGGCATCATCATGGGCAGCCAGTCCGACTGGCCCACGCTGCGCGCGGCGGCCGAGGTGCTGGACGAACTGGGCGTCGCGTGGGAGTCGCGGATCGTCAGCGCCCACCGCACCCCCGACCGCCTGTGGGACTACGGCCGCGGGGCGGTCGCGCGGGGCCTGCGGGTGATCGTCGCGGGCGCGGGCGGGGCCGCGCACCTGCCGGGGATGATGGCGTCGAAGACGCGGCTGCCGGTGATCGGCGTGCCGGTGGAGACGCGGGCGCTGGGCGGGCTCGACAGCCTCTATTCGATCGTCCAGATGCCGCGCGGCTACCCGGTGGCGACCATGGCGATCGGCGGGGGGGCCAACGCGGGGCTGATGGCGGCGGCGATCCTCGCGCTGTCGGACGAGGGGCTGGCCCGGCGGCTCGACGCCTGGCGCGCGGCGCTCGCGGCCTCCATCCCCGAGACGCCGCAGGATGGCTGAGGCGCTGCGGCCCGGCGCGGCGATCGGCATCCTCGGCGGCGGACAGCTCGGCCGGATGCTCGCGGTCGCCGCCTCGCGGCTGGGGTTCGTCGGCCACGTCTACGATCCGATGCCCCATCCCCCGGCCGGGCAGGTCACGCTGCGCGTGACGACCGCCCCCTGGGACGACGCGGCGGCGCTCGCGGCCTTCGCCGAAGGCGTGGATGTCGTGACCTACGAGTTCGAGAACGTCCCCACCGCGGCGCTCGACGCGCTGGAGGCGCTGCGCCCGATCCGCCCCGGCCGCCGGGCCTTGGCCGTGAGCCAGGACCGGCTGGCGGAGAAGGCGTTCCTCGCGGGGCTGGGCCTGACGGTCGCCCCCCACGCGCCGGTGTCGTCGCCGGGCGACCTGACGGCGGCGCTTGCCGCGATCGGAACCCCCGCGATCCTGAAGACCACGCGGCTGGGCTATGACGGCAAGGGGCAGGTTCGGATCGCGGACCCGGCCGGGGCCCCCGCCGCCTGGGCCACGATGGCCGGCGCGCCCGCGGTGCTGGAGGGGGTCGTGGCCTTCGAGCGCGAGGTTTCGGTCATCGCCGCGCGCGGGCTTGACGGAAGGGTCGCGGCCTACGACCCCGGCGAGAACGTCCACGAGGGCGGCATCCTGCGGACGACGACGGTGCCCGCGCGCCTGAGTTCCGGCCAGCGCAGCGATGCGGTGCTGATCGCGGCGCGGATTCTCAACGCGCTCGACTACGTAGGTGTCCTCGGCGTGGAGCTGTTCGTGAATCCGGGGGGCCTCGTCGTCAACGAGATCGCGCCCCGCGTCCACAACTCGGGCCACTGGACGCAGAACGGCTGCGCGGTCGACCAGTTCGAGCAGCACATCCGCGCCATCGCGGGCTGGCCGCTGGGCGACGGGTCGCGTCACTGCGACGTGACGATGGAGAACCTGATCGGCGACGACCTGGACCGCGTGCCGGCGCTCGCGGCCGAGCGCGGCGTGGCGATCCACCTCTACGGCAAGCCCGAGGCCCGGCCGGGCCGCAAGATGGGGCACGTCAACCGGATCGGGCGCGCCTAGACGTCGGGGCTTCCGGTGTCGGCGTGCCCCTCGCGCAGCCGCCGGCGCGCCTCGGCGGCCAGCGCCGCATAGCGCCGGTGGAAGGCCAGAAGCTGCCGGTCGTCCAGTTCCTCGAGATCGAGGAGCGCGTTGTGCGCGCCGGCCGTCGCACGGATCAGCTCGTCGAGCTTGACCTGCATCGCCTGCGTGTCCCGGTTCTGCGTGTTCTGGATCAGGAACACCATGAGGAAGGTCACGATCGTCGTGCCCGTGTTGATCACGAGCTGCCAGGTGTCGCTGTAGCCGAACAGCGGCCCCGTCGCCCCCCAGACGACGATGATCGCGAGGGCGAGCGCGAAGGTGCCCGACCGTCCGGTGACGCGCGCGATCCCCTTCGACAGGCGCGCGTAGGCGCTCGTCCGGTCCAGGTCCGTGTCGGTGTCCACGCCCGCCTCCCCTTCTGCGTCGTCAGCGTTGCTGCGGTGCCCGGCCCGTGGCAAGCGCCATGGCGGTGCGCAGGGTCATCCGGTCGGCGAAGCGCCCCCTCGACAGGAAGGTCAGCGTCTGCGCGATGACGATCGGGTTGACGGCCATCCAGGTGTGGCTGACGGGCAGCGTCAGGTGGTCGGCCATCCCCTCGGCCCGCGTGCTCTCGACCGAGACCTTGCCGTCGTTGGGGCGCGGCAGCCGCGCGGCGGTCACCGGGTTGAGCGCGACCGTGCCGGCGATCACGCCGAGGTCGAAGTCGACCGGCGGCAGCGCCCTCGGGACCGAGGCATGCCCCTTGCCGAGTTGCATCCCCGCCGGCCCGCCGACCCAGGAGAGCGCCGCGAGACCGTCGAAGAGGTCGATCAGCTCCGACCCGCGGTTGGGGGGGGCCAGCATCACCACGCGCCCCAGCCGCGCGGGCCGCTGCCGGGCGAGCCAGTGCCGCAGCAGGATGCCCCCCATCGAATGCGTGACGAAATGGACGGGGCCGGGGGCAGTCGCCTCGGCCTCGGCGACGGCGGGGCCGACGTGGGCGTCGGCCAGTTCGGGGATCGTGCCCGCGCGGCTGGGGTAGCTGCGGTTCACGACCGCATAGCCGTTCGCGAGCAGTGCCGCCTGCATCCCCGAGAGCGAGGCCTCGGTCCGCGCAAGGCCGTGCAGCAGCACGACCGTCTCGCGGCGCGGCGACGCGGGCGGGACCAGCCGGGCGATGAGGGGCGAGACGCGGGCCATCGCCCGCAGTCTATCAGGCCCGCGGGTGGGGACCACGACGATGTCGCGGCTTTGGCGTGGACAATCCGCCGCTCCGTCCCGATGGTGCGGGCATGGCCCCCCGCTCCCCGCGTCTCGCCGTCCGCGCGCTCGTCCTGCACGAGGGCCGGCTGCTGATCGTCAACGCCTGGCCCGGCGGCCGGTCCGACCTGTGGTGCGCGCCGGGGGGCGGGGTCGAGGCAGGGGCCTCGCTGCCCGCCAACCTGGCCCGCGAGGTCCGCGAGGAATGCGGCCTGGCGGTGACGGTGGGGGACCCCGCGCTGGTCAACGAGTTCCACGACCCCGCCACCGGCTTCCACCAGGTCGAGGTCTTCTTCCGCTGCACGATCCCGCAGGGTGCCGCGATCCCCGAGGGCTGGGTCGACCCGGAACGGGTGGTCGACCGCCGGCGTTTCGTGACGCGCGGCGAACTCGCGGGCCTGCGCCACAAGCCCGGCAGCCTCGGCGCCGCCGCCTGGGGAACAGGGCTGCTCTACGACCCGCTGGAGGTGATCGCACCATGAGCCGCGCCTTCGTCAAGGAAGGGGACGGAAGCCTCGACCCTCTGCCCGACCTGCCCGTCAGCCCGCACCCGAACCCCGTCACGCCGCGCGGGCTGGCCCAGTTGCAGGCGCGTCTGGCCGAGGCGCAGGGGCGGCTCGCAGGCCTGAAGGCGCGCCCCGACCGCCTCGACAAGCTGCCCGAGGCCGCGGCCGAGCGCGACATCCGCTATTTGGAGGCGCGGCTGCGGTCGGCGATCGTGGTCGATCCGGCGGCGCAGGACGGATCGACAGTAGCGTTCGGCCTGCGCGTGACGGTGCGTGACGAGGCGGGCGAGGTGCATAGCTACGAGATCGTGGGCGAGGACGAGGCGGACGCAAGCGCAGGCCGCATCGCGCCGCAGTCCCCGCTGGCGCGGGCGCTGCTGGGGGCGGAGGTGGGGGATGAGGTGGTTTGGAGGAGGCCAGCGGGGGCGGTGCGGTTGGAGGTGTTGGGGATCGGGGGGCCTGCCTCAGAAGCCTGAACTGCGCGGAGGACGGCGCTTGCTGATCGCGACCAGCCCCAGCGCGATCAGCGCCATGCCCGCGCCGTGCGCCCAATCCAGCCGCTCGTGCAGCACGACCGCCCCCATCAGGATCGCCGACACGGGGATCAGGAACGTCACGAGCGCGAGGCTCGTCGCACCCGCGCGTTGCAGGATGCGGAAGTAGAGGATGTAGGCCAGCGCCGTCGACAACAACGCCAGCGCCACGATCGCGACGACCGCCGCCCCCGAGGGCATCGGCAGCGTCCACGGCCGGTCGACCAGCAGCGCCGCCGGCACCAGCATCGCGGCCGAGGCCGTGACCTGCCCCGCCGCCGTCAGCACCGGATCGACGCCCCACCGTGCGAAGCGCCGCCCGAAGACCGTGGCGCACGCGTAGGACAGCGCGGCACCCAGGATCGCCGCCTGCGCCAGCGCATTCGACGCGAGGCCCGACAGCACCTCGACCCCCATCATCAGCACGACGCCCGAGAAACCGACCACCACGCCTGCGACCTTGCGCCCCGTGATCCGTTCGTCGCCAAGCGCCACCCCCGCGACCAGCACCGTGAACAGCGGCGTCGTTGCGTTCAGGATCGAGGCGAGCCCCGCCTCGACCGTGCCCTGCGCCCAGACGATCAGGCTGAACGGCACGACGTTGTTGAGGAAGCCCATCCCGAGGAACGCGGTCCAGACCCGCGCGTAGCGGGGCACGGGACGGCCCGTCGCCAGTGCATAGGCCCAGAGCGCGAGCGCCGCCAGACCCACGCGAAGCGCCACGATGGTGAACGTGGGCAATTCCGGTACGGCGATGGCGACGAAAAGGAACGATCCGCCCCACAGGACCGAAAGAACCAGCAGCATGGTCCATTCGGACAGGCCCATCGACAGGGGGGGGCGGAGGGTGATGGCGTCGGTCATGTCGGGAAGAGTCCTGCTGGCTGAGCCGTCGGCGGCATCGTCAGCCTGACAGTCGCATGAAGGCTCGCAAACCCGGATCGTGCTGGATCGCCCGTGCATCAACGGAAAAGGGCGCGCCACCCGGCGCGCCCCTCCCCTTCCGTCCGGCCTCAGACGCGGACGATTACATCATCCCGTCCATGCCGCCCATGCCGCCCATGCCGCCGCCGGCACCGGCACCGGACTTCTCAGCCGGGCGGTCGGCGATCATCGCCTCGGTGGTGATGAGCAGCGAGGCGACCGAGGCCGCATCCTCGAGCGCGGTGCGCACGACCTTCGCGGGGTCGATCACGCCGAACTTGAACATGTCGCCGTATTCCTCGGTCTGGGCATTGAAGCCGAAGGTGCGGTCGGTCGACTCGCGCACCTTGCCCGCGACGACCGAGCCGTCGACGCCCGCGTTCTGGGCGATCTGGCGCAGCGGGGACTCGAGCGCGCGCCGCACGATGGCGATGCCCGCGTTCTGGTCGCTGTTCTCGCCCGTCAGGCCGTCGAGCGCCTTGCCGGCCTGGATCAGCGCCACGCCGCCGCCCACCACGATGCCTTCCTGCACGGCCGCGCGGGTCGCGTTCAGCGCGTCGTCGACGCGGTCCTTGCGCTCCTTCACCTCGACCTCGGTCATGCCGCCCACGCGGATGACGGCGACGCCGCCCGCCAGCTTCGCGACACGCTCCTGCAGCTTCTCCTTGTCGTAGTCCGAGGTGGTCTCCTCGATCTGCGCGCGGATCTGGGCGACGCGGGCCTGGATCTCGGACTTGTCACCCGCGCCGTCGACGATGGTGGTGTTGTCCTTGGTGATCGAGACCTTCTTCGCCCGGCCGAGCATGTCGATCGTGACGTTCTCGAGCTTCATGCCGAGATCGTCGGAGATGACCTGCCCGCCGGTCAGGATCGCGATGTCCTGCAGCATGGCCTTCCGGCGGTCGCCGAAGCCCGGGGCCTTGACGGCCGCGATCTTGAGGCCGCCGCGCAGCTTGTTCACGACCAGCGTGGCCAGCGCCTCGCCCTCGACGTCCTCGGACACGATCACCAGCGGCTTCTGCGACTGGATCACCGCCTCGAGCAGCGGGACCATGGGCTGCAGCGACGAGAGCTTCTTCTCGTGCAGCAGGATCAGCGCGTCCTCCAGCTCGGCGACCATCTTGTCGGCGTTGGTCACGAAGTAGGGCGAGAGATACCCGCGGTCGAACTGCATCCCCTCGACCACCTCGGTCTCGGTCTCGAGGCCCTTGTTCTCCTCGACGGTGATGACGCCCTCGTTGCCGACCTTCTGCATCGCGTCGGCGATCTGGCGGCCGATCTCGGCCTCGCCGTTCGCCGAGATGGTGCCGACCTGCGCGATCTCGGCGGTGTCGTTCACCGGGCGCGCCGCGGCCTTGATCGCGGCCACGACCTTCGAGGTCGCAAGGTCGATCCCGCGCTTGAGATCCATCGGGTTCATGCCGGCGGCGACCGCCTTCATGCCTTCCTTGATGATCGCCTGGGCGAGCACGGTCGCGGTGGTGGTGCCGTCACCCGCCTCGTCGTTGGTGCGGGAGGCGACCTCCTTCACCATCTGCGCGCCCATGTTCTCGAACTTGTCGTTCAGCTCGATCTCCTTGGCGACGGTGACGCCGTCCTTGGTGATGCGCGGGGCGCCGAACGACTTGTCGATGACCACATTGCGGCCCTTGGGGCCCAGCGTCACCTTCACCGCATCGGCGAGGATGTTGACGCCGCGCAGCATGCGGTCGCGGGCGTCCGATTCGAATTTCACGTCCTTGGCGGCCATGAGAGTCTCCTATGGTTCAGGGTTGGGGGAACGGACGTCGACGGGGAATCAGCTGATGATCCCCAGGATGTCGCTTTCCTTCATGATCAGCAGTTCCTCGCCGTTCAGCGTCACCTCGGTGCCGGACCACTTCCCGAACAGGATGCGGTCGCCCGCCTTGACGCCCGGCGCGATCAGCTCGCCCGAATCCTTCCGCGCGCCTTCGCCGACCGAGACGATCTCGCCTTCCGCCGGCTTCTCCTTCGCGGTATCGGGGATGATCAGGCCGCCCTTGGTCTTGTCCTCGCCCTGGATGCGGCGGACCAGCACGCGGTCATGCAGCGGTTTGAAGGCCATCTGAAAACACTCCCTCGGTTTCAGGTTGAATGGGATTGGCACTCAGGTCGCCCGAGTGCCAACAGCGGAGCACATAGGAAAAACCGGCCGCGCTGTCAACGCCCGCCTGCGGCCGGCCGCGCCCCCGGGCGGCTTGGCGCGCGGCCCTTCGCGTGCGAGGCTGGTCCGCGGCCACAGCGACGGAGGACGGGCATGCGCGGATGGACGAGGGCGCGGACCGGCGTGGCGGTGGCGGCCCTCTGCGCGGTCCTGGCGGGCGAGGCCGCGGCGCAGTGCGTCGGGCGCAACCTGGTCGACGCCCTGCCTCCCGGACCGCGCGCCGAACTCGACCGCGCGACGGCGGCGCAGCCCTATGCCCGCGGCAACCTCTGGACGGCGCGGCGCGGCGACCGCACGATGACGGTCGTCGGCACCGACCACCTCTCGGATCCGCGCCACGCGGCGACCGTGGCGGCCGTCGGACCGCTGGTCGACGGCGCCCGCGCGCTGCTCGTCGAGGCCGGCCCCGAGGAGGAGGCGGCGATCCGGCGGGCGTTCGGCGAGAACCCCGGGCTCCTGACGCTGACCGAAGGCCCCTCGCTGCTCGAGCTTCTGCCCGAGCCGGAGTGGGCCCGCCTCTCGGCCGCGATGGCGGCGCGCGGGATCCCGCCGTTCATGGCCGCGAAGTTCCGGCCCTGGTACGTCTCGGTGATGCTGTCGGTCCCGCCCTGCGCGATGGGGGCCATGACGGATCCGAAGGGGCTCGACCGGCTGCTGATCGACCGGGCCGCCGCGGGCGGCGTCCCGATCCGGGCGCTGGAGCCCTACGACACGCTCTTCGCGATCTTCGACGCCGTGACGATGGAGGAGCAGCTCGCGATGATCCGCAGCGCGCTCCGGCAGGAGGATCGGGTCGCCGACATGTCGGTCACGCTGACCGACCTCTACGTCCGGGGCGAGAGCCGCGCCACGTGGGAGTTCATGCGCCTGCAGTCCGGCGGCCTGCCCGGCCTGACGCCCGAGCGGGTCGGGGCCGACTTCGCGCGGATGGAGGATCTGCTGATGATCCGACGCAACCGCGCCTGGATCCCGGTGATCGAGGCGGCCTCGGCCGAGAGCCCGATCGTCGTGGCCTTCGGCGCGCTGCACCTGTCGGGCGAGGCGGGCGTCCTGAACCTGCTCGGGGAGGCGGGCTGGACGCTGGAGCCGCTGGGCCCCGAATGACGGCGGGCGACAGGGCCGCGCCGCGCGGGACTCTGGCCGGCCACCGCCTCTTGCGGGTGACCATCCTCGATCTCGGCCTGTTCCGCGTCCATCCCGCGGGCGGCCGGCCGGGGCGCGACATCGGCATTCCCGGCTTCCTGCTGGAAACCGACCGGGGCGCGCGGATCCTCGTCGACGCGGGCTTCCCGCCGGACTACGCGGCCGACCCGGCGGCGGCCGTGGCCCGCGACGGGATGGCAGCCTTCGGCATGCCCCTGAGGCTGGGGGCCGGGAACCTCGTGACGGGCCAGCTGGGGCTTCTGGGGCTGACGCCGGACGACATCGACCTCGTGATCCTGACGCACAGCCACATCGACCACATCGGGGGGCTGGCGGCCCTGGCCCGGCCCACGGTGGTAATGACGGCGGCCGAACGGGCCGCGCCCCGCCCGCTGTGGTTCGGCGATGCCGCCGCCCCGGACTGGCCCGGCAACCCGTGCCGCACGATCGACGGCGAGACCGACCTCTGCCGGGGCCTCCGACTCGTTCCGACCCCGGGGCATACGGCCGGCCACCTGTCGCTGCTGCTGACGCGGCCCGACGGCGGCCGGGTCATCCTCGCGGGGGACGCGCTCAACCGCGCCTCCGAGCCGGCCGAGGGCTATCCGGGCGCCTGGGACGCGCGCGCCGCGGCCGAGAGCGGGGCGAGGCTGCTGGCCCTCGCCCGGGACACCGGGGCCGTCCTCGTCTACGGCCACGACCCCGACCAGTGGCCGACCCTGCCCAAGGCCCCGCACGCCTTCCCCTGACCCCGTGACAACCCGCGGGCGCCCGGCTATACGCCGCCGCGATCCGTTTTTCGCGCGAAGGCAGCCCCCATGATCAAGGTTTTCGGCCACACGTCCCCCGACACCGACGCCACGCTGTCGGCCATCGCCTGGGCCTGGTACCTGACCGAGGTGCGGGGCACGCCCGCCACGCCCTTCGTCCTCGGCACGCCGAACACCGAGGCCGCGTTCCTGCTGGGCCACTGGGGGCTCGACGCGCCCGCGCTGCTCGGTGAGATCGCGGCGGGCGACCGCGTCGTCATCGTCGACACCAACAACCCGGCCGAGCTGCCCGCGTCGATCGACGCGGCCGAGATCATGGAGATCGTCGACCACCACCGGCTGGTGGGCGGGCTGAAGACCGCCGCGCCGATCACCGTCACGATCCGCCCGCTCGCCTGCACCGCCACCATCCTGCACGACCGGATGGGGACCGACCTCGCCCGCGCGCCGCGCGCGATCCGGGGGGCGATGCTGTCGGCGATCCTGTCGGACACGCTGGCGTTCCGCAGCCCCACGACCACGCCCCACGACCGCGCCGTGGCCGAGGCGCTCGCGGCGGACCTCGGCGTCGCGATCCCGGAGCTGGCCGACGCGATGTTCGCCGCGAAGTCGGACGTCTCGGCCTTCTCGGACGCGGCCCTCCTCAGGATGGACAGCAAGGAACACGAGGTGGCGGGCAGGCGGCTGCGCGTCTCGGTCCTCGAGACGACCGCGCCGCGCGTGCTTCTGGACCGCAAGGCGGGCCTGATGGCCGCGATGCCGGGCGTCGCGGCCGAGGACGGGGCGGACGAGGTCCTGCTGTTCATCGTCGACATCCTGAACGAGGAGGCGACGCTGCTGGTGCCGAACGGCGTGGTGAAGGCGATCGCCGAGGCGTCCTTCCCCTGCACCGTCGCCGGCGACACCGTGGTCCTGCCTGGCGTGATGAGCCGGAAGAAGCAGATCATCCCCGCGCTGACGCTGTGACGCGGCGGATCGGCAGCCTCGCCGAGGTCGCGGGCGGCTACCGCGCGGTCTTCTGCGACCTCTGGGGGTGCCTGCACGACGGGCGGCGCGCCTTCCCGGAAGCGGTGGCGGCGCTGCGGGCGTTCCGGGCGCGGGGCGGGATCGTCCTTCTGCTCACGAACTCGCCGCGTCCCAGGCCGGGCGTCATCGAGCAGGTCGCGCGGCTGGGCGTGCCGGACGATGCCTGGGACGAGGTGGCCACCTCGGGCGACGCCGCGCGGCACGCGCTGCTGACCGGCGCGGTGGGCCGCCGCGTCCACCACATCGGGCCCGGGAAGGACCTGCCCTTCTTCACCGATCCCATGCCCGACCTTGCGCACGAGGCGCCCGTCGTCCGCGTCCCGCTGGAGGCGGCCGAGGGGCTGGCGGTGACGGGCCTCCTCGACGACCTGACCGAGACGCCCGAGGACTACCGCGCGACGCTGCTGGCCGCGAAGGCGAGGGGGCTGCCGCTTCTGTGCGCCAATCCCGACGTCGAGGTCGACTACGGCGACCGGCGCATCTTCTGCGCGGGCGCCCTCGCGCAGCTTTACGAGACGCTGGGCGGCACCAGCCTCTACTTCGGCAAGCCCCACCCGCCGATCTACAACCTCGCGCGGCGGCGGCTCGCGGCGCTGGACCCGGGAATCGCGGACGACGGGATCCTCTGCATCGGCGACGGCATCGCGACCGACATCCGGGGCGGCCTGGCCGAGGGGCTCGACACGCTGTTCGTCACGGCAGGCCTTGCCGGGGCGCAGTTCGGACCGGACACGGACCGACCCGACCCCGCGCTGCTCGCGGCCTGGCTCGCCGAGCGGCAGGCAGAGCCGACCTTCGCCATCGGCCGCCTGCGCTGACCGCGGGCTTGAAACCGCCGCCCCGCTGCGCGATACGCTGAACCAGCGGCACGGGCCAGTCCCGCGGAAATCGACGGGCGGCGGCGACGCCGCCTTCGGGGGGCGATGCAGATCCACCGGCAGTATCTGGGCCTTCCACCCGAGGCGCGCGGCGCCTCGGTCGCGATGGGCAACTTCGACGGGGTGCACCTCGGTCACCGTTCGGTGATCGACCTCGCGCGCGGCCGGGGGCCGCTCGGCGTCGTCACCTTCGAGCCGCATCCCCGCGAATGGTTCGCCCCCGACGCCCCGCCCTTCCGCCTGATGAACGCCGAGTCCCGCGCGAACCGGCTGGCGCGGCTGGGGGTGCGCCATCTCTACGAGCTGCCGTTCGATGCGGGCCTCGCGGGCCTGACGCCGCGCGACTTCGCCGCGCGCGTCCTGGCCGAGGGTCTCGGCGTGCGGCACGTCGTCGTCGGCGCGGACTTCCGCTTCGGCAAGGGGCGAGCGGGCACGACCCGGGACCTTGCCGCGCTGGGCGAGGCCCTCGGCTTCGGCGTGACGGTGGCCCCGCTGATCCGGCATGACGGGGCCGAGGTCTCGTCCACCGCGATCCGCCGCGCGCTGACCGAGGGGCGGCCCCGCGAGGCCGCGCGGATGCTCGGCCACTGGCACCGGATCGAGGGCCCGGTGGTCCACGGCGACAAGCGGGGGCGCACGCTGGGCTACCCCACCGCGAACATGGACCTGGGCCGCCTGCATCCGCCGCGCCACGGCGTCTACGCGGTGCAGGTCGACGTGCTGACCGGCCGCCACCGGGGTCGCCACGGCGGGGCGGCGAGCCTCGGCGTGCGGCCGACGTTCGGGGTGAACCGGCCCAATCTGGAGACCTTCCTGTTCGACTTCGCGGGCGATCTCTACGACGAGCACCTGTCGGTCGCCTTCGTGGAGTTCCTGCGGCCCGAGATGCGCTTCGACGGCCTGCCCGCGCTGGTCGCGCAGATGGACGCGGACTGCGCCCGCGCGCGCGACATCCTCGCGGCCGTGCCATGAGCCGCGCGACCCCCCTTCGCCCGCGGTTCTGGGAGACGGTGCCCCTGGCCGAGATGACGAGGCCCGAGTGGGAGGCGCTCTGCGACGGCTGCGGGAAGTGCTGCCTCAACAAGATCGAGTTCGAGGACACGGGCGAGGTCGCCTTCACGCGGCTGGCGTGCCGGCTGCTCGACGGCGACACCTGCCGCTGCACGCAGTACCCGATCCGCCACCGGTTCGTGCCCGACTGCGTGACCCTGACGCCCGCGACCCTGCCGGACGTGGCCTACTGGATCCCGCGCACCTGCGCCTACCGCCTGCTCCACGAGGGCAGGCCGCTTCACGACTGGCACCCGCTGGTCTCGGGCGATCCGCAGTCGGTGCACCGCGCCGGGGTCTCGGTCCGGGGCTGGACGGTGCCCGAGAACGAGGTCCACGAGGACGACTGGGAAGACCACATCATCGACGAGAGGCCCTGAATGACCGAGATGCCGCGCCTGTCCGACCCGCTCGAGTTCGCCTCGGACAACACGAGCCCTGCGCATCCGGCGGTGATCGAGGCGCTGGCGCGCGCCAACGCGGGGCCCGCCGCGTCCTATGGCGCCGATGCGATCATGGAGGGCCTGCGCGACCGCGTCCGCGCGATCTTCGAGGCGCCCGAGGCCGCCGTCTACCTCGTCGCCACCGGGACGGCGGCGAATGCGCTGGCGCTGGCGACCCATTGCCCGCCCTGGGGCGCCGTCTACTGCCACCGCAACGCCCATGTGGAGGAGGACGAGTGCGGCGCGCCCGAGTTCTTCACCGGCGGCTCGAAGCTCGTCCTCATCGACGGCGACCACGCCCGCATGACGCCCGGGGGGCTCGACCGCGCGCTGCGCTTCACCGCGCGGGCGGGCGTCCACAACGTGCAGCGGGGGATGCTGACCCTGACCAACGCGACCGAGAACGGCACGGTCTACTCCCCCGCCGAGGTGGCCGCGCTGACCGCCCTCGCCGGCGCCCGCGGGCTGCCCTGCCACATGGACGGCGCGCGCTTCGCCAACGCGCTGGTCTCCGCCGGCTGCACGCCCGCCGAGATGACCTGGAAGGCGGGGATCGACGTCCTCTCCTTCGGCGGCACGAAGAACGGGCTGCTCGGCGTCGAGGCGGTGGTGCTGTTCGACCCCGCGCGGGCCTGGGAGTTCGAACTGCGCCGGAAGCGCGCGGGGCACCTCGTCTCCAAGCACCGGTACCTGTCCGCGCAGATGGCGGCCTATCTGGAGGGCGACCTGTGGCTCGCGAACGCGGCCGCCGCCAACCGCGCCGCGGCGCGGCTGTCGCGGGGGATCGCGGCGGTTCCCGGCGCGCGGCTCGACCATCCGACGCAGGCCAACGCGGTCTTCGCGGCCTTCCCCCGCGCCGCGCACCGGCGGGCGACCGAGGCCGGCGCGCACTACTACTTCTGGCCCGCCGACCAGCCGGCCGAGGGGCCGGACGACGAACCCCTGTCCTGCCGGCTGGTGTGCTCGTGGAACACCACCGACGCGGCGGTCGACCGGATGATCCGCCTGATCGCGGGGTGACCTTCGGCGTTGCCCGAAAGCAAGGCCGCCCGGGCAATCGGCGCGTGACGCAGGGGCGCGCGGTTCCAACGGCCGGTCCCCGATGCTAAGCGGGGCGCGAAGCCCGCCGGAGGATCAGCCCATGCCCGCCATCACCGAACCGAAGCTGATCTCGGGCAACGCGAACCTTTCGCTCGCGAAGTCGATCGCGCGGCGGATGTCGATGCACCGCGGGGTCAGCGTCAACCTCGTCGACGCGCGGGTCGAACGCTTCAACGACCAGGAGATCTTCGTCGAGGTCTACGAAAACGTGCGCGGCGAGGACATGTACATCGTCCAGCCCACCTCGAACCCCGCCAACGACAACCTGATGGAGCTGCTGATCATCGCCGACGCGCTGCGCCGGTCCTCGGCCACGCGGATCAGCGCGGTGATCCCCTACTTCGGCTACGCCCGGCAGGACCGCCGCGCCAAGGCCCGCACCCCGATCAGCGCGAAGCTGGTCGCGAACCTGATCACGCAGGCGGGCATCGACCGCGTGCTGACGCTCGACCTGCACGCCGCGCAGATCCAGGGGTTCTTCGACATTCCCGTGGACAACCTCTATGCCTCGCCGCTCTTCGCGCTCGACATCGAGCATCACTTCAACGGGAAGGCCGCCGACGTGATGGTGGTATCCCCGGACGTGGGCGGCGTGGCCCGCGCGCGCGACATCGCCAAGCGGATCAACGCGCCCCTGGCCATCGTCGACAAGCGCCGCGACAAGGCGGGCGAGGTCAGCGACATGACCGTGATCGGCAACGTCGCGGGCAAGGCCTGCATCCTCGTGGACGACATCTGCGACACCGCCGGCACGCTCTGCAAGGCCGCGGACCTGCTGATGGAGAACGGGGCGACCGAGGTCCACGCCTACATCACCCACGGCGTCCTCTCCGGCCCGGCGGTGGAGCGGATCCAGGGTTCCGCCATCAAGACCCTCGTCATCACCGACAGCATCGAGCCGACGGACGCCGTGCGCGCCGCGCGGAACATCCGCATCGTGCCGACGGCGCCCATCTTCGCGCAGGCGATCCTGAACATCTGGAATGGCACCAGCGTCAGCAGCCTGTTCGAGACCGACACGCTCGTCCCGATCTACGAGGGGATGTACCAGCGGGCCTGAACGCGAAAGGCCCCGCATGGGCGGGGCCTTCGGATCGGCTTGCCGGAGGGTCAGCGCCCGGTCGCGGCGCGCAGGGCCTGGTAGTCGCTGACCGTCTTCTCGGCCTCGTCGCGCCGGTCGGCCGGGGCGTTCGCGGCGGCGGCGCGGGCCTCGGCGATCATCGCGTCCATCATCGCGGCCGTCACCTCCTCCACCGGGATCGCTTGTTCCGCGAGGACCGAGACGGCGGATGCAGTGATCTCGGCGAAGCCGCCCGTCACGACGTAGGCCTTGGCCCCGTCCGGCCCCGCCACACGAAGCACGCCCGGCCGCAGCGTGGTGATGGTGGGTGCGTGCCCCTCCATCGCCGTCAGGTCCCCGTCCGCCCCGGGGATCTGCACCTCGACGGCCTTCACCGACGCGAGTCGCCGTTCCGGCGACACGAGGTCGAACTGGAGCGTGCCCGCCATGTCAGGCCGCCGCCGCAGCCAGGCGCTGCGCCTTGGCCTTCACCTCGTCGATGTCGCCGACCATGTAGAAGGCGGCCTCGGGCAGGTGGTCGTACTCGCCGGCCACCACCGCCTTGAAGCTGGCGATGGTCTTCTCCAGCGGCACCTGCACGCCGGGCGAGCCGGTGAAGACCTGCGCCACGTCGAAGGGCTGCGACAGGAAGCGCTGGATCTTGCGCGCCCGCGCCACGGTCAGCTTGTCCTCCTCGGACAGCTCGTCCATCCCGAGGATGGCGATGATGTCCTGAAGCGACTTGTAGCGCTGGAGCATCCCCTGCACCGACCGCGCCACCTCGTAGTGCTCCTGCCCCACCACCTGTGGGTCGAGGATCCGGCTGGTCGAATCCAGCGGGTCCACCGCCGGGTAGATCCCGAGTTCGGAGATCGCGCGGGACAGGACCGTCGTCGCGTCGAGGTGCGCGAAGGAGGTGGCCGGCGCGGGGTCGGTGAGGTCGTCGGCCGGCACGTAGATCGCCTGCACGGACGTGATCGACCCGGCCTTGGTCGAGGTGATGCGCTCCTGCAGGGCGCCCATGTCGGTGGCCAGCGTCGGCTGGTAGCCCACGGCCGAGGGGATGCGGCCCAGCAGCGCCGACACCTCGGACCCCGCCTGGGTGAAGCGGAAGATGTTGTCCACGAAGAACAGCACGTCCGTCCCCGACTGGTCGCGGAACTGCTCGGCGATGGTCAGGCCCGTCAGCGCCACGCGCGCGCGCGCCCCGGGCGGCTCGTTCATCTGCCCGTAGACGAGGGCCACCTTCGACTTCTCGAGCTCGTCGATGTTGATGACGCCCGACTCGATGAACTCGTGGTAGAGGTCGTTGCCCTCGCGCGTCCGCTCGCCCACGCCGGCGAAGACCGAATAGCCCGAGTGGACCTTGGCGATATTGTTGATCAGCTCCTGGATCAGCACGGTCTTGCCCACGCCCGCGCCGCCGAAGAGCCCGATCTTCCCGCCCTTGGAATAGGGGGCCAGAAGGTCGATGACCTTGATCCCGGTGACGAGGATCTGGCTTTCGGTCGCCTGCTCGGCGAAGGCGGGGGCGGGCTGGTGGATCGCCCGCCTCTCGGCGGCGGCCACGGGGCCCTTCTCGTCGATGGGGTCGCCCACGACGTTGAGGATCCGCCCCAGCGTGCCGTCGCCCACGGGGACCGAGATCGGCAGGCCCGTGTCGGAGACGGGCGCGCCGCGCACCAGCCCCTCGGTCGCGTCCATCGCGATGGTGCGCACCGTGTTCTCGCCGAGGTGCTGCGCCACCTCCAGCACCAGCCGCTTGCCGTTGTTGTCGGTCTCCAGCGCGTTCAGGATCGCGGGAAGCGACCCCTGGAACTGCACGTCGACCACCGCGCCGATGACCTGCGTCACCTTGCCCCGAGCCGTCGCCTCTGCCATCTCGTCTCTCCGTTCACATGCGGGCCGAGGCCCTCGTCCATCCGCCGCCCGCCGGAGGGGGCGGCCCCGGGACCCCTCAGAGCGCCTCGGCGCCCGAGATGATCTCGATCAGTTCCTTGGTGATCGCGGCCTGGCGGCTGCGGTTGTACTGGATCGTCAGGCGGTTGATCATGTCGCCCGCGTTGCGCGTGGCGTTGTCCATCGCGGTCATCCGCGCCCCCTGCTCGGACGCGCCGTTCTCGAGCAGCGCGGCGAAGACCTGCGTGGCCACCCCCCGCGGCAGGAGGTCGGCGAGGATCCCCTCCTCCCCCGGCTCGTAGTCGTAGAGCGCGGAGACCCCCGCCTCCTCGAAGACCGCGGGGATCACCTGCTGCGCGGTGGGCACCTGGGCGATCACCGACTGGAAGCGGTTGTAGAACAGCGTCGCCACGTCGAACTCGCCCGCCTGGAAGCGGGCGAGGATGTCCTGCGCGATGCCCTGCGCGTTGGAATAGCCCAGCCGCTTCACCTCGCCCATGTCGACGTGGCCCACGAACCGGTCGCCCAGGTCGCGGCGAAGCTGCTCGCGCCCCTTCTTGCCCACGGTCAGGATCTTGACCGTCTTGCCCCGCGACAGCAGCTCCTGCGCGTGCTGGCGGGCGAGGCGCACGATGGTGGAGTTGAACCCGCCGCAGAGGCCGCGCTCGGAGGTCATCACCACCAGCAGGTGCACCTGGTCTGACCCCGTGCCCGCAAGCAGGCGCGGCGCGCCCTCGGACCGGCCGACCCCGGCCGCGAGGCCCCCCATCACGGCGTTCATCCGCTCGGCGTAGGGGCGCGCCTGCTCGGCCGCGTCCTGCGCGCGGCGCAGCTTCGCGGCGGCGACCATCTGCATGGCCTTCGTGATCTTCCGCGTGTTCCTGACGCTTCCGATCCGGTTCTTGAGGTCCTTCAGGCTCGGCATCGAACCCTCAGGCGAAGTCGCGGGCGAAGGCGTCGAGCTCGGCGCGGATCGCCTTCTCCAGGTCGCCCGCGACCTTGCGGTCGTTCCTCGTGATGTCGTCGAGCAGCGCCCGCCCCGGCCCGCGCAGGTGCTTCAGAAGCCCCGCCTCGAACCGGCCCACGTCCCTCACGGCCACCTTGTCCAGATAGCCGTTGGTGCCCGCGAAGATGATGCAGACGATCTCGGCGTTGGTCAGCGGCGAGTACTGCGGCTGCTTCATCAGCTCGGTCAGCCGCGCGCCCCGGTTCAGAAGCTGCTGCGTAGCGGCGTCGAGGTCCGACCCGAACTGCGCGAAGGCCGCCATCTCGCGGTACTGCGCCAGCTCGAGCTTCACCTTCCCTGCCACCGACTTCATCGCGTTGGTCTGCGCCGAGGATCCCACGCGGCTCACCGAAAGGCCGGTGTTCACCGCCGGACGGACGCCCTGGTAGAAGAGCTCCGTCTCGAGGAAGATCTGCCCGTCGGTGATCGAGATCACGTTCGTGGGGATGAAGGCCGACACGTCCCCGCCCTGCGTCTCGATGATCGGCAGCGCGGTGAGGCTGCCCGAGCCGAAGTCGGCGTTGAGCTTGGCCGACCGCTCCAGCAGGCGCGAGTGGAGGTAGAACACGTCGCCCGGATAGGCCTCGCGCCCCGGCGGGCGGCGCAGCAGCAGCGACATCTGGCGGTAGGCCACCGCCTGCTTCGAGAGGTCGTCGTAGATGATCAGCGCGTGGCGGCCGTTGTCGCGGAAGTATTCCGCCATCGCGGTCGCGGCATAGGGGGCGAGGAACTGCATCGGCGCGGGGTCCGAGGCGGTGGCCGCGACGACGATCGTGTAGTCGATCGCGCCCGACTCCTCCAGCTTCTTCACGAGCTGCGCGACGGTCGACCGCTTCTGCCCGATCGCGACGTAGATGCAATAAAGCTTCTTGGACTCGTCGGTGCCGGCCGCGTCGTTGTAGGTCTTCTGGTTCAGGATCGTGTCGAGCGCGATCGCGGTCTTGCCGGTCTGGCGGTCGCCGATGATCAGCTCGCGCTGGCCGCGGCCCACGGGGATCATGGCGTCGACCGACTTCAGGCCCGTGGCCATCGGCTCGTGCACGCCGCGCCGCGGGATGATGCCCGGCGCCTTCACGTCGGCCACGCGGCGCTCGGTGGCAGCGATGGCGCCCTTGCCGTCGATCGGGTTGCCGAGGCCGTCGACCACGCGGCCCAGCAGCGCCTCGCCCGCCGGCACGTCGACGATCGCGTTGGTGCGCTTGACCGTGTCGCCTTCCTTGATCGCGCGGTCGTCGCCGAAGATCACGATGCCGACGTTGTCGACCTCGAGGTTCAACGCCATGCCGCGGATGCCGCCCGGAAATTCGACCATCTCGCCGGCCTGAACGTTGTCGAGCCCGTGGACCCGGGCGATCCCGTCGCCGACCGACAGGACCAGGCCCACCTCCGCGACGCTTGCCTCCTGGCCGAAGTTCCTGATCTGCGCCTTGAGGATCGCCGAGATCTCGGCCGCCTGGATTCCCATCACCCAACCTCTTTCATTGCATTCTTGAGGGCCGCGAGCTTCGCCCTGACCGAGGTGTCGATCATCGTCGAGCCGAGCCGGACGACCATGCCGCCGATCAGGCTTTCGTCCACGGCCGTCTTCAGCTTCACGTCGCGCCCGGCCCGCGCCTTCAGCAGGGCCGACAGGCGCGCCGCCTGCTCGGGCGTGAGCGGGGCCGCCGACACCACCTCGGCGGTGGTCTCGCCCTTCTCGGCCGCGATGCGGTCGCGGATGTCGCGCAGCAGCTGCGGCAGCACGAACAGCCGGCGGTGCGCGGCCATCAGCCCCAGTGTCGAGGCGGTCGTCGGCGCAAGGCCCATGGCGGCCGACAGCGCGCGCAGCGCCGCCCCCTGCTCGTCCCGCGTGTAGACCGGCGAGGCGATCAGCCGGCGCAGGTCCGCGCTCTCGGCCAGCGCCGCCTCCAGCGCGCCCGCGTCGCGCTCCAGCGCGTCGAGCGAGCGGTCGTCCCGGGCCAGCTCGAACACCGCCTGCGCATAGCGCTGGGCGATCCCGGTCGAGATCGAGGCAGTTTCCGACACGTCCATCCTTTCCATGCGACGACCCCGTCCAAGGCGGCGAGCCGCACTGTCGGCAAGGTCGGAAGACTGCGCGGACCGCAGGGTCCGCGCCGCAAAGTCGAGGCGTCTGTAGCAGAGCGACCCTGACCCCGCAACTGGCAAGCTGAGCAGCCGGAAGCCGCCCTCCGGGGCGCCCCGGCCGGGCCGCCGGGCCTCGGTTTCAGCGCAGGGGCGCCGCCCGTCCCGACCCCGGCGCGGGCACCGGCTGGCCCACCCCCTCGAGCACCTTGAGCGGCGCGCGAAGCGTCGCGCCGAGCCCGCCGCGCGCCGGCGTCTGGACGTGCTTGGCCGCCTCCACCATCAGGACGCCGCCCGCCATCCAGGGGGCGAAGCGGCGGCCGGAGCCCTCCCAGAACGCCGCCGTCCGCAGCCAGAAGCGCCGCTCCGACGGCAGGCCGTAGAGCGCGCCCATGTGGCGCTCGGGCGTGAAGCCCTGCCCGCGCAGCTGCGCCTCGAGCTGGCGGAGCGAATAGGGCCGTCCGTAGCCGAAGGGCGTCCGGTCCGTCCGCACCCAGAGGCCCGTGCGGTTGGGCACGATGACCAGCGCCCGGCCCCCCGGCCCCAGCACGCGGTGGCATTCGGCCAGCACCGCCGCGGGGTTGTCCGAGGTCTCCAGCCCGTGCATCAGCACCAGGCGGTCGACCATTCCGGTCGCCAGCGGCCAGTGCGTCTCCTCGGCGAGGACGCTCACGTTGTCCTGGCCCGCGGGCCAGGGCATCACCCCCTGCGGGGCCGGCATCAGCCCGATCACCCGGCGCGACCGCGCGAGGAACGGGCGCAGCAGCGGCACCGCGAAGCCGTAGCCCACCACCGTCTGCCCCGAGGTGTCGGGCCAGGTCTGCGTCACCCTGTCGCGGATTGCCCTCTGCGCCACCCGGCCGAGCGGCGTCCGGTAGTAGAAGGTGCGCAGGTCGTGAACGTCGAGATGCATCGCGCCGGCCGGTCCCCTGGGGCGCGCGTTGCGCCCGCTGGCCGCATCGGCGACAGTCCTCCGCGACCCCCGCCACCATACCGCGAAGCACGAAGGCGCGCCATGCATCCCGATCTCGTCACGATCCCCTGCCTTGAGGACAACTACGCCTTCCTCGTCGGCGATGCGGCGACGGGCGACGCGGCACTGGTCGACGCGCCCGAGGCGGGCCCGGTCCTGCGGGCGCTGGCCCTGCGGGGGTGGCGGCTGACCGACATCCTCCTCACCCACCACCACGGCGACCATGTGGCGGGCGTGCCGGAACTGGTCGCGGCGACGGGCGCGCGGGTGACGGGGGCGGCGGCCGACTCGCACCGCCTGCCGCCACTCGACCGACGGCTGGCGGGGGGAGACCGCGTCGAGGCCGCGGGCCGGGCGGTCGAGGTGATCGGGGTGCCGGGCCACACCGCGGGGCACCTTGCCTTCCACATGCCTGCGGCGGGCCTCGCCTTCACCGGCGACAGCCTGATGGCCATGGGTTGCGGCCGGCTGTTCGAGGGCACCGCCGCGCAGATGTGGGACAGCCTCGGCCGCCTCGCGCAGCTGCCCGCCGCGACGCTGGTCTGCTCGGGGCACGAATACACGCAGGCCAACATGCGCTTCGCGCTGGCCCTTGAACCCGCGGATCCGGTGCTTAGGTTCCGGTCCGGCGCGATCGACGAGGCCCGCGCCGGCGGCGCCCCCACGGTTCCGTCCCCGCTTTCGCTCGAGCGAGCGACCAACCCCTTCCTCCGCTGCGCCGACCCCGCCTTCCGTGCCGCCGTCGGCCTCGCAGAGCTTGACGCGCCATCGGCCTTCGCGGTCCTGCGGGCCCGGAAGGACGCGTTCCGCGGGTGACCGGCCCGCCGCCGCACCGCCGCGATCACGATTTGTGTAGTCCCTGCGACAAAGCCCGAAAAAGCCGAAAAAGAACTTGAAGGCGGGCCGAGAAAACCGAACTTTAAGCCTGTCGAGCAAAGGGTCGGCGCCGGGCGACCCGCCCGCCGACGGCCTCCAGGACAAGGAGCACCCAACGTGCCTTCGTTTTCCAACACCCTAGAACAGGCCATCCACGGCGCGCTCGCCCTGGCCAACGCGCGCCGGCACGAGCTCGCCACGCTGGAGCATCTGCTGCTCGCCCTGATCGAGGAGCCCGACGCCGCCCGCGTGATGAAGGCCTGCAGCGTCAACCTCGACGAGCTGAAGAAGACGCTGGTCGACTTCATCGACGACGACCTGTCCACGCTCGTCACCGACGTCGAGGGGTCCGAGGCGGTGCCGACCGCGGCCTTCCAGCGCGTGATCCAGCGCGCGGCGATCCACGTCCAGTCCTCGGGCCGGACGGAGGTGACGGGGGCCAACGTGCTCGTCGCGATCTTCGCGGAGCGGGAGTCGAACGCGGCCTACTTCCTGCAGGAGCAGGACATGACCCGCTACGACGCGGTGAACTTCATCGCGCACGGCGTGGCGAAGGATCCCGCCTTCGGCGAGCCGCGCCCCGTCACCGGCGCCGACGAGGCGCAGGAGACGCCGAAGGCCGAAGCCGGGGAGGCCAAGGAATCGGCGCTGTCGAAGTACTGCGTCGACCTCAACGTCAAGGCCCGCAAGGGCGAGGTCGATCCCCTGATCGGCCGCGAGTCCGAGGTGGAGCGCTGCATCCAGGTGCTGTGCCGCCGCCGGAAGAACAACCCGCTGCTGGTGGGCGACCCCGGCGTGGGCAAGACCGCGATCGCCGAGGGCCTCGCCTGGAAGATCGTCAAGGGCGAGACGCCCGACATCCTGTCGGGGGCCACGATCTACAGCCTCGACATGGGGGCGCTTCTGGCCGGCACCCGCTACCGGGGCGACTTCGAGGAGCGGCTGAAGGCCGTCGTCAAGGAGATGGAGGACCATCCCGACGCGATCCTCTTCATCGACGAGATCCACACCGTGATCGGCGCGGGCGCCACCTCGGGCGGGGCGATGGACGCCTCGAACCTCCTGAAGCCCGCGCTGCAGGGCGGCAAGCTGCGCTGCATGGGAAGCACGACCTACAAGGAGTTCCGCCAGCACTTCGAGAAGGACCGGGCGCTCAGCCGCCGGTTCCAGAAGATCGACGTGAACGAGCCGTCGGTCGAGGATTCGGTCAAGATCCTCATGGGCCTCAAGCCCTACTTCGAGGAGCATCACGACCTGCGCTACACCGGGGACGCGATCCGCACCGCGGTGGAGCTGTCGGCGCGCTACATCCACGACCGCAAGCTGCCCGACAAGGCGATCGACGTGATCGACGAGG
>ERZ1066119.96-NODE-96-length-64678-cov-14.534624_pt1 | contig 64678 bp, 58 predicted proteins | sample MGYA00382766_ERZ1066119 | MGnify/ENA primary metagenome ERZ1066119 (study PRJEB33369, sample SAMEA5778349) | biofilm metagenome | biome: Industrial cooling water; feature: Water cooling tower basin; material: Biofilm | place: United Arab Emirates | collected...
TCAGCACGACCCAGTCGACGGTCACGGCACCGGATTCGTCGCGGGCGAAGGTCTTGAAGGTGTTCAGGAAGGTCATGGCGGGTTGTTCCCTGGCTGGTGGTGCGAGATGGCCGGACCGGCATCGGCCGTCGGCGGCGAAGGGCGGGACGCGGCCCGTGGACCGCATCCCGTCAGGTGGATCAGTTCAGCGCCGAGCCGGCGGCCTGGGTCGTGGCGATGTCGGCCGAGATGTTCGAGGCGGCGGTCTTCAGGCCGTTCGACACGGTCGTCATGACGACGAGGCCGAGGCCTACGATGGCGGCGGTCAGCACGACCCAGTCGACGGTCACGGCACCGGATTCGTCGCGGGCGAAGGTCTTCATGGTGTTCAGGAAGGTCATGGTCAGGGTCCCTTTCTCGGGTGTTGCACGGTCTGTCTCTCGCCGCCCCGGTGTCGCGCTCCGTTTCGTCCCGGCCCGCGTCCCGTTCGGCATGGGTGCATAAGGCCCCCGAATCGTGGCGGCAGTTTGGTCACAGTGGGACATTTTGAAAAAAGTTCACCGCGCGGTAAGAAATCGTCCAACAGGCTGGTGGCGTTCGGAAAAAAAGCCCCTCGCCCGGGATGGCCCGGCGGGTCCTCCAGGGGGCTGCCAGACCCCTTCCGGGAAATGGGGCAGCGATGCCACGATTCCGGGCCGGTTGTTCTGGCCAGACGCGGGCTTTCCTGACAGGCTGTCGGGCGGGCAGTGGAAACGGGCGGGGAACCCGGCGGATGCGGGTCGCGGCAGGGGTCGTCAGCGTGATTCTCGCGGGGGCCGCCCCCGCCGCGGCGCAGACCCTGCCGGCGCAGGACGACTTCACCTTCCGGCGGGTCAAGGTGCCCGAGCCGGGCACCGTCCGCCGCATCACCGTGCAGATCGACCCCGCCGAGCAGGCGCGGCGCCTCGCGATGGGCGCGAGGCCGCGCGACGAGCCGGACGGGTCGCCCGCGGATGCCCCGCCGCAGGCCGGGGGCGCGGCCGGTGCCCCCCCGGTCGGCGACGCGGCGCGGTACGATTGGTTCTGGGAGACCGTCCCGACCGCCCGGGCCGAGGTCCAGGGGCGGTTCTCGCTCGCCATGGCGACGCTGGGACAGGGGCCGGGCGGATCCTCGGTGGACGCGCCGCGCCTCCAGGCCTTGCAGGACATCGCCTCCGACTACGGGATCGAGATCCTGCGCGCCACGCTCGACACCGAGGTGTCGCCCGCGCTCGTGCTCGCGGTCATCGGCATCGAGAGCGCGGGCCGGCCCGACGCGGTCAGCGCGGCCGGCGCGCAGGGGCTGATGCAGCTGATCCCCGAGACCGCCGTGCGCTTCGGCGTGACCGACTCGACCGATCCCGCCCAGAACATCCGCGGCGGGGTGGCCTACCTCGACTGGCTGATGAAGCGGTTCGACCGCGACCCTCTGATGGTGCTCGCCGCCTACAACGCGGGCGAGGGCGCCGTGGAGGCGAACGCCGGCGTCCCGCCCTTCGCCGAGACGCGCGACTACGTGCCCAAGGTGCTCGCGGCCTGGCAGGTGGCGCAGGGCCTATGCCAGACCCCGCCCGAGCTTGTCAGCGATCCCTGCGTCTTCAAGGTGATCTCGGCCAGCGACTGAGCGTCCCGGCGCGGCGGGGGCGGCGGGGGCGGGGGGGCGGGGGCGCGGGACTGGCGCTCGCCCGCGGGCCGCGCTATGGGCGGGCGTCCAGCGGGAGCCGCCGATGTTCGAGCCGAAGACCGACTATTCCGACGCCGTGTCGCGGATCGAGGACATCATCGACGACGCGCGCAACGGCCGGATGTTCATCCTCGTCGACCACGAGGACCGCGAGAACGAGGGCGACCTCGTGATCCCCGCGCAGATGTGCACGCCGCAGGCCATCAACTTCATGGCGATGCACGGGCGCGGGCTGATCTGCCTCGCCCTTCCCGCCGCGCGCATCGACGCGCTGGGCCTGCCGCTGATGAGCGCGAAGAACCTCAGCCGCCACGAGACGGCCTTCACCACCTCGATCGAGGCGCGGGAGGGGATCAGCACCGGCATCTCGGCCGCCGACCGCGCGCTGACGGTGTCGGTCGCGATCGACCCCACGAAGGGGCCGGGCGACATCGCGACGCCGGGGCACATCTTCCCCCTGCGCGCGCGCGATGGCGGCGTTCTGGTCCGTGCGGGGCATACCGAGGCGGCGGTCGACGTGGCCCGCCTCGCGGGCCTGAACCCCTCGGGCGTGATCTGCGAGATCATGAACGAGGACGGGACGATGGCGCGCCTGCCCGACCTCATCGCCTTCGCGCAGCGGCACGGGCTGAAGATCGGCACGATCAGCGACCTCATCGCCTACCGCCGCCGCCACGACAACCTCGTGGCAGAGAAGGCCGTGCGCCCGGTGCGGTCGGTGCACGGGGGCGACTGGCTGATGCGGGTCTTCGCCGACGAGACCCAGGGGGCGGAGCACATCGTCCTGTCGAAGGGCGACCTGTCGGGCGACGGTCCGGTGCTGGTCAGGATGCACGCGCTCGACCCCTTGCAGGACGTGCTCGGGCTCGATCCCGCGCATGCCGACGACCTGCCCGGCGCCATGCGCCTGATCGCGGCCGAGGGGCGGGGCGTCGTGGTCCTGCTGCGCGACACCATGATGAAGCTCGCGATGGAGGGCGAGGCCTCGCCCCAGACGCTGCGCCAGTACGGCCTCGGCGCGCAGATCCTGTCGGCGCTCGGCCTGTCGCGGATCATCCTCGTGACCAATTCGCGACAGCCCCGCGTCGTCGGGCTGGAGGCGTACGGCCTGTCCATCGCCGGGACCCGGCCGATCGGGGGGGCACCGCATGGCGGCCTCTGAACGCCACGGCGCCCTGCCGCTGCCCGCCTTCGACCGCCCCGTGCGGCTGCTGGTCGTGGTGGCCCCCTACTACCGCGACATCGCCGACGCGCTTCTGGCCGGGGCGCGGGCGACGGCGGACGCCTGCGGCGCCGCGGTCGAGGTGGCGGAGGTGCCCGGGGCGCTGGAGATCCCGACCGCGATCGCCCTGGCCCACCGGCAGGAATCGTTCGACGGCTTCGTGGCGCTCGGCTGCGTGATCCGGGGGGAGACGACGCACTACGACACGGTCTGCAGCGACTCGAGCCGCGCGCTGTCGCTTCTGGGGCTGCAGGGGCTCTGCATCGGCAACGGCATCCTCACGGTGGAGAACCGCGACCAGGCGGTCGTGCGCGCCGATCCCGGCGGGCAGGACAAGGGCGGCGGCGCGGCGGCGGCGGCGCTGCATCTGATCGCGCTGGCGCGCCGCTGGGCGGGGACGCGCCGCGGCATGGGCTTCCGCACCTCGGAGGCGCAGCGTTGACCGCCCCGCGCGGCGATCCCGACCGCCGGCGGATGCGGTCGGCCGCCCGGCTCTACGCCGTCCAGGCGCTGTTCCAGATGGAGTCGAGCGGGCAGACCGTCGAGTCGGTCACCGCCGAGTTCGAGACGCACCGCTTCGGCGCGGTCTACGACGAGGCCGAGATGGCCGAGGGCGACGTCGACCATTTCCGCGCGCTCGTGAGCCACGCGGTCGACCGCCAGGCGCTGATCGACCAGATGACCGACCGCGCGCTGGTCGCGGCCTGGCCCATCGGCCGGATCGACCCCGTGCTCCGCGCGCTGTTCCGCGCGGCGGGCGCCGAGCTGCTGGAGACGCGCACGCCGCCCAAGGTCACGATCACCGAGTTCGTCGACGTGGCCAAGGCCTTCTTCCCCGACGGGAAGGAGCCGAAGTTCGTCAACGCCGTGCTCGACCACATCGCGCGCGAGGCCCGACCCGAGGCGTTCGGGGACCGTCCCCGGGCCTGAGGCCGGCACCCCGCGCGGGTGCGATGCACGGCGCGCTTCGCGCGATGGTTGCAAATCCGCCACATGTTTTCCGTATGTTCCGAGGGACGCGGGAACATTGCCGGTGCGGCCGGGTTCTGGTCAGCGGCAAGACATGCCCGGAACGCAGCGCCGCGTTCCCTTTCACGACACCATGACGAGTCGAAAGGACCGAACATGACCACTATCGTTCGCCTGGGCGGGGTGTCCGCCCTGGCCCTGCTCCTGGGGGCCACCGCCTCGCTGGCGCAGACCCGGATCACCGGGATCAACGACCTGAACGACCGCCTCGACGACATCGAGGAGGTCGCGACCGACGTCATCGACGACGCCGAGGACGAGATGCGCTTCGGCAATCCCGAGTTCCAGCCCGGCCTGTCCGGTTCGGCCTCGCTGTCCTACAGCGGGATCGAGGGCACGACCGACCAGCAGGACTTCACGGCCGGCGCGCGCCTGCGCTACGCGCAGGGCCCGTTCGTCCAGACGATGGGCGTCGCCATCGACTATTCGGAGGACGAGGACAGCTCCACCCGCGAGGACATCTTCGCGGTCTACGACGGCAACTACTACTTCAACGACCAGCTCTATGCCTTCATCCTCGGCCGCGGGGAAAGCAACGGCCTTGCCGACGAGGCCGACGAGGTGCTGACGGATGCCTTCATCGGGGTCGGCCCGGGCTACCGGATCATCAACACCCCGAACACGACCTGGCGCGTCCAGGCCGGCGTCGGGATCAGCTATCTCGAGGACGGGCTGGAGAACAGCGAGACCGACACGGGCTACATCGCCTCGTCGCGGTTCTACTACGCGTTCAGCGAGAACGTGTTCGTGACGAACGACACCGACGTCCTCAACTCGGACGCGGCGCTGCGGATCAACAACGACCTCGGCGTCAGCTTCCGCATGTCGGATGCGTTCACGACGCGGGTCAGCTACCTGATCGACTACAACGACGAGCGGGCCGAGCGGACCGACAACCAGGTTCAGCTGTCGCTGGTCTACGGGTTCTGAGACGGCCCCTCACCGGGCTTTTTCATTCGAAACTGGGGCGGGGAAACCCGCCCCTTCTTTTTTCCGGAGGACGGCCGGGGGTGGCGGGCCCGCAGCGGCCGTGACGGCGTGGATTTCCCGAGAGCCTGACGTATCAGGTGGGAGCCAGATGCCGGGACCAGGATCCCGGCAGAGCCAGCCCCCTCGGAAATGCTTATCGGCCACTGGAAAAGTGCCGCGCACGAGAGGAGCAGAACCCGCCAATGCGAAAGGTAGCCCCCGCCTGCCTGCCGCGCAAGGGTCGGCGGCAAGGCTCGCGCGATCTGGACAACCGTTCCCTCTTCGTTCATAGACCCCGGCCATGCAGGACACGATGCGCCCCGGATTGCGTCTCGCCCGCGGGGTCTGCCGCCACCTGCGGGCGCACGATTTCGCCGCGCTGGAGGAGTTCGTTCCCGCGCCGGGGCTGCGCGTCGACGTGATGGCGCTGGGACCAAAGGGCGAGCTCTGGGTCGTCGAGTGCAAGTCTTGCCGCGCCGACTTCGCGGCCGACCGCAAGTGGACGGGCTATCTCGAATGGTGCGACCGTTTCTTCTGGGCGGTCGACTGCGACTTTCCGCGCGACCTTCTGCCCGAAGGGACCGGGCTGATCCTGACCGACGACTACGACGCCGAGATCGTGACGATGGGCCCCGAGACGCCGCTGGCGCCCGCGCGCCGCAGGACGCTGGTGCAGAAGTTCGCGCGCCACGCGGCGCTGCGGCTCCAGACGCTGCGCGACCCGGGGCCGGGGCCGCAGGGGCTGCTCTAGCGGCGGGCCCGGCCGCCGCCGAGGCCCCGCGCCGCCTCGGCGGCGGCGCGCAGTTCCTCGGCGATCTCGAGCGCCTCGTCGGGGTCGAAGTCGAGCGGCAGCTCGATCCCGCCGTCGGCCTCGATGTAGATGCGGACCATTCCGGTGCTGGTCGGACCGATCTGGATGTTCGCGGCCACGTCGCTTTCGCTGTCGATGCCCATGATGCCTCGTCCCGCCGCCCGACCGCGACCTAGGCCATGGGCGCGCCCATGGCAAGCGCGGCGGCGATCCGGGCTTGCAATCGCGCCCCCCCGGCGCTAGGTCGGCACCCGTGCCGGCTTAGCTCAGTTGGTTAGAGCACCAGATTGTGGATCTGGGGGTCCCCCGTTCGAGCCGGGGAGTCGGTACCATCCCGTCCGGCCCGCGCATCGCCTCCGGCAGCTTTCCGCTTCCGGCGGGCGCGGGGCCGGCCCTCCCTGTTGCCCCGGGGGCCGTTCCCGTGATCTTTCGGGGCCGGCGCGCGGGCGGCGGGAACCGCGGCGCGCGTCCCTGAACCCGCGACGAGGAGGCCGCCATGCCGAACCCGCTCCACGATCTGTCCGACGCGATCTTCCGCGACCCCGGCCTGCGGGCGGCGCTGACGGACCGCGAGCTGGACCGCGGCGTCGAGGCCACGCGCAGGATCAACGACATGATCCTCGACGTGGTGCGGACGACCCGCGCCAACGCCGACGGGCTCATCACGCCGGCCGAGATGAAGCGGCTGTCGCAGACGGTGCAGGGGGACGGCGACGCCTTCGTCAAGCTCATCAAGACGCACGGCTACGACAACGCGAACGGCGACACGGGCTTCCACCTCGTGCGCGGCGACGGCGGGACGCTGACGTTCCAGGGCCGCGCCTTCGTCGACGGGGTGGCCGACGTCGTCTACCACTTCGGCTACCGCATCCGCGCGAGCGACGGGCAATACGTCAACGAGGACGGCAACGCGAACGGAAGCCACGTGAGCGCGGCGGGCTGGCTCAACTACTTCCTGAACGGGCGCAACGTGGTCTGGGGCGACAAGGCCGCCAACGGCCTGTGGAGCAACGACGACTACAGCGCGATCTTCGCCCCCGCGCGGAACGAGACGTTCTATGCCGGCGCGGGCGACGACAGCATCGGCGGGGGCATGGGCAACGATCGCGTCCTTGCCGGTGCCGGCCGCGACCGGGCGGGCGGGGACAAGGGGGCGGACCGGCTGTTCGGCGAGGGCGGGAACGACTGGCTCTACGGGGGCGAGGGGCGCGACCGGATGTTCGGCGGCGCAGGGGACGACGACCTGAACGGCGGGCTCGACGGCGACCGCCTGTCCGGCGGCGGGGGGGCCGACACGCTCTACGGGGCCGAGGGGTCCGATCGCCTGTCCGGCGGCGACGACCGCGACACCCTCATGGGCGCGCAGGGCAACGACCGCCTGGACGGCAACGACGGCGCCGACACGCTGAGCGGCGGCGACGGGCGCGACCGTCTGGACGGCGGGCGGGGCGCGGACACCTTCGTGCTGTGGGAGGGGGCGCAGGCAAGCGACACGGTGCGGATCGGGCGGGGCGACACCGGCCGCACCGCCGGAAGCTGGGACCGCGTCGAGGGCTTCGCGAGCGGCATCGACAAGCTCGACCTGCGCGACTTCGGCGACCTGCGGTTCCGCGACTCGCCCGACTATGCCGGGGGCGGCAGGGCGTCGGCCTACTACGTGAAGGGCAACGGCGCGGGCGACTCGTTCCTGTTCGTCGACGCGAACGGCGACCGCGCGACCGACGCCCGCATCGCCTTCGACGGCTGGCTCGACCTCGGGCGCGGCGACCTGATCCTCGGCTGACGCCTCAGGCCTGCGAGCCGCCCACCGTCAGCCCGCCGATCAGGAGCGTGGGCTGCCCCACCCCCACGGGCACCCACTGCCCGGCCTTGCCGCAGTTGCCGATGCCGGGGTCGAGCGCCATGTCGTTGCCGATCGCGCGGATCCCCCTCAGCGCCGTGGCCCCGTCGCCGATCAGGGTGGCCCCCTTCACCGGCTCCCCCACCACGCCGTTGCGGACGCGGTAGGCCTCGGTGCAGCTGAAGACGAACTTGCCGTTGGTGATGTCCACCTGACCGCCGCCGAAGCCCACGGCGTAGATCCCGTCCCGCAGGGAGGCGACGATCCCGGCGGGGTCGTCGCTGCCGCCCAGCATGTAGGTGTTGGTCATCCGCGGCATGGGGATGTGCGCGAAGCTCTCGCGCCGACCGTTGCCCGTGGCCGCGACGCCCATCAGCCGCGCGTTCTGCCGGTCCTGCATGTAGCCCACGAGGATCCCGTCCTCGATCAGGACGTTGCGGGCCGAGGGCGTGCCCTCGTCGTCGATGGTGACCGAGCCGCGGCGGTCGGGCAGGGTGCCGTCATCGAGCACCGTGACCCCGGGCGCCGCGATCCGCTGCCCCATCAGCCCCGCGAAGGCGCTGGTGCCCTTGCGGTTGAAGTCCCCCTCCAGCCCGTGCCCGATCGCCTCGTGCAGCAGGATGCCGGGCCAGCCGGGGCCGAGCACCACGTCCATCGTCCCCGCCGGGGCCGGCACCGCGTCGAGGTTGACGCGCGCGATCCGCAGCGCCTCGCGCACGGCGGGCTGCCAGGTCGCGGGCTCCATCAGCCGGGCGAGGCCGTGCCGCCCGCCCAGCCCGGTGCCGCCGCTCTCGCGCCGCCCGTCCCGGTCGACGATCACCGACACGTTCAGCCGCGCCATGGGCCGGGCATCGCCCAGCCGCAGCCCGTCGGGCCGCAGGATCTCCACCTCCTGCAGGCCGGCCGACAGCGTCGCCGAGACCTGCACCACGCGGGGGTCGAGGCCGCGCGCGAAGGCGTCGATCGCGCGCAGCAGGTCGATCTTGGCGGCGAAGGCGGCGTCGGCCATCGGGTCGTCGGGCCCGTAGAGGCGCGCGTTGGTTCCGCGCGGCGGCGGCGCCATCGTCCCGCCGCCCGCGCCGACCGCCAGCCGCGCGGTCCCCGAGGCGCGCCGCAGCGCAGCCTCCGAGATCTCGTTCGCGTGCGCGTAGCCCGCGACCTCGCCCCGGACCGCGCGCAGCCCGAAGCCCTCCGAGGCGTCGTAGCTCGCCGAGCGGATGCGCCGGTCGTCAAGCACCAGCGTCTCCGACCGCCGGCGCTCGAGGAACAGCTCGCCGTCGTCGGCGCCGACCGTCGCGCCGCGCACCGCCGCCAGCGCCGCAGCCTCGTCCAGATGGGTCTCGAAGGGGCGGAACGGGCCGTCGCCCTGCGCGGGCGGGACGGACGCTGCGGGCGTCGCTGGGGTCATCGCCTGGGGATCCTCCGGGCCGGGTTTCTCCGCGGCCGGGCGCGATTTGCCGCAACTCTTCCGCTTGTCGGTCGGGGCATAATATGGTTTGACCGGCGGGACAGGCAATGGGGCCCGGCGGGCGCGAGGGGGCCCCGCGCTGCGGCCGGGCCGCGACAACGAACGGGTTCAGCATGACGACATCGCACCGCATTCTTTCGGGCCTCGGCCTGGCGCTGGCCCCGTCCGCGCCGGCCCTTGCGCAGGAGCTGCCGGTCATCGGCCGTCCCGTGCCGGGGGGCACCTACTTCCAGCCCGCCGCGACCGAGCTTGCGCGCGACATCCAGTGGCTCGACGACATGCTGGTCGTGATCATCACCCTGATCACGCTGTTCGTGACGGCGCTCCTGATCTACTGCATCGTGCGGTTCAACCGCCGCCGGAACCCCGACCCCGCGCGGTTCACGCACAACACCCCGCTCGAGATCGCCTGGACGATCGTGCCGATCCTCATCCTCGTCGTGATCGGGGCCTTCTCGCTGCCGGTGCTGTTCAAGCAGCAGGAAATCCCGGTCGCCGACGTGACGATCAAGGCGACCGGCAACCAGTGGTACTGGAACTACGACTACGCGGGCCTCGGCGTGAACTTCGACAGCTACATGATCGGCTCGCCGGCGACGGGGGGCGACAACCGCCTCACGCCCGAGGTGGAGCAGCAGCTGGTCGCGGCGGGCTACAGCGCGCAGGACTTCCTGCTCGCGACCGACACCGCGGTCATCGTGCCGGTGAACAAGGTGGTCGTCATGCAGATGACCGGGGCCGACGTCATCCACTCCTGGGCCATGCCCGCCTTCGGTGTGAAGCAGGACGCCGTGCCGGGCCGGCTGGTCCAGACCTGGTTCAGGGCCGAGGAGGAAGGCACCTACTTCGGCCAGTGCTCGGAGCTGTGCGGGAACCTTCACGCCTACATGCCGATCACCGTGAAGGTGGTGTCGCAGGCGACCTACGACGCCTGGCTCGCCCGCGCGCAGGAGACGGGCGGCGAGGACGTGGTGCTGACCCCTGACGAGCTGATCGCCTCGGCGGAGCCGGCCGCCGCCGCCGTCGACGTGGCGGCCGCCGAGTAGGCCCGCCGGGCCGGCGCGGAACAGGGGCGTCCCCGCACGGCGCGCGGGGGCGCGGACCCATCAGAGGACATCAGCCGACATGACCGACCTCAGCCATGCCGATCGCGCAGACGCCGTTCCGGGCGATGCGGGGTTCGGCGACTTCATCCAGCTTCTGAAGCCGCGCGTCATGTCGCTCGTGGTCTTCACGGCGATGGTGGGGCTTCTGGTCGCGCCGGTGCCGGTGCATCCAGTGGTGGCGTTCGCCGCGATCCTGTTCATCGCGATGGGGGCGGGGGCCTCGGGCGCGCTGAACATGTGGTGGGACGCCGACATCGACGCGGTCATGCAGCGCACCCGCGGCCGTCCGGTGCCCGCCGGCCGCATCGCCCCGGGCGAGGCGCTGGGTTTCGGCGCAGCGCTGGCGGGGATCGCCGTGGTCATGCTGTGGCTGGCCGCCAACGCGCTCGCGGCGGGGCTGCTGGCCTTCACGATCTTCTTCTACGCCGTGGTCTATTCGGTCTGGCTGAAGCGCCTGACGCCGCAGAACATCGTGATCGGCGGGGCCGCCGGGGCCTTTCCGCCGGTGATCGGCTGGGTCGTGGCGACGGGCTCGGTCTCGGTCGAGGCCGCGCTGATGTTCGCGCTGATCTTCATGTGGACGCCCCCGCACTTCTGGGCGCTCGCGCTCTTCATGAAGGAGGATTACTCGAACGCGGGCGTGCCGATGCTGACGGTGACGCACGGGCGGCGGGCGACGCGGGCGCATGTCCTCGCCTATGCGGTGGCGCTGGCGCCGGTGGCGCTCTGGACCGCGCTCAGCGCGATCGGCGGTCCCTTCACGCTCGCGGTCTTCATCGCGCTGAACGGCTGGTTCGTCCTGGGGGCCTGGCGGATCTGGCGCCGGGACGAGGCGGCGGCCGACGCTGACAGCTACGCGGTCGAGAAGGCGTTCTTCCGCTACTCGCTGTCCTACATGTTCCTCAGCTTCGGGGCCCTCCTCGTCGAGGCGGCGCTGCGGGCGCAGGGCCTGGGGGGCTGGTGATGGCGTTTCCCCGGTCGCACGAGCTTCACCGCCGCCGCTTCGGGCGCAACCTCGGCCTCGGCCTCGCGCTGGCGCTGTTCGTGGCGCTCGTCTTCGGCCTGACGATCGCGAAGGTGGAGCGGGGCGACCCGATGAAGGGCTACGACTACACGGTCGACCCCGACCTCGTCCCGCTGGACGAGAGGGGCGGCGCATGACCCCCGCCGCGAAGACCGCCGCCAAGCTGGCCGGCCTCGTCGCGGTGATGCTGTCGCTCTCGTTCGCGGCGGTGCCCTTCTACAACTGGTTCTGCCGCGTGACCGGGTTCGGCGGCACCCCGCTCGTGGCCGAGGCGGCCCCGGAGGCGATCCTCGACCGCACGGTCCGCGTCCGCTTCGACGCCTCGGAGGGTCGCGGGATGCCCTGGGAGGTCAGGGCCGAGCAGGTCGCGATGGACCTGCGGATCGGCGAGACGGGCCTTGCCTTCTACGAGGCCTACAACCCGACCGACCGCGTCGTGGCGGGCACCGCGAGCTACAACGTCACCCCCGACGCGGCGGGCGGCTATTTCAGCAAGATCGCCTGCTTCTGCTTCACCGAGCAGGTGCTGCAGCCCGGCGAGCGGGTGCGGATGCCCGTGACCTTCTTCGTCGATCCCGCGATCGTCGAGGACGGCGAGGGCCGCTTCGTGCGCGAGATCACGCTGTCCTACACCTTCCACGAGACCCCGCTGACCGCGGAGCAGGCCGCCCTTGCGGCGCCCGCGGCGGGCGCGGTAAACTGACGCGACCCTTGAAGGAACAGCCGATCATGGCGCATGCCAAGAACCACGACTACCATGTCTTGCCGCCTTCGATCTGGCCCCTCATCGCGGCGGCGGGCGCCTTCATCATGCTGTTCGGCGCGGTGCTCGGCATGCACTGGCCCGACCCCACGCCGGAAAGCTTCACCGCGCTCGAGGTCCTGAACGCCTACAAGTTCGCCCTCATCGGGCTCGTGCTGGTGCTCTACGTCATGTTCGGCTGGTGGTCGGACGTGGTGCGCGAAAGCCGGGCCGGCGATCACACCCCGGTCGTGGGGATCGGCCTGCGCTACGGCTTCATCCTGTTCATCATCTCCGAGGTGATGTTCTTCGTGGCCTGGTTCTGGTCGTTCTTCAAGAACGCGATCTTTCCGATGGGGCCGCAAAGCCCGCAGGTCGATGGCGTCTGGCCCCCGGCGGGGATCGAGACCTTCGATCCCTGGCACCTGCCGCTGATCAACACGCTGATCCTGCTGTGCTCGGGCGCGGCCGTGACCTGGGCGCATCACGCGCTCGTGCACGAGAACAACCGCAAGGACCTGATCAACGGCCTGACGCTGGCGATCGGGCTGGGCGCCGTCTTCACGCTGGTCCAGGCCTACGAATACTCCGACGCCACCTTCGGCTTCACCGACGGGATCTATCCGTCCAACTTCTTCATGGCCACGGGCTTCCACGGCTTCCACGTGATCGTGGGCACGATCTTCCTCGCGGTCTGCCTCTTCCGGGCGCGGGCCGGTCACTTCTCGCCCACCAAGCACGTGGGCTTCGAGGCGGCGGCCTGGTACTGGCACTTCGTGGACGTGGTGTGGCTGTTCCTGTTCGCCGCGGTCTACGTCTGGGGCCGCTAGGCACCCCGGTGCCGGCCGCGTGCGGCGGGCGGGGCGCGCCCGAAGGGACGGACCCATGCGCCGCCTGATCGGCCCGTTTCTCTTCGGCCTCGCGGGGGCCGCCATCCTGGTCGGCCTCGGCGTCTGGCAGCTGCAGCGCATGGCCTGGAAGGAAGGCGTGATCGCCGAGATCGACGCGCGGATCACGGCCCCGCCGGTGCCTCTTCCGGCGCGGCCCGACCCCTCGCGCGACCGTTTCCTGCCCGTGACCGTCAGCGGCCGCTTCACGGGCGAGGAGGCCGACGTCCTCGTCAGCCGCCGGATCACCGGTCCCGGCTACCGCATCATCGCGGCGCTGGAGACGGACGACGGTCGGCGCATCCTGGTCGACCGGGGCTTCCTGCCCGACGAGCGCCGCGACGCGCCGCGCGAGGTCGGCGCCGCCACCCTCGACGGCAACCTCCACTGGCCGGACGAGGTCGACGCCTTCACCCCGCCGCCCGATCCCGCGGCGCGCCTGTGGTTCGCGCGCGACGTGCCCGCCCTCGCCGAGGCGCTGGGGACGGAGCCCGTGCTGGTGATCGCCCGCAGCGCCACCGGCGACGGGATCGACCCGATGCCGGTCGACACGTCGGTCATTCCGAACGACCATCGGAACTACGCGATCACATGGTTTTCGCTCGCCGCCGTGTGGCTGGGGATGACAGGGCTGTGGCTCTGGCGTATCAGGCGGCGGGCGGCGTAAGGGCGCAGGATGCAATACATCTCCACCCGGGGCACGGCCCCGGTGCTCGATTTCGGCGGCGCGATGATGACCGGGCTGGCGCGCGACGGCGGGCTCTACGTGCCCGAGACGGTGCCGACGCTGCCCTTCGCGACCATCGCTGCACTCGCGGGCCGCCGCTACGAGGAGACGGCCTTCGCCGTCATGCGCCCGTTCATCGGCGAGACCTTCGGCGACGACGAGCTGGCGGCGCTGATCGGCCGCGCCTACGCGGGCTTCGGCCACGCCGCGCGCGCGCCGCTCGTCCAGCTCGGTCCCGGGCACTTCCTGCTCGAGCTGTTCCACGGGCCCACCCTCGCCTTCAAGGACTTCGCCATGCAGGTGATCGGGCAGATGATGCAGGCGATGCTGGCGCGAACGGGCGACCGGGTCACGATCGTGGGGGCGACCAGCGGCGACACCGGATCGGCCGCGATCGAGGCGTTCCGGGGCCTTCCGTCCGTCGACGTGGTGATCCTCTACCCGCACGGCCGCGTGTCCGAGGTGCAGCGCCGGCAGATGACCACGCCGGAGGAGCCCAACGTCCACGCCGTCGCCATCGACGGCGACTTCGACGACGCGCAGGCGCTGGTCAAGGCGATGTTCAACGACCACGCCTTCCGCGACGGGGTGCGGCTGGCCGGGATCAACTCGATCAACTGGGCGCGCGTGCTGGCGCAGGTGGTCTACTACGTCACGGCCGCCGTGGCGCTGGGCGCGCCGCACCGGCCGGTGTCGTTCACGGTCCCCACGGGCAACTTCGGCGACGTCTTCGCGGGCGGCATCGCGCGCCGCATGGGCCTGCCGATCGAGCGGCTGGTGGTCGCCACCAACCGCAACGACATCCTGCACCGCGCGCTGACGACCGGCGACTACGTCAGGGCCGGGCTTCACGCGACGATCAGCCCCTCGATGGACATCCAGGTGTCGTCCAACTTCGAGCGCGCGCTGTTCGACGCCTACGGGCGCGACGGGGCCGCGGTCGCGGCACTGATGGGCGAGCTCGCGCAGGGCGGGTTCCGCATCAGCCAGGGCGCGCTTCAGGCGCTGCGCGAGACCTTCGCCTCGGGCCGCGCCTCGGAAGGGGAGACCCGCGCCGCGATCGCCCGGACCCTCGCCGCGACGGGCGAGCTTCTGTGCCCGCACAGCGCGGTCGGCGTCCACGTCGCCGAGGCGCATCTCGGGTCCGCGCCGATGGTGACGCTGGCCACCGCGCATCCGGCGAAGTTCCCCGACGCGGTGGAGGCGGCCACCGGGCTCCGCCCGCCGCTGCCCGCCCGCATGGCCGACCTCATGACCCGGCCCGAACGCCTGACCCGCGCGCCGAACGACCTGCGCGCCGTCCAGGCCGTCATCCGCGAAAGGATCGCCGCGTGAACCGCACCCGCCCCGTCCCGCGTGCCGAGGCGCTGCGGCTCGACACGCTGCCGAACGGCCTGCGCGTCGTGACCGAGCACATGCCGGGCCTGCTCTCGGCCTCGGTCGGCGTCTGGGTGACGGCAGGGGGGCGGCACGAGCGCGCCGAGCAGAACGGCATCGCCCATTTCCTCGAGCACATGGCCTTCAAGGGCACCCCCCGCCGCACCGCCCTGCGGATCGCCGAGGAGATCGAGGACGTGGGCGGCTACATCAACGCCTACACCTCCAAGGAGATGACGGCCTATTACGCGCGGGTGCTGTCGGGCGACGTCGGCCTCGCGCTCGACGTGATCGCGGACATCGTGCTCAACCCCGTCTTCGCGCCGAAGGACATCGAGACCGAGCGGCACGTCATCCTGCAGGAGATCGGGCAGGCGCTGGACACGCCCGACGACATCATCTTCGACTGGCTGCAGGAGGCGGCCTACGCCGGGCAGCCCTTCGGCCGCACCATCCTCGGGCCCGAGGAGCGCGTGGCGGGGTTCGGGCAGGCCGACCTGCGCCGCTTCGTGGCCGAGCACTACGGCCCCGACCAGATGATCGTCGCGGCGGCCGGCGGGGTCGACCACGACCGCATCCTCGCGCAGGCCGAGGCGCTGTTCGGCGACCTCGCCCCGGTGGGCGCGATGCCGCTTCCGCCCGCGCGCTTCACCGGGGGCGAGCGGCGGGAGGTCAGGGACCTGGAGCAGGCGCATGTGGCGCTCGCCTTCGATGCGCCGGGCTACCGGGATCCGGACGTCTGGGCGGCGCAGGTCTACGCGACCGCGATGGGCGGCGGCATGTCGAGCCGCCTGTTCCAGCGCATCCGCGAGGAGCGGGGGCTCTGCTACACGATCTTCGCGCAGTCGGGGGCCTACGAGGACACGGGCCAGATCACGGTCTACGCCGGCACCTCGGGCGAGGAGGTCGCCGACCTGCTCCACCTGACCGCCGACGAGATGCGGCGCGCGGGCGACGACATGACCGAGGCGGAGGTGGCGCGCGCGCGGGCGCAGATGAAGGCGGGGATGCTGATGGGGCTCGAAAGCCCCTCCAGCCGGGCCGAACGGCTGGCGCGGCTTCTGGCGATCTGGGGCCGGATCCCGGACGTGGCCGAGGCGGTGGAGCGGATCGACGCGGTGGGCACGGCCGACGTGCGCCGCGTGGCCGGGCGGCTGACGCGGGCGCGGTCGGCGATGGCGCTCTATGGCCCGGTCGCCGCCGCGCCGGACCTGGAGGCCCTGCGCGGCCGGCTCGCCGCCTGATGCTGGGGCTGCGGCCACGCGTCCGGGTCGAGACCGAGCGCATGACCCTGCGGCTGCCGACCCACACCGACTTCGGCGCCTGGGTGGCGCTGCGCGCCGACAGCACCGCCTTCCTCGCCCCGTGGGAGCCGGTGCGCGCCCCCGACCACCTGTCGCGGAAGGGGTTCACGAACCGCGTCTACTGGGCGGCCCGCGCGGTGTCGCAGGACACGGCGCTGCCGCTGATGATGATCCGACGCGAGGACCAGCGGCTCGTGGGGGCGATCACGCTCGACAACATCCGGCGCGGGCCGGTGCAGGCCGGGACGCTGGGCTACTGGATCGGCCAGCCCTTCGCCCGGCAGGGCTACATGCGCGAGGCGATCACGGCGCTCGTCCACCATGCCTTCACCGAGCTCGACCTGAGCCGGATCGAGGCGGCCTGCCTGCCCGAGAACGCGGCCAGCCGCGGCGTGCTGGAGAAGACCGGCTTCAAGTACGAGGGCGTGGCGCAGAGCTATCTCCAGATCGCCGGCCGCTGGCGCAACCACGTGCTCTACGCCAACCTGCGCGGCGACCGGCGCGGGCGGACCGGCACCGGCTAGGCGTTGACGCATCCGTGATCCGGGACGGCTGGACGACGCGCGGCCCGCGCTATCCTCCCCCCGGAAGCGGAGGTTCCCATGTCGCGCGACGCCCTCGCCGCCCTCGCCGCCCTCGCCGTCGCCCTGGCCGCGCCCGCCGCGGCCCAGGATGCGCCCGCCCGCATACCGAGCCACTGCCTCGCCTTCGCCGATGCCGCGCGGGTCGTGCCCGCCGCCGTGGACGCCCCGCTGGAGGCGGACACGATCCGCATCCGGTATCTCGGCCACGCGAGCGTCGCGCTGGAGACGCCGGGCGGCCTTCTGGCGGTGACCGACTACACCGGCTACACCGGCGCCGCGGGAGTCGTCCCCGACGTGGTGACGATGAACAACGCCCACCCCACGCACTGGACCGACCGGCCCGATCCCCGCATTCCCCACGTGCTGCGCGGCTGGGCCGAGGACGGGGTCGCCGCGGCCCACGAACTCGACCTCGGCGAGATGCTGGTGCGCAATGTGCCGACCGACCTGCGCGCGGGCCTCGGCGGGGTGCGGCGCGACGGCAACTCGATCTTCGTGTTCGAGGCGGCGGGGCTCTGCATCGGCCATCTCGGCCACCTCCAGCAGGAGCCGGGGCCGGAGGACTACGCGATGCTGGGGCGGCTCGACGTGGTGATGGTGCCGGTGGACGGCGGCTACACGATGGACATCGGAACGATGAGCCGGGTGGTGCAGCGGCTGCGATCCTCGGTCGTGATCCCGATCCACTGGTTCTCGGAGGAATCGCTCGAACGCTTCCTCGCGCAGGTGGAGGGCGACTTCGACGTGGTCCGGATGGAGCAGCCCGACCTCGTCCTGTCGCTCGACCGGCTGCCCGGGCGGCCGACGGTCATGGTGCTGCCGCCGCAGTGGATCGACTGACGCGGCCTTCCCGCGCCGGGACGCGCGCGCTAGGCTGCGCCGCGATGGCCGGACCCGCGACCCCCGATTTCCTCGACCGGCTGGCGGCCGGACTGCCGCCGGGCACCCTGCGCCCTGCGGCGCCTCGCCACCGGACCGAGCCGCGCGGGCGCTGGGACGGCGCCGGGGGCACCGTGGCGCTGCCGCGCGGCGCCGGCGAGGTCGCGGCGATCGTCCGCGCCTGCGCCGACGCGGGGGTCGGGATCGTGCCCTGGGGCGGGGGCACGGGCCTCGTCGGCGGGCAGGTCGCGGCCGAGGGCTGGCTGATCCTGTCGCTGGAACGGATGAAGGCCGTCCGCGCGGTTCTGCCCGGGGAGAACGCGCTCGTGGCCGAGGCGGGCTGCATCCTCGCGGAGGTGCAGGCGGCCGCCGAAGCGGCGGATCGGCTGTTTCCCCTGAGCCTCGCCTCGCAGGGAAGCTGCACGATCGGCGGCAACCTCGCGGCCAACGCGGGCGGGGTGAACGTGCTGCGCTATGGCAACGCGCGCGAGCTCTGCCTCGGGGTGGAGGCGGTGATGGCCGACGGCACGATCCACCACGGGTTGAAGCGCCTGCGGAAGGACAACGCGGGCTACGACCTGCGCGGCCTGCTGGTCGGCTCGGAGGGGACGCTGGGCATCGTCACCGCGGCCGTGCTGCGCCTGTTCCCCCGGCCCGCCGCGACCGGGGCGGCGCTGATCGTGGTGCCCGACCCGGCGGCGGCGCTGCGGCTTCTGGCGCTGGCCGAGGAGCGGGTGGGGGGCATGGTGTCGGCCTTCGAGCTGATCGCGCGCCAGGGCCTCGAGTTCCTGACCGAGACGATGCCGCAGGTGCGCCAGCCCTTTCCGGCACCGCCCGACTGGGCGGTGCTCGTGGACCTCGGCTGCCCCGGGGGCGTCGATCCCGCGCGGGCGCTTGAGGATCTCTATGGCGAGGCGGCGGCGCGGGGCCTCGCGCTCGACGGGGTCGTCGCGCAGTCGGCGGCGCAGCGCGACGCCTTCTGGACCCTGCGCGAAGCGCTGCCCGAGGCGAACCGGCGGATCGGCTCCATCTCCAGCCACGACATCGCGGTGCCGCTGGGTGCGATCCCGGGCTTCATCGCGCGCGCGGGCGAGGCGCTGGCGGCTGCGGGCGACTGGCGGGTGAACTGCTTCGGCCACCTGGGCGACGGCAACCTGCACTACAACGTCTTCCCCGCGCGGGGGCGCAGCCGCGCGGAGCACGAGGCCGACCGCCCGGCGATCAAGCGCCTCGTCCACGACCTCGTGCACGACATGGGCGGCTCGGTCGCCGCCGAGCACGGCGTGGGGCGCCTGAAGGTCGAGGATCTGGAGCGTTACGCCGACCCCGCGAAGCTGGCGGCGATGCGCGCCGTCAAGGCCGCCCTGGACCCCAGGGGCATCCTCAACCCCGGCGCGGTGCTGCGCGCGTCCTGATGCGAAGAACCCCGCCGGGGTGAACCGGCGGGGCGGGGTTGGGGTGTGTGGTCGTCACGTGTTGCAAGCAGCGTGGCCGGGTGGGTGATCCCGACAGGCCGATCTGTAGGGGGATTCGGTAAATGCCCCGTTAGCGACGACGCGGCCCGCGGCCCCCGCGGCCTAGTGCCCGTCGAAGGCGCAGAGGGCGTGGACCTCCATCCCCATCGCCTCGAGCCGCGCGCGCCCGCCGAGGTCGGGCAGGTCGATCACGAAGGCGCAGCCGACCACGCGCCCGCCCAGCCGCTCGATCAGGCGGATGCCCGCCTCGGCGGTGCCGCCCGTCGCGAGAAGGTCGTCCACGAGCAGCACCGATTCCCCCGCGGCCAGCGCGTCGTCGTGCACCTCCACCACCGCCTCGCCGTATTCCAGCGTGTAGGACTGCGCGATCGTGCGGCCCGGCAGCTTGCCCTTCTTGCGGATCGGGACGAACCCGGTCGAGAGCTGGTGGGCGACCGCCCCGCCCAGGATGAAGCCCCGCGCCTCCAGCCCCGCGACCTTGTCGATCCGGCTGCCGGCATAGGGGGCGAGCAGCTGGTCCACCGCCATGCGGAACCCGCGCGCGTCCGCGAACAGCGTGGTCACGTCGCGGAACAGGATCCCTTCGTGCGGGAACCCGGCGATGGTGCGGATGTAGTCGCGGACGGTCTTCATGGCGCTTCCCGGTGGCGGCGGTGAAGCCTAGACGCGGGCCGCGGCGCTGTCACGCCTCGCCGGGGCGGCGCATCGCGAAGATCTCGGCCACGGCCGCGTAGTCCATGTAGCCCAGCCGCGCGAGCGGCCGGAACCGCGTGACGTCGAACCGGCCGTCCACGAGGCAGTCGTCGCGCAGGTGCACGCCCGTCACCTCGCCGAAGACGACGATGTTGTCGCGCCCCGCCATCGGAACGATCCGCGCCACGCGGCATTCGAGGCTCGCGGGCGCGCCCGCCACGCGCGGGCAGGGGATCGTGTCGCACTCGGCGCGGGCCACCCCGGCATGGGCGAACTCGTCGGTGCCGCGGGCAAGCGGGGCCGAGGTCGCGTTCATCGCGGCCGCGTCGCCCGCGCCCACCACGTTCACGCAGAAGACGCCGCTTTCGCGCGCGGCCTCCACCGTGTCCTTCAGTCCGTTGGAGGCGAACATGACCTGCGGCGGCACGTAGGCCACCGCGTTGAAGAACGAATAGGGGGCCAGGTTGTCCCCCCAGGTTGCGCGGGTCGAGATCCAGCCGATCGGGCGGGGCGCCACGATCGCGTTGAAGGGGTTGCGCGGCAGTCCGTGGCCGTCTTCGGGTCGGTAGAACATCGGGCGCCTCTCGTGCCGGTTTGAACCCGACCTAGGCCCATGCTACGCGCCCTTCCAGCGGTTTCGTGCGGGGACGCCCTTGTACCGGCTTGAGGAGGAGACGCCCGCCGACCTGTGGGAGGTCGAGGCGCTGATGGACCTGTGCTTCGCGCCGGGGCGCACGGCGCTGTCCTCCTACCGTTTGCGCGAGGGCGTGCCGCCGGTCGCCGCGCTCTGCGGGGTGCTCCGCGACGGCGACGGGGCGCTCGCGGGGGCGATCCGCTACTGGCCGGTGCGCGCCGGCGGGCACGACGCGCTGCTTCTCGGCCCCGTGGCGGTCCACCCGACCCGGCAGGGCGAGGGGCTCGGGGGCCTGCTGATCCGCGAGAGCCTCGCGGAGGCGCGCCGGCTGGGCTGGACGCGGGTCATGCTGGTCGGGGACGCGCCCTACTACGGCCGGTTCGGGTTCCGGAGGCTCGACGGCGTGGTCATGCCGCCGCCCACGAACCCCGACCGGGTGCTCGGCCTCGCGCTCCGGTCCGGGGCCTGGGACGGCATCGCGGGGCCGGTCACGTCGTGGACGGCCTGACCGGCCATTGCCCCAGGGGACCGCGGCCCCTACCTTTCCCGGCATGGACAACCTGCCCGCGCCCCGCCCCGCCGACATCGCGCCCGCGATCGCCGACCTCGCCCGCCGCTATCGCCGCGCCCACGGACCGCTCGTGTCGCTGATGACGCGCTTCGCCGGGCGCGTCGAGAGCCAGCTCGCCGCCGTCCCGGGACCGCTCCGCCGTCAGATCGAGGCGGTGGTGGCGCAGGCGCTGATGCAGGCCCATCGGGTGGCGGGGCAGGGGCGCCGCGCGCCCGACGTGGGGCGGGCCGGCGCGCCGATGCTCGCCGCGCTGACGGGGGCGGTGGGCGGCGCGGGCGGCCTCGCGACGGCGATCCCCGAACTGCCGGTCACGATCACGGTGATGCTTCACGCGATCCGGCGGGCGGCCGAGGAACAGGGGTTCGATCCCGACGATCCCGCCATCCGCGACGAATGCCTGCGGGTCTTCTCGGCCGGCTCGCCGATGGCGGGGGACGACGGGGTGAACACGGCCTTCCTGGGCGCGAGGCTGGCGATGACCGGGGGCGCGGTGCAGACGGTGATCCGCACGGTCGCCCCGCGCCTCGCGGCGGCGCTGGGCCAGAAGCTGATCGCGCAGGCGGTTCCGGTGCTGGGGGCGGTGACGGGGGCGGCGCTCAACGCCGCGTTCCTGTCCTACTACCGCGAACTCGCGCGCATCCGCTTCACGCTCCTGCGGCTGGCCGAGACGCATGGGCCCGAGGCGACGCTGACCGCCTTCTCGCGCGCGATCGCGCCGCCGCCCCTCACCCGCGCGGGCTAGTCCGCCAGCCGCGCGAGGTGGTCCATCAGCGCGGGACGCACCGTTTCCGCGCCGTCCGCGAGGGCGCGGTCGATCACGCCCCGCACCTCGGCCAGGTCGACCCGGCAGAGCAGCGACTTCACCGGCCCGATCGAGGCGGGGCGCATCGACAGCGTCCGCACGCCCAGCGCGGCGAAGGCCAGCGCCTCCACCGGCCGGCCCGCGTCCTCGCCGCAGAACGACAGCGGGGTCGCCGCCTCGGCGCAGCGCGCGACGATCTGGGCGATCAGGCCGAGGAAGCTCGCGCTCAGAACGTCGTAGCGCCGCCGCACCCGCTCGTTCTCGCGGTCGGCGGCGAAGAAGAACTGCTTGAGGTCGTTGCCGCCGATCGAGATGAAGTCCGCCGCCTCGAAGAAGGCGCGGGGCGCGAAGGCAAGGCTCGGCGTCTCGAGCATCGCGCCGACGTCGAGCGTCGCGGGAACGGGCCGGCCCAGCATCCGCTCACGCTCCACCTCCTTCAGGACGCAGGCGCGGGCGGCGGCGAACTCGCCCGGCTCGGAGACGAAGGGGAACATCACCGTCAGCGGCCGGCCCGCCGCCGCGCGGATCAGCGCCTGGACCTGCATCCGCAGGATGCCCGGCTTGTCCAGCCCCACGCGGATCGCGCGCCAGCCCATCGCCGGGTTCGGCTCGTCCTGCGGCTTGAGGTAGGGCAGCACCTTGTCCGACCCGATGTCGAGCGTGCGGAAGGCCACGCGCCGGCCCTTCGCCGCGTCCATGACCCGCGCATAAAGCCGCGCAAGCTCGTCGCGCTTGGGCATGTGGCTGCGGACGAGGAACTGCAGCTCGGTGCGGAACAGCCCCACGCCCTCGGCCCCCGACCCCTCGAGGCTGGGCAGGTCGGCCATGAGGCCCGCGTTCATCATCAGCGCCGTGACCGATCCGCACCGCGACAGCGCGGGCCTGTCGCGCAGCCCGGCATAGCGTTCCTGCGCCTTGGCCTGCATCGCGATCTTCTCGCGGAAGGCGCGGGCGACCGTCTCCTCGGGGCGGAGGTGGACGATCCCCTGGTCGCCGTCGACGAGGATCGGGTCGCCGTTCAGCGCCTCGGACAGGATCCGGTCGGCGTGGATGACGAGCGGGATCGCCAGCGCCCGCGCCACGATCGCCGCGTGGCTGCCGACCGAGCCTTCCTGCAGCACCACGCCGCGCAGCCGGCGGCCGTAGTCCAGAAGCTCCGCCGGGCCGATGTTGCGCGCGACGAGGATCGGGCTCTCGGGCATCGCGGCCCCGGTGTCGGCCCCCTGGCCCGTCAGGATGCGCAGCAGCCGGTTCGACAGGTCGTCGAGGTCGTGGAGACGGTCACGGAGGTAGGCGTCGGGCACCTGCTCCAGCCGCGCCCGGGCGGCCGACTGCTCCTTCTCCACCGCGGCCTCGGCGGAGAGGCCGCGCTGGATGTCGTCCTCCATCCGGCGCAGCCAGCCGCGCGAATGGGCGAACATCCGGTAGGCCTCGAGCACCTGCTTCTGGTCCTTGTCGAGGCTTTCGGCCGCGAGCAGGTCGTCGACCGAGACGCGGAGCTGCGCCACCGCCGCGCGGATGCGCTCGATCTCGGTCAGGGGGTCGTCCGCCACCGGGTTCGTCACGACGACGCGCGGCTCGTGCAGCCAGACGCGTCCCTCGGCCGCGCCCTCCTGCCCCGTCCCGCCGCGGAACAGGACGGGGCGGCGGTGCAGCGCCGAGACCGTCTCGCCCTCGTTCAGGAAGGCGCCGAGCTCGTTCATCTCGGCCAGCACCATCGCCACGACCTCGAGCGCGTAGACCGCGTCCTCGGAGTAGGTCCGCGCCTCCTTCGACTGGACGACGAGAACGCCGAGCCGCTCGCCCACCCTCTGGATCGGGACGCCGAGGAAGCTGGAGAAGACCTCCTCGCCCGTCTCGGGCATGAAGCGGAAGCCGCGCTCGGCCGGCGCGTTGCCGGTGTTCACCGGGGCGGCGGTGCGCGCGACCCGCCCGACCAGCCCCTCGCCCAGGCGCATGCGGGTCTTGTGCACCGCCGCCTTGTTCAGCCCCTGGGTGGCGCAGAGCTCCAGCGTGTCGGCGTCGCGGAACAGATAGATCGAGCAGACCTCGGTGCCCATCGAGTCGGCGATCAGATGCGTGATCCGGTCAAGCCGGTCCTGCCCCCGGCCGGGCAGCGCCAGGCTGTCGCGCAGCCGCCTCAGAAGGCGGCGGCTCTCGCTTTCGCTGCGTTCGGGCATCCCGCTCCTGCGCCGGCCTCAGGCCTTTTCCAGCTCGAAGGCATCATGCAGGGCCTGCACGGCCAGTTCCATGTATTTCCGGTCGATCAGGACCGAGATCTTGATCTCGGACGTGGCGATGACCTTGATGTTGACGTTCTCGGCCGCGAGCGCGTGGAACATCGTGGCGGCCACCCCGGCGTGGCTGCGCATCCCGATGCCCACGACCGAGACCTTGGCCACCCCGTCGTCCACGACGAGGTCGGCGTAGCGGATCCGGCCGGCGGCGGCCGCGTCCTCCATGGCCCTGCGCGCCCGCGCGATCTGGTTCGTCGGGCACGAGAAGGTCATGTCGGTGAAGGGCCTGCGGTCGCCGCCCCCGCCGGCGCCGGCGTCCAGTTCCGAGATGTTCTGGACGATCATGTCGACGTTGACGCCCGCCTCGGACAACGGGCCGAAGATCGCCGCGGCGATCCCGGGCCGGTCCTCGACGCGCAGAAGCGTCAGCTTCGCCTCGTCGCGGCTGTAGGCGACGCCCGACACGACCTTCGATTCCATGATGTCCCCTTCGTCGCAGACCAGAGTTCCCGAGCGCTCGTCCGTCGCCTCGAACGACGACAGCACCCGCAGCCGCACCTTGTAGCGCATCGCGAGTTCCACCGACCGCGTCTGGAGCACCTTGGCCCCGAGGCTGGCCAGCTCCAGCATCTCCTCGAAGGCGATGCGGTCGAGCTTGCGCGCCTTGGCGACGATGCGCGGGTCGGTGGTGTAGACGCCGTCGACGTCGGTGTAGATGTCGCAGCGTTCCGCCCCGAAGGCCGCGGCGAAGGCCACCGCCGTGGTGTCCGATCCGCCGCGCCCCAGGGTGGTGATCCGCCCCTCGGGCGACACGCCCTGGAAGCCCGCGACGACGGCGACCCGGAACCCTTCCGCGAACTTCGCGTCGATGTTCTCGCGCGGGATGGCCGTGAAGCGCGCCGCCGAATGCGCGCTGGTGGTCTGGATCGGCACCTGCCAGCCCTGCCACGACCGCGCGGGGATCCCCATCTCCTGCAGGCGCAGCGCCATGAGGCCGGCGGTCACGTTCTCGCCCGACGAGACGACCGCGTCGTATTCGCGCGCGTCGAACAGGGGCGAGGTCTGCTCCACCCAGCCGACCAGCTCGTTGGTCTTGCCCGACATGGCGCTGACGATGACGATCACGTCGTGGCCGCGGTCGACCTCGCGCCGGACCATCGACGCCGCGTTCGCGATGCGCCCAAGGTCGGCGACCGAGGTGCCGCCGAACTTCATCACCAGCACAGACACGCGCCCCGCCCCCCTCCGGATCCGCGCAACCCTCTAGCGGGGGGCGGGGGCAAGGGCAAGCGCGCGGTCAGAACAGGAAGTCGTCGTCGGTCAGCCGCGCCTCGTTGGCGATGCGGATCGTCCAGTCGGCGCGGCCGTCGCCGTTCACGTCGCCGCGCAGGATCCCCTCGTCGCGGTCGTAGCGGACCTGGTCGGCCTCGCCGGTGAAGCGCGCGGCCCCGATGAAGTCGCCGCCCCGCATGAAGCCGCGCAGGTCGATGACGTCGACGCCGGGGCGGAAATCGGTGATGACGTCGCCGCGCGCGCCGGCCGCCGAGTCGAAGACGAAGCGGTCGCGCCCCGCGCCGCCGGTCAGCGTGTCGGCGCCCGCGCCGCCCGCCAGCCGGTCGTCGCCCGAGCCCCCCGACAGGCTGTCGCGGCCACCTTCGCCCCAAAGCCGGTCGCCTCCCGCGCCGCCGTCGAGACGGTCGCGCCCGTCGCCGCCGCCCAGCCGGTCGTCGCCGGACCGTCCCTCAAGCCAGTCGTCTCCGCGCGCCCCGGCCATGCGGTCGCCGAAGCCCGTGCCGATGTAGCGGTCGGCCGCGGCGCTGCCCGACAGGCTCACTGCGTCCAGACGCGGATCGAGGATCTGGCCGCGAAGATCCACGAGCGGCACGGAGTCGCGGCCCGTCATCTCGGTCCAGAACACGGCCAGCCGTCCGTCAGCCAGTTCGGTGATCGTGGAATAGGCGTTGAACCCGCCGGGCGCGCTGAGCGCGAATTCGGTCCCGGCCGGGTTGCCCTCGGCATCGAAGACCTGCGCGCGGATCGTCGCGATGACCGCTGACACGTCGATCGTGTCGTAGTCGGTCCAGGTGACCACGAAGCGGCCGTCGGACAGGGCCGTGATCGAGGCCAGCTGCTGCTCGTCCGCCGTCGTCGTGTTGACCACGATCTCCGCGCCGGCGCGGGTGCCGTCGGCGGCGTAGACCTGCGCGCGGATGTCGTTGTACATCCCGGGCTCGCCGGACCGGCTGCCGTCCATCCAGGTGATGACGAAGCCGCCGCCGGCCAGGGCCGTGATGTCGGGCTCGGACTGGAAGCTCGCGGTCGTCGTGTTGACGAGGAACTCGTTCCCCACCCTTGCGCCGTTTGCCCCGAAGACCTGCGCGCGCACGGCCGTGTCCGAGGGGTCGCCGGCGGAGGGGGTGTTGTCGACCCAGGTGGCGACGAACCCGCCGCCCTTGAGCGCGGCGATGTTGACGTCCTGCTGTCCGCCCTCGATCGAGGTGTTGATGAGAAGCTCCCCGCCCGATCGCGTGCCGTCCGCGTTGAACACCTGCGCGCGCACGTCGCCTGCCGACCCGTCGCCCGAGGCCCCGCTGTAGTCGGACCATGCGACCACGAAGCGCCCGTCCGACAGCGCGGTGATGTCGGCCCCATGCTGGGTGTAGAGCGTCGAGGTGTTGACATAGGCCTGTGCGCCGATCCGCGCGCCGTCCGCGCCGTAGATCTGGAGACGGATGCCGCCGCTGGACGTGTCGGCCCCCTGCTGGCTGTCGTCGCGCCAGACCACGGCAAAACGGCCGTCGGCCAGCCCGGCCACGGCGGGCCCGCCCTGGTTCATGGCGGTGACCGCGTTGACCTCGATCATGGCGCCCCAAGGCTTCCCGGCCGCGTCGAAGACCTGCGCCCGCACGTCCGTGTTGGGCAGCATGGGGTTCGGCGAGGCGTTCGCCGTCCAGGCGACGAGAAAGCGTCCGTCGGCCAGACCGGTGACGACCGGTCTGGGCTCCGTGAGCGACTGGATGGGAAGCAGGATGTCGGGGCCGGTGCGCTTGGGGTTGGTCATGGATCGCTCGTGGGTAGAGGTGGACAGGGTGGATCAGAACAGGAAGTCGTCGTCGGTCAGCCGCGCCTCGTTGGCGATGCGGATCGTCCAGTCGGCGCGGCCGTCGCCGTTCACGTCGCCGCGCAGGATCCCCTCGTCGCGGTCGTAGCGGACCTGGTCGGCCTCGCCGGTGAAGCGCGCGGCCCCGATGAAGTCGCCGCCCCGCATGAAGCCGCGCAGGTCGATGACGTCGACGCCGGGGCGGAAATCGGCGATGACGTCGCCGCGCGCGGCGGCCGCCGAGGCGAAGACGAAGGCGTCCGTGCCCGATCCGCCCGTGAGGACGTCGCGGTCGGCCCCGCCCGAAAGCCGGTCTGCCCCGCCGCCCCCCTGCAGGTCGTCGCGCCCGCGCCCGCCCTCCAGCCGGTCGCCGCCGCCGCCGCCCGCCAGCCGGTCGACGCCCCCCTTGCCCAGAAGCGCGTCCGCGCCGCCGCCGCCGTCCAGCGTGTCGTCGCCGCCGAAGCCGACCAGAAGATTGCCGCCGCCGTTCCCGGTCAGGCGGTTCGCCGCGTCCGACCCCAGGGCCGACAGCCCGGCCATGCCCGTCAGGCCCAGATCCTCCACGAAGGAGTAGTCCGCGAGGTCGAGGTCGAAGGCCCCCGACATCACCCGGTCGCGCCCGCCGTCGGCTGTCTCGACCACCTCGTCCGCGAAAAGGTCGACGACGTAGGCGTCGTCGCCGTCGCCCCCCTCCAGCCGGTCCACGCCCGCGCCGCCGTCGAGGGAATCGGCGCCCTCGTTGCCATAGAGCGCGTCCGACCCCTCGCCGCCCGCCAGAGCGTCACGGCCCATGCCGCCGTAGAGCAGGTCGTCGCCGCCCTCGCCCGCCAGCACGTCGTCGTCGGCGGCACCCAGAAGCGCGTCGTTCCCCGCGCCGCCCGACAGACGGTCGGCACCGTCGTCGCCCGTCAGGTCGTCCGCGCCGTCGCCGCCGCCCATGGCATCCGCGCCCTGCCCCCCCTCCACGGTGTCGTCGCCCTCTCCCGCCTCGATGAGGTCGTCGCCCGCCCCGCCGGTGATGCTGTCGGCCCCCGCGCCACCGTCGAGCGTGTCGTTCCCGGCGTCGCCGGAGAGCGTGTCGTTGTCCCCGTCGCCGGCGAGCAGATCATCGCCCGCGCCGCCGTAGACCGAGTCCGCGCCATCGCCGCCGCCGAGGGTATCCTTCCCGTCCTCCCCGAACAGGGTGTCGAGCCCGCTGCCGCCATCGGCGAGGTCGTCGCCCCCGTCGCCGTACAGTTCATCCGCGTCATCGCCGCCATCGAGCGTGTCGTTGCCGTCGTAGCCCGACAGCGAGTCCGATCCCAGCCCCCCGGCCAGGGCGTCATCACCCGCGCCGCCGCCCATCAGGTCGTCGCCCTCGCCGCCATCCAGCACGTCATTGCCATCGCCGCCGTCGAGAGAATCCGCTCCGATGTAACCGATGAGGCTGTCGTTGCCCGACCCGCCCGAAAGGCTGTCATCGCCGCTGGACCCGTCGAGCGTGTCCGCACCTGCGCCGCCCGACAGTATGTCCGACCCGATAAATCCCATCAGGCTGTCGTCACCGTCGCCGCCCGACAGGTTGTCGTCGCCGCTTCCGCCCTCCAGCGTATCGGCCCCCCCGCCGCCGTCGAGGCTGTCGGTGCCGTCGAAGCCGACAAGCCGGTCGCTGCCGTCACCGCCGAAAACCACGTCGTTACCGACACCTGCCAGCAGGGTGTCGTCACCATCGCCGCCGTCCATCGTGGCGTTGCCGATAAACTTCGAGATCGTATCGTTCCCGGCGCCACCATACATGGTGTCGTCGCCGTCGTCGTCGCGGATCCGGTCGTCGCCGTCGCCGCCGTCGAGGCGATCCGCGCCCTGGCCCCCGTCGAGCGTATCCGCGTCAATGCCGCCATAGAGGGAATCGTTGCCGGAGCCCCCGTTCAGATTGTCCCGGCCGGCGGCACCGACCAGCGTGTCGCCGTCCTCGTCGCCGGCCAGGTCGTCATCGCCGTCGCCGCCCTCGAGGATATCGAAGCCCGCTCCGCCGACGACGGAGTCGTTGCCGGCGCCGCCATACGCGATGTCCCAGCCCTCGCCGCCGATCATCGTGTCATTGCCCTCGCCGCCGGTCAGGTCGTCGCCGCCGTCGTCGCCAGACAGGCTGTCGTCGCCCGCATCGCCGAACAGCTGGTCGTAGCCCGCGCCGCCCGACAGGATGTCGCTGCCGCCGCCGCCATAGAGCACGTCCAGCCCGTCGTCGCCGTAGAGGCCATCATTGGTCTCTCCGCCGTAAAGGCGGTCGTCGCCCTCTGCGCCGAAGACGAGGTCGGAGCTGTCGCCCCCCTCGACCGTGTCGTTGCCGTCACCGGCGTAGATCAGGTCTCCATCGCCCCCGCCGTCGATCGAGTCCGCGTCCGAACCGCCCTCGATCGTGTCGGTGCCGTCGCCGCCCCGCAGCGTATCCGGTCCCGAGCCGCCCAGCAGGCTGTCGGCCCCCGCGCCGCCCTCCAGCAGGTCGCCGTCGTCGCCGCCGTCGAGCGTGTCGTTGCCATCGCCGCCGTCGATGCTGTCGCTGCCGGGCCCGCTGACCAGCGTGTCGTCGCCGCCCAGCCCGCTTGCCGTCTCGGCGGCGGGTGTGCCGAGCCAGGTGTCGGGGCCTTCCGTGCCGATGAAGTCCGCCATGATCCGTCATCCCCTCTGGCCGGGGCATGGCCCGGGCGGTCACCTATGAAGCCTGCGCGACGCCCGGAACGGTCTGTCGCCGGTGGGGAGACAGTCATGCGATTGCGGCGAAATGTCGTTGAAATCGGCGCTTATCTGGGCAACCGCCCGGTGTTGCGGCGGGGCTAGATCGATCGCCAGCCGATATCCCGCCGGCAGAAGCCTTCGGGCCAGTCCACGGCATCGACCATCGCGTAGGCCGCGTCGCGCGCCTCGGCCAGCGTGGCGCCGCGCGCGGTGGCGCCCAGCACCCGGCCGCCGGTCGCGACGACCTGTCCGTCCTGCAGCGCGGTGCCCGCGTGGAAGACCATGCGCCGGCTGTCCCCGGGCAGGGCGTCGAGGCCGCGGATGGGGGTGCCCGTCGCATGGTCCCCCGGGTAGCCCCGCGCCGCCATCACCACGCAGAGCGCGTGGTCATCCGCCCAGTCCACCCGGGCCTGCGACAGCCGCCCCTCGGCGCAGGCGAGCATCGCGTCGAGCGCCTGCGCGCCGAGCCGCATCATCAGCGCCTGGCATTCGGGGTCGCCGAAGCGCACGTTGTACTCGACGAGCCGCGCCTCGCCGCCGTCGATCATCAGCCCGGCGTAGAGCACCCCCTGGTAGGGCGTCCCGCGCCGCGCCATCTCGGCCAGCGTGGGGCGCACGATCCGCTCCATCACCTGCGCCTGCAGGGCGGGCGTCAGGACGGGGGCGGGGGAACAGGCGCCCATGCCGCCGGTGTTGGGGCCGGCATCGCCGTCGAAGGCCCGCTTGTGGTCCTGCGCGGTCCCGAAGGGCAGCGCCTCGAGGCCGTCGCAGAGGACGAAGAACGAGGCTTCCTCGCCCCTCATGAACGCCTCGATCACGACCGACCCGCCGGGGACGGCCAGCATCGCGTCCACCGCCGCCAGCGCCTCGGGGACGGTCTGCGCGACCACGACGCCCTTGCCGGCCGCCAGCCCGTCGGCCTTGACGACGATCGGCGCGCCCTGCGCTGCGACGTGGGCGCGCGCGGCGCGCGCGTCGTCGAACCGCGCCCAGGGGGCGGTGGGGGCGCCGCAGGCGTCGCAGATCTCCTTGGTGAAGGCCTTGGAGGATTCCAGCCGCGCCGCCGCCGCCGAGGGGCCGAACGTCGTGATCCCCGCCGCGCGCGCGGCATCCGCCACGCCCGCCGCCAGCGGTGCCTCGGGCCCCACGATCAGGACGTCGACCGCCTGCTCGGCGCAGAAGGCCGCGACCGCCGCCCCGTCGAGGACGTCGAGCGCGGCGCACTCCGCCACGCCCGCGATCCCGGCGTTTCCGGGGGCCACCATCAGCCGGTCGACGCGGGGGTTCTGCTTTGCGGCCCAGGCCAGCGCGTGCTCGCGCCCGCCGGAGCCGAGGATCAGGATGTTCATGCCGCCCCCGCTTGGCCTTCCCGCGCCCGCGTTCTATGGTCCGCTCCGCCGGGGTGCAAGCGGGGGCGCGGGATGGACCTGATCGAGGACGCGGGCCCGCGCACGGGCGGCAACCACCCCGAGTATTCGGTCAGCGAGCTGTCGGGCGCCGTGAAGCGCGTGATCGAGGGGGAATTCGGCCTCGTCCGCGTCCGGGGCGAGGTGGGGCGGGTGTCGCGCCCGGCCTCGGGGCACCTCTACTACGACCTGAAGGACGACCGCAGCGTGCTCGCCGCGATCACCTGGAAGGGGCAGGCCGGCAGGCTCTCCGTCCGTCCCGAGGAGGGGATGGAGGTCGTGGCGACCGGCCGGATGACCACCTTCCCCGGCCAGTCGAAGTACCAGCTGGTGGTCGAGGACCTCGCCCCCGCCGGCACGGGCGCGCTGATGGCGATGCTCGAGAAGCGGCGCGCGGCGCTGACGCAGGAGGGGCTGTTCGACGCCGCCCGGAAGAAGCCGATCCCCTACCTTCCGGCCGTGATCGGCGTCGTCACCAGCCCTTCGGGCGCGGTGATCCGCGACATCCTCCACCGGCTCGCCGACCGCTTCCCGCGCCATGTGCTGATCTGGCCGGTGCCCGTGCAGGGACAGGCCTGCGCGTCCGAGGTGGCGGCGGCGATCCGGGGGTTCAACGCGCTGGCCCCCGGCGGCCCGGTCCCGCGGCCCGACGTGCTGATCGTGGCGCGCGGCGGCGGGTCGATCGAGGATCTGTGGGGCTTCAACGAGGAGGTCGTGGTCCGCGCCGCCGCCGAGAGCCGTATCCCGCTGATCTCGGCCGTCGGGCACGAGACCGACACCACGCTGATCGACCACGCCGCCGACCGCCGCGCGCCGACCCCGACGGCGGCGGCCGAGATGGCGGTGCCGGTGCGGCTCGACCTGGTCGCGACGCTCGACGGCATGGGCGCGCGGATGACGCAGGGGGTGGCGCGCGGGATGACGCTGCGCGGCCAGCGGCTGCGCGACCTGGCGCGCGCGCTGCCCCGGCTCGAGGGGTTGACCGGGGGTGCGCTGCAGCGGTTCGACCTCTGGTCGGGCCGGCTCCAGGGCGCGCTGGGCCTTTCGGTCGCGGTGAGGCGCGGCGCCTTCGACCGCGCCGCCGCCCCGCTGCGGGCCGAGGCGCTGCGCGCGCTGATCGCGCGCCGGCGCGACCGGGTGGCGGCGAGCGGGCATTCGCTGGCCGTCGCGGCGGCGCGGCGGCTGGAACGCAAGGGCGACCTCGCGCGCGCGCTGGCGGCGCGGCTCGCCCCGGCGCTGGCACGCCTGATCGCCGACGCCGACCGCCAGACGCGGCGCGGCCGCGCCGACCTCGCCGCGCTGTCCGCGAGGCTCGACGCGGCCCCGGCGGCGTGCCTCGGCCGCCTGGCCGACCGGCTGGAGGCGATCGACCGCACGCGCCTGACGCTGGGCCACGCCGAGACCCTGGCGCGCGGCTTCGCGATCGTGCGCGGCGACGGGGCGGTGGTCACGACCCGCGACGCCGCCGAGCGCGCGCATCTGGTGGAATTGGAGTTCCACGACGGCCGCGTGGCGCTCGGTGCGCGGCCGCGTCCGGTCGCGAGGGCGGTGCCGCCGGGGCAGGGCCGCCTGTTCTAGCCCCCGTCGGACGCCCCCGTCGGACGCCCCCCGTCAGACACCCACGTCCGGGCCGGGGCAGGCGAGCGGCTCGGGCGACTGCTCGACCTCGGTCAGCTCCGCTCCGGGCGGGTCGCCGCGGAAGCGCGCGATCAGGCCCTGATCGCCCAGGGTGAAGACCCAGCACTGCGGATCGGGCTCCTCGGGGTAGAGAAAGCAGATGTAGTCGCCGTCCTGATACCACTCGCCGTCGGTGCAGGCCTCGCCCGTGAAGGCCCAGCGGACGCGGCGGCCGGGCAAATACTGCTCGGTCCCGAAGACTTCGCGCCCGCGCGAGTAGGTCAGGGTCTTGCCGGTCACGTAGGTCTCGAAGGCGTCCGCGTCCATCGGCGTCTGGGCCGCGGCGACAAGGGGCGCGGCCGACAGGAGCGCGGCGAGAAGAAGGTGGCGCATGGGGAATCTCCGGTCCTCGGCGGTCAGCCTGCCACGGCCGGCGCGCCCTGGCCAGCCACAGCGCGCCCCTGCGCCGGCGGCCCGCGCCGCGCCCGACGCCGCAGCGGCGGGACCAGCGGCACGCGGCGGACGGCGGGCCGCGGCCGCGGCCGCGGAGGGGGCGAGGGCGGGTCGTGCGGTCATGCCGCTGGCCGGCAGGGGCGGCGCGGTCCAGCCGGACGGTCGCCGCCCTTCCCCTGACCGGCCAAAGCGGCTAGGTGAGGAACCGGGACAGCCCCGGGGAAGCCGCGCCGATGTCGTTCTTCACAAAGATGCGCGACCGCATGTTCCGGTCCTCTGACCGGCTGACGGGCGAACTCGACGCCCTGGTGGGGGGCGGGCCTGCTGCCGCCCCGGCCGGACCCGACGCCGCCGGTCCCGACGCGCCGGTGCGCGCGGGCCTTCTCGACCGGCTTCTCGGCCGGACGGCCGCCGACGCGCCGCGCCGCGTCGTCGACGACGCGATGCTCCAGGGGCTCGAGGATCTGCTGATCGGCGCGGACATGGGGGTGGACGCCGCCGTCCGCGTCACCGCCAACATCGCCGAGGCGCACCTCGGCCGCCGCATGTCCACGGCCGAGGTCAAGGCCGCGCTCGCGACCGAGATCGCGCGGGTTCTGGGGCCGGTGGCGCGGCCCATGCCGCTGGGGACCGCAAGGCCGCAGGTGGTGCTGGTGGTGGGCGTCAACGGGTCGGGCAAGACCACGACGATCGGCAAGCTCGCAAGCCAGTTCCGCGCCGCCGGCAAGTCGGTGGTGATCGCCGCGGGCGACACGTTCCGCGCGGCCGCGGTGGAGCAGCTGCAGGTCTGGGGGCAGCGCGCCGGGGTGCCCGTCCTGACCGCGCCGGAAGGGTCCGACCCGGCGAGCCTTGCCTTCGACGCCATGGCCCGCGCGCAGGAGACGGGCGCCGACCTGCTGCTGATCGACACCGCAGGCCGGCTGCAGAACCGCGCCGACCTGATGGAGGAGCTGTCGAAGGTCGTCCGCGTGATCCGCAAGAAGGATCCCTCCGCGCCGCACAACACGCTTCTCGTCCTCGACGCGACGACGGGGCAGAACGCGCTGAGCCAGGTCGACATCTTCCGCAGGCTCGCCGACGTGTCGGGGCTGGTGATGACGAAGCTCGACGGGACGGCGAAGGGCGGCGTCCTCGTGGCGCTGGCCGACCGCTTCGGCCTGCCGATCCACGCGATCGGGGTGGGCGAGCAGATCGACGACCTGTCCCCCTTCGACCCCGACGACTTCGCGCGCGCGCTGGTGGGCCTCGATGGCTGAGCGCAAGGTCAGCGGATGGGTGCATCAGGCGCTGGAGCTCGGGCCGACGCTGGCCTTCTTCGTGCTCTACCTGTGGATCCGGGACGAGACCTTCACCATCGCCGGGCGGGAGTATTCGGGCTTCATCGTCGCGGCCCTCGTGTTCGTGCCGGTCCTGCTTGCGTCGATGGCCGCGCTCTGGGCGCTGACCGGGCGGCTGTCGCGGATGCAGGTCTTCACGGCGGTGCTGGTGATCGTCTTCGGGGCGCTGACCGCCTGGTTCAACGACGAGCGGTTCTTCAAGATGAAGACGACGCTCGTCTACGGCGGCATCGCGGCGGTGCTGGGGATCGGGCTGGCCACGGGGCGGAGCTATCTGGAATGGGTGATGGGCGCGATGCTGCCGATGCAGCGCGAGGGCTGGATGAAGCTGACGCGCCGCAGCGCGCTGTTCTTCGCGGGCCTCGCCGTCGCGAACGAGGTCGTCTGGCGCACCCAGTCGACCGACACCTGGGTCGCGATCGAGACCTTCGCCTTTCCGGTCGTGCTGTTCGTGTTCCTGTGGATCCAGATCGCGGGCCTGCAGAAATACATGATCGACGACGACAAGACCTGACCCCGCGCGGAACGCTCAGCGCTTGAACAGGATCTCCTGCTCCCTGCGGTCGGGCGGGCCGGCGCGGCGGCGATCCTCGGCGACGGCCTTGCCGCGCCGGAAGCCCGGGCGGTCGCCGCAGGCCGCGAGCCAGCGCGCCATGTGCGGCTTGTCGTCCAGCGTCTGCTCCTGCCGCTCCCACCCCTGGGCCCAGGGCCAGATCGCCATGTCGGCGATCGACGGGAAGTCGCCCGCGACGAACTCGGCCTTCGCCAGCTGCCGGTCGAGCACGCCGTAAAGGCGCGCGACCTCGCGCCGGTAGCGGTCCTGCGCGTAGGGCAGCACCTGCGGCGGGTCGAGGTCGGGGGCGTAGTGCAGGAAGTGGTGCGCCTGGCCCGCCATCGGCCCCACGCCCCCCATCTGCCACATGAGCCACTGGTCGACCGCGATGCGGTCGCGTTCGGTCGGGCCGCAGAAAAGGCCCGTCTTGCGCGCGAGGTACTGCAGGATCGCGCCCGACTCGAAGATGGAGATCGGCTCGCCGTCCGGCCCCTCGGGGTCGGTGATGGCGGGCATCCGGTTGTTCGGGGCGATCGCGAGGAACGAAGGCTCGAACTGCTCGCCCGCGCCGATGTCCACGAGGCGGACGGCATAGGGCAGGCCCATCTCCTCCAGCGCGATGGTGATCTTCCAGCCGTTCGGCGTGGGCCAGTAGTAGAGGTCGATGGGGGCGGGCATGGGCGGCTCCTCCTGCGGTCGGGCGCAGTGAAGCGCATCGCACGGGCGGGGGGAAGGGGCCGTTGACGCAAACCGGGAACAGGCGTATCCCGACCGCCGTGGCGCTTTCGACCGACTTGCGGGCCACGTTAAACATGCCGCTAAAGAGGTGCAGGGTCCGGCCCCGGCCTCGCTTCGGCGACCGGGGCTTCTTCATGCGCGCTGCCCCTGCGCAGGGATGGGACGCGATGACGAACGACTGGAAGCCCCGCACGACCGCCGTCCACGCCGGCATCCGCCGCAGCCGGTACGGCGAGATGGCCGAGGCGATCTTCCTGACGCAGGGCTTCGTCTACCCCGACGCCGAGACCGCCGAGGCGCGGTTCAGGGACTGCGGGGCGGACGAGTTCATCTACGCCCGCTACGGCAACCCCACGACCCGCATGTTCGAGGAGCGCATCGCCGCGATCGAGGGGACCGAGGACGCCTTCGCCACCGCGAGCGGGATGGCCGCGGTGAACGGGGCGCTGATGGCCTGCCTCCGCGCCGGCGACCGCGTCGTGAGCGCCAGGGCGCTGTTCGGGTCATGCCTCTACATCCTCGAGGAGGTGCTGGCGCGCTTCGGTGTGGAGGTGGTCTTCGTCGACGGTGCCGACCTCGGCCAGTGGCGCGCCGCCGTGACGCCGGGCACGAGGGCCGTCTTCTTCGAGAGCCTGTCGAACCCGGCGCTGGAGCTCGTGGACATCCGCGCGGTCAGCGGCATCGCCCACGCGGCCGGCGCGCTGGTGATCGTCGACAACGTCTTTGCCACGCCCGTCTTCAGCCGCGCGGTCGATCAGGGGGCGGACGTGGTGGTCTATTCGACGACCAAGCACATCGACGGGCAGGGCCGCGCGCTGGGGGGCGTGATCTGCGGCACGCGCGATTTCGTCAGGAAGACCGTCGAGCCGTACCTGAAGCACTCGGGCGGCAGCATGTCGCCCTTCACCGCCTGGATCATGCTGAACGGGATGGCGACGCTCGACCTGCGGTGCCGGGCGATGGCGGATGCGGCCCTGCGGATCGCGCAGGCGCTGGAGGGGCACCCGAGGCTCGTCCGCGTCATCTATCCGGGGCTGGCCGGCCACCCGCAGCACGGCCTTGCGATGGCGCAGATGGGGTCGGGCGGCACGCTGATCGCGCTTGAGGTGGCGGGGGGCAAGGAGGCGGCCTTCCGGTTCCTCGACGCGCTGCGGATCGTGTCGATCTCGAACAACCTCGGCGACGCGAAGTCGATCGCGACGCATCCCGCGACGACCACCCATTCCCGGCTGCCCGACGACCGCAAGGCCGCGCTGGGGATCACGCCGGGCCTCGTGCGGCTCTCGGTCGGGCTGGAGGACGCGGCGGACCTGATCGCCGATCTCCGGGCCGCGCTGGACTCCGCCTGAACCTCCCCTCGGTGATCCGGGCGGCGGACCCGCGCGTATCAGGTCCGAACGGGTTGGAAGGGGCGCCCCGGGTGCCTATCTCCTTCACCGGACCGAAGGGGGACTGTCATGAACATCCGTGTGCCCACGGCCGCCGTCAAGCCCACCCGCGAGGAGGCGGAGGCGGCGATGAACCTGCTGCGCCAGTGGGCGACCCTGTCGTCGGAGGCCGAGGTTGCGACCATCGCCCCGGCCGCCCGCGCGCTGGCGGGCGACGGCTACCCGGACCTCAGCCGCGACTACCCGGCCGACTTCCGCGCGGGCGAGAACTACAAGGCGACTCTGCCCGACCTGCAGAACGGCCCGTCGAGCCTGATCGTCGGCGCGCGGACGCAGATCCAGCACGTCGGCATCTCCAACTTCCGGCTGCCGGTGCGCTTCCGCACGCGCGACGGGGGCGAGGTCATGCTGGAGACGAGCGTGACCGGCACGGTCAGCCTCGAGGCCGACAAGAAGGGCATCAACATGAGCCGGATCATGCGGTCGTTCTACGCGCATGCCGACGCCCGCTTCTCGTTCGGCGTGATCGAGGCGGCGCTCGACGACTACAAGCGCGACCTCGACGCCTTCGACGCGCGGATCCAGATGCGGCTGTCGTTCCCGATGCGGGTGGACAGCCTGCGGTCGGGCCTGTCGGGCTGGCAGTACTACGACCTCGCGCTTGAACTGGTGGACCGCGCGGGGCTCAGGAAGAAGATCCTGCATCTCGACTACGTCTACTCCAGCACCTGCCCCTGCTCGCTGGAGCTGAGCGAGCACGCGCGGCGAACGCGCGGCCAGCTTGCCACGCCGCACAGCCAGCGGTCGGTCGCGCGCCTCTCGGTCGAGCTCGCGGGCGACGAGAACCTGTGGTTCGAGGACCTGATCGAGCTGGCGCGCAAGGGGGTTCCGACCGAGACGCAGGTGATGGTCAAGCGCGAGGACGAGCAGGCCTTCGCCGAACTGAATGCCGCGAACCCGATCTTCGTCGAGGACGCCGCGCGCAGCTTCTGCGCGGCGTTGCAGTCCGACCCGCGCGTGGGCGACTTCCGCGTGGTGGCGAGCCATCAGGAAAGCCTGCACAGCCACGACGCGGTCAGCCTTCTGACCCAGGGGCCGACCTTCGCGCAGGACAGCCTCGATCCCCGGCTGTTCGACACCCTGATCCACCGGGGCTGACCGTCCGGTCCGATTGACAAGGATGCGGGCCGGCCGCAAGGCTGGCCCGATGGTTGACCCCCGCCCCGTGTTCCACGTGATCGGCCTCATGGTCTCGACGCTGGGGGGGCTGATGCTGATCCCGGCGGCGGTCGACGCGGGCCTCGGCAACGGCAACGACGGCGCGTTCCTGCTCTCGGCGATGGTCGCGCTCGGCATGGGCGGCACCGTGGCGCTGACCACGCGCGACAGCACGGGGCGGGGCTTCTCGCTGCGGCAGGCCTACCTGCTGACGGCGCTGGCCTGGGTGACGCTGCCGCTGTTCGGCAGCCTGCCGTTCCAGATCGGCGCGCCGGGCCTGTCCTTCACCGATGCCTACTTCGAGGCGGTCTCGGGGATCACCACGACCGGCTCCACCATGATCCTCGGCCTCGACGCGCTGCCGGCGGGGATGAACCTCTGGCGGGGGATGCTCAACTCGCTCGGCGGTCTCGGCATCGCCTTCGTCGCGATGATCTTCCTGCCGGTCATGCGGGTGGGGGGAATGCAGTTCTTCAGGGTCCAGGGCTACGATACGCTCGGCAAGACGATGCCGCGCGCCTCGGACATCGCGCTGTCGCTGCTCGGGGTCTACGCCGGGCTGACGGTGGCCTGCGTCGCCACCTACTCGGCGCTGGGCATGACGCCGATCGACGCGGTGGTGATGGGGATGGCCACGATCGCGACGGGGGGCTTCGCCCCGACCGACCTGTCGTTCAGCAAGTATCCCGGCGTCACCGAATACGCCGCCGCGCTGTTCATGGTGCTGGGCAGCCTGCCCTACATCCGCTACGTCCAGCTCGCCGGCGGGTCGCCGACGCCGCTCTGGCAGGACCGGCAGGTCCGCGCGCTGCTGCGCTGGATCCTGCTTGCGGTCGGCATCATGGCGGGCTGGCGGCTGGCGACCTCGGCCGACGCGGCGGAACCGGCGCTGCGCACCGCCCTTCTTAACGTGGTGTCGGTCTTCACCGGGTCGGGGTTCTTCTCGGGCGACGTGCCGGGCTGGGGCGGGTTCGCGCTCGTCCTGCTGTTCGTCGTCGGGCTGATCGGGGGCTGCTCGGGATCAAGCTCGGGGGCGCTCAGCGTGTTCCGCGTCCAGATCATCCTTGCGGCGATCGCGGCGCAGGTGCGCCAGGTCCAGTCGCCCAGCCGCGTGGCCCCGGTGAAGTACGACGGCCGCGGCGTCGACGCCGAGACGATGGACGCGCTGATCCTCTACGTCACGGGCTACATCCTCGCCATCGGCGTCCTGTCGGTCGCGCTGACGCTGGGGGAGGTCGACATCGTCTCGGCGCTGTTCGGCGTCTGGACCTCGATCGGGAACATCGGCTACGGCATCGGGCCGATGGTGGCGGCGGGCGGTGGCACCTTCGCCGCCTTCCCCGAGCCGGCGAAGTGGGTGCTGATCCTCGCCATGCTGCTCGGGAGGCTTGCGCTGCTCGCGGTGCTGGTGCTTCTGCTGCCGCGGTTCTGGCGGGCCTGAGGCCGGTCGCGGCGGCGCGGTCGCGCGGGGCCGCGGGCCGTCCCGCCGCATTGACCCCATCCCGCCTTCTGCCTAAGGAGGGGCGTTTTCCATGAGGTGCCGGATGCCCCCCGCCGCGATCCCCCCCCGCAGCTTCCAGGAGATCGTCCTGCGGCTGGCGACCTACTGGGCCGGGCGGGGCTGTGCCGTCCTGCAGCCCTACGACATGGAGGTGGGCGCGGGCACCTTCCACCCGGCCACCACGCTGCGCGCGCTGGGGCCGCGCCACTGGGCCGCGGCCTACGTCCAGCCCTCGCGCCGCCCCACCGACGGGCGCTACGGCGAGAACCCGAACCGGCTCCAGCACTACTACCAGTTCCAGGTCATCATCAAACCCTCGCCCCCCGACCTGCAGGACCTCTACCTCGGCAGCCTCGAGGCGATCGGGATCGACCTTGCGATCCATGACATCCGCTTCGTGGAGGACGACTGGGAAAGCCCCACGCTGGGCGCCTGGGGCCTTGGGTGGGAGGTCTGGTGCGACGGGATGGAGGTGTCGCAGTTCACCTACTTCCAGCAGGTCGGCGGGCACGACTGCCACCCCGTCTCGGGCGAGCTGACCTACGGGCTGGAACGTCTGGCGATGTACGTCCTCGGCGTCGATCACGTCATGGACATGCCCTACAACGACCCGCAGACGCCGATCCCGCTGACCTATGGCGACATCTTCCGCCAGACCGAGCGGGAATACTCGCGCTGGAACTTCGAGCAGGCGGACACCGGCACGCTGCTGCGCCACTTCGAGGACGCCGAGGCGGAGTGCGCGCGCATCCTCGACGCGCCGCCGGCGGACGCGGCCGGGCGGACGATCGTGATGGCCCATCCCGCCTACGACCAGTGCATCAAGGCGAGCCACCTGTTCAACCTGCTCGACGCGCGCGGCGTCATCAGCGTCACGGAACGGCAGGCCTACATCGGCCGGGTCCGCGCGCTGGCCAGGCGATGCGCCGATGCCTTCGTGACCACCGAGACGGGGGTGGCCGCGTGAACGGCCGGATCGCCGTGGTGTCCATCGTGCTGTCGGCCCTTGCCGTCGGCGCGGCGGTGTACTGGCTGCAGGTCTATGCCTACTACGAGGAGGTGACCTTCACCCCGGGGCAGGAGATCGCGCTCACCCCGGCCGCGGGCGGGGCGCCCGAACCGATCGCGGTGGGCGACCTGCGCGGCATCGACGGGTCGAGCTCGCCCCTGCGCTTCCGGGCCTGCTTCACGACGCCGCTCGATCCCGAGACGCTGGCCCGGACCTACCGCGTCTACGACCGGCCGACGCCGCTCAACCCGCCGCCCTGGTTCGACTGCTTCGACCCCCGGGCCATCGACGTCGCGCTCCGGTCGGGCGAGGCTGTCGCCTTCCTCTCGGTGCCCGAGATCCGGCGCGGCGTGGACCGCGTGGTCGCGGTCTTCCGGGACGGGCGCGCCTATGCCTGGCACCAGCTCAGCGGCACGCTGGAGGACTGATCCTTGCCCGACGTCCTGATCGAGCTGTTCTCGGAGGAGATCCCCGCCCGGATGCAGGCGCGCGCCTCCGCCGACCTCAGGCGGCTGGTGACCGACGGGCTGGTCGAGGCGGGGCTGACCTATGCCAGCGCCGGCGCCTTCGCCACGCCCCGCCGGCTCGCCCTGTCCATCGAAGGGCTGACGGCCGAGAGCCGCGCGGTGCGCGAGGAGCGCAAGGGGCCGCGCGTCGACGCGCCCGAGGCGGCGGTCGACGGCTTCCTGCGGTCCACCGGCCTGACCCGCGACCGGCTGGAGGCGCGGGGCGAGGGGAAGGCCGCCGCCTGGTTCGCGGTGATCGAGAAGCCGGGCCGCCGCGCCGACGCCATTCTCGCCGAGGTGCTGGAGCGGACGGTGCGCGACTTCCCCTGGCCGAAGTCGATGCGCTGGGGGGCGGGCAGCCTGCGCTGGGTGCGCCCGCTGCATTCGATCCTGTGCATCGCCAGCGACGAGGGCGGCGCGCGCGTGGTGCCCGTGACGGTCGACCACCTGACGGCGGGCGACACGACGGAGGGCCACCGGTTCCTGTCGCCCGGGCGCTTCGCCGTGACGGGGTTCGACGACTATGCGGCGAAGCTGCGCGCGCGCCACGTGATGCTCGACCCCGCCGAGCGGCAGGCGGCGATCTGGAACGACGCCACCAACCAGGCCTTCGCGCTGGGGCTGGAGGTGGTGCCGGACGACGGCCTGCTCGCCGAGGTCGCGGGGCTGGTGGAATGGCCCGTGGTGCTGATGGGCGAGATCGGGGCGCGGTTCCTCGACCTGCCGGCCGAGGTGCTGCAGACCTCGATGCGCGAGCATCAGAAGTTCTTCTCTGTCCGCGACCCCCGGACGGGGCGGATCGAGCGGTTCGTGACGGTGGCGAACCGGACGACGGCGGACCACGGCGCGGCGATCCTTTCGGGGAACCGCCGCGTGCTGGCGGCGCGGCTGTCGGATGCCACGTTCTTCTGGGAGAACGACCTGCGCGTGGCGCGGGCCGGGATGGGGGAGTGGGCGGAGGGGCTGCGGGCCGTCACGTTCCACAACCAATTGGGTTCGCAGGCTGATCGGATCAAACGCATTGCGGCCCTCGCACGCGAGCTGGCGCCGGCGGTGGGGGCGGACCCCGACATGGCCGAACGCGCGGCGCGGCTGGCGAAGCTGGATCTGCGGTCGGCGATGGTGGGGGAATTCCCGGAATTGCAGGGGACGATGGGCGTCCACTACGCCCGCGCGGCCGGCGAGCCGGAGGCGGTCGCACTGGCCGCGAAGGCCCACTACCAGCCGCTGGGGCCGTCCGACGCGGTGCCGACCGAGCCCGTCAGCGTCGCCGTCGCGCTGGCCGACAAGATCGACACGCTGACCGGGTTCTGGGCGATCGACGAGAAGCCGACGGGGAGCAAGGATCCATTCGCGCTGCGGCGGGCGGCGCTGGGGGTGGTGCGGTTGATCCCGCAATCTAATTTGCGATTTGCGTTGGCCGAGGTTTGTCTCCTTTCTCTTCAACGGCATCGACGCGAACTTGCTGAGAGGGGCGGTTTAGCTTCATCGCATACCATTTCTGAAATGTCGGATGCATTTGGTGAGAAGCGTCCGGGATGCAATCTTGGGTTAGTCCGGTTCCGTGTATCAATAAAAGATTTCGACGAAGATAGATTTAATGAAGCGATAGAGCTAAACGGTGTCTATAGATGGACGCTATTTCCTGACGGCAAAACCACGGATGAACTACATGAGTATTTATTTGATATTGCGATTTTGTTGGCCGACCTCCTCGCCTTCCTCCACGACCGCCTCAAGGTCCACCTCCGCGACCGGGGCATCCCGCACGACGTGATCGACGCCTGCCTCGCTCCCTTGCCGTCTGCGGCGGCAAGCGCCGCGGGGCCGGGGAACGACGACCTGACGCTGCTCGTGAAGCGCGCCGAAGCGCTGGCGGCGGTGCTGAAGACGGACGACGGTGCGAATCTGCTTCAGGGCTTCCGGCGGGCGAACAACATCCTGACGCAGGCCGAGGCGAAGGACGGGGTGGAGTATTCGTTCGGGGCCGACCCGAAGTTCGCGGAGACCGACGCGGAACGCGCACTGTTCGCCGCTCTCGACGCGGCCGAGGCGCGGATCGCGCCCGCGATGGCGGCCGAGGACTTCGGGGCGGCGATGGCGGCGATGGCGGCCCTGCGCGGGCCGACCGACGCCTTCTTCGACGCGGTTCAGGTCAACAGCGACAACCCCATCCTGCGGCGGAACCGGCTGAACCTCCTCCACCGCATCCGCGCGATCTGCGGGCAGGTCGCGGACCTGACGAAGCTGGAGGGGTAGGGGAAACGGCCCGCACCGCCCCCCGCCCCCATCCCCTCTCCACCAGGGGGAGGGGAGGTGCTTCGCAGCGGGTTCCGGCCTGGGGTGATCGGCCGTGGTTGCGCTGTCCGCCCGCGCGCCCAGTCGCCAGTGCGGGGGTCGTTTGGGCTCGGCCGTTCCGCAAGTGCAAAGGTCGTTCTGTAATACGCGCCGGCCCCCTACCCCCATCCCCTCCCCACGAGGGGGAGGGGAGGCGCTTGAAGCGGCGGCTGCGACGGCTTGCGGTCGATGTTTAGGATCGGCGCGGCAACGAGGCGGCCCCCCTCCCCCTCGTGGGGAGGGGATGGGGGTGGGGGGCAGTGCGGGCCGGGACGCTGGCCGGGTCGCGCGAGGCTAACGGCCGAAGCCCGGTGCGCCCCCGGGGGCGGCGGAAGCATCCCCCAGCGTTGCCCCGATCCGACAGGTCGGGCGCCGCGTCGCCGTCCGCCTTGCCTGACACCCCGCTTGCGCTATGCTGCATCCACGAAAGGATGCCGCAGTGCAGAAACACGATCCCCAGCCCGATCACGTCGCCGTCACGCCGGCCGCGATCCTGTCGGCGGCGACGCATGGCTGGCGGGCGAAGTGCCTGCAGCGCCTCGTGCGGCTCGACCTGCCGGTGCCGAAGACCGTGGCGCTGCCCGCCATGACCGTGCGGGCGATCGCCGGGGGGCGGGTCGTGGACGGGGCATCCATCCTCGGGCATTTCGGGGCGGGCACGCTCGTCTCCGTGCGCCCGAGTCCCGCGAACCCCGACTGGGGCGGCCCCGCCACGGTGCTCAACATCGGGCTCAATGCCCGGCGTCACGCGGCTCTGGCGCAGACCCACGGGCAGGCGGCGGCCGACCGGCTGTACCTGCGGTTCGTGCAGGGCTACGCGATCCACGTGGCCCGGCTGGACCCCGACCGGTTCGACGCGGCGGTGCCCAGCGCGCAGGCGCTGCGCGACGCGCTGGCGGCCTATGCCGACGCGATGGACGAGCCCTTCCCCGAGGACCCCGCGCGCCAGCTGGCGGAGGTGCTGCGCTCGATGGCCCGCGCCTGGGAGGGGACCTCGGCCCGCCTGCTGCGCCAGGCCAAGGGCGCGCCGGCCGAGGCGGCGCTGGGTCTCGTCGTGCAGGCGATGGCGCAGGGCATCGGGCCGGGGATCAGCGGGTCGGGCGTGATCCAGTTCGTCGATCCGGTGACGGGCCTCGCGCAGGTGACGGGCCGCTACCTGAGCCAGAGCCAGGGGCGCGACGCGCCGGCAGGGCGCGAGGCGCTGTTCCTGACCCGCGACCCGCGCGGCCCCTCGCTCGAGGAGCTGGCGCCCGATCTCTTCGCCGACCTCCTGCGTCACGGGGCGGTCTGCCGCCGTCGCCTGCGCGAGGAGATGCAGATCGAGTTCACGATCGAGGACGGGCGGCTTTCGGTGCTCGACGCGGTGAAGGTGGCGCGGTCGTCGCGCGCGGCGCTGCGGATCGCCGTGGCGCTGGCCGAAGACGGCGTCATCGACCGCACCGAGGCGATCCTGCGGGTGGAGCCGCGCGCGCTGTCGGAGCTCTTGCACCCGCAGGTCGATCCGCGCGGGCCGCGCGACGTGGTCGCGCGCGGGATCGCGGCCAGCCCAGGGGCCGCCACGGGGCGGGTCGTCTTCAGCTCGGCCGCGGCGCAGGCCAGCGCCGCGCGGGGCGAGGCCTGCATCCTGATCCGCCGCGAGACCGAGCCCGAGGACATCCGCGGCATGAACTCCGCCGCCGCCGTCCTGACCGAGCGGGGCGGCATGACGAGCCATGCCGCGGTGATCGCGCGCGGCCTGGGCCTGCCCTGCATCGTCGGCGCGTCGGACCTGCGGCTCGACGCGCGCGCCGGCACGATCCGCGCGCTGGACGGGCGCATCCTCCGCGAGGGCGACACGATCACGCTGGACGGCACGCGCGGCGAGGTGCTGGCGGGCGAGGCGGACATGCTGCCCCCGGCGCTCGACGACAGCTTCCGCACGCTGCTGGGCTGGGCCGACGCGGTGCGCGACATCGGCATCCGCGCCAACGCCGACACCCCGGCCGATGCGCGGATGGCGCGGACCTTCCTCGCGCAGGGGATCGGCCTCTGCCGGACGGAGCACATGTTCTTCGACGCCGAGCGGCTGGTCGTCATGCGCGAGATGATCTTCGCCGACGCCGCCCCCGACCGCGAGGCGGCGCTGGCGCGGCTGCTGCCGATGCAGCGGGCCGATTTCGTGCAGCTCTTCGAGATCATGCAGGGGCTGCCGGTCTGCATCCGGCTGTTCGACCCGCCGCTGCACGAGTTCCTGCCGCAGTCGCGCGAGGGCCTGCGCGAACTCGCCGAGGCGCTGGACCGCCCCCTGTCGGAGGTGATGCGCCGGGCCGAGGCGCTGACCGAGGTGAACCCGATGCTCGGGATGCGCGGGGTGCGGCTGGGGGTCGTGCTGCCCGAGATCTACGAGATGCAGGCGCGCGCGATCTTCGAGGCGACGGTCGAGGTCAGCCGCCGCGGCCCGCCCGTGGTGCCCGAGGTGATGATCCCCCTCGTCTCCGCCCGGCGCGAGGTGGAGCTGGTGAAGGCGCGGATCGACGCGCTCGCGGCCAGCGTGCGGACGCAGTCCGGGGTCGACTTCGCCTATCGCCTGGGGGTGATGGTGGAGACGCCGCGCGCCGCCCTCCGCGCGGGCGACATCGCGCACCATGCGACCTTCCTGTCCTTCGGGACCAACGACCTCACCCAGATGACCTACGGCCTGTCGCGCGACGACGCGGGGCGGTTCATGAACATCTTCGTCCAGCAGGGGGTCTTCCCGGAGGATCCGTTCCAGACCCTCGACGTCGACGGGGTCGGCGAGCTTCTGCTGATCGGCGCCGACCGTGGGCGGAAAACCCGCGCCGACCTGATCCTGTCGTTGTGCGGCGAACACGGCGGCAACCCGGAGTCGATCGCATTCTGCCGGAAGGCAGGGTTCGATTACGTCAGCTGCTCGCCCTTCCGGGTTCCTCTGGCCCGCCTGGCGGCGGCCCACATTGCGCTGACGGATTCGGAAAACGGAAGCCGATCAACGGGTTGATTCAGGAACCTGACGTTCCGCCTTCACCGGGAGCGGGGTCCATCGGCGAAAAACCGCACAAATCGAACCGAAAAGCGTGACAATCCGGCCACAGGTCTGGACGGTCGCCGGTGTTTCCGTCTAGGCCGGGGCGACCGCAGCCCGAGGGACATCGGGGTCCGGGGACGTCTGGAACTGACCGGAACACAACGATGAACAACACCACCGTCTCGATCCGCGCCCTGTCCGGGGCGTTCTTCTGGATCGCCGCCCTCGTCGTCGCCTCCCTGCCCGCCACGTCCGCGGCCCGGGCCGAGGTCACCGTCAGCCGGGCCAACGAGCCGACCGCCAGCATTGGCGGACGGCTGACGTCTCTCCTCGGCGTGGAGCGCAGCGGGGTCGCCCGCGCGGGAACCGAGCGGCTGGCCGCGCTGGCCGACGGGGTCGGGCCCGAGCGCCGGCCCGGCCGCGCCGGGGCCGAGGCGCCGGCCGTCATCCGCTACGACGCCGAGTGGCTGGATCAGCAGCCGGCCGCGACCGGCGACGCCGAGTGGGAGTGCCTGGCCAAGGCGGTCTATTTCGAGGCGCGGGGCGAGACGATCCGCGGGCAGTTCGCGGTGGCCGAGGTCATCCTGAACCGCGTGTCGAGCCCGGCTTACCCCTCAACCGTCTGCGCGGTCGTGAACCAGGGCGGCAGCGGCGGGTGCCAGTTCTCGTACATCTGCGACCGCCTGTCCGACCGCATCCGCGAGGTGGATGCCTACCGCCGGGCGGGCAAGATCGCGCGGCTCATGCTCGACGGCGCGCCGCGCGGGCTGACGCAGGGAGCGACGTACTTCCATACGGTCGACGTGAACCCCCGCTGGGCACGAAGCTTCCAGCGCACGGCAGCCATCGGCGCGCATCTCTTCTACCGGAAGCCCTGACGCGCGTCCCGGCGTGTCGCGGCCGCGCCCCGAGGCGGCGGGATCGGCGCGCCGGCCCGCGCCCGCGCCGTCTATCAGACTATCAGGGCGGGGCAACCGTGACGGGGCGCGGACCATGACCAACGACATCCGGCTGGCCTTCGCGCATCCCGAGGACCGGGCGGCCGCCTCGGCCCCGTCGGACCCGCGCGACCGGATCAGCCTGCGCGATCACGTGGTCGAGGCCGACATCGGTGCCTTCCAGCAGGAGCGCGGCCATCGCCAGCGCGTGCGCTTCAACGTCGTGGTGGAGGTGCGGCCCCATCCCGCCCCGCTCGCCGACGATGTCGACCGGGTCCTGTCCTATGACCGGATCACGGAGGCGATCGACGCCGAGCTGCGCACCGGGCGGCTGAACCTGCTCGAGACGCTGGCCGAGCGCGTGGCCGAACGCATCCTGGCCGAGCCGCAGGCGATGCGCGCCTTCGTGCGGATCGAGAAGCTCGACATCGGTCCCTATGCGCTGGGGGTGGAGATCGCGCGGTCGCGCGCCGAGGTGCCGTTGCGCGCGGTGGGGAGGGACGGGCTGGAGGCGGCCGTGCATCCGCTGGTCGTGCATCTGGACAACGCGGCGATCGCCGATCCGGGCCTTTCCGTCCGGCTCGACGCCTTGCAGGCGCGCGGCCTGCCCCTCATCCTGACGGTGGGGCTGCCGGACCTGCCCCGCCCCGCGACGGGGCACCGCCCGACCAAGCGGCGGATCGACCTCCTGGCCGTCGAGCAGAACGCCTGGCGGCTTGCCGCGCGCGATCCGCGCTGCGTGGTGGTGGCCGCGCGGACCGAGATCGACTGGGCGGTGAGGCACGGCCGGACAATCGTCTGGGCGCCGTCGAAGATGGTGCTCGACGCGGTCGACGGGCCGAAGGGGCTCGATCCCGTGGCGCTGGCGCTGTGGCTGGCCGAGGAGGTCGCGGCCGACCGGCTGGTGGTGCCGGCGGGCCTCGCGCTGCCCCCCGGAAGCCGCGTCGCGGTGGAACGCGGGTGAGCGGGGCGGGCTTGTCAAGCCGCGGCGGTTCGCGCAAACCCGCAGGATGACGGCCCGTTTCCGCCCCATCGCCCAGACCGACGCCGCGCGGCCCGATGCGGCCCTGCCGCTGGCGGGGGGGCGTTGCTGGTTCGACCGGGCGGAGGTGCTGGAGCGCGGCCGCCCGCGCGCGCTGATCCGCGCCGCCGACCTGCCGCCCGACGTCGCCCGCGCGCTGGCCGCGCCGCGCGCGCCCGTCGCCGGGCTGCCGATGGACCGGCCGCACCTGATGGGCATCCTGAACGTGACGCCCGACAGCTTTTCGGACGGCGGGCTGTTCCTTGCGCCCGAGGCCGCGGCGGCGCAGGCGCGGCTGATGGCGGGGGCGGGGGCCGCGATCATCGACATCGGCGGCGAGAGCACCCGGCCGGGGGCCGGGTTGGTGCCCGAGGCCGAGGAGACGGCACGCACCGTCCCCGTCATCGCCGCGCTGCGCGGGGCAGGGATCGCGGTGCCCCTTTCGATCGACACGCGGAAGGCCGGCGTGGCGCAGGCGGCGCTTGCGGCGGGGGCGGGGATCGTCAACGACGTCGCGGCGCTGGGCTTCGATCCTTCGATGGCCGCGACCGTGGCAAGGGCGGGCGTCCCGGTGATCCTGATGCACGCGCAGGGGTCGCTGCCGACGATGCAGGACGATCCGCGCTACGACGACGTGCTTCTGGACGTCTACGGTTTCCTCGAGGACCGGGTGGCGCAGGCCGTGGCGGCGGGGATCGCGCGCGACCGGATCGTGGTCGATCCCGGCATCGGGTTCGGCAAGACGCTCGGGCACAACGTGGCGCTGATCCGGGGCCTGTCGCTGTTCCACGGCCTCGGGTGCCCGGTGCTGCTGGGGGCGTCGCGCAAGCGCTTCATCGGCACCCTGGGCGGGGCCGAGGCGGCCGACCGGCGGGTGCCGGGGTCGGTCGCGGTGGCGCTCGCGGGGGCCGCGCAGGGGGTGCAGATCCTGCGGGTGCACGACGTATGGGACACGGCGCAGGCGCTGGCGCTCTGGTCGTCGCTGAACGGGGGGGATGCATGAGCCGGACGCTGTTCGGGACCGACGGGGTAAGGGGGCGCGCGAACGTCCATCCCATGACCGCCGCGATGGCGCTGCGGCTGGGGGCTGCGGCGGGCCAGTTCTTCCGCGACGGCGGGCGGGCGGAGCACCGCGTGGTGATCGGCAAGGACACGCGACGGTCGGGCTACATGCTCGAGACGGCGCTGACGGCGGGGCTGGCCTCCACGGGGATGGGCGTCCTGCTGCTCGGGCCGGTGCCGACGCCGGCGGTCGGGTTCCTCACGCGGTCGATGCGCGCGGACCTGGGCGTGATGATCTCGGCCAGCCACAACCCGCACGAGGACAACGGGATCAAGTTCTTCGGCCCCGACGGCTTCAAGCTGTCGGACGAGGCCGAGGCCGCGATCGAGGCGCTGGTGGGGGCCGAGCCCGACCTCGCGGAGCCCGCGCGCATCGGCCGCGTGAAGCGGATCGACGACGGGCGCGGGCGGTATCAGGAGTTCGCGAAGACCACCTTCCCCGCCGGGCTGCGGCTGGGCGGCCTGAAGGTGGTGATCGACTGCGCGAACGGGGCGGCCTACAAGGCCGCGCCCGAGGTGCTGTGGGAACTGGGGGCCGACGTGATCCCCGTGGGAACCACGCCCAACGGCACCAACATCAACGACCGCTGCGGATCCACCCACACGCAGACCGCGGCCGAGGCCGTGGTGGCGCATGGCGCGGACGTGGGCATCTGCCTTGACGGCGACGCGGACCGGGTGATGATCCTCGACGCGCAGGGGCAGGTCGCCGATGGCGACCAGATCATGGCGCTGCTGGCCGCGCGCTGGGCCGGGGAGGGGCGGTTGCGCGGGGGCGCGCTGGTCGCGACGGTGATGTCGAACCTCGGGCTGGAGCGGCACCTCGAGCGTCGGGGGCTTCGGCTGGAGCGGACGCCCGTGGGCGACCGCTACGTGGTCGAACGCATGCGGCAGGGGGGCTTCAACCTCGGCGGCGAGCAGTCGGGGCACATCGTCATGACCGACTACGCCACCACCGGCGACGGGCTGATCGCCGGCCTGCAGTTCCTGGCCGAGATGGTGCGGACGGGTCAGCCCGCGGCGGCGCTCGCGCGCCAGTTCGAGACGGTGCCGCAGCGGCTGCGGAACGTGCGCTACGCGGGCGCGGACCCCCTGGCGCAGCCGCGGGTGCAGGCCGCCGTCGCCGCGGCCGAGGCGCGGCTCGCGGGGCGCGGCCGGCTGCTGATCCGCCGGTCGGGGACCGAACCCCTGATCCGCGTCATGGCCGAGGCCGAGGACGAGCGCCTGACGGCCGAGGTCGTGGACGGTCTCCTCGCCGCGATTCAGGCGGCGGTCTGAAGGCGCGCGCCCGCCGCGTCGAGGATCAGGTCGCCGATCCGGTCGACCTCGGCGGCGGTCAGCCGCACGGGCAGCCGCAGGTCGCAGGTCCGCATCAGCATCGCACGGGTCTTCGGCAGGTCGGGCCGATCGGGCAGGAAGCGCCAGTTCCAGAACGCGCGGGCGTTGCCCTCGGTCAGGCCGAAGATCTGGACGGGCAGGCCGCGCGCGCGGGCGGCGTCGAGGAAGGCGCGCGCCTGCGGCTCGGTCCAGCCTTCGGCCAGCTGGAACTGGAGGCTGTCGGGCGCGCGCCGCTCCTGCGGCAGGGCAGGGGGGACGCGGAACCGCGGGTCCGCGGCCAGCCGCGCCGCCAGCCGGTCGTGGTTGGCCAGCCCCCGCGCCACGCGGTCGGCCAGCAGCGGGAGCTGCGGGCGGATCACCGCCGCCGAAAGGTTCTGCATCCGCATGTTGTAGAGCGGCAGGCGATCCTGCCAGTCGTTCGCGGCCGCCTCGAAGCCCGGGTGCTTGCGCCAGTTCGCCTCGTAGGCGCCCGACATGATGACGCAGCGCGCGGCGAGGTCGGCGTCGTCGGTGACGAGGATGCCGCCCTCGCCCGCGTTGATCATCTTGTAGGACTGGAACGAGAAGCAGCCGATCCGGCCGATGGTGCCGATCGCCCGCCCCGACCAGAGCGTGCCCAGCGAATGCGCCGCGTCCTCGATCACGGGAACGCCCGCCGCATCGCAGGCCGCCATGATCCCGTCCATGTCCGAGGTGTGCCCGCGCATGTGGCTGACGAGGACCGCGCCCGCACCGTGCAGCTTCGCGCGGAAGTCGCCGAGGTCGATGCGGAGGTCGTCGCCGACCTCGACCAGCACGGGCGCGAGGTCCGCGTGCACCACCGCCGAGGGAACGGCGGCGAAGGTGAAGGCGGGGATCAGCACAGGCGCGCCGCGCGGCAGGTCGAGCGCCCTGAGCGACAGGAACAGCGCGGCCGAGCAGGACGAGACGGCAAGCGCGAAGCGGCTGCCCATCCGCGCCGCGAACTCCGCCTCCAACATGGCCACGGGGGCACCCTCTGGCGCGGTGTAGCGGAAGAGGTCGCCCGAGGCGAGCAGGCGGTCGATCGCGTCCCGCGCGGCGTCGGGGATCGGCTCGGCGGCGTGGAGGTCGGGGACGGCGGGGATCATCGACAGGATTCCTGAAACTGAGTTTAAGGAAATGTGTAGGTGCTGGCTCGCCCGGTGGCCAGTGACAACTTGGCGATGCGCGGCAAATGGCCGCCGGGCTAGACCCCCAGGCGGTCGCGCATCGAATACCAGGTCATCGCCATCACCAGAAGCGGCCAGCGCAGCAGCGCGCCGCCGGGGAAGCCCGGCGGCGGCATCGAGGCCAGAAGGTCGAAGCCGGCCGCGCGTCCCGCCACCGCCTCGGCCATGAGCTTCCCGGCCAGCGTCGAGAGCGCGACCCCGTGACCCGAGCAGGCCGAGGCCGACAGCACGTTCGGCTGCGGCCGCTGGAAGGCGGGCATCCGGTTCATCGTGATCGCGAGCGTCCCGCCCCAGGCATGGTCGATCCCGACGCCCGCGAGCTGCGGATAGACCTCGGTCATCGGTCCGCGCACGGTGGCCTCGATGTCGGGGAAGCGGTAGCCGTAGCTTTCGCCCCCCCCGAACAGGAGCCGCCCGTCGGGCGAGAGCCGCCAGTAGTTGACGACGAACTTCGTGTCCGCCACGGCGACGGGCTCGGCCAGGATGTCCGCCGCGCGATCGCCGAGGGGCTCGGTCGCGACGATGAAGTTGTTGATCGGCATGACCTTCGCCGCCACGCGCGGCTCCAGCCGGCCGAGGTATCCGTTGCAGGCGAGGATCACGTGGTCGCAGGCGACGTCCCCGCCGCGCGTCCGCACGACCGGCTTCGCGCCGGGCGCGATCCCGGAGACCTCGGTCCGCTCGAAGATCCGCGCGCCCGCCTGCGCGGCGGCCCGGGCGAGGCCGAGGGCGAAGTTCAGCGGGTGGATGTGGCCCGATCCGTGGTCGAGCACGCCCCCCCTGAACCGGGGCGAGCCGATCAGGGCGCGGATGCGGCCGAGGTCCAGCCGCTCGATCCGGTCGTAGCCGTAGTCGCGCCCGAGACGGTCCGCGTAGGCCTGCGCCGCGGCGACCTCGGCGTCGGTCCGGCAGGCGACCGCGACGCCGGGCCGCCAGTCGGCGGGGATCGCATGCCGGTCGATCAGGCCGCGGACGAGCGCCACCGACTCGGCCGCCATGTCCCACAGCGCGCGGGCGCGGGCGCGGCCGACCATCCGCTCGAGGTCGTCCTGGTCGCGGCGCTGGCCCTGGCCGACCTGCCCGCCGTTCCGCCCCGACGCGCCCCATCCCGCGCGGTGCGCCTCGACCAGCACGACGTCGAGCCCGGCCTCGGCCAGGTGCAGCGCCGCCGAGAGGCCGGTGTAGCCGCCGCCGATCACGCAGACGTCGGCGCGGGTCGAACCCTCGAGCGCGGGATGGGGCGCGGCGGGGGTGGCGGTCGCGGCGTACCACGACCGGGGGTATTCCCCCGGCCGGTCGTTGGCGTGAAGCAGGTTCATACGTTCAGCAGCAGGTGCTGGCGCTCCCATGGGCTGATGACCTGCAGGAACTCCTTGTATTCGTTTCGCTTCACCGACTCGTAGACGCCGCAGAACACCGGCCCGAGGACGGACTTCAGCGCCTCGTCCTCGTCCAGCAGGTCGAGCGCGTCGCCGAGGTTGTAGGGGATGTCGTCGCTGTCGATGTAGGCGTTGGTCGTGCATTCGGCGCGCGGCATCGTCGCCTCCTTCAGGCCGAGATAGCCGCAGGCGAGGCTGGCCGCGATCCCGAGGTAGGGGTTGCAGTCCATCCCCGGAAGGCGGTTCTCCACCCGACGCGCCTCGGGGCTGGCGATGGGCACGCGCAGGCCCGTGGTGCGGTTGTCGCGCCCCCATTCGAGGTTGATGGGCGCGGCGAAGTCGGGAACGTAGCGGCGGTAGCTGTTGACGTAGGGCGCCAGCAGCGCGATCGCCGCCGGCAGGTGGTTCTGCATCCCGGCGATGAAGTGCAGGAAGGCCTCGGTCTCGGCGCCCTTCCGGTCGGCGAAGATGTTCCGCCCGGTCTTCGTGTCCACGACCGAATGGTGGATGTGCATGGCCGACCCCGGCTCGCCCTCGATGGGCTTGGCCATGAAGGTGGCGAAGCAGTCGTGCCGCAGTGCCGCCTCGCGGATCAGGCGCTTGAAGAAGAACACCTCGTCCGCCAGCCGGACCGGGTCGCCGTGCGCGAGGTTCAGCTCGATCTGGCCCGCGCCGCCCTCCTGCAGGATCCCGTCGATCTCCAGACCCTGCGCCTCGGCGTAGTCGTAGATGTCGTCGATGACCTTTCCGTATTCGTCGATGGCCGAGAGCGAATAGGCCTGCTTCGCCGCCGCCTGCCGCCCGGTTCGGCCCATCGGCGGGATGATCGGCATGTTCGGATCGAGGTTCCGCGCGGTCAGGAAGAACTCCATCTCGGGGGCGACCACGGGCGTCCAGCCCTCGGCGTTGAAGAGCGCCACCACGCGCTTCAGCACGTTCCGGGGGCTGAACTCCACCGGGTTGCCCTGCTGGTCCTGCGCGTCGTGGATTACCTGGAGCGTGACGTCGGCCGTCCAGGGCGCGGCCGTCGCGGTCGAGAAATCGGGGACCAGGATCATGTCCGGCTCGGTGAAGTTGTCGAAGGGGTTGTCGGCCCATTCGCCGGTGATCGTCTGGAGGAAGATCGAGTTGGGCAGGAAGTAGCTGACCTGCGTGCCGAACTTCGCGGCGGGCATGGCCTTGCCCCGCGCCACGCCGGCGATGTCGGGAATGACGCATTCCACCTCGTCGATGCGGCGGTCGGCGACGTAGTCGCGGGTGGCGTCGGGCAGCTTGCGGGTCCAGTCGGACATCGGGGACTCTTGGGGTTTGCGCCCTGCGGCGCGGGCGGGGGTTTGCGCCGGGGCGCGGGTTCAGCCCTGCGGGGCCTGTTCGGGATGCCGGAAGAAGTCGGCGATGCGGCGGGCGACCGCGGCGTCGTCGATGGGTTCGGTCAGCCGCTCGCGCGCGCGGTCCATCAGGTCGTCGGGGACGAGGCCGGGGCCGCGGGTGCGCATCAGCCCGTCGATGAAATCCGGGCGGAACTCGGGATGCGCCTGAACGGTCAGGGCGCGCCCCGCGTAGAGAAGCGCCGCGTTCTCGCAGAAGCCGTTGGTGGCGATGACCGTCGCCCCCGGCGGCACCTGCGTGACCTGATCGCGATGCCAGGCGTTGAGCGTGATCGTCTCGCCCCCGAAGTCGTAGGCGGTGGGGCCGACCGCCCAGCCCCCGGCGTGGCGCTCCACCCGGCCGCCCATCGCCTGGGCGATGATCTGGTGGCCGAAGCAGATGCCGACCATCGGCACCCCTGCCGCCATGGCGTCGCGGATGAACTGCTCCAGCGGCGGGATGAAGGGGTGGTCCTCGTAGGCGCCGTGGCGCGATCCGGTGATGAGCCAGCCGCCCGCCTCGTGGACGCTGGCGGGAAAGTCCATGTCGACCACGCGCCAGGTGCGGAACTCGAACCCCTGACCCGCGAGGAGCCGCGCGAACATGTCGGGATAGTCGCCCGACCGCCCCACGAGCGCGTCGGGGGCCTGGCCGGTCTGGAGGATGCCGATCAGCATGGGGGGCCTTCGGGGCTGGATGGCGGAGTGTAGGCCCGCCCCCTGCCCTGCGGCAAGGGGGCGGCCCGCGTCAGACGGTGTCGAGATAAAGCTCCACCTGCTCCTCGGGGGAGAGCTCGGCGATGTAGTGCAGCTCCTGCCGCTTGGTCAGGACGAGGTTGCGGATCAGCTCGGCCGGCAGGATGCGCGGCAGGATCGCGCTCTGCTCGAAGGCGTCGATGGCCGCGGCCCAGTGGGGCGGGATCTGCGGCAGGCCGTCGATGACATAGGCGTTGCCGGTGATCGGGCTCGCGGGCTCCACCCCGTCCTCGAGGCCGGTCAGCGCGGCCCCGAGGATCGCGGCGAGCATGAGGTAGGGGTTCACGTCGCCGCCCGCCACGCGATGCTCGATCCGCCGCGCCGCCGGGTTGCCCGCCGGGATGCGGATCGCCGAGGTGCGGTTCTCGTAGCCCCACGAGATCGCGGTGGGCGCGTGCTTGCCCGGCACCAGGCGCTCGTAGCTGTTGGCATGGGGGGCGAAGATCAGCGTGCTGTCGTGCATCGCGGCCAGGCAGCCCGCGACCGCGTGGCGCAGCATCGCCGTGCCCTTGGGCCCGCCGCTGTCGAACACGTTGTCGCCGTTCTGGTCGAGCACGCTGAAATGCGTGTGCAGGCCCGATCCCGAATACTCCGGGTAGGGCTTGGCCATGAAGCTCGCGGCGAAGCCGTGGCGGCGGGCGAGGCCCTTGACCAGCATCTTGAAGAGCCAGGCGTCGTCGGCGGCGCGCAGCGCGTCGTCGGCGTGCATGAGGTTGACCTCGAACTGGCCGAGGCCCGTCTCGGACGTCGAGGTGTCCGCCGGGATGTCCATCGCCTCGCAGGCGTCGTAGAGGTCGGTGAAGAAGGTGTCGAAGGCGTCGAGCGCGCGGATCGACAGCGTCTCGGCGGCCTTGCGCCGCTTGCCCGACCGGGGGCTTGGCGGCACCTGGAGCGACTTGCCCGAGTCGTCGATGAGGAAGAACTCGAGTTCGATCGCCACGACCGGGGTCAGCCCGCGAAGCCTGTAGCGATCGACCACGGCGCGCAGCGCATGGCGGGGGTCGCCCTCGTAGGGCGTGCCGTTCTCGCGGAACATCCAGATCGGCAGCAGCGCCGTGGGCGCCTCGAGCCAGGGCATCGGCATGAAGCCGCGCTCGGTCGGCCGCAGGATGCCGTCGGCGTCGCCCTCGAACACAAGGGGGCTTTCGTCGATGTCCTCGCCCCAGATGTCGAGGTTGAGGACCGAGAACGGGAAGCGCGTGCCGTCCTTCACGACCTTGTCGGCGAAGCGCGCCGGGATGCGCTTGCCGCGCGCCTGCCCGTTCAGGTCCGCCGCGGCGACGCGGATGGTGCGCACCTCGGGGTGCTTTCTCAGCCAGTCTTTCATCGTCGTTCAAATGGACGCGGGGCGATGCGAGGCCCCATGCCGGCCGCGGCCGGTCGGGGATCATGCCCTTGATCCAGGTCTCCCGTTGCGATCGAACCCCGTGTCCGGCGCGATGGCTGCGCCCACGCCGCATCCTCGCGGCTCCGGCGCCCGGGCGCCGGCGGATTTGATCAAATCAGCGATACTATCGGATGAGCCGCGGACGCAAGCGGATTCGTGCCCGCTGGTTCGATGGCAGGTGCCGGTTCAACCGACGGTTGAGACGCCCCATGCCCCAGATCAGCAGGAGCGTGAGGAGGATGAAATAGAAGGCGACGATCGGATAGGGGATGAAGGGGTTGAAGGTCCGGTCCGCGAAGTAGTTGGCATAGTAGAGCGCGTCGCCCCGCTGCTGGAACGCCGGGAAGGCCGAGAAGAACACGAGCGTCGTCGCGTGGAACAGGAAAATCGCCTCGTTGGTGTAGGCGGGCCAGCCCAACCGCAGCATGGTCGGCCAGAGGATGCGCCGGAACCGCCGCCAGCCGCTCATCCCGTAGGCGTCGGCGGCCTCGATGTCGCCGCGGGGGATGGCCTGCAGGGCGCCGTGGAAGATCTCCGCCGAATAGGCGGCGGTGTTCAGGAACAGCACCAGAAGCGCCCCCGCCCAGGCGCGCGTCGTCCAGGCCGTGTCGACCGTGATCCCCAGGACATCGATTCCCTCGCGGGGCAGCAGCACGAGCACTTCGTAGAACAGGAAGAACTGGATGAAGAGCGGGCTGCCGCGGAAGAGGAACACGAACCATTCGGCGGGCTTGCGCAGGACCGCGCGGCGGCTCGATTTCGCGAGCGCGAGCGCGGTCGCGAGGAAGAACCCGAGCCCCAGCGCCAGAACGCCGAAGTAGACGTTCCAGATCAGCCCCGAGGCGATCAGCGTGAAATGCTGGCAGAGCGTGAAGTCCTCGCGCGGGAGCAGCCTCTCGCCGATGCCGATGGACCGCAGGCCGTAGGCCTGGATCGTCTCCCAGCAGTCGGTCATGCGGCGGCCTTCCGCTGCGCGTCGCCGCCGAGCGTCGCCTGCCCGTGCGCAAGCCGGCGCGTCAGCCGGCCCAGCACGATCTCGGACACCCGCGTGAAGGCGAGGTAGAAGACCAGAAGGGCAAGGAAGTACCACAGCCGCAGGTCGCCGTGCGGATAGGGGTTGTTGCCCGGGAGCTTCGCGCCACCGATCTCGCGCGCCCAGTAGACGATGTCCTGGATGCCGAGCAGGAAGAGCAGCGGCGTTGCCTTGATGAGGATGAGCCAGAGGTTCGACAGGCCCGGCAGCGCGTAGATCCACATCTGCGGCACCAGCACGCGCCGGAACACCTGCCGGGGCAGCATCCCGTAGGCCTCCGCCGTCTCGAGCTGCGCGCGGGGCACCGCGGTCATCGCGCCGTGAAGGACGTTGGCCGCGAAGGCGCCGAACACGAGCGCGAAGGTGAAGACCGCGAGCCCGAAGTTGTAGGCCCGCTGGACCGCCGGCGCGGCCGTTGCAAGCGGCACCTTGGCCTCGGGGCAGACCCGGAACTCGGTCCCGACCCAGACCGGCGCGCTCAGGTCGTCGCAGACGAAAAGGCGGTTCGTCCACTCGATCCCCTGGTCGAGCGCGATGACGAAGAAAAGGAAGTAGACGATGTCGGGCACGCCCCGCACGGCGGCGATGTAGCCGCGCCCCAGCCACGACAGCGGGGCGACGTGGGACCGCGCCGCGACCGCGCCGCCGAAGCCGAACAGAAGCGCCAGCGGCGCGGTGATCGCGATCACCGACAGCACGGTGACGAAGGACCAGTAGAAGTTGATGTGCGTCCCCGTCGTCAGGAAGCACGAGAGCCAGGTCAGGCCCGAGATCGCGGAAGGGTCGGCGCACCAGGAGAACATGGGGGGCGGGGCGGCCCGCGGCGGGGCCGCCCCTCGTCCGTCAGAAGCGCGTGACGTTCGCGCCGAACCACTTCTCGAGCATCGCGTTGAGCGAGCCGTCCTCCTTCATCGCGGTGATGGCCGCGTCCATCTTGGCCTTCAGCTCCTCGTCGCTGTCGCGCAGGCCGATGCCCACGCCGCCGCCGAGCTGGACCGGCTCGCCCACCTGCGCGAGCTCGCCGCCCGAGCCCTCGACGATCGGCAGCAGGTACTCGCCGTCGGCGAAGACGGCGTCCGCCTCGCCGTTGCGCACCGCCGCCACCGTCTCGTCGGGGGTCGCGAACTCGAGGAGCGTCGCACCCGATTCCGCCACGAAGCCCGCCTGGATCGTGCCGGTCTGCGCCGCGACCACGCCGCCCTCGCCGATGTTGGCGTCGGCGCTCAGGCCCACGTAGACCGAGGAGGCGGGGGGCACGTAGTTCTGGGTGAAGGTGATGACCTGCTCGCGCTCGGGCGTGATCGACATCCCGGCCATGATCATGTCGTAGTTGCCCGACTGCAGGTTCGGGATGATCGAGTCCCACGCATTCTGGACGAACTCGCAGGTGAGGCCGGCGCGGCTGCAGAGCTCGTTCCCGAGCTCGATCTCGAAGCCGGTCAGCTCGCCCGTGGCCTGGTCGATGAAGTTGTAGGGCTCGTAGGCCCCTTCCGTGCCGATGCGGACGACCTCCTGCGCGAGGGCGGCCCCCGCGGTCAGCGCCACAAGCGCGGTGGTGAGGATCAGCGTCTTCATTCGTCTCTCCGTTGGTTGATGGTCTCTCGATCCGGCTTCCGGGTCAGGCGGTGGCGGACAGGAAGCCGCGCAGCCGCTCGCTTCGCGGGCTGCCGAACAGCGCCCCGGGCGGTCCCTCCTCCTCGATCCGGCCCTGGTGCAGGAAGATCACATGGTGCGACAGGTCCGCCGCGAGCTTCATGTCGTGGGTCACGAGGATCATCGTCCGCCCCTCCTCGGCCAGGGCCTTGATGACGCGGACGACCTCCTGCTCCAGTTCGGGGTCGAGCGCGCTCGTGGGCTCGTCGAACAGGATCGCCCGCGGCTCCATGCAGAGCGCGCGCGCGATCGCCGCGCGCTGCTGCTGGCCGCCCGACAGCATCGCGGGATAGGCGTCGCACTTCTCGGCGATTCCGACCTTGGCGAGGTAGCCGCGGGCCGCGGCCTCCACCTCGGCGCGGTCGCGGTTCAGCACCGTCACCGGGGCCTCCATCACGTTCTGGAGGATCGTGAGATGGCTCCACAGGTTGAACTGCTGGAACACCATCGAAAGGTTGGTGCGGATGCGGATCACCTGGGCGCGGTCGGCGGGCTGGCGGTGCGGGCCGTGGCCGCGCCAGCGCACCGCCTCGCCCTCGAACAGGATCTCGCCCTGCTGGCTGTCCTCGAGCAGGTTGCAGCACCGCAGGAGCGTGGACTTCCCCGAGCCGGACGAGCCGATCAGCGACACCACGTGCCCGCGCGGCGCGGCGAGGTCGACGCCCTTCAGCACCTCCAGCGGGCCATAGCTCTTGTGCAGGTCGCGGATCGCGATCACGGGCTGGTCGGCGGGCGGGATCGGCGGCTGTTCGGTCACGGACACTCGCAGGCAGGGTCGGGGCCGGGGGCCGCCGTCATGGCGCCGAAGTAGGGCGGAGAATCCGCGCCATTGCAACGCCCATTCCGGCGGGCTTCCTGCGCGATCCGGGCGATCCGGTCAACCGTCTTGCGCGGGAAGCGCCGGTGCCCCCGGATCGGGCACGGCGAGATAGGCCGCCTCCGGCAGGCGGACGATCCCGCGAAGGCCGGTCGCCGCGCGGTCCGCGGGCGACAGCGCGCCGACGGCCGCGTGGAGCGCGGCGAAGACGGCCGCCGCATCGCGGCCCCGCGCGGTGACGAAGGGTGTGGCGGGCGTGGGGTCGGTCGCGCCGATCACCCGCAGGCGCGCCACGGCGGCGGGGTCGTTGCGCCCGATCAGGCGCCAGCTGTGCGCGTCGATGCCGGCGATGTCGGCGCGCCCCCCGGACAGCGCGCGGACGGAGCCGGCATGCGACCCGCTGCGCAGCACGGGCCTCAGCGCGATGCCGAGGCGGCGCGCATGGTGCTGCGGCGCGGCCCAGCCGGACTGCGACAGATCCTCGCTGAAGACGAGACGCGCGCCGTCGAAATCCTCCACCCGTCCGCGCGGGTCCTCCGCCCGCGCGACGAGCAGGCTGCGGTAGTATCCGGGCGGGCACCCCTCCAGCCCGTAGTCGGGGCTCGCGACCAGCGTCACGCGGCCCCGGAGCCGCGCGCGGTAGGGAAGGCCGCAGGTCTGCGACAGGACGAGGCCCGGCGATTCCCAAGCGGGCCAGAGGGCGTCGGGCCCGCGCGTCAGCGCCTCAGGCGCGGGGATGCCCGCCGCGCGCAGCCGGTCGCGCACGCCCGCCCAGAGCCGGTCGTTCGCCGCCCGGCCGTCGGGGAAGTCATACATCCCGAGCGAGGCGATCACGCCCGCCGTTCCACCCGCTGCCGCGCCATGTTCGATTCCACGTCCGTCATGCCCAGCAGGTTCGCCACCATGCGGATGAGCTGGTCCTCGTCGTCCGACCGCTGGCCGTCCGCCAGCGCCACCGACCAGAGCGCCTCCATCAGGGCGATGCGGTCGTCGATCCCGGTCGCCTCCTTCAGCGCGCGGGTGAAGCGGACGGTGTCGGGCGCCTCGACCTCGAAGCGCTCGGCCTCGCGGCGCAGGGCCGCCGCCTCGAACGGCGACAGGCCGTGCCGTTCGGCCAGCACGCGGTCGATGCGCCCGGTCTCGGCGGCGGCGTAGTCCTCGTCGGCCCGCGCCACCCGCACCAGCAGCGCCGCGAGCGCGAGGCGCGAGTCCGGTTCGGGCAGGCGGTCGGGGCCCGGGGCGAGAAGGCGGCGGAGCAGCGTGTCGAACATCCCCCGCGATATAGGCCAGACGCGCGGCCTTGCCAACGCGCGATCGCGCCGGTCAGCCCGCCAGCGCATCGGCGATCGCCGCGAGCGCCTCGGCCAGCCCGAAGGTGGGGTTCACCACGAAGAGGCCCGAGCCGACCATCCGGTGCCCCGCGCGCGCAGGCGGGAAGGCCGCCTCGTGCCGCAGCGCGTCGGGATGGGCCGCGCCCAGCGCCGCGAGCATCGGGGCGTGCGCGGCGCCCATGAGGACCGGATACCACAGGACCAGCACGCCCACCGCCCACTTGCGGCGCACGGCCGCAAGCAGCCGGGGCAGCGCGTCGTAGTCGGCCTTCACCTCGTAGCTCGGGTCGATCAGCATCAGGCCCCGCCGCGGGGTGGGGGGCGTCAACGCCAGCGCCATGGCCAGCCCGTCCTCGCGCCGGACATGCGCGCCCCGGGGCGCGAGCGCGCGGTCCAGCGCCGCGTGCTCCTGCGGGTGCAGCTCGGCCAGATGCATGGCGTCGCCCCTGCGCAGCGACAGCGCGGCGATCAGGGGGCTGCCGGGATAGGCCTGCGCCCCGTGCGCCGCCCGTGCCTCCGCCAGCCTCCGCCGCCAGGGATGCGCCGGGGGAAGCCGGCCCTCGGCCCGCAGGACCCCCGCCCGCGCCTCGCCCGTCTTCGCGGACTCGGCCGACGACAGGTCGTAGAGGCCCCGCCCCGCATGTGTCTCGATGTAGCTGAGCGGCTTGTCCTTCCGCACGAGGTAGTCGAGCATCACCGCCAGGGCCGCGTGCTTGTGCACGTCGGCCGCGTTCCCGGCATGGTAGGCGTGCTGGTAGGAGAGCATGGGTCCGCGGCGCTACACCAGCCGCGCCCCCTCCACCGCCGCGCGCACGAAGTCGGCGAACAGGGGATGGGGCTCGAAGGGCTTCGACTTCAGCTCCGGGTGGAACTGGACGCCGATGAACCAGGGATGGCCCTCGACCTCGACGATCTCGGGCAGGCGGCCGTCGGGGCTCATCCCCGAGAACACCAGCCCGCAGGCCTCCAGCCTCTCGCGGTAGCGGATGTCGACCTCGTAGCGGTGGCGGTGGCGCTCCTCGATGACGGTCGCGCCGTAGACCTCGGCCACGCGGCTACCGGGGGCCAGCGCGGCGGTGTAGGCGCCGAGCCGCATCGTGCCGCCCTTGTCGTCGTCGCGGCGGCGGGCGACGAGGTGGTTGCCCTGCACCCATTCCTTCAGGTGGTAGACGACCGGGGTCATCCGGCGCGACCCGTCCGCGTCGAACTCCTCCGACCCGGCGTCGGCGATTCCGGCCAGGTTCCGCGCCGCCTCGATCACGGCCATCTGCATGCCGAGGCAGATCCCGAGGTAGGGGATGCGCTTCTCGCGCGCGTAGCGGGCCGCCTCGACCTTGCCCTCGGTCCCCCGCTCGCCGAAGCCGCCGGGCACGAGGATGGCGTGGAATCCCTCGAGCCACGGCCCCGGATCCTCGCGCTCGAAGATCTCGGCGTCGATCCACTCGGCCTTCACGCGCGTGCGGTTGGCCATCCCGCCGTGGGTCAGCGCCTCGGCGATCGACTTGTAGGCGTCCTCGAGCTGCGTGTACTTGCCCACGACGGCCACGCGCACCTCGCCCTCGGCGTGGGTCAGGCGGTCCATCACGTCGGTCCAGCGCGCGAGGTTGGGGCGGGGGGCGGGGCTGATCCCGAAGGCGTCGAGCACGGCCTGGTCCAGCCCCTCGCGGTGGTAGGCAAGCGGGGCCTCGTAGATCGTGGCAAGGTCGGGGGCGGCGATCACCGCCTCCTTCCGCACGTTGCAGAAAAGCGCGATCTTCTCCCTCTCCTTGTCGGGGATGGCATGCTCCGACCGCAGCAGCAGCACGTCGGGGGCGATGCCGATCGCGCGCAGCTCCTTGACGCTGTGCTGGGTCGGCTTCGTCTTCAGCTCGCCGCTTGCCGAGACGTAGGGCACCAGCGTCAGGTGGACGAAGATGCACTGGCCGCGCGGATGGTCCTGCGCGAACTGGCGGATCGCCTCGAAGAAGGGCAGGCCCTCGATGTCGCCGACCGTGCCGCCGATCTCGCACAGCATGAAGTCGACGCCGTCGTCGCCCAGGCGCAGGAAGTCCTTGATCTCGTTGGTGACGTGCGGGATCACCTGGATGGTCTTGCCGAGGTAGTCGCCGCGGCGCTCCTTCTCCAGCACGTTGGAATAGATGCGGCCCGAGGACACGCTGTCGGTCCGGCGCGCGCTGACGCCGGTGAAGCGCTCGTAGTGGCCGAGGTCGAGGTCGGTCTCGGCGCCGTCGTCGGTCACGAAGACCTCGCCGTGCTCGAAGGGGCTCATCGTGCCCGGATCGACGTTGAGGTAGGGGTCGAGCTTTCTCAGCCGGACCGAGAAGCCCCGCGCCTGCAGGAGCGCCCCCAGCGCGGCCGAGGCAAGCCCCTTGCCGAGCGAGGACACCACCCCGCCGGTGATGAAGACGTAGCGTGCCATGCGGTGGGGCCCCCGTGCGATC
>ERZ1066119.97-NODE-97-length-64478-cov-10.286264_pt1 | contig 64478 bp, 69 predicted proteins | sample MGYA00382766_ERZ1066119 | MGnify/ENA primary metagenome ERZ1066119 (study PRJEB33369, sample SAMEA5778349) | biofilm metagenome | biome: Industrial cooling water; feature: Water cooling tower basin; material: Biofilm | place: United Arab Emirates | collected...
TCCCGGTCCTCGAACCAGGCGACCGGCGTCTCGAAGTCGCGCGGGTTGGCGAGCCCGTTGGCGCCGATCGGCCCCAGGTCGGGCAGCCGGAACGAGGCACCATGGTTCTCCGCGATGTAACCTCGGGCCTGGCCGTCGGGCAGCACGGCGCGGAACCGCACCCCGCGGGGCACCAACGCGACCTGGCCCGGCGCGACCTCGATCCGGCCGAGCTCGGTCAACAGCTCCAGCCGCCCCGCCTCGGGCACGAACAGCATCTCGCCGTCCGCATTCTGGAAGACGCGCGCGTCCATGTCCTTCGACGCGGCATAGACGTGCACGGCCACCCCGGTCAGCTCGGCGGGCGGCCGGTTGGTCAGCATGGTCGTGATGCCGTCGATCAGGTCGACGCCGGCCTCGGCGTGCGGCAGCGGGTCCCAGCGCAGCCGGTTCGGCGCAAGCGGTCCTTCCCTGTCCCCGGCCGTGAAGCGCGGCGCGCCGGCATAGGGCTTGAACGCGGGATGCTCGGCGGTCGGCCGCATCCGATACAGCCAGGAGCGCCGGTTCTCGTGACGCGGCGCGGTGAAGGCCGTCCCCGAAAGCTGCTCGGCATAAAGCCCGAAGGGCGGCCGCTGCGGCGAGTTCCTGCCGACCGGCAGCGCGCCGGGCACGGCCTCGGTCGCGACATGGTTGCCGAAGCCGGGGATGTAGCCGGCCGCGTCGGCTGCGGCGGTGATGGGGCGATGTGCGGTCATTGCGAGAACTCCGTCATGCCGGCCTTGTGCCGGCATCCACGGTCGGTCTGGTCCAACCGGCCGTGGTGATTGGACCACGGTGGATGCCGGGACGAGCCCGGCATGACGAGATCAGGCGTCGACCTGGATCACGCCGCGTCGGATCTGGTCCAGCTCAATGCTCTCGAACAGCGCCTGGAAGTTCCCGTTGCCGAAGCCCTCGTTGCCCTTCCGCTGGATGATCTCGAAGAAGATCGGCCCGAACATGTTCTCCGTGAAGATCTGGAGCAGGATGCCTTCGCCATTCTCGACCGACCCGTCGATCAGGATGCGGTTTGCCTTGAGCCGCTCCAGGTCTTCGCCGTGGCCGGGCACGCGCTTGTCGACGAGCTCGTAATAGGTCTCGATCGTGTCCTGCAGCTTGACGCCGCGCGCGCGCAGCCGCTCCACCGTGTCGTAGATGTCGGGCGTGGTCAGCGCGAGGTGCTGGATGCCCTCGCCCTTATATTCGCGGATGAACTCCTCGATCTGCGACTTCTCGTCCTGGCTCTCGTTCAGCGGAATGCGGATCGCCTTGTCGGGCGCGATCATCGCCTGGCTGAACAGGCCGGTCGCCTTGCCCTTGATGTCGAAATACTTCTGTTCCTCGAACCCGAACAGCGTGCGGTAGAATTCGCTCCACACCCGCATCTGGCCGCGCCGGACATTGTGGGTCAGGTGATCGAGCAGATCGAGCCCGACGCTGTTCTCCGCCTCCGCCTGCTCCCAGCCGGGCACCGGCTCCCAGTCGGCGTACAGGTCCGCGCCGTCCTGGATGAAGTAGAGATAGGAGCCGCCGATGCCGATGATCGCGGTGTCGTCCTCCTCGGTCCGCTCCGCGCCGTGGGCGAGCGCCCATTCGAAGGCCTTTGCCGGGTCGGCGACGCGGAACGCCATCGCGCTCGCCGAGGGGCCATGCTCGGCCCGGAACCGCGCGACGCGGCCGTCCGGGTCCTCGTTAAGCATCAGGTTGATCCGGCCCTGCTTGTAGCGGGTGATGTTCTTGCGCGGGTGCCGGTGGCTGGCGACGAAGCCCATCTGCTCGAACTGTCGCGCCATCGCCTGCGGGTCGGGCGAGGTGAATTCCACGAACTCGAAGCCGTTCAGGCCGAGAGGGTTGTCGCCAAGATCCTTGGTGGTCGTCTGCGGATCGTCCAGCGCCATGGTGCCACTCCAGATAGTATCAAATGAAACTACTCCCTTGCACTGGCCGAGTCAAAGCCTAACCTCGCGAGCCCATGGCCGACCGGCTCCGCCTCGACCGCTTCCTGCCCTATCGGCTGTCCGTCACCTCCAACCTGGTGAGCGACCGGATCGCGTCCGCCTATCAGGCGCTGTTCGGCCTGTCCGTGCCGGAGTGGCGGCTGGTCGCCGTGCTGGCGGAGGCCGGCCCGATCGCGCCGGTGGCGCTGGGCGAGCGCACGCGCATGGACAAGGTGACGGTCAGCCGTGCGGCGACGGCCTTGGTCGCCCGCCGGCTGCTCGCCCGTATGCCGAACGCTGGCGATCGTCGCTCACATCTGCTCGATCTCACCGGGGCCGGACGCGCCCTCTACGCCCGCGTCGCGCCCGAGGCGCTGAAGCTGGAGCGGGAGCTGCTGGCAAGCTTCACGTCCGCGGAGGTGGCGACGCTCGACGCGCTGTTGCGCAAATTGGAGGCCGCAGCGACGTCCTGAAAATGCTGTCCTACAGGTCTCGATCTGTGCCAGCGCTCGGGTTGCTCTTTGGATCGTCGATCTCGCCCAGATAGAAGCCGTTTTACCTGAACGCGACGGCTCCGATCTGCGCCACTTGCGGCACCTTTCGCACCTTTCGCCGCGCCAGCGCCTCCACTTCCTCCACTTGTCACTTGTCCCCCCTTCCGCCATCGCGACGCGAGAAACCAGGGAGCGAGCATGATCGACAAAGCAGGCCTCCTCGTTGCCGAGCCGCTGGCGCGCTTCGTCGACGAGCATGCGCTCCCCGGCACCGGCATCGATCCCGACAAATTCTGGCAGGGGGCGGCCGCGATCTTCGCCCGCTTCGCCCCGGAGAACCGGACCCTGCTGGCGCGCCGCGACGAGCTGCAAGCCGCCATCGATGCCCGCTACCAGGCGGGCCAGCCGGTGGACGGGGCCTTCCTGAGGGAAATCGGCTATCTCGTTCCCGAGCCCGCGCCGTTCCAGGTCGGCACCGAGACTGTCGACCCGGAAATCGGCCAGACCGCCGGCCCACAGCTCGTCGTTCCCGTCCTCAACGCCCGCTTTCTCCTAAACGCAGCCAATGCGCGCTGGGGCAGCCTCTACGACGCGCTCTACGGCACCGACGCGCTGGGGTCGCCTAACCCGGGCGGCGCTTACGACAAGGACCGCGGCGCAAAGGTGATCGCCTGGGCGAGAGCGTTCCTGGACGAGGTTGTTCCCGGCTGGGCGGACGCGCTCGACGGCGGTGGGCACCCGCAGCTGGTCGGCCGCGCCGGCAAGAACCTCCTCTTCCGCCACAACGGCTTGCACATCGAGGTGGTGGTGGACCGCGCCCACCCGATCGGCCGCGGCGATCCCGCCGGCATCGCCGACGTGGTGCTCGAGTCCGCGATCACCACGATCGTCGACCTGGAGGACTCGGTCGCCGCGGTCGACGCGGACGACAAGGTGGCCGCCTACACCAACTGGCTCGGCGTCATGCGGGGCGACCTCAGCGACACCTTCGAGAAGGGCGGCCGCACGCTGACCCGGAGGCTGAACGAGGACCGCCGCTACTCCACGCCCGATGGCGGCCAACTGGTCCTGCCCGGCCGCGCCTTGCTCTTCGTCCGCAACGTCGGCCATCTGATGACCACGCCCGCCGTCCGCCTGCCCGACGGCGGCGAGGCGCCCGAGGGCATCCTCGACGCGATCGTCACCTCACTTTGCGGGCTGCACGACCTGCGGGGGTTGGGCCAGCACCGCAACAGCCGCACCGGCTCGATCTATATCGTCAAGCCCAAGATGCACGGCCCTCACGAGTGCGCCTTCACCAACCGTCTGTTCGACGACGTGGAGGACCTGCTCGGCCTGACCCGCCACACGATCAAGGTCGGCGTGATGGACGAGGAGCGGCGGACCAGCGCCAACCTCGCCGCCTGTATCCACGCGGTGAAGGACCGCATCGTCTTCGTCAACACCGGCTTCCTCGACCGCACCGGCGACGAGATGCACACCGCGATGCGGGCCGGGCCGATGATCCGCAAGGCCGAGATGAAGACCAGCGCCTGGATCCAGGCGTACGAGAACCGCAACGTCCAGATCGGCCTTGCCTGCGGCCTGTCCGGCCGGGCGCAGATCGGCAAGGGCATGTGGGCCGCGCCCGACATGATGGCCGACATGCTCGCCCAGAAGATCGGCCACCCGATGACCGGTGCAACGACCGCCTGGGTGCCTTCGCCCACCGCCGCGACGTTGCATGCGACCCACTATCACCAGGTCGACGTCTTCGCCCGGCAGCAGGAGCGCCGCGCCGAACCGGTCGCGCCGCTCGCCGACCTGCTCACCGTGCCGGTCGCGACGGGCCGCAACTGGACGCCCGAGGAGGTCCGCGAGGAGCTGGACAACAATGCCCAGGGTATCCTTGGCTATGTGGTTCGCTGGATCGACCAGGGCGTCGGCTGCTCCAAGGTGCCCGACATCCACGATGTCGGCCTGATGGAGGATCGCGCGACGCTCCGCATCTCCTCGCAGCACATCGCCAATTGGCTGCTCCATGGCGTTGCCACTCCGCAAGAGGTCGACGCCGCCTTCGCCCGGCAAGCGGCGGTCGTGGATCGCCAGAACGCGGGCGACCCGCTCTACCGCCCGCTCACCCCCGACAGCCTGGCCATGCAGGCCGCCCGCGCGCTGGTGTTCCAGGGCGTCGAGCAGCCGAACGGCTATACCGAACCGCTCCTTCACCGCTTCCGCCGACAGGCCAAGGCGGCGGAGCATGGCTGGGCGGAGAACTGACATGCCCCTCTATTGCATCGCCGGCCAGGAACCCTCCGTCCCCGTCTCCGCATGGGTCGCGCCGTCCGCCGACCTGGTTGGCGACGTGCGCCTAGGCGAAAAGGCGTCCGTCTGGTTCGGGGCGGTGATCCGTGCCGACAACACGCCCATCACCGTCGGCGCGCGGAGCAACATCCAGGAAGGGGCGATGCTCCATTCCGACCCCGGCGCGCCCTGCGACGTCGGCGAGGGGGTGACGGTCGGCCACCACGCGATCCTGCACGGCTGCACGATTGGCGCCAACGTGCTCATCGGCATGGGGGCGACCGTGCTCAACCGCGTGGTCATCGGCGAGAACTCGCTGGTCGGCGCGGGCGCGCTGGTGACGGAGGGCAAGACTTTCCCGCCAGGCTCGCTGATCGTCGGCAGCCCCGCGCGCGCTGTGCGGACGCTCGACGAAGCCGCGATCGCCGGCCTCCGGCTGTCGGCCGCGCACTATGTCGCCAAGGCGGCCGAATATGCGCGCGATCTCCAGCGCACGGACTGAGTCCCGGCACATTTCTGCGACAAGCGACGTTTAGCGGACCGGCCTTGCGGCCCGGTTCCTGGAGTTCACGATGCGTTGGCTGTTCCTGCTCACGGCAGCGTTTCCCGCCGGAGCCGTGGCCCAGCAGGCCGCGCCCGCTCCGGCTCCTGCCGAGCAGGCCGAACCGGACAGCTCCGACGAGCCGGAGGAGATCGTCGTCACGGGCTCGCGCACCCTGCCCGGGTCGGTGGTGGGGGACATCCCGCCCGAGCAGCAGCTCGGCCCCGCCGACATCCGCAGCTACGGCGTCAACTCGGTTGCGGAGCTCCTGTCCGATCTGTCGCCGCAGACCCGCTCCGGCCGCGGCCCGGGCGGCGCGCCAATAGTGCTGCTCAACGGCCGCCGCATCTCCGGCTTCAGCGAAATCCGCGACCTGCCGACCGAGGCGATCGCCCGCGTCGACATCCTGCCGGAAGAGGTGGCGCTGAAATACGGCTTCCGCGCCGACCAGCGCGTCGTCAACTTCGTGCTGCGGCAGCGCTTCCGCGCACTCACCGCCGAACTCGCCGACCGCGTCACGACGCAAGGCGACCGCAACCAGGTGCAGGCGGAGCTCGACCTGCTGACCATCCGCCGCGACAAGCGGGTGAACCTCCATTCCAGTTATCAGGAAAGCGCGGCCTTGCTGGAGTCGCAACGCACGATCCTGTCGAACACGGCGGGCGGCATCGACCAGTCTCCGTTCCGCACGCTGCTCGGCTTCAACCGCCAGTTGTCGGTGAACGGCAGCTATGCTCGCGACATCTTCGGCAAAGTCGGCGCGGCGCTGAACGCCCGCGCCGAGGCGACCCAGGGCCGGGGCCTGCAGGGCCTGCCGATCGTGGGCGGGGTCGCCGTCGACGCCCTCGGCCCGCTGCGGCAGCGCACGTCCAGCACGACCGGCCACCTTGGGGCTACCTTCAACGGCGATGTCGGGCGCTGGCGCTGGAACGTGACCGCAAACTATGACGACGTGACCAGCGTCACGCGTAACCAGACCGGCCTCGACGCGAACCTTGCACGTCTGCCCGACAATGTCGGCCGCAGCCGCTCCACGGCGGCCGGGCTCGACGCGCAGGCGAACGGGACCCTGTTCCGCCTGCCCGCGGGCGAGGTCGCGACCAGCCTGGCGGTCGGGTTCGACGCGACCGATTTCGCCAGCCGTTCCCTGCGCGGAGGCGTCGCGCAGCGGGGCCGCGTGTCGCGCGATACGGTCAGTGGCCGGATCAACGTCGACCTACCGCTCTCCCGCCGATCGAGCGACATCGGCGCTCTGTCGGTGAACCTGAACGCGGCGGTGAACCAGCTGTCGGACTTCGGTACGCTCACCACCCTGGGCTACGGGGCGAACTGGGCGCCGCGCGACGGCGTACGGCTGATCCTGTCGGTCACGGATCAGGAGAACGCCCCGACCGCGCAGCAGCTCGGCAATCCGGTCATCGTGACGCCCAACATCCGCCTGTTCGACTTCGTGACCGGCGCCACCCCGCTGCTCACGGTGGTGACCGGCGGCAACCCTGCCTTGCGCGCCTCGAGCGCCCAGACCGCCAAGCTGGGGTTGACGCTGAAACCCTGGGCGAGCCGCGAGCTGACCTTCATCGCCAACTATGTGCGCTCGGCCGTCGACAACCCCGTCGCCGGCTTCCCGGCCGCGACCGCGCAGATCGCCGCGGCCTTTCCCGACCGCTTCGTTCGGGACGTTGCGGGAGGGCTGTTGCAGGTCGACACGCGGCCGGTGAACTTCGCGCGGTCGGAGCGCTCCGAGCTGCGCTATGGCTTCAACCTGTCCATCCCGCTCAAGTCCGAGATCCAGAAGCGGGTCGAGGCCTTCCGCAACGGCACCGGCCCGAACCCGTTCGAGGGACTGCGGCCGCCCGGCCAGCGTCGAGCCGAGCGGCCGGAGGGCGCCGCGCCGCCCGATCAGGCCGGGCGCGGCTTCGGCGGGGGCGCGGCTTCCGCGGCGGCGGGTTCGGCGGGCGCGGCGGTGGCGGCGGCGGGCGGCTCCAGTTCGCGCTCTACCATACGTGGCGGCTGACCGAGCGCGTGCTGGTCGCGCCGGGCGGGCCGCTGCTCGACCTGCTCAACGGCGACGCGATCGGCTCGGGCGGAGGGCAGCCCCGGCACGAGCTGGAGGGCCAGGCCGGCTACGCCAACAACGGCCTCGGCGCGCGCCTGTCGGTCAACGTCGTCGGGGCGACCCGGGTGAATGGCGGAACGCCGGCGGTGCCGCAGAGGCTCGACTTCGGCGCGCTCGCCACCGCCAATCTGCGGCTGTTTGCCGACCCGACCGGCAACCTCGACCTGCTCCGCCGGCGACCTTGGTTGCGCGGCGCGCGGGTGACCTTGTCGATCGACAACATCTTCGACGTGCGGCAGCGGGTCACGGACCAGACGGGTGCGGTCCCGGTCAATTTCCAGCCCGACCTCATCAACCCCCTCGGCCGCACGGTGCGCCTCGCCTTCCGCAAACTGTTCTTCTAACGAGGATCGGTTCGGAGGGGCGGATGAGCGTGACCAAGGCGATTTTCATCACGGGCGGGGCGTCGGGGATCGGCCGGGCGACGGCGCGGCTGTTCGCGAGCCGCGGCTGGCGGGTCGGGGTGGCGGACGTGAACGAGGCGGGGCTGGAGGAGACGGTCGGCCAGATCGGCGGGATGGCGCAGCGCTACACGCTCGATGTCCGGGACCGCGACGCCTGGGTGCGCGCGCTCGACGGCTTCACCCACGCGTCGGGCGGGCGGCTGGACGTGCTGTTCAACAACGCCGGCATCGCGTCGGGCGGGCCGCTGGCCGAGACGCCGTTCGCGGAGATCGACCGGGTGATCGCGATTAATTTGGTCGGCGTGCTCAACGGGGCGCGGATCGGGCACGCTTACCTGAAGCGCACGCCCGGCTCCTGCCTGCTCAACACCGCGTCCGCGTCCGGCATCTACGGCTCTGCGGGACTCGCGCCGTACTCGGCGACCAAATTCGGGGTCCGCGCGCTGACCGAGGCGCTGGACGGCGAGTGGCATGCAGACGGGATCCGCGTGCGCGACCTCCTGCCGGGCTTTATCGACACGCCGCTGCTGCACGGGACGGTGACGGGCAGCAACCAGTCGATCCGGGAGACGGTGACGGCGCGCGGGCTGGAGCTGTCGTCGGCCGAGGACGTGGCCGAGGCCGCCTGGGCGGCTGTCCATGGCGACCGCGTCCACACCTATGTCGGCCCGACCGCGAAGCGCATGGCGTTTGCGGCGCGCTGGATGCCGGGTCGGTTGCGGAAGATGATGCGGGGCGGGGCGCCCGCGCGGTGAGGCTCAGACGGCCGGGTAGTAGATCCAGGAGCCGATGGACTGCCCGAAGCTCACCACCCCCGCCATGAAGCGGCGAGTCGTCATGCCCTGATTGAGCGTGTAGTCCGCTCCGACCAGGAAGCATAAAGCGAAGAGGACGGCTTTCATGCGCGCAATTTGGCACAGGCCTGGTTAACGCATCGTCACCGGGCCCTAGTCGCCCAGAATTGCGTCGATCGCCTCCGCCAGTTCCAGGTCCCGCGCCGACAGGCCGCCCGCGTCGTGGGTGGTGAGCAGCACCTCGACCCGGTTCCAGACGTTGGTCCATTCGGGATGGTGGTTCATCCGTTCGGCGATCAGCGCCACCTGCGCCATGAACCCGAACGCCTCCGCAAAGTCGGTGAACACGATCGAGCGGCTGATCGCGTCGCGGCTCTCGTCGTAATCCCAGTCCGGCAGCCCATCCAGCGCCTCCGCCCGTTCGGCCTCGCTCAGCGCCTCGATCATGCCAGCTCCTTGGGTTCCGCCCAGAGCCACGGTAAGGCGAGGCATGACGATGGGGCAAGCGCCAAGTGCCGAGGAGATCGAGGGCGTGGCCCGCGCCACGATCGCGCGACTGCCGGCCGCATTCCGGGCGCATCTGGGCGACGTCGTGCTGCTGGTCGAGGAGTTCGCGGACGACGAGACGCTGGCCGCGCTCGGCATCGAGCATCCGCTCGACCTGACCGGGCTCTACCATGGCCGGCCGGTGGGCGAGAAATCGTCCATGGACTCGGGCGCGACCCCCGACCGGATCCACCTCTACCGGCGCGCCATCCTGGAGGAATGGGTCGAGACGGGCGTGCGGCTGGACGACCTGATCGCGCATGTCACGATCCATGAGATCGGGCATCATTTCGGCCTGTCCGACGACGACATGCACGCGCTCGAGGAGGCGGTCGCGGATTGAGCCTGCTCGCGCTCGAGGACGTGACCCTGGCGCGCGGCGGGCGGGTGCTGTTCGAGCGCCTGAGCCTGGCGGTGGAAGCGGGCGGCGCGGCGCTCGTGACCGGCCCCAACGGCGCCGGCAAGTCGAGCCTGATCCGGCTCGCCGCCGGCCTTCTCGGGCCGGTGTCGGGCGCGGTGCGGCGAGCGGAGCGGACGGCGCTGCTGGGCGAGAGCGCGGCGCTCGATCCGGAGCTGACGCTGGAGCGGGCGCTCGCTTTCTGGGCGCGGCTGGACGGGGCGGAGCCGGACGCGGTGACGGATGCGCTCGACGCCTTGGCGCTCGGCTCCCTCGCACAGGTACCGTTGCGGATGCTGTCGACCGGCCAGCGCCGCCGCGCAGGACTGGCGCGGGTCGCGGCGAGCGGGGCCGCGCTGTGGCTGCTGGACGAGCCCGCCAACGGACTGGACGCCGATGCCGTGGCGATGCTGGAGGGGCTGATCGCGGCGCATCGGGCGCAGGGCGGCGCGGTGGTGGTCGCGACGCATCTGGGCCTGCGGGTGGACGGGGCGCAGCCGATTCCGATCGGCGGCCAGGTATGCTGAGCCTCATCCTCCGCGATGCCCGGCGGGGTTATGCGGGCGGGGGTGCGGGGCTGACAGTGTCCTTTTTCCTGTTGGTTACTGTGCTGTTCCCCTTCGCGATCGGGCCGGACGCGGCGCTCTTGACGCGGGTCGGGGGCGGGGTGGTCTGGGCGGCGGCGGTGCTGGCGGCGCTGCTGCCGGTCGAGCGGCTGGTCGCGCCGGACATGGAGGCGGGCGTGATCGACCAGCTTGCGGTCCGGGGCTGGTCGCTGGCGGGGGTGGCGGCCGCCAAGACGCTCGCCCATTGGCTCGCCTTCGCGCCGCCGCTGATGGCGGCGGCGGTGGTCGCGGCGGGGCTGCTCAACCTGCCGGGCGCGGTGCTGCTCAGGGTCGAGCTGGGGCTGCTGATCGGCACGCCCGGACTGGCGGCGCTTGCGGTCGCGACGGGGGCGCTGGTGGCGGGCCTCAGAGGCGCGAGCGCGGTCGCGGGGCTGGTGATGCTGCCGCTCGCGGTGCCGCTCCTCATCTTCGGCACCGGGGCGATCACCGGCGGAGGCGCGGCGCTGAAACTCCTCGCGGCGGTGAGCCTGCTCCTCGTCGCCGGGGCGCCGTTCGCGGCTGGCGCGGCGATGCGCGCTGGGAGCGACTAGCCGCGAAAGGTCGCGCAAGGTCACATCGATGCAGGGCCGTTCGACCACCGCGCCCAGATCGCGGTCGGCAGGACCAGCCCGCGAGCCTCCTCCCGCACCCCCAGCTCCCCGCACTCGACGCGGCCGGGGAGGTCGGCGAAGGCCTGGCGCACCATCTCGCCGATCGCGAGCGCCGACATGCGGACGGCATAGACGGTGAGGAACAGGAAACGCGAGTTCGGATCGAGCAACCGGCGGCAGTCGGCAACGAGGCCGGGCAGGTCCTCCTCAAGCCGCCAGACCTCGCCGGTCGGGCCGCGGCCGTATTTGGGCGGGTCGAGCAGGATGCCGTCGTAGCGGCGCCCGCGCCGGACCTCGCGCGCGGTGAACTTGGCGGCGTCGTCGACGATCCAGCGGACGGGCGCGTCGGCGAGTTTCGAGAGCGCGGCGTTTGCGCGCGCGGCCTCGACCGATTTCTTCGACGCATCGACATGGACCATGCGCGCGCCGCCCTTCGCCGTTCTTGGGCTGGCGAGCGCGAGCGTGCCGACGCCGGTATAGCCGAACAGGTTCATGACCTCGGGCGCGTCCAGCCCCGTCAGTTGCTCGCGCATCCAGGTCCAGACCGGGGCCATGTCGGGGAAGAAGCCGAGGTGGCGGAAGGGCGTGGTCTGGGCGGTGAAGCGGACGTCGTCCCACGCGAGCGGCCAGCCCTCGCGCGGGGGCGGGCGATCGAGGCGTCCCCCTCCAAACTCCCAACGCCCGCCGCCCTCCTCGTCGGAGCCGGGCACGAACTCGCCATCGGCCTGCCAGTCGGGGGTGGCCGGCGCCCAGAGCGCCTGCGGCTCCGGCCGGATGAAGCGGTAGCGGCCGTAGCGCTCCAGCTTGCGACCGTGGCCGGAGTCGAGGAGCTCGTAGTCGGGCCAGGGGTCGCCGATGAGGGTCAGGAGCGGGAGCGTCATGGCCGGAAGGTGCCAAAGGTGCCGCAAGTGGCGCGCATTTGCGGGGTGCAGGGGAGATAAGTTGAAGAAGTTGAGGCGCTCGCGCCGGTGCTATCTGTCGTCACCCCGGCCTTGAGCCGGGATCCATCGTGCGGCAAGCGCAGCGCATAGGCGCAGAGGATGGCGTCTGGGGCTGCGTTGGATACCGGCTCAAGGCCGGCATGACTAAGGATGGTCATCAAGCTTTCGTTGCACAAGCCCGAGGCTGTAGGACAGCCTTATCCGTGCCCGGCTCGCTCCGCGACGAAGCCGCTGACCGCTTCGTAGGTTGCGGGCAGGGTGATGTAGCGTTCCTCGCGGTCGAACAGGTCGCCGACACGGGGCGGCAGCGTGGGGCGGGTGCCTGTGGCGCGCTCGACCGCGTCGCGGAACTTGGCGGCATGGGCGGTGGCGAGCGTGACGACGGGCGCGTCGACCCCGGCGCGCCGGGCGGCGGCGAGCGCGATGCCGGTATGCGGGTCGAGCACCTGGCCCGCGCGTTCACTCGCCCAGCGCATCGCGCCCATCATGTCGTGCGCGTCCACGCGGTCTGCGGTCAGGAGCGTCGCCGCACCCTGCGACTGCGCGTTGGTGAGGCGCATCGCTCCGTTCGCCTCGAACCCTGCCATCTGGGCGGCGAGCGCCGGGCCGTCGCGGCCGTTCAGGTCGAACAGCAGCCGCTCGAAATTGGACGAGACCTGGATGTCCATCGACGGGGTCGCGGTCTGCTCGACGGCGCCGCGCGAGTAATCGCCCGACTGAAGCGCGCGGGCGAGGATGTCGTTGACGTTGGTGGCCACGATCAGCCGCGCGATCGGCAGCCCCATGCGCGCCGCGACGAAACCCGCATAGACGTCGCCGAAATTGCCGGTCGGGACGGAGAAGGCGACCTGGCGCTCCGGCGCGCCGAGGCGGACGGCGGCGTAGAAGTAATAGACGACCTGCGCGGCAAGGCGCGCCCAGTTGATCGAATTGACCGCGGAAAGCCGGAAGCGGCTGGCGAACGCGCGGTCGTTGAACATCGCCTTCACCAGCGCCTGGCAGGCGTCGAAGTCGCCTTCGACCGCGATGTTGTGGATATTCGGCGCGGCGACGGTCGTCATCTGCCGGCGCTGCACCTCGGTGACCCGGCCCAAGGGGTGCAGCATGAACACCTCGACGCCCTCGCGCCCGGCGAGCGCGTCGATGGCGGCGGAGCCGGTGTCGCCGCTGGTCGCGCCGATGACGGTCAGCGGGCGCCCGTCGGTACTTTTGGCGCTGCCGGTCAGGAAGCGTTCGAACAGGAGGCCGAGCAGCTGGAGGGCGACGTCCTTGAAGGCCAGGGTGGGGCCATGGAACAGCTCAAGGAGCCAGTGCTGGTGATCGAGCTGGACCAGCGGCGTGACCGCGGCGTGGGCGAAACGACCATAGGCCTGTTCGCACAGGCCCAGCAGCTCGGCGGGCGGAATCGCGTCGCCGACGAAGGGCTGGAGCACGCGGGCGGCGGTTTCCGGATAGGTGAGGCCCGCAAGCGCGGCGATCTCGTCCGCCGACCAGCGGGGCCAAGCTTCGGGCACGTACAGCCCGCCGTCGCTGGCGAGACCCGCAAGCGTGACCTGCTCGAAATCGAGGATCGGCGCGGCCCCGCGCGTGCTGATGTAGCGCATCGGGCCTGGGGTTAGCTTGGCGGCCTAGCGGGAGCAACAAAGCCGTCGTTACCTTTCCTCCCCTTCGGGGAAGGAGCCGGGACCTGCTCTCCCGCGCGCACAGTGCCATCACGGCCCTTGTCTCCCTCGCTCTTGCCGCAGCGCCAAGGCGGTTCGGCGCGCTGTTACCCGCATGTCGCTTTGCCGTGCTATCATCGCCGTGCTGGGCGACTCGGCCCTTGTTCCGTTCGTTGCCCGGCGGAGAACAAGGGAGAAGGCCATGAGAAACTTGTGGAAGCTGGTGCTCGCCTTCGGTTTTGCGGCGGCGCCGATCACGCCGGCGGTCGCAGCGACCTTTGTCAGCACGGTCGTGGCGACCGGCCTCAACAATCCACGCGGGCTGGCGTTCGGCCCGAACGGCGCGCTCTATATCGCGGAAGGGGGATCGCTTAGCGCGAGCGGACCCGAAGCGGTGATCCGTGGCGCGACGTATCGGTTCGGGCTGACCGGCTCGATCACCCGGGTGGCGAACGGCGTTCAGTCGCGTATCGTCACCAACCTGCCGTCCATCTCGCAGCTCAACGGCATGGACCAGACGGGCCCCAACGATATCGTCTTCGGCGCGAACGGGGTGGGCTATGTGCTGGTCGGGCTCGGAGGAGACCCGGCGCTCCGCTCCGGCGCGTTCGCACCGCAGGGCAGCGGTCTCGGCTCCCTCTGGTCGTTCACCGACGGCGGTGCGGCAAGCGTGTTCGCCGACCTGGCGGCGCTAGAGGCGGCCAACCCCGGGGGAAATCCCGCGGGGGGACCGATCGACAGCAACCCGTTCCGCATCATCGCCGATGGGCAAGGCTTCCTCGCCACCGACGCAGGCGGCAACAGCTTGCTCAGCATCGGCGCGAACGGCGCGGTGTCGCTGCGTGCGGCGTTCGACTCCCGACCCGCGGCGGCCAATGATTCGGTGCCGACCGGCGTGGCGATCGGTCCGGACGGCAACAGCTATGTCGCCGAACTGACCGGGGCGCCGTTCCCGCCGGGGTCGGCGCGGATCTTTCGTGTGACGCCGGGCGGCGTTACGTCGGTCGCGTTCACCGGCTTCACCAACATCGTCGACATCGCGTTCGGGGCGGACGGGAGCTTGTACGTGCTCGAACTCGACACCAACGGCTTGGCCCAGCCGGGCGGAACCGGCGCGCTGATCCGGGTGGGGCCGAACGGCGAGCGCGAAACGCTGTTCACCCAAGGGCTGGTGGCGCCGACAGGTCTGGAGATCGGGTCCGACAACGCCTTCTACGTCACCAACTTCAGCGTCGTCCCGGGCCAGGGACAGGTGCTGCGCATTGCAGCGGTGCCGGAGCCGGCGACCTGGGCGATGCTGATCGCGGGGTTCGGGATGGTCGGGGCGGCGCTGCGGCGGCGTCCCTCGTCTTCGGCGGTCCTTACCTGACGACGCCGCGCCGTCGCAGCGCCAGCATAAAGATGACGGCGGCGGCGGCGGCGAAGAAGAACCACTGGCCGGCATAGCCGCGGTGGTTGTTCGGGACGCTGTCCACGCTGGGGGGGGAGGCGGGGGCGAGCCCGGCGGGAGGACGGTCGAGATAGAAGCGGGCGCGTGTCGCGCCGTCCGCGGGAAGCAGCGTGCCCGTCGCGAGCGTGTCGCGGGGGGCTCGCCAGCGGCCGGAGTAGCTGGCCTCCGTGGTCCAGCCGAGCACCGCCGTCACATTCTCGCCGCCGCCGGTGCGGCAGGCCGCGCGCCAGACCCAGCCGCTGCGGCCCTGCGCGTCCCGGCCCGCGCGGGCGTCGTACCCCCGTTCGGGGCAGAGGAGGCGGAGCCGCGCGCGGCGGAACGCCAGGTCGGCGGGTAGGCGGCCATCGTCGATCGTGAGCGGCGGCGCGGCGGCGGCCCGCTCCAGGCCGGCGAGCACGCCCTCCTTCCACGCGGCGCGGCGGAGTTGCCAGACGCCGAGGCCGATCATCGTCGCGACCGCGAGCGCGACGAGGAGCGTGGGAAGGATGGGCAGGCGCCTCATCGTCTCCGTCCCGGCTCCCCGGGCTTGGCCGGGGAGGGGCAGGGTCGGCCCTTAACCGTGGACCGGCGCGCCCCAGCCGCCCCAGACATAGACGGTGACGAACAGGAACAGCCACACCACGTCGACGAAGTGCCAGTACCAGGCCGCCGCCTCGAAACCGAAATGCTGCCGGGGCGTGAAGTGGCCCTTATAGGCGCGCACGAGGCAGACGATCAGGAAGATCGTGCCGACCAGCACGTGGAAGCCGTGGAAGCCCGTCGCCATGAAGAACGACGCGCCATAGTTGATGCCTTTGAACGGGAACGGCGCGTGGGCGTACTCATAGGCCTGGATGCTGGTGAACAGCACGCCGAGCGCGATCGTCAGCCACAGCCCCTTCAACACGCCGTCGCGGTCGCCGACGCCGAGCAGGCCCCAGAGCCCGCGCTTCTCGCCGCCCCGCTGATTGTGGATCAGCGCATGGTGCGCCCAGGTCACCGTCGTGCCCGAGGTCAGCAGGATCAGCGTGTTGAGGAGCGGCAGGGCGAACGGATCGATGACCTCCAGCCCCTTGGGCGGCCATTGCGCGGCGACCGCCGCGGCACCCTCGGCCGCGCGCTCCACCTGGCCGTCGACATAGCTCATCGCGGTCGGGAACAGGGCGAAGTCGAAAAAGGCCCAGAACCAGCCGACGAAGAACATCACCTCCGACGCGATGAACAGGATCATCCCGTAACGCAGGTGCAGCTGCACGACGGGCGTGTGGTCGCCCTTGTGCGCCTCGCTGACGACCTTGGCCCACCACGAATACATGCAGGCGATCACCGCCATGGTGCCGAACAGGAAGAGCCAGCCGCCGCCGTTCGGCTTGCCGACATGGCCGCCATGCATCCACATGATCGCGCCCGCCGCCATCGCCAGCGCCGAAAAGGCGGACGCGATGGGGACCGCGTCGGGCGGGAGGATGTGGTAATCGTGGTTCTTGGCGCCGGCCATGGCTTACCCTGTGCTGGTTTGGTTTGCGAAACGCCTTAGCCGGGCGTTTTCGCCGAATCCACCGGGTAAAAGGTGTACGATAACGTGATGTTCTGGACGTCGCGGGCGTCGGGGTCGTCTAGCATCTTGGGGTCGACGTAGAAGATGACCGGCATGCGGACGCGCTCGCCGGGCTTGAGCGTTTGCTGGGTGAAGCAGAAGCACTCGATCTTGGTGAAATATTTGCCGGCCTGATCGGGCGTGACGTTGAAGGTGGCGGTGCCGGTGATCGGCTTGTCCGAGAGGTTGCGCGCCTCGAAGAAGGCCATGTCGCGCGCGCCCACCGCGACCGTGTCGGACGCGCGCTCCGGGCGGAAGCGCCAGGGCAGCTTGGGGCTGACGTTCGCGTCGAAGTCGACCCGGACCTGCGCGCCGACCGCGCCGGGGGCGGCCTGGCCGCGCTGGGTGGTGCCGTTCAGCCCGGTGACCTGACAGAAGAGGCGGTAGAGCGGCACGCTCGCCCAGGCGAGCCCGCTCATGAAGGCGATGCCCAGCACCGCCAGCAGCGCCGTACGACGCGCCTGAAGATTGCTCGCGACGCTCGCGGGGCCGGTCACGCCATCCCCGCCCGGATCTTCGCGATCGCGATCAGGAACATGAGGATGACGAACGCGCCGAGCAGCCAGGCGGTCACCTTGGCGCGGTCGCGCTGGCGCTTGCGGATCAGGTCTTCATGGTCGGGGGTCATAGGGGGAGCCAGCGGTCCACGGCGACCGCGCCGAACAGGAGGAAGAGGTAGAGGATGGAGAAGGCGAACAGCTTCTTCTCCGGGCGCATCGCATCGCCCTCGACGGGGGCGCGCAGCGCCACGCGGGCCGCCATCCAGCCGAACACCGCCGTCGCGGCCAACGCCACCAGGCCGTAGACCGCGCCGGTCAGGCCGAGCGGCCAGGGCGCGACCGCCACGATCGCCATCGGGATGGTATAAAGCCCGATCTGCGTGCGGGTGGTCCGCTCGCCGGCGACGACCGGCAGCATCGGCACGCCCGCATTGGCGTAGTCGGTCCGCACGAACAGCGCGAGCGCCCAGAAATGCGGCGGCGTCCACAGGAACACGAGCAGGAACAGGAGCACCGGCAGCAGGTCCACGCGGCCGGTCGCCGCCGCCCAGCCGATCAGCGGCGGAAACGCTCCCGCCGCGCCGCCGATGACGATGTTCTGCGGGGTCCGTCGCTTCAGCCAGATCGTGTAGACGAAGACATAGAACAGGATGGACACGGCCAGGATCGCGGCTGCGAGCAGGTTCACCGCCAGACCCATCAGGATTACCGAGAAGACCCCCACACCGACGCCGAACTGGAGCGCCGCGGGCCGGTCCATGCGCCCGGCCGGCAATGGACGCCCGGCGGTGCGGCGCATCATCGCGTCGAGATCTGCCTCATACCATTGGTTGAGCGCCCCCGCGGCGCCCGCGCCCAGCGCGATGCACAGGATCGCAGTGAAGCCGATCACGGGATCGATCGGCCCAGCGGCGAGCATGCCAGCCAGGCCCGTGAACACGACGAGGCGCATCACCCCGGGCTTGGTCAGCGCCAGGAAATCTCGCCAATCGGCGGGCAGGGGCGGAGCGGCGGTGGACATGATCGAGCGCGGCCGTAGCAGGTCGGCCCTATCTAGGACAGCCGCGGCCGATTGCCAGCGGCGGGGCGCTCAGGCCGGGTCGGCAGGGCCTGAGAAAAACCGCTCGACCACGCTCGCCGCCAGCCGGGCCGGGCGGAGCGTCTTCGCGTCGAGGCTGCACCAGCTCGACTTGATCTCGGCCAGCACCTCGTCACCGCGGCGGATCACGGTCTCGTAGAAGGCGCGCGCGCCCTGCACCTTCTCGAGCAGCACGGTCGCGATCACCTCGTCGCCGAGGAAGGTCGGCTTGCGATAGGTGATCTCGTGCTTCAGCGCGACCCAGAGGTGCTGAGCGACGGCTTCGGGCGGGGCGAGGCGCTGCCAGTGGCTGATCACCGCGGCCTGCACCCACTTCAGGTAACTGGCGTTGTTGACGTGCCCCATGAAGTCGATGTCCGCCGGATCGATGCCGATCGGAAAATGGTGGGGCAGGGCCTTGGTCACGACTCGGCCATAATACGCAAAGGTTGCACAATCGCCATCGCTTAGCTGCCCGCCGGTGTACGATTTCGGCTCAACCCGCGCGACGGATCGCGAAGGCGCGGTCGGGGCCGATCGGCGCGGGCCGGAAGCGCAGCACGCCCCCGCTCGCTAGAACATCGAGCGTCTCCGTCGTGCAACCCGCGGCGGTGTCGAAGCCGGTGATCCGGTACGTCCCGTCGTGGAAGCCGGGGACGCTCACCTCCACGGGCGCGGGCGCGAGGTCGGCGGGGAGTCGGCCGTCCGCAGCGAGACCGCGGCGGCGAAGGAGCCAGACCACCGCCTGGGCCGAGTCGCCGCAGGCGAAGACGTGGAACCCCTTCGCCTCGACCTCCTCGTTGAGGTTGCGCCTGCCGAAGCGTGCCCAGTCCATGAGCGGCAGGAACGCGGCCATCGCCGCTTGCGCGCGGTGCATGCCGGGGGTGAGGACGTGAGGGCGGCGATTGGGCCAGCGCATGCCGCCGCCCGCGGCGCCCGACGCGAGGTGCGCCCAGGCCATGTGGCGGAAATACTCGTCGTCGAACGCTTCGGGCAGCGTCTTCTTCTTGTCCTTGAAGCTGTGGATCGGCCCGTGCTCGGTATCGAGGAAGGGGCGGCCCGGTGGGCACTCGGCGATGCAGTCGCGGACGATCTTTCCCATCGCGACCGCCGGCGCGACCGTCGATTTGGGGTCGTCGATCGAGCCCTCGCGGTAGATGTGAATGGTCGCGAAATCGAGGTCGGGGTGGCGGAAGATCGTCGGACCGAAGTCGAGCTCCGGCCGCCACCAGATTTCCGGGCCGAATAGCGAGACGGTAACCGGGTGCGCCCGGCCGTAGAGCCGGCGCTCCAGCGTGCGGACGTGGTCGGACAGGTCGGCGATGAACTCGGGCCAGCCATCGATCGAGTCCTCGGACTGAGCGGGGTGGATTTCGTTCCACAGGTCCCAGCCGAACAGCGCGCCCGAACCGCCCCAGCGCTCGACCATGAAGGTGAGGCGGCGCTTGATGGCCTGGCGTGCCTCGCCGCACAGCAGCACCTCGTGCATCCGCTTGAGCGGGCCGCCATGCGCCACGTTCCAAGGATGGTGGCGCCAGTGCAGCCACATCCAGAAGGTGTCGACGGGGGTGAGAAGCAGGCGGAGGCCGACGCGCTCGCACATGGCGAACAGGTCGTCCCAGAGCTGCACCATCGCCGGCACGAACACGCCCGCCGGGCGCTCCAGATAGCGATGACGCACCTGAGCGTATTCGACCATCAGGCGAAGCACCGTCACGCCATGCTCGACCAGCATGCGGAGATGGGCCTCCACGGCGGGAAGGTCGCGGCGGCGGAACAGCCCTTCCAGATTGGTCCAGCTGATCGCGTCGTTGTGGCCGATCGGCGTCCAGGGCGCGCCGGTCTCGTCGACGAAGTAGGGAGCGTCCGCCGCGACCTGGATCCAGGATAAGGTGACAGGATCCGCGCGCGCCATCCGCCGCCTCTGTTCCGGCCAGGGCGAGGCTTAGCGGATCGGCTCGTTCTGGAAGACCTTGTCCTCGTTCTCGCCCGGTTCGGTCACTCCGGACGCGAGCTCGACCTGGTGCTTGATCATCAGCGCCGCGCCTGCGCCGAACAGGGGGACGAGGCACAGGATGGCCCAGCCGAGCGCCGCGTTGCGGCTGGCGAGCGAGCCGCGACGGCGCAGCACGAACCCGATCACCACGAGGATGAGCGACGCCGCCAGACAGGCGAACAGGATCGCGAACGGTTTGCTTTGGTCAGTCTCGCCCATGGTCGCGTGAATGCGCGGGCGCGGCTTCGGCTCCGTCGGGTCTCCAAAGAAAAGCGCCCCGGGGTTGCCCCCGAGGCGCTTTGCTAACCTCTGATATGATCAATGATGCTTGGCATCGCCGTCGTCGATCACCGGCAGCGTCTCGAACTGGTGATACGGCGGCGGGCTGGACAGCGTCCACTCCAGCGTCGTCGCACCTTCGCCCCACGGATTGTCGGGCGCCTTCTTGCCCGCCATCAGCGACCAGATCAGGTTGACGAAGAAGATCGCCATGCCCGCGGCCATGATCGAGTAGCCGTGCGTCGCGATCGTGTTCCAGTAGGCATAGGCGTCCGGATAGTCCGGATAGCGCCGCGGCATGCCCTGCAGACCCAGGAAGTGCATCGGGAAGAAGAGCACGTTCACGCCCAGGAAGAACACCCAGAAGTGCGCCTGGCCCAGGAACTCGTTGTACATCCGGCCCGACATCTTCGGGAACCAGTAGTAGAAGCCGGCGAACAGCGCGAACACGGCGCCGAGCGACAGCACGTAGTGAAAGTGCGCCACGACGTAGTAGGTGTCGTGCATATAATCGTCGACGCCACCGTTCGCGAGCACGACGCCGGTCACGCCGCCGACCGTGAACATGAAGATGAAGCCGAGCGCCCAGACCATCGGCGTCTTGAACGAGAGCGAGCCGCCCCACATCGTCGCGATCCAAGAGAAGATCTTGATGCCGGTCGGCACCGCGATGACCATGGTCGCCGCGGTGAAGTACATCTTCACGTTCACGCCGAGCCCGGTCGTGAACATGTGGTGCGCCCAGACGACGAAGCCGACCACGCCGATCGCGACCATGGCGTAGGCCATGCCGAGATAGCCGAACACCGGCTTGCGGCTGAAGGTCGCGACGATCTGGCTGATCATGCCGAAGCCTGGCAGGATCATGATGTACACCTCGGGGTGGCCGAAGAACCAGAACAGGTGCTGATAGAGCACCGGATCGCCACCGCCCGCCGGGTCGAAGAAGGTCGTGCCGAAGTTGCGGTCGGTCAGCAGCATGGTGATCGCCGCCGCCAGCACCGGCAGCGCGAGCAGCAGCAGGAACGCCGTGACCAGCACCGACCAGACGAACAGCGGCATCTTGTGCAGCGTCATGCCCGGCGCGCGCATGTTGAAGATGGTGGTGATGAAGTTGATCGCGCCCAGGATCGAGCTGGCGCCCGCGAGGTGGAGCGACAGGATCGCCATATCCACGGACGGCCCCGGCTCGCCATAAGTGGAAAGCGGTGCGTAGACCGTCCAGCCCACGCCCGCGCCGCCGAAGAAGGGCGAGGCGAGCAGCAGCAGGAAGGACGGCACCAGCAGCCAGAACGAGATGTTGTTCATGCGCGGGAACGCCATGTCGGGGGCCCCGATCATGATCGGCACGAACCAGTTGCCGAAACCGCCGATCATCGCCGGCATCACCATGAAGAACACCATGATGAGGCCGTGCGCGGTGATGAGCACGTTCCACAGGTGGAGCGAATGGTCGAGACCCTCCGCGCCGCCGGGCAGATAGGACGCCCAGGCGGTAAGGTATTGCACCCCCGGATGGGCCAGCTCCGCTCGCATCAGGCCGGAGATCGCGCCGCCGATGATCCCCGCGATGATCGCGAAGATCAGGTACAAGGTCCCGATGTCCTTGTGGTTGGTGGACATGAACCAGCGGGCGAAGAAGCCCGGCTTGTGGTCCGCGTCGTGATGCGCGTGATGCCCATGATCGTGCGCGACGAAGGCCGAGCCGAGCGGGGCGGTGGGGTTCAGGGCGGAATCGGTCATCTTACTGTCCAGCGGGTGAGTAGGCCGAACGCGTGCCCTGCGTGACGGCGGGGCCGGCCTGGCCGGGATTGGGACCGGGAGGGGCGGATGTGAACTCGGGCGTGGGCGTGGGGCCGATCGGGTCGGCGCCGGCGCCCGGTTGCGGGATCACCTTGTCGGACGGCGTGCCGCTGCCCCAGACCGGGCGCTTGCCGCCCTTGGCGACGACCCAGTTGGCAAACGTCTCCTTGTCCACCGCCTGCACCGCGATCGGCATATAGGCGTGACGCGGACCGCACAGCTCCGAGCACTGGCCGAAATAGAGGCCCGGTTTCTCGATGGTGAAGCTCGACTCGTTCAGCCGGCCGGGCACCGCGTCCAGCTTGAACCAGAAGGCCGGGATGGCCCAGCTGTGGATCACGTCGTTCGACGTCGAGATGAGGCGGATCGGCACGCCGACCGGCAGCACCACGCGATTGTCGACCGCGAGGAGACGGGGGCCGTCGGCGTCCGTGCGGAAGCGGTCGCCCGGCTGCACCTGGTCCTTTTCCTTCAGCATGTTCGCCGTGATCTCGAAGTCGCCGAGATCGGGATAGGTGTAGGTCCAGTACCACTGGTTGCCGATCGCCTTCAGCGTCACGGCCCCGGCCGGCGCGGGCTTGAACTGCGCCTGGAGCAGCCCGATCGAGGGCACGGCGATGATGACCAGCAGCACGACGGGGATCAGCGTCCACGCCACCTCGATCGCGGTGTTGTGGCTCGTCTTGGACGGGATCGGGTTGGCCGCGCGGCGGTAGCGCACGATCACCCAGACCAGGAGCGCCAGCACGAACAGCGAGATGACCGTGATGACCGGGAACAGCACGCTGTCGTGGAACCAGGCCGCGAACTCGCCATTGCGCGTCACCTGCGGCTGCACGCCGATCAGGCCGTCGCGGGGCTGGCCGATCGCCTCCCCGGTGAAGACGGGCGCGCCGTCCTGCGCGAGCAGCGGCGAGGCGGGCGCGGTCGGGGGCGTGGCGGCGACGGTGGTGGGCGCGGTGTTGGTCGCCTGCGCGGGCGCGGCCGGTTGCTGCTGCGCCCCCGCCGGCGCCGCGAGCGCCAGGCCGGTGGCCAGCAGGAAGGAGGAAAGCCCCAGAATGCGCATGCGTTTCATCACCTCGCGGATGGCCCGAACAGGGCCGTTGGGCGCAGGAAACGCCCGGTTTGCCGAGGGCCTATAGGGAAGGGGGCCGCACGTCTCAAGCCGCCAATCCGGCCCGATTGCTTTGTGTTGCCCCCGTTCCGTTGCGGCGTCGGGACGCGCGCCGTATCAGGCCGGCGACAAGGGAGGCGCGCGTGACCGACGAGGAGGTGCTGGCCGAGTTCCGCGCGGCGGATGCGCTGCTGGAAGGGCATTTCATCCTGTCCTCGGGCCTCAGGAGTTCCCGCTATCTCCAGTGCGCGCGGGTGCTGATGGACCCGCGCCGGGGCGCCCGGCTGGCGGATGCGTTGGTACGCCGCCTGCCGCCGGAGGTGAAGCAGCGGGTGACCGCGGTGGTCGCGCCCGCAATGGGCGGGGTGATCGCGGGGCACGAGGTGGCGCGCGCGCTGGGAGTCGAGTCCATGTTCGTCGAACGGCCGACCGGCGTCTTCGAGCTCCGGCGCGGCTTCCGCCTGGAGCCGGGCCAGCCGGTCCTGATGATGGAGGACGTGGTCACGACGGGCCTGTCGAGCCGGGAGGCGATCGCGGCCATTGCGGCCGCGGGCGGGGAGACGGTTGCGGCGGCGGCTCTGGTCGACCGCAGCGACGGCACGGCCGACCTGGGCGTGCCATTCTACCCTCTCCTGCGCCTCGCGGTTCCAAGCTACCCGGCTGACGCGCTGCCGCCCGAACTGGCGGCGATCCCCGCGGTCAAGCCGGGGAGCCGGGCGGCATGACGCTGCGTCTCGGCGTCAACATCGATCATGTCGCGACCGTCCGGAACGCGCGGGGGACCGACTATCCGGACCCGGTCGCGGCGGCGCTGCTGGCGGCGGAGGCGGGGGCGGACGGGATCACGGCGCATCTGCGCGAAGATCGGCGGCACATCACCGACGACGACATCGCGCGGCTGGCGGCCGAGCTGACCATCCCCCTCAACCTGGAGATGGCGGCGACCGACGAGATGCTGGCGATCGCGCTGCGGCATCGGCCGCACGCCGCCTGCATCGTGCCGGAAAAGCGCGAGGAGCGGACGACCGAAGGCGGGATCGACGCGGCGGGGCTGCACAACCGGCTGGCGCCGATGGTCGCGGAGCTGGCGGCGGCCCGAATCCGGGTGTCGCTGTTCATCGAGCCCGACCCGCGCCAGATCGAGGCGGCGCTCCGGCTCGGCGCGCCGGTCGTCGAGCTGCATACCGGGCGCTATTGCGAGCTCGACGGCGCGGCGCAGGCGGAGGAGCTGCGCCGGCTGAGCGACGCGGCGGCGCTGGCCGCGAAGAACGGGGTCGAGGTCCATGCCGGGCACGGGCTGACCGTCGCAAACGTGGCCCCGATCGCGGCCATCCCGCAGGTGCGCGAACTCAATATCGGCCACAGCTTGGTCGCGGACGCGCTGTTCGTCGGGCTGGCGGAGGCGGTCCGGCGGATGCGGGCGGCGATGGATGCGGCGCGTGGCTCTGCTTGATCCTCCCCGAGCTTGCTCGGGGAGGGGGACCGCTCGCCCTCTTGGGCGAGCGGTGGAGGGGTCGCGCCCGTTTGGGCGCGGTGCTGCTGACGCCCGCCAGACGGCCGCCAAGCGGGGGCCGCCCCACCACCACTCGCGCGAAGGACGCGAATGGTCCCTCTCCCCAAGCGGGCCTGGGGAGGACGAGCGATCGTGATCATCGGGCTCGGGTCCGATCTGTGTTCGATCGAACGGATCCAGCATTCGCTGGACCGGTTCGGCGCGCGTTTCGAGCGGCGGTGCTTCACGGACGTCGAACTGGCGCGCGCGGCGCGGCGGCCGTTCACGCGCGCCGGCACGCTCGCCAAGCGGTTCGCGGCCAAGGAGGCGTTCTCCAAGGCGGTCGGGACCGGGTTCAAGCGGGGCGTGTTCCTGCGCGACATCGGCGTGGTGAACTTGGCGACGGGGCAGCCGACGCTGGCGCTGACCGGCGGCGCCAAGGCGAGGCTTGACGCGATCACGCCGCCCGGCCACGGCGCGCGCATCCACCTGACCATGACCGACGATCATCCCTGGGCGCAGGCGTTCGTGGTGATCGAGGCGGTTCCCGAGAGCGCCCCCCGATGACCGACCTTGCCCCCCACAGCCCCGCGGCCGAGCCGGCCGCCGATCGCGAGACGAAGAAGCAAGGCTGGTGGGAGGAGGTGAAGGGGTTCCTCTGGCTCCTGCTGGTGGTGCTCGGCTTTCACTCCTTCGTGGCCAAGCCCTTCTACATCCCGTCCGAATCGATGCTGCCGGGCCTCGAGGTCGGCGACCGGCTGGTCGTGTCCAAATGGGCCTATGGCTGGTCCTTCGTATCCCCCACCATTCCCAACCCGGTCGGGATCGTGCGCGGCCTGGTGCTGCGCGAGCCGGGGCAGAGCTGGGCGGTGCAGCTGCCCTACATGCCCGGCCGGGTGTTCGGGCGTCTGCCCGAGCGCGGCGACGTGGTGATCGTCACCCCGCCCGGCACGAACAGCGACTATATCAAACGGGTGATCGGCCTGCCCGGCGACACGCTGGAGGTCCGCGGCGGCACGGTGATCCTGAACGGCGCGCCCGTGAAGCGCGGGCCGCTCCATTATGTCGAGCTGCGCGATTACGGCGCGACGCGCGGGCCGGACGGGGCGGACACCTGCGACCCCGCGCGCTACAGCCCCGACGTGCGCCGCGTCGGGCCGGACGGCATGGTCACCTGTCGCGTGCCGGTCGTGACCGAGACGCTGCCCAACGGTCGCTACTATGACACGGTCGAGAGCGGACCCTCGGTTGGCGACGATTTTCCGGCCGTGAAGATCCCGGCGGGCCACGTGTTCCTGATGGGCGACAACCGGGACCAGTCGGCGGACAGCCGCTTTCCGCTTTCCGCGCAAGGGCTGGGCGGGCCGGTGCCGTACGAGAATCTGGGCGGGCGCGCGGAATTCATTACCTTTTCGCTCGACGGTACGATGAGCCTGAACCCGGCGACCTGGGTCAGTGCGTTCAGGGCGGGCCGGGCCGGCATGTCGCTGCACCCGGACCGGATCGAGCAGAAATGAGCCAAGCGGACCAGATCCAGACCCCCACCATCCTCGAAGCCGGCGCAAGCCCGAACGAGGTCCGCGACCCGCTGGTCCGCACCGAGCTGAAAAAGGCGAAGGTCTGGTTCGGGACGGGGCTGTTGCTCGCGCTCGCGATCCTGTTGGTCCAGCCGCTGTTGATCATCTTCGCCGGGCTGGTGCTGGGCGTCATGTTCGACGGCGGCGTGCGGCTGCTCGGGCGGGTCACCCGCCTGCCGCGCGGGATCCGCCTGATGATCGTGGTGCTCGGCGTCACGCTATTCCTGATCGCCACCTTCTACCTGATGGGCATCGGCCTGATCCAGCAGATCGAGCAGCTGCGCGCGACGTTGGAGAGCCAGGCCGTCCGCCTGACCGCCTGGGCGACGCAGCAGGGGATCATGCCCGGCGCGTCCGACATCAGCGGCATCGCACGGCAGGCGCTGGGCTCGGTCGGGCGACTGACGAGCTGGGTCGGCACCGCGGTCGGCGCGATCACGACCATGTTCTTCATCCTGGTGCTAGGCCTGTTCTTCGCCATGGAGCCGCGGGTGTATGAGCGCGGCGTCCAGTGGATGGTGCCGCAGGCGGACCGGGGCGAGTTCGCGCTCACGGTCGATCGCGTCGGCTTCGCCCTGCGCAGGTTGCTCGCGGGCAAGCTGGTCGCGATGGTGGCGCAGGGTGTCGTGACCTGGCTGGCGCTAGTGGTTGGCGGCGTGCCGCTGGCGGCGCTGCTCGGGATTATCACCGGCGTGCTCGCCTTCATCCCAAACATCGGCGCGTTTATCAGCGGAATGTTGATGATCGCCGTCGGCTACAGCGCCGGCGCGGACGAGGGCCTCTGGGCGGTCGGAACCTATGTCATCGTGCAGGGCCTGGACGGCTATGTCTTCTCGCCGTTGGTGGCCAAGAAGACGGTGGATATGCCGCCGGCGCTCACGCTCGGAGCGCAGATCCTGGCGAGCGCGCTCTTCGGGCTGATCGGCCTGGCGCTGGCCGACGTGCTGGTGGCGGCAGTCAAGGTGGCGCTGGAGCGGCGCGCGGAGCGGGCCGACGCGCGGGCGCCGGGGCTCAGCGCCGCCGCGCCGTCAGCGCATCGAACAGGCTGAGGTAGCGGTCGGCCGAATCCGCGCCCGGCCGGGGCTGCGGCGGCGGGCGCTGGGTCGACGGGTCGAGCCGGTGGCGCAGCGCCGCCTCCAGCCCGGCCGCGTCGTCGCGCGCGATGACATGTCCCAGCGCCGGGCCATGAACGAGTTCGGGGATGGCGGGGCTGGACAAGGTTGCCACCACGGGCGTGCCCACCGACAGCGCCTCCGCCAGCACGCCGGGCGCACCCTCGAAGTCAGACACCAGCGCGAGCACGGCGGCGCGGGCCATCAGCGGCAGCGGGTCGGGGACATGCCCGAGCAGGTGAAGGCGATCGGCGACCCCGAGCCGTGCGGCCTGACCGACCAGCGGCTCGCGATCCGGGCCATCGCCGGCGAGGACCAGCGCGATCCCGGGAAGCGCGGGCAGTGCCGCGACCAGCCGGTCCCACCGCTTCTGCGGCACGAGCCGGCCGACGCCGAGGACGAACCGGTCGGGGAGGGGCGGCAGGGCCGTGCCGGCTTTGGACGCGCTCGGCGGATTGGGGATGACGCTGACGCGTCCCGCCATGCGCGTCGCGCGTCCCGCCTCCTCGGCGAGCGCCGGGGTCATCGCCACCAGATGGTCGAGGAACCGGCCGTGGAGCGCCAGCCAGGCGCGATGCGCGCGGTCGGCGAGCGCCCCGTGATCGCCGCGCCGTACCGCGTTCGACTGTTTGGCGACGATCGGCGGCGCTGCGCGGCCGAGGCGCAGCCGCGTCCAGGCGGCCGAGCTGGTATAATCACTGCCGGGGCAGAAGAGCAGATCGGGCCGCATTCGGCGCACGACGCCGGGAAGCGCGCGGGCCAGCGGGACGATGCCCGACACCCGGAGGTCGATCAGCTCCACCTCCGGCGACAGCTCTGCCCGAAGCGGACCGTCGGCGCGGCCGAGCACGAGCGTGACCCGGCGCGTCCGCGCCCAGGCGCCCGTCAGCCGCAGCAGCGCCCGTTCGACGCCGCCGCCCGACAGATCGCGGGCGAAGCTGAGGATATGCTGGGCGGGCATGGCGGGCGGGTCGGCCGCCGCTTGCGCCAGCGCCTTGGCCAAGGCAAGGGCGTGCCCCGCATGGCTGCGCCGTTCAGCCTCGGGTCACCCGCGAGCGCGTTCAGCGCGCGACACACGCCCGTCGCATTCGGGGTGCAACCGCCAGGACTCATGCCGCCCTCGTGTCCGCGTCTTCCCTCATGAGCCCGTTCGCGTCCGATCCGGCGCCGCGCGCGGACGCGGAGCCCGTCACCGGCCCGGCGCGCAGCCGCTGGCCAACCTGGCTCGGCATGGCCCTGACCGTCGGCATGGTGGCTGGGCTCGCCTATGAGCTGCTGGGGCAGGGGCTGGCGGGGTTGACCGCGGCGGTGCCGACGCATCCCTTGTTCTACGTCAGCTTCGCGCTCTTCTACATGGCCCTGCCGGTCGGCGACTATCTGATCTTTCGCCGGCTCTGGGGGATCCCGCTGTCCGGGCTGGTCGCGCTCACCAAGAAGCGGATCGCGAACGACGTGATCGTAAGCTACACCGGCGAGGCGTATTTCTATGCCTGGGTCCGCGAGCGGGCCAGGTTCGTGACGGCCCCGTTCGGCGCGATCAAGGACGTGTCGATCCTTTCGGCGATCGCCGGCAACGCCGTCACCTTGCTGATGCTCGCGGTCGCGCTGCCGCTGGGTCGCGAGCTCCTGACGGCCGCGCAGTACGAGACGGCCCTCTGGTCCACGGCGGCGCTGATCGGGATTTCCGCGCCGTTCCTCATCTTCTCGCGTCGCGTGTTCTCGCTGCCGCGCCGCGAACTGTGGGCGGTCTTCGGCCTCCATAGCGGGCGCGTGATCGCGTCATCGACGTTCACGGGGCTCGCCTGGCATTTCGCGCTGCCCGAAGTCTCGATCGGAACCTGGCTGCTGCTCGCCGCCGCGAGGCTCCTCATTTCCAGGCTGCCGCTGCTATCCAGCCTGCAGAAGGAGGGCGCGTTCCTTGTGTTCGCCAACCTCCTGATCGGAGAACGCGACGCGGTGACGCAATTGATCGCGTTCTTCACCGCGCTCACCTTTGCCACCAATGGAGTAATGCTGTTGATTTTCGGATTGTGGACGTCCGTGACCAAGCGGAGCGCGCGGTGAGGGCGGCGGCGCTGATCATGCTGAGCCTGGCGGCGCAGGCGCAGGCCGCGGGGCCCGTCCTGGGCGGCGATGCGCAGGCCTGCGCCAGCGGGGCCGGTCCCGCCGTGCTGGCGACCATCAGCGGCCTGAAGGATCGCAAGGGCGAGGTGCGGCTGGAGCTCTATCCCGCGAACGAGCAGGACTTCCTGAAGGACGATCGCGATCTGGTGCGCGAGGGCAAGCTGTTTCGCCGGGTCAGCGTGCCGGCCCCGCCCGCGGGGCCGCTCGCCCTGTGCCTGCGCGTGCCCCGTCCGGGCCGCTACGCCGTCCTCCTGACCCATGACCGCGACGGCAAGAACAAGTTCAACATCTGGTCGGACGGGGCGGGGACGCCGTCCAACGCCAAGATGGGCCGAGGCAAGCCCAAGCTGCGCGACGCGATCGTCGACGTGGCGGCGGGCGTGAGGCCGGTGATGATCAAGGCCCAGTATCTGCGCGGCTTCTCCGGCTTCTCGCCGATGAGCGACTAGAGGCACGCCGTGCGCATCGTCGACGTCAACGAGTTCTACTCGCCGACGGGCGGCGGGGTGCGCACCTATCTCGACCGCAAGATGACGATCCTGGCGGAGCGTGGGCACGAGCTGATCGTGATCGCGCCGGGACGGGAAGACCGCGAGGAAGTGCGGCCGGGCGGGGGCCGCATCGTCTGGGTGCGCGCGCCGGCCATGCCGTTCGACAGCAATTACGGGCTGTTCTGGGACGCCGCGCCGATCGCGGCGCTGCTCGACCGCTTCGATCCGGACGTGGTCGAATGCTCCTCCCCTTGGCGCCCGGCCTGGATCGTGGCGGGCTGGGAGGGGCGGGCGGCCAAGGCGTTCTTCATGCACAACGACAATGTCGAGGCCTATGCCAAGATGTGGCTGGAGCGCGTCGCCGGGCCGGAGCGGATCGAGCGTGCCTTCGCCTGGTACTCGCGCTACATGAACCGCTTCCTCGCCCGCTTCGACACGGTGGTGACGAACGGTCCGGCCCTGACCAAGCGCATGCGGGCGCGGGGCGTCCGGGTGGACGCGACGGTCACGCTGGGAATCGAGCGCGAACAGTTCTCGCCGGCCCTGCGCGACGAGGCGTTGAGGGCGGAGCTGCTCGCCGAATGCGGCCTGCCGCCAACCGCCCACCTGCTGATCGGCGTCGGCCGTCATCATCGCGAGAAGCGCTGGCCGATGGTGATCGACGCGGTCCGCATGGCGGGTGAGCGGCTGCCGGTCGGGCTGGTCCTGTTCGGTCACGGCATGGAGACGCGCGCGCTGGAGCGCCGTGCGGCGGGCTGTTCGAGGATCCGGCTGTTGCCGCCCGTGTACGACCGTCCGCGGCTGGCGCGGATCATGGCGTCGGCCGATGCCTTCATCCACGGATCGTCGGCCGAGCCGTTCGGCCTCGTCGCCTATGAGGCGCGCGCGTCGGGGCTGCCGATGATCGTACCCGACGAGGGCGGGGCGTTCGAGGCGTCGGAGCCCGGCTTCGCCGAAACCTTCCGCGCCAAGGACGCCCAGGCCTGCGCTGGGGCGATCGCACGCCTGTTCGCGCGCGACCCGACGGCGCTACGCCAAGCCGCGCGCGCGGCGGCCGCGACGGTGCGGTCGGACGAGGAGCATGCGGATGCACTGATCGCGCATTACGGGGCGGTGGTCGCCCGCCGGGCTGTCTCTGTGGACGATGGCGTCGCGCTCCGGGCGCGGTAGACCGAGAACACTCGCTTGCCCATCCGCACCTGTGCCGCGAGCTTGTAGTCGCGCTGCAGCGTTGTGTTGACGACCCGGCGGATCGGCAGCTCCTCGCTGCGATAAGGAGGGCCGATCACGATTACCTCGGGGCGGTGCGCGACGATGCGACGCACCTCGTCGTGCTGGCGGACCCCGATCGAGCCGTCTTCACGCGCGAGGTAGAGGTGGCTGGGAAAGATATAGCGGGTGACGAAAGGGCGGCGGACCTGCGCGTAGAGGATAGGCTCGCCCGAGTAGATGAAGAGCGCTCCAGCGCCCGAACCAACGGCGCGGGCGAGGGCGGCGGCTTGGCGCGCGTCGCCCCCATTAGCGCGGCGCACAGCGAGGGTGATCTGTCCGACTAACGCTGCGAGCAGCAGGATCGGCGTGGCATGGCGTCGGCCTGCGCCTGCGAAGAAGGCCGCCGCGCAGGCGGAGCCTGGGACGAGTGCGGGCAGGCCGTAGTGATCGTACCAGCCGCCGAACGCCACGATGCCGAGCAACGACACCGCGAACCAGGCGCGCAGGAACACTTGGGCGCGCGCCGCGGCGTCCCCTGCCAGACCTCCGCCACGGATCGCGCCGAAGCCCATCGCGATCAGCGGCGACAGGACCAGCAGCAGCTTCAGCCCGTTTCGGACCTGCGTTGGCCAAGGGTCGGACAAGCGCCCAAGAACGGCAGTGACGTTCGCCTGCCACCACGCGCCTCCCGCACCCTTGGCGGCATAGAAGCCCCATGCCGCCACGGTCGGCAGCAACGCCAGTGCGACCAGCATGACGGCGTAGAGGACGAGGCCACGCGCGTCCCTCCGCGCGCGCCAATCGTCGAACAGGAGCCATAGACCCAGGAACACGCCCTCGAACACCGCCGCCGACTTGATCTGCAGCGCCAGTCCGATGAACCCCATCGCGACCAGCCCCGCCCGTCGCCAGCCCGGCCGGGTGACGGTTAGCGAGGCGGCGAGCGCCACCGGCAGATTGTAGAAGACCGGGGACTGGCCGCTGGAGCCGTTCAGCAGGTTCAGCCAGAGCACATAGGCGATGCCCGCCGCGACGGTGCCACGGCCCCAACCCGCCCGTTCCGCAAGGCGGGCGATCAGGGCCGCCGTCGCCACGACGCAGACGAGCGCCAGCATTTGATAGGCGAGCGTACCCCAGGGCGGCGGCAGCAGCGCGGCCGGCATGTAGAGGAGGAACAGACCGAGCGGCTTGCGGTCCCAGATGTCGAGGTAGGGCAGCTGCCCCCGCCACATCGCGTCAGCGACGACGAAGTAGAATTGTTCGTCGGCGTGGATGATCGGGTTGCCGAAGGTGAGCGCGCGGGCGGCGAGCGCGACGAGCAGCAGCGTCGCCACGCGGTGGCGGGTCAGCCAGGCGAGGATCATCGCCGCACCCATAGACGAAACGGGGCGCCTGCGACCGGGACGAGGCGGTAGCCGCGTCGGGCTGCTTCCTGCTCCAGGGCGCGGTCGAGGCGCGGGTCGCCGCTCGACCAGCGATCCTCCCCGCCGACCAGCACCGCCGCGGGCAGCGGTGCGCGCGGCAGGTCGCGGCGGGCGAGCAGGGGCGGGCCGGCGGGCGGCCGGAGCGTACGACTGCGGAAATAGAAGGGGCCGGCGGCGAAGCGCGGGTCCACGCTCCGCCCGGTCGCGGGCAGGACTTGCGGCGACAAGGTCGCGACCGGCCCCGCGACTCCGGCCCGGTACATCGCCGCGCGGAGCGCCCGGCCCTGACGCCAGAGCGCCGCCATGCCGGGCGCCCCGCTCGCCAGCGCCGCCGCGCTCGGGGCGAGGCCGGCGAGCGCGAACACCGCGAAGACGATCCGGCTGGCCCGGCCCGGCGGCGTCTCCGCCCAGCGCACGGCGAGCGCCACGAAGAGCGGCGGCAGCGCGGGAAGGAGGTACTGCCGCCAGGTGGGCGTCGGCGCGAGTCCGGCGAGCAGACCCGCGAGCATCAGCCAGAGTAGCAGGTCCGCGCGGGGCCGCCGCAGCACGATGGCGAGCGCGGGCAGCGCCGCCCCGAGCGCGAGGAACTTGAGCGTGTCGACCGCCTTGGCGAGCGGCGACAGCTTCCAGGGCCGTTCGGCGTACCAGTCCGCCGGCGCGTCGAGCGGGAAGGCGACCGCGCCGAACCAGAAGCCGGCGGGCGCCTGCCCCACACTCCAGACGACGAACGCCGCCACCGGCAGTGCGCCCAGTGCGACCCAGAGCGGCCGGTGCGTGGGCCGGGAAATCGCCCAGAGCCCATAGGCGAGCGCGGGGAGCGCGTAGCTGATCTTCGCCGCCGCCGCGCCCGCGAGCAGCAGCCCCGCAACGAGCGCGCCCACCCGCCCGCTCCGGCCCCGCTCGGCGCGCACCGCGCACCACAGCGCGCCCGTTAGACACGCGGCCGGCAGCGCGTCGTTGCGGGCGGTGCCGCTCGCGAAGAGCAGGATGTCCGTGCCGGCAAATAGCAGCGCGGCGGCGGCGGCGATCGGAGCGGGCGCGACCAGCCGCGCCGCGCGCCAGGTGCAGACGACCGTCACGGCTCCGAGCAGCGCGTTGGCGAGGCGCAGCGCCGGCCAGGCCCCCGCGCCCGCCGCCCAGGCAAGCGGCGCGAACAGGAAGGGCTGGAGCGGCGTCTGGAGGTAGAGGAAGTCGCGATAGGGCAGCAGCCCCTGCGCGGTCAGGACCGTGGCCGCGACATACTGGCTTTCGTCATGGTCGACGGGGCGGACCATGGCGAGAAGGCAGAAGAGCAGGGCGAGGGCGGGGTAAATGAACTCCTCCCCGGAACGGGGAGGGGGACCGCCGGCGCGAAGCGGCGGGGGTGGAGGAGCCTCGTCACCGGGCGGTCCGCTTGCGGCGGAAGCCCCGCCACCACCGCTGCGCGATGGTCCCCCTCCCCGTGCCGGGGAGGAGCTACGCACGCACGGCCGTGACGAAGTAGTCGAGCGCGGGGCTGTCCGACAGGACGAAGCCGCGCGCAGGCGAGAAGGACAGGCCGCGCGTGTCGACCACGCGCAGGCCTGCCCCCTCGAGCAAAACGGTCAGCTCGGGCGGGGTCAGGAACTTGGACCAGTCGTGCGTGCCGCGCGGGATGCGGCCCGTTCCCTCGGCCAGCCCGATCAGCGCCAGGCGCGACAGCGGCGTGCGGTTCGGCGTGGAGAGCACCAGCAGGCCGTCCGGAGCCAGCGCGCCCGCGAGCCCGGCGACGAAGGCGCGGGTGTCGGCGACATGCTCGATCACCTCCAGCGCGGTGACGAGGTCGAAGGTTTCGCCGCCGATCGCCTCGACGCCGCCCACGCGGTAATCGATCGCGAGCCCGCCCTGCGCCGCATGGGCGCGCGCCGCCGTGATCACGTCGGCCGACGCGTCGATCCCGGTGACCGCCGCGCCCAACCGCGCCAAAGGCTCGGCGAGCAGCCCCGCGCCGCAGCCGACGTCGAGCGCGCGCTTGCCGGCAAGCGGCGCGAATCTGGCCGGGTCGCTGCCCCAATGCGCGTCGATCCGCTCCCGCAGATAGGCCAGCCGGGGCGGGTTCAGCCGGTGCAGCATGGCGGACGAGCCCTTCGGATCCCACCATTCGGCCGCCATCGCGCCGAAATGCGCCGCCTCGCGGGCGTCGACCGTGCTTGCTTCCGCCATGGGCCTCCTCCTATCAGCGGCGCTTCACCACCCCAAGGACTTTGCCGCACCCGCCATGCCCCGCCCCGGGTCCCGTATCGTGATGAAGTTCGGCGGCACCTCGATGGCGGGCATCGAGCGGATTCGCGCCGTGGCCGCGCGGGTGAAGCGGGAGGCGGACTCGGGGGCCGAGGTCGCGGTGGTCGTATCCGCCATGGCGGGGGAGACCGACCGGCTGGTCGGCTTCTGCCGCGAAGCCTCCGCACTCTACGACCCGCGCGAGTATGACGTGGTCGTCTCGGCGGGCGAGCAGGTGACGAGCGGGCTGCTGGCGATCGCGCTGCAGGCGCTGGGCTGCCGGGCGCGGAGCTGGCTCGGCTGGCAATTGCCCCTCCACACCGACGACGCTTTCGCCAAGGCGCGGATCGGCGAGATCGACACGGCCGCGCTGCTGGCGTCGATGGCGGTGGGCGAGGTGGCGGTCATACCCGGCTTCCAAGGCGTGCATGAGGGCCGGGTGACGACGCTGGGGCGCGGCGGCTCCGACACATCCGCGGTGGCGGTGGCGGCGGCGATCGGGGCGGACCGGTGCGATATCTACACGGACGTGGACGGCGTCTATACGACCGATCCGCGTATCGTGCCGCGCGCCCGCAAGCTCCAGCGCGTCACCTATGAGGAGATGCTGGAGCTCGCCAGCGTCGGGGCGAAGGTGCTCCAGACCCGCTCGGTCGGGCTCGCGATGAAGGAGCGCGTGCGCGTGCAGGTGCTGTCCTCCTTCGTCGGTCCCGACGCGCCGATGGCGAGCAAACTGCCCGGCACGATGATTGTGGGCGAGGATGAGGACGAGGACATGGAACGCCAGCTGATCACCGGCATCGCCCACGACCGGAACGAGGCGAAGATCACGCTCACCAGCGTTCCCGACCGGCCGGGCGCGGTGGCGGCGATCTTCGAGCCGCTGGCGGACGCCGGGATCAACGTGGACATGATCATCCAGAACGTCGCGCATCAGTCGGGCGGGTCCACGGACGTGACCTTCACCGTGCCGCAGGCGGACCTGGCCCGCTCGCTCGACGTGCTCGGCCGCGCCCGCGACGCGATCGGCTTCACCGAGCTGCTCCACGATACCCGTGTCGCGAAGATCTCGGTCGTGGGCGTCGGCATGCGCAGCCATGCGGGCGTCGCCAGTCGGATGTTCTCGACGCTCGGCGCGCGCGGCATCAACGTCCAGGCCATCTCGACGAGCGAGATCAAGGTCAGCGTGCTGATCGACGAGGACGAGACCGAGCTGGCGGTCCGGGTGCTCCACACCGCCTATGGGCTCGACGCCGTAGATGGATGAAGAGGGCGTTTACCCTCTTTAGTGCGGAACCGGTGGCGCCCCTTGGCGTAAGGGCGGCGAAGGGGGACGAGTGACCAGCGTGACCGATCTGCAGCAGGCGCGCGCGCAGGCGCGCCAGAAGCTATTCCAGCCGACCACGATCGTCACGCCCGCCGGAGAAGCGCGCGCCCACCTGCTCGACCTGTCGGGCACGGGCGCGCTGCTTCATGCGGCGACCCCGCCCATGGTGGCCGCGCGGGTCCAGGTCGGTTGCGCGGGCGAGCGGCGGACCGGCCGCGTCGTCTGGGTGCGCGGCAACCGGTTCGGCGTCGTCTTCACCGTCCCGCTCACCCCAGCCGAGGTCGCGAGGGCGGTCGCCGGCGCGAGCTGAATGGACAATCGCCGGCCGTCATGATCAACCTCCCGAGCAAACGGAGAGATCGGCGATGACGGTGACGCGGCGGGCGGTGATGGCGGGCGCGGGGGCGAGCGTGGCGGCGGCGGCGGCCGCGCCGCTGACCGCTCAGACGGGGTCGCCGCCGCTGGTATCCGACATCGGCACGCTGCGCCGGGTGCTCGTCCATTCGTTCAAGGCGAGCGACCATCAGGTAGACGTGCTCGGGTCCGACGTGCTGCCCCAGGCCGAGGCCGATCCGATCGTCGCCGAGGCGCAGCATGCCGGGCTCATCCGCCTGCTCAAGGCCTCGGGCTGCGAGGTGGTCGAGGTGGCGGACGCATTGGACGCCGCGATCGCCGCCACCCGGCCGACCGGCGTGTTCGAGGCGTGGCTGGACGCCGCCTTCCCGCGACTTGGGGCCGATCCGGCCCGGGTGACGGGCGCGATGCTGCTCGGCCGCGATCCCGCCGGCCAATATGCGCTAGGCCCCGACGGCAGCTATCGCCACGCGGCGAGCGACACGCGCGCGACCATGTGGACGCGCGACTCCGCCTTCATGACCCCGCGCGGTCTGGTCATCTGCAACTCCGTCTCCGAGCGGCGGCGGCGCGAAAACATGCTGCTGCGCTTCCTCTATGCCCATGCGCCGCAACTGAAGGACGTGCCCATCGCCTTCGACGCGATCGAAGAGGGCATGATCGTGGAGGGCGGCGACGCGATGGTGGTCGCCCCCGACCTCCTGTTCCTCGGCACCGGCAACCGTACCGACCCGCGCATCGCACCGGTGCTGGCCAAGCGCCTCAACATGGACGTGCTGACGGTGCAGACGGTCAAGCGCGAGTTCCTGGCCACCGCCACGCCCGGACGGAAGCAGCCGGCGCTGGAGCTGAAAATCCTGCTGCTCCACCTCGATACCTATTTCACCATGGTCGCGCCCCGCCATGCGCTGACCGTCCCCTATCTGCTCGAGGCCGAGTTCGCCGAGACGAGCCCGCTCGCCCGCTACATCCGCGGCGCGCGCGCGGAGACGCGGCTCGAGCCGGAGGAGGCCGAGGCGGCGCTCACCATGCTGAAGGAGTTCGGCGCGCTGACGCTGTACAAGCGTGGCACGGGCAAGGCGGAGAAGGTCGAGGGCAAGCTCGCCGACCACCTGAAGCGGCTCGGCTGGCGCTTCACCTGGGTCGGCGGCGCGCGGCCGGCGGAGGCGGCGGACAACGGGGCGGCGGCGTTCCGCCACTTCATGGGTACGACCTATCCCGAGCTGCGGCGGCAGGCGGCCAACGTCGTCCAGGCGACCCCCGGCCGCGTGCTCGCCTATGACGGCAACCCGGCCACCCGCGCGGCGCTGGAGGCGAGCGGGATCGGCGTCGATGCCTTCCCCGCGCGCGAGCTCTGGGCCTGGCACGGCGGCCCGCACTGCCTGACCCAGCCGTTGCTCCGCGCCTGAGGGTTGCCGCTGGGCACGGCGGGTGCTTAGGCCCCCGCGCATGAGCATCGGACAGGAGCGCCTGCAGCGGCGCATGGCGCGGGGCGCGCAGTTCCTCGGTTGCGAGGTCGCGATCATGGGCGGCGCCATGTCATGGGTCAGCGAGCGCAACCTCGTCGCGGCGATCTCGAACGCGGGCGGGTTCGGGGTGATCGCGTGCGGCGCCATGACGCCGGCGCTGCTGGATGCGGAGATCGCGGCGACCAAGGCCCTGACAAGCAAGCCGTTCGGCGTGAACCTGATCACCATGCACCCGGACCTGTTCGCGCTGATCGAGGTCTGCGCGAAGCATGGCGTGGGGCATGTCGTGCTTGCGGGCGGGCTGCCGCCCAAGGGGTCGCTGGAGGCGATCAGGGCTTTCGCCAAGTGCATCTGCTTCGCGCCGACATTGGCGCTCGCGAAGAAGCTGATCCGCTCGGGGGTCGATGCGCTCGTCATCGAGGGAATGGAGGCGGGCGGGCATATCGGTCCGGTGTCGACCAGCGTGCTGGCGCAGGAGATGCTGCCGGAGATCGGCGAGGCGGTGCCCGTCTTCGTCGCGGGCGGGATCGGGCGCGGGGAGGCGATCGCAGGCTATCTGGACATGGGCGCGGCGGGCGTCCAGCTCGGCACGCGGTTCGTCTGCGCGACCGAATCGATCGCGCACCCCCGCTTCAAGCAGGCCTTCATCCGCGCCTCCGCCCGCGACGCGGTGGCGAGCGTGCAGCTCGACCCGCGGCTGCCCGTCATCCCCGTCCGCGCGCTCAAGAACGCGGGCAACGAGCTGTTCACCGCCAAGCAGCGCGAGGTCGCGCAGCGGCTGGACGAAGAGGCGGTGGCCATGGCCGAGGCGCAGCTGGAGATCGAACATTATTGGGCGGGCGCGCTCCGTCGGGCGGTGATCGAGGGCGACGTCGAGCATGGCTCGGTGATGGCGGGCCAGTCAGTGGGGATGGTGACTCGCGAGGAGCCGGCGGTCGCGATCATCGCCGAATTGACGGCGCAGGCCGCGCATGCTCTGGAGCAGCGGGCGGCATAGCGTTTACCATTTGTTAACCATCTCGGAGCAAGCCTGACGCTCACGACATCGAGCGAGGCTCCGTATGCGTTGGTTCTGCTGCGTCGCGGCGTTGGGAGCCTTGGCGGGGTGCGTCGGCCGGGCCGGGCCGGATATCGCGATCGTCGCGCAGACCGTCTCGCCGGAGATGATCGCGCCGACCCCGATCAACGCCCGACTGAGCCCCGCCGCGACCCTATGGCACCTGCGGACGGGGCTGAACATGGCTGCGCTCGCCTGTCCGGAAGCTGAGGTGGCACCGGCCTACAACGCCCTCCTCGCCGCACAGGCTGAGGCGCTCGCCCGAGCGGAAGCGGCCTATCGGTCCGAGTATGAGGCGGCGGGGGGCGAGTGGCGCGCCCGGTACGACGACGATCAGACCCGGCTATACAACTTTTGGAGCCTGGCGCGCGGGCGTGCGGGGCTGTGCGCCGCAGCACAGGACAGCCTGACGGCGCTGGCCGGGGCCAAGGACGCGATCCTGCCCGAAGTCGCGGAAGCGGCGCTGCGCCGGCTCGACCAGGCGTTCGCGCCGCCCAGGCTCGTGGTCGATCCGCGGGTGCTGACCGGCCCGGGCCGGGCCACGCTCACCGCCCGCTGAGCGGTGACCGCCATATCGGGGTTTCGCTTCGAATCCCGTGTGGTTAAGGGCCGGCCGCGATGGGACCGGTGCAGGATCGCGCGCTCGGCGGCTGGTTCGATGGGATCGAGCACCGCTACCCCGTGCGCGTGTATTTCGAGGACACGGACCTGTCGGGCGTGGTCTATCACGCCAATTACCTCCGCTACATGGAGCGGGCGCGATCGGACATGCTGCGGCTCGCCGGCGTCGACCAGCGCGCGGCGTTCGAGGCGGGCGAGGGGGCCTATGCAGTCGCCGACCTTCGCATCCGCTACGCCGCGCCCGCGCGCCTCGACGACGACCTTCTCGTCGCGACCCGGCTGCGCCAGGTCCGCGCGGCGAGCGTTCTCATTCATCAACGAGTCAGCCGGGACGGTGAAACCCTGACCGAGGCGGAGGTGACCGCCGCCCTGGTCGCGCCGAACGGGCGACCGCGGCGGCAGCCGAGCGCCTGGGTCGAGATCTACCGGCGGCTGCTATCCACCGAGGAGCAAGAGTGAACCCCGTCCTGGTTACCGACCCCGCCTCGCTGTCTCCCATCGCGCTGTTCATCCATGCCGACTGGGTGGTGAAGGTCGTCATGGGCGGGCTGCTGCTCGCCAGCGTCTGGACCTGGGCGATCATCCTCTCCTTCTGGCGGCGGCTCGGCCGCACGCGCGCCCAGATGACCGCATTCGAGAGCGAGTTCTGGTCGGCCGACGACATCGACGCCTTCCACAAGAAGCATGCGGATACGCCGCTGCCGTCCGCCCGCGTGCTGGCGGCGGGCGTCGCGGAGGGGCGCCGCTCGACCGCGGGCGGCGCGATCGACAAGGGCGCGACGCGGGAGCGGCTGGCGACGGCGATGGGCGCAGCGGCAGCGGCGGAGGTCGACCGGCTGTCCGACCGGCTGAACGTGCTCGCGACGGTCGGCTCGGTCGCGCCGTTCGTGGGACTGTTCGGCACGGTGTGGGGCATCATGCGCAGCTTCACCGGCATCGCCCAGGCGCAGAACTCGTCGCTCGCCGTCGTCGCGCCCGGCATCGCGGAGGCGCTGTTCGCGACCGCCATCGGCCTGTTCGCCGCCATCCCGGCGGTGATCGCGTACAACCGCTTCAGCCATGGCGTGAACCGGGTGGAGGCGAGCCTGGGCCGCTTCGCCGACGGCTTCCACACGACGCTGTCGCGCCAGCTGGACGCGGTGCGGTGAGGGGCCTTGCCTTGATCCTCCCCGAGCTCGCTTGGGGAGGGGGACCGGCCAGCGAAGCTGGTCGGTGGAGGGGCAGGCGGGCGCAGCCCGCCGGCTTCGCCGGCGACCCCACCACCACCGCGCCGAAGGGGCGCGGCGGTCCCCCTCCCCAAGCGAGCTTGGGGAGGACAGAGTAGTGGCCATGCTTCCCTCCCGCGCCTCGTCGCGGCGGCGTGCGCCGATGGCGGAGATCAACGTGACGCCCTTGGTCGACGTCATGCTGGTGCTGCTCATCATCTTCATGGTCACCGCACCGTTGCTGACGGCGGGCGTCCCCGTCGACCTGCCCGACAGCCGCGCCAAGGCGCTGCCGCAGGAGGACAAGCCCGTCGAGGTCTCGATCGACCGCGAAGGCCGGGTGTTCGTGGACAAGGATGCGGTTGACACGAGCCAGCTGCGCGCGCGGCTGGAGCGGATCGCGGCGCTGCCCAAGCCGCCGCAGATCTTCGTGCGCGGCGACCGCGCACTCAACTGGCAGCAGGTCATGGAGGTGATGGGAGAGATCAACCGCGCGGGGCTGACCCGTGTCGGGCTTGTCACGACTGAGCAAGGGATCGGGGAGGACCGCGCGGGGTGATCGATCAGGCCGGCCGCACGACCCTGCTGATCGCGCTCATCGGTCACGCGGCGCTTCTCTTGCTGCTGTCGCTCGCCTGGGGGCCGCAGGCGAAGCGCGAATGGCCCAAGCCGCAGCCGATGGAGGTGAGCCTGGTGGCGGACGTCGCGCCGGAGGCGACCGCGCCGCCCGCGCCCGAACCGCCCGCGCCCTCCGTCGCGCCAGAGATGGGCATGCCGGAGGAGACGCCTCCGCCGGCGCCCGCGCCGGTCCCGGTTCTGCAGCCCCAACCCGCGCGGCCCGCGCCGCCGCAGCCGGCCGCGAGGCTCGCGGTCCAGCCCAAGCCTGCGCCGGCCGCCAAGACGCCTGCTGCACCCACCAAGCCGGCCGCCGCCCCGGCGCCGCCCCGCACGTCGCGCCTGGCCGGGCTGCAGCTCGGGGCCGGGACCAAGGCAGACGCGGCTCCCGCCCGCCCGCGCGGCCGCCGCTTGGGCGACAACTTCCTGGCGGGCCTCGCGCCCGACGCGCCCGCCACGAAGGCGTCGGCGGCGGCCCCGGGCAAGGCCGGCCCCTATCCCGCCGCCTCCATCGCCGGCGCGATCGCGCGGCAGATCCAGCCCTGCGCCGACCGTCAGGTGAACCCGGGTCCGGGCGCGAACGCGATCGTGACCACGCTCAACATCCGCCTCAACCCGGACGGCACGCTCGCCGCGACGCCGCGCATGGTGCGTCAGTCGGGCGTGACGGACGAGAACGAGCGCTACGCGCAGCGCGTGGTCGATCTGGGCGTGGCGGCCTTCAAGGGCTGCACGCCGCTCCGGCTGCCGGCGGAATATTACGACACGGGGCATGGCGGGTGGAACACCATCAACTATCGCTGGCAGCTGCGGTGAGTGCCGCCGCTCTCCTGCCTCTCATCGTCACCCCGGGCTTGTCCGGGGTCCACGGTGCCGCACTCCATTCGCCGCCGGTCATGCGGCACGGTGGATGCCGGCACTGCGGCCGGCATGACGGAATGCTATGAAACCGCTGATCTACTGCCTCGCCCTCCTCGCCGCCCCCGCGCTGGCGCAGCAACAGCCTGCGCCCGCCGCGCCGCCGCAGCAGGGGCAGCCGCTGGAGGTCTCGGTCACCGGCGGCGTCTCCGCGCCGATGCCGATCGCGATCCCCGCGATGCCGGCCGCGGCGGTCGTCGATACTCCGGCGGGCAGCACCGACGCGCTCGGGCGGCAGCTCGCCGACATCGTCGCGAACGACCTGCGCAACTCCGGGCTCTTCTCGCCGCTGTCGCCCGGCCGGCTGCGGCCGGTCGCGTTCGGCGAGGTGAACACGCCGCAGTTCGATTACTGGGGCGGCACCGGCGCGCAGGCGCTGGTGCAGGGGTTCGTCCGCGCCAATGCCGACGGCACGCTCACGGTCGGCTGCTACCTGTTCGACGTGTTCGCCAAGACGGAGCTGGCGCGGCAAGGCTTCGTCGTGTCCCCGGCCGAGTGGCGCCGGGCGGCGCACAAATGCGCGGACGCGGTTTATAGCCGGCTGACGGGCGAGGGGCCCTATTTCGACAGCCGCATCGTCTATGTGTCGGAGACCGGCCCCAAGGCGAAGCGGGTCAAGCGGCTCGCCATCATGGACCAGGACGGGGCGAACCACCGCTTCCTGACCAACGGGCAGTCGATCGTGCTGACACCGCGCTTCGCGCCCAACCAGCAGTCAATCGTGTACATGAGCTATCTGGGCAAGATCCCCAGCATCTATGTCTACGACATCGGCTCGGGCCGGCAGCGGTTGGTGGTGCAGAACGTCGCGACCACCTTCGCGCCGCGCTTCTCGCCCGACGGGCGCTGGATCCTGTTCAGCCAGGCGCAGGCGGGCAACACCGACCTGTATCGCGTGCCCGCCGGCGGCGGCGCGCCGCAGCGGCTGACCAGTTCGCCCGGCATCGACACCGGCGGCAGCTATTCGCCCGACGGCAGTCGGATCGTGTTCGAAAGCGACCGGTCGGGCGGGCAGCAGCTCTACGTCATGAACGCGGACGGGTCGAACCAGCAGCGGATCAGCTTCGGCGGTGGGCGCTACGCGACGCCCGTCTGGAGCCCGCGCGGCGACCTGATCGCGTTCACGCGGCTGTCGGGCGACTTCCGCATCGGCGTGATGAACGCCAGCGGCGGGGGCGAGAAGATCCTGACCAACAGCTGGCAGGACGAGGGGCCGAGCTGGTCGCCCAACGGCCGCGCCATCACCTTCTTCCGATCGGGCCGCGGCGGGGCGGGCAAGGCGGACTTGTGGATGGTCGACCTGACCGGCCAGGTCGAGCGCCGCATCCCCACGCCGCTCGACGGCTCCGACCCCGCCTGGGGGCCGCTTCGGCCCTGACCCCTTAGGAGAACGAGAATGGCCAAGCTGAACCACCTGCTGCTCGCTGCGACCGCGCTGGTCGCGGTCGCCGGTTGCGCCAAGAAGCGGCCCGAACAGCTGCCGCCGCCGCCCGGCGACGCCGCCACCGCCGGGGAGGCGCAGACCGGGCAGACCGGGCCGACGGATGGCGTGGTGCGACCGGGGTCGAACGAGGACTTCAAGCGCTCCGTCCAGTCCAACACCGTCCTGTTCGGCGTCGACCTCTACGACATCGACGCGACCGCACGCGGGATCCTGGACGATCAGGCCGCGTATCTCGCCCGCTTCCCGCAGGTGCGGATCACGATCGAGGGCCACGCCGACGAGCGGGGCACGCGCGAGTACAACCTGGCGCTGGGCGACCGGCGGGCGAACGCGGCCAAGAACTACCTCGCCGCCAAGGGCATCGACGCGGGCCGGATGACCACCATCAGCTACGGCAAGGAACGGCCCGTCGCGCTCGGCTCCGACGAGGAGAGCTGGGCGCAGAACCGCCGGGCGGTGACCGTCGTCCTGAACTAGTGCCTCGTCACCCCGGCCTCGAGCCGGGGTCCCGCTTCTTCGGCGTTGGGCAAGGAAGCGGGACCCCGGGTCAATCCCGGGGCGACGAACACTTGCATCCAATCTATCTTCCGATTATTATGATATCATAATAACGGGAGGTTTCGATGAAGGACGCGCATTCGGCCCTGCAGCGCTCGGCCGAACGGCCCGCTGCGACCGCGAGCGGGTATGTGATGCTGCTGGTGATGCTCGCGCTGGCGCTGCTCGCCTTCTGGCTGGGCCAGCAGCTGGCGACCGACCGACTGCCGCCGGTCTGGGCGGTCGCCGTCATCGCCTGCGTCGCGAGCGCGGCGCTGATCGCCGCCGGCTTCTACATGCTCCAGCCGAACCAGGCGGCGGCGATCACCCTGTTCGGGAGCTACAAGGGCACTGACCGCACCGCCGGGCTGCGCTGGGTGCTGCCCTGGCTCCTGCGCAAGAAGGTGTCGGTGCGTGCCAACAACATCATCTCGCAGTCGCTGAAGGTGAACGACCTGCGCGGCAACCCGATCGAGATCGCGGCGCAGGTGGTGTGGCGCGTGACGGATACGGCGCAGGCGCTGTTCGACGTCGACGACTACCGCGCCTTCGTGACCGTGCAGATCGAGGCGGCGGTGCGCACGATCGGCTCGCGCCACCCCTATGACGACTTCACCCACGAGGAGTTGACGCTGCGCGGCAGCCACGAGCAGATCAGCGCCGAGCTGCGCGCCGAGCTGCAGGCCCGGATGGCGGTGGCGGGGATCACGGTCGACGAGTGCGGCTTCACCCACCTCGCCTATGCGCCTGAGATCGCGGGCGCGATGCTGCGCCGGCAGCAGGCGGCGGCCGTGGTCGCGGCGCGCGCGACGCTGGTCGAGGGCGCGGTCGGGATGGTCGAGATGGCGCTGGAGCAGCTGTCGGCGAAGAACGTCGTCGAGCTGGACGACGAACGCCGCGCCGCGATGGTGTCGAACCTGATGGTCGTGCTGTGCGGCGAGCGCGACACCCAGCCCGTGGTCAACGCGGGCACGCTCTACCAATAGGATGGCGAACGCGCCCAAAAAGGCGTTCGCGCTGCGGCTCGACCCGGCGCTGTTCGAGGCGATCGAACGCGCCGCGGCGGGCGACCTGCGTTCGGTGAACGCGCAGATCGAGTGCCTGCTGCGCGAGGCGCTCGGGCGAAGGGGGGTACGTCTGGACCCGCCCAAGCCCGCGAAAAGGGGCCGGCCACCCAAGGAGAGCCATGATGAGCCGTCGCAATAAGGTGGCGTTCACCGGGGCGGTCGCTGCGATCGTGCTGGGCGTGTGCGTGGCTATGGGCGTGTTTTAGGCCCGAGCACCTCGTCAAGCATCCGGGCGAGCCGGAGCCCGCCCTTCAGCACCTGTTCGCGCGCAACGGGGGCGAGGCGGGTGATGGTGGGGGCGTCCAGCTCGACCCGCGCCGGCACCGGGCCGCAAGGGTGGCCGCCGAGCGCGCTCGCGTAGACGATGTCGCGCGCCACCTGCCACGACTCGCGGCTCCAGTCCTCGACCGTTCCGGCGCCCACGCGCATCCGCCGCGCGGCCGGGTAACGGCGGATCAGGGTGGGGCCGCTGGTGATCGCGCGCTCGGCGAGCGGGCCGTCCCAGAGCGAGTGGAGGTTGAACCGCCGCGGCGCGTAGATGCCGTACGCGGCCGCGACGTCGTTACCGCCCTTGTCCGAGCGGTCGCCGGCATGGAGCGGCATGTGCAGGTCGCCGACGAAGTGAAGGAGGAAGGCGAGCGCCTGCACCCGGTCCGCGCGCGGCGTGTGACGGTCGCCGAGCCGCGCCGCCTGGCGCTCGACCTGGGCGGACACGCAGTCGCCGGTCGCGCAGGCGGAGGCGAGGTCGAACGGCCGGCAGACGTTGACGTTCTGATAATGCCAGCTGAAGGCGTAGCCGAAGCGTTGCTGGCCGGCGGCGTCCTTGAGCGGCTTGATGCAGTCGGCCCAGACCGAGGCCTGGGCGGGCGTGCGGGCCCGGCATTCGGGGGTGCCGAGCAGACGCTCGCTCGCGAGCAGCCGGCGCACCGCACGCGCGGTGGCGGGGCGGACATTCGCCATCGCGATGTTTGCGATCGTCTCGTGCCCGAACTCCCAATAGGCGTGTGCCGGCACGGCTCCGACCAGCGCCAGCGCGACGGCGACCCAGCGCATTCTCATTCCTCGTCTCCGAACAGCGCCACCCGGCGCGTGCCGTCCGCGTCAGCGAGGCCGCGGCTCATGCCGGGCGTGGTGAAGCGCCACACCGGCGGGCCGCTCGCGGGCATGGCGATGACGCCGCCCGTCCCGCCCAGCGCCCGCACCTCCTCCAGCACCGCCGCGACCGCTTCGGCCGGGACGTGCCCGGCGAGCCGCAGTCGCGCCTCGATCTCGTGCGCGACGCCCGCGCGCAGGAAGAACTCTCCCGCGCCGGTGCAGGACACCGCGCAGCTGCGGTCGTCGGCCCAGGTGCCGGCCCCGATCACGGGCGAATCGCCGATCCGGCCCCAGCACTTGCCAGTCACCCCGCCGGTCGAGGTCGCGGCGGCAAGGTGCCCGGCGGCGTCGCGGGCGACCGCGCCGACCGTGCCGTACTTCATGTCGACGTCGTAGGCGTCGGGGTTGCGCGCCAGCAGCTCGGCCAGGTTCGCGCGGCGCGCGTCGGTCACGAACCAGACGTTCTCGACCTGCTCCAGGCCCTGCTCGCGCGAGAAGGCGTCGGCGCCGACGCCGGCCAGGAAGACGTGGCGGCTCCGCTCCATCACCGCGCGCGCGAGTGCGACGGGGGAGCGGGTGTAGCTGACCCGCGCCACCGCCCCCGCGGCGCGCGTGCGCCCGTCCATCACCGCGGCGTCGAGCTCCGCCGTGCCCTCCCGGGTCAGCGCCGCGCCGCGCCCGGCGTTGAAGTGCGGGTCGTCCTCCAGCACCCGCACCGCCGTCTCAACCGCGTCCAGCGCCGCGCCGCCAATAGCCAGCACGGCCGCACCCGCGTCGAGCGCTGCAAGGAGGCCCGCGCGCGTGCCTGCCTCGACATTGGGCGGCGTGCGCCCCCGCTCGATGCGCCCCGCGCCGCCGTGAATCATCAAGGACCAGGTCATCGGGCGCGCGCCTAGCAGAGCTGTCGGGACACGCCAGCGGTTCGGCGGCGCAGATGGCGATCACCTCGATTATCGCGTGCGCCCGGCGCGATGACGACGGCGCCCGTGCGATCATGATTTCGTAATCCCGAATGGGGCAGACGCTACGACCTAAACGGGGAGAATGGCACGTGATCGCGAGTGCTTTGAGCCAATCGGCGGGGTCTGGGGCGTCGCCGGTCGATGCCATCCTGGACGCGGTGCGATCGCATCTCGGCATGGAGATCGCCTTCGCGGCGCGATATGTGGAAGGGCGGCGCGAGTTCACCCATATCCGCACCGACCTGCCGCTCCCGCACCGGCCCGGCTTCTCGGAGCCGAACGAAGAAACCTATTGCTGGCACATCCTCAACGGACGCTTGCCCGAGCTGATCCAGGATGCCGCCGACTTCCCGCTCGCCCAGACGCTGCCGGTCACGCCCGCTCTGCCGGTCGGGTGCCACATGGACGTGCCCCTGCGGCTCAAGGACGGAAGCGTCTATGGCAGCTTCTGTTGCCTGAGCCGTACGCCCGACCGCTCGCTGAATGGGCGCGACCTGGCAGCGTTACGCGCCTTCGCGGACCTCGCCGTCGTGCAGATCGAGCGCGAGCTGGACGAGGAGCGCGATCGGACGGCAGTGACGGCGCGGGTCGCCGCGGCGGTCGAGGCGGGGCAGCCTGCGATCGCGCTGCAGCCCGTGTTCCGGCTGAGCGACGGCGTCCCCGTCGGGGCCGAGGCGCTGGCGCGCTTCCCGGACGCCTTGCAGCGGCCTCCCTGCGATTGGTTCAACGAAGCCACGGCGCATGGGGTCGGCAAGTCGCTGGAGCTGGCGGCGGTGCGATCCGCGCTCGCAACGCTCCCCTATGTGCCCGCGCCGCTTCATCTGGGCGTGAACGTATCGCCGGCGGTGGCCACGTCGCCCGAGCTGATCGCGCTGCTGAGCGCCGCGCCCGCCGGCCGGGTGCTGCTGGAGGTGACCGAGCATTCGGAGGTCGAGGATTATGGCGCGCTCCGCCGCGCGCTGGCCCCACTGCGCGGCCATCTCCGGGTCGCGGTCGACGATGTGGGCGCGGGCTATGCCGGGCTGCGCCACATCCTGGACCTCAAGCCGGACGTGCTGAAGCTCGACATCGGGCTGACCCGGAACATCGACCGCGATCCCGCGCGCCGGGCGCTTGCCGCCGCGATGGTGCGCTTCGCGCGCGATATCGGCGCGGTGATCGTGGCGGAGGGCATCGAACGCGACGGCGAGCGGCGCGTGCTCGCCGAGCTGGGCGTGGGCCAGGGCCAGGGCTGGCTGTTCAGCCGCGCGCTGCCGCCCGTCGCGGCAAGCCAGCGCCTGCTGGGGCCGGTATGGACCCCGCCTGCGCCGTCCGTGCGAGGCCGTTCGCCGGCTTCAGCCCGATCAGCGGCCTGAGCCAGCCGATCCTCCGGCCCAGCAGGTAGAAGGCCCAGCAGCCCGCCCATGTCGCCGCGACCAGGAGAATGAACCTGGCGAGCGGCCCGGTGGGCGTGGCGAGCAGCCCATAGCCGACCGCCACGATGATCGTCTGGTGGATGAGGTAGAAGGGGAACACCGCCTCGGCGAGCGTCGCGCGCCAGCGGCCGTCGCGGTTCCAATAGGCGTCGGCCAAGCCGAGCAGCGCGATGATCGCGCCCCAGCTTTCGGTGGCGCGGGCCAGCCGCAGCACCGGGCGCATGGCCGGGGGCGCGGGGCTATCGCCTGGCCATACGACCTCCGCCCATCCGGTCGTGAGCCAGCCCGCGAGCGCCAGCACGCCCGCCAACTTCCACCACCGCCCGATCGCCGCCCACAGCGCGGGCGAGCCGGCCAGCGCATAGCCGAAGAGGAAGCAGGGCAGGTACACCGCATGCGCGCTCCAGTCGTCGACCAGCGCGTGCGTTTCGACCCAGCCGGGCGCGAGCAGCGCACGCGCGAGGTAGACCCAGGCGACGCCGAGCGGCAGCAGCGCCGGGCCGGCCAGCGCCCCCTCCAGCCAGCGCCGTAGCGTCTGGCGCATGCGGCCGGGCAGCGCCAGCGCGGCGCCGAGCACCAACGTGTACGCGAGCAGATACGCGACGAACCACAGGTGCATCCAGGTCGGCACGATTACGCCGTGGAGCGACTGCGGCCGAAAATAGTCGCGCACGACGAAGGCGACGAAGCCGTGGGGGTAGCCGGCATGGGTGACGACCCACACCCAGGCTTGCGGCGGGGCGAGCACCACGATGCCGAACAGGAGCGGCATGCCGAGCCGTGCGGCGCGACTTCGCAGGAACGAAGCGATCCGGCCTTCCTTTGCGAACAGCGCCGCGCTCGCATAGCCGGATACGACGAACAGCAACGACAGCCGCCACGGGTTGGTCAGGAACATCGGGATCGTCGCCCAGTCGATCGGGCGCGAAACCTTGACCGGGAAGTCCCACGGCACGAACGCCATGCCGACATGGTACAGGATCAGCAGCTGGAACGCCCCGATCCTCAGCCAGTCCATCCCGTAATGCCTTTGCACGACGCCTCCTCCTTCCACCCCGGTCGGGGTAGCGGCGCGGCCCCCGCCTTTGGTATTGTCGAGGGGTGGCAGGCGGGGCGGCGGGGACGGCCGTGAGCGAGGCAGGGACGAGCGGCGGCCGGAGCGGGACGAGCGGCACGCGCCGGCGCTGGGCGTTGATCGGCCTTGTGTGGTTTCTCTGCGTAGTGCTGCTGCGTGGCTATGCCGAGGGCGCGAGCCGGCTCGCGGACCTCGCGCGCGCCGGCGTGACGGTTGCGCCGTGGAAGATCTGGCTGGGCGAGGCGAGCAGCATCGCCGTGCTGCTGGCGCTGGGGGTGGTGTTGTGGCGCTTGGTCGGCTGGGCCCGGCCGCCACGGTTCGGCTGGCCGGCCCTGGCCGCGCTGTACCTATGCGCCAGCGTCGTATTCACGCTGCTGCATGTCGGCGGGATGACGCTGCTCCGGATGGCCGGATACTGGCTCGCGGACGAGCGCTACCGCTTCTCCGATCCGGTCGGCCAGACCCTTTACGAGTATCGCAAGGACGTGGCGACGTTTGTGCAGTTCGTCGCGCTCGCGATCGCCGCTCGGTGGTGGCTGGCGCGCGAGGACGCCCCGATCGCGCGGACCATCGCCGCCACGACAGCCCGGATGCTCGACGTCTCTGACGGGGCAATCACGCACCACCTGCCGATCGCGGAGATCGATCAGGCCGTGGCGGCGGGAAACTATGTCGAACTGCACTGGCGCGGGCGGAGGTTGCTCCATCGCGCCACGCTGGGCGCGGTCGAGGCGAACCTGGGCGAGGCGTTCGTCCGCATCCACCGCAGCCGGCTCGTGCGGCGAGACGCGATCCGGCGCGTGACGGTCGACAGGAGCGGCGACTTCGCCGTGGAGCTGGACGGCGGCGCGGTGGCGCGCGGCAGCCGCCGCTATCGCGCCGCTCTGGACGCCGCCGCGGGCTGACGGGCCGCATCGCACGCTGGCCTGCACGCCCGCGGTACGCGGACTTCCGGGCGGCGGCGGCACGGCGTATATAGCGGCTCATGTCCGTACGCCCCTGGCGCGATATCGCCCGCCGCCCCTGCCGCCAGATCATGGTGGGCAACGTCCCCGTCGGCGGCGATGCGCCCGTCACGGTGCAGACCATGACCAATACGCCGACCAGCGATCCGGTCGCGACCATCGACCAGATCCGCCGCTGCGAGGAGGCGGGGGTCGACATCATCCGCGTGTCCTGTCCGGACGTGGAATCGACCGCTGCGATGCGTCAGATCACCCGTGCGGCGCGGGTGCCGGTCGTCGCCGACATCCACTTCCACTACAAGCGCGCGCTGGAGGCGGCGGACGCGGGTGCTGCGTGCCTCAGGATCAACCCCGGCAATATCGGCTCGTCGGAGCGCGTGGCGGAGGTGGTGCGCGCCGCCAAGGCGAACGGTTGCGCGATCCGGATCGGCGTCAACGCCGGGAGCCTCGAACGCGACCTGCTCGAGAAATATGGCGAGCCCTGCCCGGAGGCGCTGGTCGAAAGCGCGCTCGACCATATCAAGCTGCTTCAGGATCACGACTTTCACGAGTACAAGGTGGCCGTGAAGGCGTCGGACGTGTTCCTGGCTGTCGCCGCCTATCAGCAGCTCGCCGAGGCGGTGGACTGCCCGCTGCACCTGGGGATCACCGAGGCGGGCGGTTTCGTCGGCGGCACGGTCAAGAGCGCGATCGGCATCGGCTCGCTGCTGTGGTTCGGGATCGGCGACACGATCCGCGTCTCGCTCTCGGCCGAGCCGGAGGAGGAGGTGCGGGTCGGCTTTGAGATCCTGAAGGCGCTGGGCATTCGCAACCGCGGCGTGCGGGTGGTCAGCTGCCCCAGCTGCGCGCGCCAGGGGTTCGACGTGATCCGCACCGTGCAGACGCTGGAAGAAAGGCTCCAGCACATCCGCACGCCCATGTCGCTTTCCGTGCTGGGCTGCGTCGTCAACGGCCCCGGCGAGGCGCGCGAGACCGACATTGGCATCACGGGCGGCGGCAACGGCCGGCACATGGTGTATCTCTCGGGCGTCACCGACCACCATGTGCAGGACGAGGGCATGATCGACCACATCGTGCGTCTGGTCGAGGCGAAAGCGGCGGAAATCGAGGCGGCAGGCGCGCCGGTTAACCAGGCCGCTTAGCCGCACCGCAACGGCGCCCAGGCTATAGGCTCGGGCATGCGGATCGCCCTTCTCCTGGTCATTGCTATCGGCGTGGCGATCGGCGTCTCCCTGCCTGCGGGATCTGGGCGCCCTGCCGCCCCGGTCACTGCCACAGGCGTGGCGCAGCCCGGGACCGCGCCCGCCGAAACCGTGCTCGAGCGGCATGGGGGCGGGCACTTCATCGCCTTTGTCGACGTAAACGGCGCGACGGTGCGCTTCGTGGTCGACACCGGCGCGACCAGCGTCGCGTTGACGCAGGAAGATGCACGGCGCGCCGGGATCGACTTCGATCCCGGCCGGTTCCAGGTGGTCGGCCGCGGCGCCTCGGGCGATGTGCGCGGGGAGCCGGTGACGATTCGGATGATGGCGCTCGACGGCAAGCAGGCGCAGGACGTGAGCGGGGTGGTGCTGGAGAACAGCGAACTGTCGCTCCTTGGCCAGTCCTATCTACGCCGCCTCGCCGGCGTCCAGATCAGCGGCGACACGATGACGCTCCGTTGACCCGATCAGCCGGGCCGAGCGGCCCAGCACCAGCCGGTTGAAGGCCAGCGCCGTCGCGATCGAGGCGGCGAGCGTCACCACCATGAAGTCAATATAGTGCAGGGTGACGATGCCTGCGGGCTCGAGCACGAAGGTATAGCCCCCGTACAGCGCCACCCCGGCCAGCACGCCCGCCACCGCCGCGCCCGCCGCGACGCCCTCGAACAGCAGCCCGACGACGAAGGCGGACAGGATCGGCATGGAGGACAGGCCGTTCAGCTGCTGAAGCAGGTTGATGATGCTCTTGGCCGACGCATAGACCGGCACGAGCGCGATCGAGCTGATCGTCAGGAGCGCGGAGACGACCGCGGAGAGGCCCCAATGGTCCCGCACGGGACGCACGAAGCGATCGTGGAAATCGACCGCGTAGAGCCCGACCGCCGCGTTCAGCACCGCCGCCGTGTGCGCGATCACCGCGGCCGCGATGGCCGCTGCGAACACGCCCGCGAGCCAGGGCGGCAGCACGGCGCCGACCAGCCGGCCATAGGCGGCGTCATCTACGTCACCGAACAGCTTGAACGCGACCACGCCGGGGATGACCACAATGGCGGGGATGAACAGGATGCGTAGGGCCGCCGCGGCGAGCACGCCCTTCTGCGCCTCGCGCACCGTCGGCGCGATCATCGCCTTCTGCGTGATCGGCTGGTTGGTCGACCAGTAATAGATCTGGATGAACAGCATCCCCGTGAAGAGCGTGTGGAACGGAATGGGAGAGTCCGCCGCGCCCACCATGGTCAGCCGCTCGGCCGGCACACCGCCCGTCAGATCCCAGCCGACCGCATGGAGCGCGAGCAGCACGATCAGCACCGCGATCGCGATCACGCCGACGCCTGCATAGGTCTCCATCACCGCCACCGCGCGCAGGCCCCCGGCGATCGTGTAGGCGGCCGCGATGATCCCCAGCCCGGCGGCATAGGCGATCACCGGCACGTCGCCCCCGAACAGCGTCTGGAGAAACAGCCCGCCCGAATAGAGCCCGGCGGGCAGGTAGATCAGCACCATCCCGAACAGGAACAGGCCCGAGACGAGCGTGCGGATGCTGCTGCCGCCGCCGTAACGCTGCTCCAGCAGCTCGGTGACCGTCGTGACCCCGGCGCGGTAGTAGATCGGCACGAAGACGAAGGCGAGGATGAGAAGCCCGACAAAGCCGCAGATCTCCCACCAAGCGAGGAGCAGCATTTGATTGCCGTTCATGCCGACGAGCTGGTCGGTCGACAGATTGGTCAGCGTGATCGCGCCCGCGACGAATGGCCAGCTGAGCTTGCCCCCCGCGAGATAAACGGTGCGCGAAGATCCATCGGCGGCTTCGGCGCGCCGAACCTTCATCCAGGTCGCCAGCGCCAGCGCCGCCAACAAGCTCAGCGCCACCGCGAACTGCTCCACCGCCACCGACATGGCATCCCTCCCGCGCGCCAGCTTAGTCCGGCGTGTCGGACGGGCAAGCGACAGCTTGGACGGGGTCAGGTCCCGTGCTACCCCTCAGGTCCTAGGAGGCGAGCCATGACCTACCATGCGAAGGTGATCGCCGGCGGCAAGATCGTCATTCCCGCCGACCTGCGGCGAGAGCTCGGCATCAAGGAAGGCGACTCGCTCGTCGTCGAGCGGGACGCGGACGGCGGGCTGTCCATCAAGACCTATGCTCAGGTGGTGCGGGAAGTGCAGCGCGACTTCGCGGCGATGTCGAAGCCGTATTCCGGCAGCCTTGTCGACGACCTGCTGGCGGAACGCCGGGCCGAGGCAGCCAGGGAAGAGGCGGAGCACGAGGAGTGGTTGGCGCGGCACCGCGCATGAGCGCGGTGGTCGACACCTCCGCCGTAATTGCGATCCTCCGGGCTGAAGCGGGCGCGGATGTGGCCGCTGCTTCCTCCCGAGGCGCCATGCTTTCCGCCGTCAACCTGGTCGAGTTCCGCAGCAAGGCCATGGAACTCGGCGCAGACCTGGATCCGGCTGTTGCCCTTCTGTCACGCCTGGAGATCGGCATCGCGCCCTTTACGGCGGCGCAGGCCAAGGTCGCGGCCGACCTCTGGCCCATGGTCAGGCGCAAGGGCGTCTCCTTGGCGGATCGCGCCTGCCTGGCCCTCGCGATCGAGCGCGGCGCGGTGCTGGTGACCGCCGACCGGGCGTGGGCAGCGCTCGGCCTCGACATCGATTTCGTGTTCATTCGATGACCGAACCGCAGCGTCCCGTCATGCCCTTCGCCGTCGCATGTCTCGGCATCGCGATCTTCTGCTGCATGGACGCGTTGATGAAAGGGCTTGGGCTGGCGCTGGGCGCCTATTCCGCGCTGCTGTGGCGGACGCTGGTGGGCGTCGGGGTGACGGGCGCGTTGTGGGTCGCAAGCCGGCCTGCCTGGCCCGACGCGCGGCTGCTCAAGCTGCATGTCGGGCGCGGCCTGATCGTGAGTGCGATGGCGCTGCTCTGGTTTCACGCGATCACGCTGGTGCCGCTGGCGGAGGCGGTCGCGATCTCCTTTTTCGCACCGCTGCTGGCGACGTGGCTTGCCTCGCTGTTCCTGGCCGAGCCGATGAACGTCCGCGCAGTGGCGGGATCGTGCCTCGGGCTGGCGGGAGTAGGCGCGATCGTCGCGGGGCAGCTGGGCGCGCCGCACGGCGAGCGAATCGTCGAGGGGATCCTCGCGGTGATCGCCTCGGCGGTGCTCTATGCCGGCAATCTGGTCTTGCAGCGGCATCAGGCGCAGCAGGCGGGACCCCGCGAGATCGCCTTTTTCCAGACGCTGACCGTGCTCGCCTGCCTGCTGCCGGCCGCGCCGTTCGCCGTGAAGCCGGCAGCGACGCACTGGCCGCTGATCGTGGGCGCGGCCGTGTTCGCGAGCGTGTCGCTCCTGCTTCTGTCCTGGGCCTATGCGCGGGCGGAAGCGCAGGTGCTGGTCGTGACCGAATATACCGGCTTCCTGTGGCTGGCCTTGCTCGGCTGGTGGTTCTTCGGCGAGACATTGACGGTGGCGACGCTGCTCGGCGCGGCGCTGATCGTCGGCGGCTGTCTGCTGGCGGTCAGGCCGGGTTCCCGCGCGGAGCCCCAGGAGGCGATGCTGTGAGCGAATACGATGCGCTGACCGCCTGGGTCGCGGAAGCGATGGAGCCGGATGGGCATGTGACCGCGCGCGCGATGATGGGTGGGCGCACGCTCTATTGCGACGGTGTGGTGTTCGCGATCCTGGCCGACGACGTGCTGTGGTTCAAGGCGGACGCGGCAAGCGATGCCGCCTGGGACGACGCCGGCTGCGCGCGCTTCAGCTTCGCCATGCGCGACGGGCGCACCGCGACCATGAACTACCGTCGCGCGCCGGACGATTGCTATGACGACGCGGATGCCCTGCGTGGCTGGGCGGCGCTGGCGCTAGAGGCGGGGCGGCGCGCGCCGGTGAAGAAGCGGAAGGCGAAGGTAGGAACGCCCTGATCCGTCATGCCCGACTTGATCCGGCATCCATGGTGCGGGGGGCTGTGCTCGCGGAGAGATGGACCCCGGCTCAAGGCCGGGGTGACGGACGAGCCTAGACCCGCCGTCGGTCGCGGCGAAGCGGCACCCTGTGGCGGGCCTCGTCGCGCCGGCCGAGCTTGAGCGAGTTTGCTCCAGCGCGGCTGGAGCAAGCCGCCCTAAGCCTTATCCATCCCTGGCGCGTCGACGCCCTTGGCTTTCTCGGCCCCGTAGCGCTCGATCGCCTCCATCGTGATCCGGCGCGCCGTCTCGCGGTCGCCCCACGTCCCGATGCGGACCCACTTCTTCTTCTCCAGGTCCTTGTAGTGGGTGAAGAAGTGCTCGATCTGCTCGAACACGATTTCCGGCAGATCCTCCTTCTCGCCCACGTTGGAGTAATAGGGGAAGGTCGCGTCGACAGGCACGCAGACCAGCTTCTCGTCGCCGCCGGCCTCGTCCTCCAGGTTCAGGACCGCGATCGGGCGCGCGCGCACGACGCAACCGGGGATGAAGGGCGAGCGCGACACCACCAGCGCGTCGAGCGGATCGCCGTCGGGCGAAAGGGTGTGCGGAACGAAGCCGTAATTGGCCGGGTAGCGCATCGGCGTGTGCAGGATGCGGTCGACGAAGAGCGCGCCCGACTCCTTGTCGAACTCGTACTTCACCGGCTCGCCGCCGGTCGGCACCTCGATAATGACGTTCAGGTCGTCCGGCGGGTGCTTGCCCGTTGGGATTTTGTCGATGCGCATGAGCTTCAGCTTCCGATTATCTTGCGGCCAGAAGGCGATCGAGGCCGGTCTCGCCGGTCCCGACCTTTTCGAAGCGCGGATAGCGGGGGCCGTCGCGATAGTCGATCATGACTTCGCGCACCCGGTCCTGCGCGCGGACGAGCAGCTGGACCGGCTGCTTCGCGGCGACCGCCGCCTTGATCCGCTCGGGCGTATAGGCCTCGCCGTTGACGGCGAGCACCGTCGTGCCGACGTCGATGCCGGCCTTCGCGGCGGGGCTGTCCCAGATGACGCTGGTGGCCTCGCCCTCCCGGTTCAGCGTCAGGCCGAGCGAGAAGCCGAGGTTCGTCGCGTTCGCCGCGCGCTCTGTCTTGGCGAAATAGGAGGTCGGCTCCGGCGTGTAGACGAGCCTGTACCCGTTCATCTCGAAGCCGGCGATCGGGGCGGGCGCGCCCGTCTCGGTGATCCGCTTCCTGAGGAACCCCGCCCAGTCATAGGGCTGGATGCGGTTCAGCGTCTCGGCCACGTCCTCGAAGGTATAGGTCACCTCGCCCCAGTCGCCGTCCCGGATGCCGTAAAAGGCGCGGGCGAAGTCGTCGATGGACCTGGCGCCGTTCGATTGGCGGCGAAGCATCGCGTCCACCTCCATCCAGACGAGCAGGCCTTCGTTGTAGTAATCCTCCGAGCGCTGCCAGCTCGACCAGCCCTTCGGCCGGCGTGCCGAGATCACGGGATCGTTGGTCGTGTCGACCAGCGGCCGCCACTCGCGCCCGCGGGTGTTCTGCAGGTTGGCAGCGATCTGCGCGAGCGCGTCGAGCGTGTCCTGCTTGGAGACCAGCCCCGAGCGCGCCTGGAGGACATAGCCCCAGAACTGGGTCTGGCCCTCATACACCCAGAGCAGCGAGTTGCGCATGGGCGTCCGGTAATCGGGCGTCCACAGGTCCGCGCCGCGGCGGAACTTGCCGTCCCAGCTATGCGCGAACTCGTGCGGCAGCAGGTTGCGGCGGACGACCGAATTCTCCCAGTCGGTGAAATAGCCGGGGCTGACCCCGTTCTCCGACGAGCGATGATGCTCCAGCCCGATGCCGCCGAGCTGGTTGGTGATCGACAGCAGGAACTCGTAGCGGTCGTAGTGCTGCGACCCGAAGGTGCGGATCGCCTGGTCGACCATGCGGCGGTGCGCCTCGATCTGCTCGGGCTTCGCGTCCAGCTCGGCGGGCGTGTCGGCGAAGACGTTCAGGTCCACGCGCGGGGAGAGCGCCCACTCCTTGTAGTAGCGTCCTGCGAGGATCGGCGAATCGACCAGGATCTCGTAATTGGTCTGGTTGTAGGTGTAGGTGGAGCCGGTCGCGCGAGAGGGCAGGGCCGAGGCGGCCGTCCAGCCCTCGGGATAGCGGACCGTCATCTTCACCGGGATCTGCCGCGTATAGTAGCCGGCGGGGTAGAGGCTGACGCGCTCCGGCTGGAGCGAGATCATCGTCGGCGTGACGACGATGCGCCCCTGGTCGGCCTTGGTCGCGGACAGGAACTGGAAGTCCATGTCCAGCCGCCGCGCGCCCGCGGGCACGTCGATATGGAAGGCATAGACGTCGACCGGATCGCGCGTCCACGGGATCACGCGCCCGTTCGCATGGATGACGAGGCCCGCCAGCTTCTCGATCTCCCCGCGCGGCGCATGATTGCCGGGCAGGAACTTGGGATAGAGGAGCACCATCGGCCCGGCACGCGGAACGGGGATGGTCTGCTTCACCCGGAAGATGCCCGACACGGTGTCGGTCGCGTCGACGTCCAGCGTCATCACGCCTGGGAAGGCCACATCCCGCGCGGCCGGGATCGTGTCCACATAGGGAACGGGCTGGGGTGCGGTGTTGCCGGCGGGCACTTGGGCGGACAGGGGGGCGGCGGTCGCGAGCAGGAAGAAGGCAAGGCCGGAACGGAGCATCGACGCGCTTTCGGCAGGAGAGGGAGAGCGGCGGCCATAAGCGCGCGAAAGGACAGCCGTCCAGTCCCATACGGCCGCAACGGCCGCACCCGCTAGCATCGCGCCGCGCGCTGCCCTAGAGAGCCGCGCTTCATGGCCCAGACCCCCCGCACGCTGCGCGTGCAGACCCCTCAACGCGTGCGCGGCACCCAGGACATCTTCGGCGAGGAGCAGCGCCGGTTCGCCCATGTGCTCGAGACGTTCGAGCGCGTGCGGCGGCTCTATTGCTTCAAGCGGGTCGATGTGCCCGTGTTCGAGGCGACGGAGGTGTTCGCGCGCTCGATCGGTGAGACGACCGACGTCGTATCGAAGGAGATGTACACCTTTCCCGATCGCGGCGGGGACTCGCTGACGCTGCGCCCCGAGTTCACCGCAGGGATCGCGCGGGCCTATCTGACCGAGGGCTGGCGGCAGTTCGCGCCTCTGAAGCTCGCGACCAGCGGGCCGGTGTTCCGCTACGAGCGGCCGCAGAAGGGGCGGTTCCGGCAGTTCCACCAGATCGACGCGGAGGTGATCGGCGCGGCCGAGCCGGCGGCGGACGTGGAACTGCTGGCGATGGCGGACCAGCTGCTCGCGGAGCTGGGGATCGAGGGAGTCACGCTGCAGCTGAACACGCTGGGCGATGCGGAGACGCGCGACGCGTGGCGGGCGGCGCTGGTCGCGCATTTCGAGGGTGCGCGCGACGTGCTGTCGGAGGACAGCCTGGCGCGGCTCGACAAGAATCCGCTCCGCATCCTGGACTCGAAAGACCCTCGTGACCGCCCGGTGGCGGACGCGGCACCGGGGATCGACGCCTTCATGTCAGCTGAGGCGGGCGCGTTCTTCGAAGCGGTGCAGAAGGGGCTGGACGCGGCGGGGGTGAAGTGGACCCGCAACGCGCGGCTGGTGCGCGGGCTTGATTACTATCGGCATACCGCGTTCGAGTTCGTCACCGACCGGCTCGGCGCGCAGGGCACGGTGCTGGCGGGCGGCCGCTACGACGGGCTGATCGAGAGCCTGGGCGGACCGCCGACCCCGGGCGTCGGCTGGGCTGCTGGGGTGGAGCGGCTGGCGATGTTAGTGGAGGAGCCGGCGGTGGAGCAGCCGCTCATATCTGTCATTCCTTGGATGACCGACGCCGAAACAGAGGCGAGCGAGATTGCCAGTCGGCTGAGGCAGGCTGGCGTGCCGACGCACATCGCGTTTCGCGGCAATGAGAAGCGTCGGTTTGAGCTGGCTGGCAAAGCTGGGGTTCGGGCGCGTTTGATTGTTGCAGCGTCGTCACCTGGAGCGATTCCAGCCCGACGCGGCATACCCATTCGTGTCAATGAGGCAGGGTCACCCGGGCGAGTGGGCGAGACAATCCGGGAGACAGTGCTCACTGCGCTCGAGCGCTTCTACGAGGTGGTGCGTCTAACGCCTACTGGCGCCGCCTTTGATCCTGATGCGCTGCTGAGACCGCGTGCATGACCACTATCTCCCCCGAACGCATCCGGCAGATCGAAGCGCGGCGGGACGAGCTCGCGGCGCTGATGGCGACGGGCGACCTGCCGTCGGACCGCTTCGTCCAGGTGTCCAAGGAATATGCCGAGCTGGAGCCGGTCGCGGCCGCGGCTGCCGAGGTGCGGCGCTTGCGGCAGGAGGCGGACAGCCTCGCCTATATGGCCGAGGACTCCGCCGACGCTGAGCTCCAGGGACTCGCGCAGGAGGAGCTGGACGCGAACCGCGAGGCGCTGGCCGAGGCGGACCGGCGGCTCGCGCTGGCGCTGCTGCCCCGCGACGCGGCGGACGAGCGCGCGGCGATGCTGGAAATCCGCGCCGGCACCGGCGGCGACGAGGCGGCGCTGTTCGCGGGCGACCTTCTGCGCATGTACCAGCGCTATGCGGAGAAGGAGGGCTGGCGCGTCGAGCTGATCTCCGCCTCCGCGTCAGAGGCGGGCGGGTTCAAGGAGGCGGTCGCGAGCGTCGAGGGCCGCGGCGTCTTCGCCAAATTGAAGTTCGAGAGCGGCGTCCATCGCGTCCAGCGCGTGCCGGTGACCGAGAGCGGCGGGCGTATCCACACCTCTGCAGCGACGGTCGCGGTGCTGCCCGAGGCGGAGGAGGTGGATGTCGACATCGCGGAGAAGGACCTGCGCATCGACATCTACCGCTCGTCGGGGCCGGGCGGGCAGGGGGTGAACACCACCGACTCCGCCGTACGCATCACGCACCTGCCCACCGGCATCGTGGTGATCCAGCAGGACGAGCGCAGCCAGCACAAGAACCGCGCCAAGGCGATGAAGGTGCTCCGCACCCGCCTGTACGAGGCCGAGCGCGAGCGGGCGGCGAGCGAGCGGGCGGGCGCGCGCAAGTCGATGGTCGGCTCGGGCGACCGCTCCGAGCGCATCCGGACCTACAACTTCCCGCAAGGGCGCGTGACCGACCACCGCATCAACCTGACGCTCCACCGGCTGCCGGAAATCCTGGAGGGCGAGCTCGACGAGCTGATCGGCGCCTTGGTGCGCGAGGACGAGGCCGAGCGGCTGGCGTCGTTGGATGGTTAGCCGTCACCCCGGCCTTGTGCCGGGGTCCACCGGGCGGCGCATCATGGCGGCGAGGGAAGGGTAGAAACGGCATGTCCAGACCGACGGTGGATGCCGGCACTGCGGCCGGCATGACGGTGGGCCACGCTATCGCCGCCGCTGCCACCCATTTATCCTTCTCCGCCACCCCGCGGCTCGACGCCGAGCTGCTGATGGCGCACGCGCTGGGGGTGAGCCGCGAGGCGATGCTGCTCGGGCGCATGGGCGACTCCGCGCCCGCCGCCTTCGCCGACCTGGTCGAACGGCGCGCACGCCATGAGCCCGTCGCCTACATCACCGGCTGCCGCGCCTTCTGGACGGTTGAGCTGGAGGTCGGCCCCGGCGTGCTCGTGCCGCGTGCGGACAGCGAGACCCTGATCGAGGCGGCGGTGGCGCACTTCGCCGACACGCCGGGACCGCGCCGGGTGCTCGACCTGGGCACGGGGCCGGGCACCTTGCTCTTGGCTGCACTCGATCAATGGCCGGCCGCGACGGGAGTGGGGGTCGACGCGTCGGACGCGGCCCTCGCCTATGTCGAGCGGAACGCGGCGGCGCTGGGCCTGGCGGCGCGGGCGAGCTGGCGACGCGGCGACTGGGCGGACGGGATGAAGGAGCGGTTCGACCTGATCCTCGCCAACCCCCCCTATATCGGCGAGGACGAGCCGCTGCCCGACGAGGTGCGCGCGCACGAGCCGGCGGAGGCGCTGTTCGCGGGCGCGGACGGGCTCGACGCCTATCGTGCGCTCGCGCCCATGCTCTCGCCGCTGCTCGCGCCGGGCGGGATCGCGTGCATCGAGATCGGCGCCACCCAGGCCGGGGCGGTGCGCGCGCTGCTGGAGGCGCAAGGTCTTCGCACCCGTCTTCATCAGGATCTGGCCGGACGCGACCGTTGCATCGCAGCCACGGCTTGAACAAAGCGGCGGCGCTCCCCACATTTTCCTTGTAGGAACGCCGTCCTCTCCCTAAGCCTCGGGCCAGGGGCAGTTAAATCCGGCACATGCCGGATCGGGGGCAGCCCGAATTTAGGATCATCGCCGCCAGCTGAAGTCCTGCGGCCATGACGCATCGCCCGTAACGGGCGCACAGGAGGGCGCAGGGTGCGCCTCCGGGAGCTTGAGACCGATTTTGGTTCGAGGACGAGGACGACACTTTTGATCAACAATCGTCAGTCCGGCCGCCGTCGCGGCCGTGGTGGTGGCAATGGGCAGCGTCAGGGCGGCCCGCAGGGCAATGGCAGTCGCATCGACAGCCGCGCACGCGGCAACGCCAACCAGCTCTATGAGAAATACAAGAACATGGCCGCCGATGCGCAACGCGCGGGCGACCGGGTCAACACCGAATATTACCTCCAGTTCGCGGACCATTATTTCCGGGTGCTGAGCGAGCAGCGCGGCCGCTTCGAAGAGCAGCCGCGGCGCGGGCGCGACGATTTCGACTTCGACGGTTCGGACTTCAATGGGGAAGAGTTCGGCGACGAGGGCGAGCCGGTGCGCGCCGGTGAGCAGGGCGAAGCGCCGCGTATGGCCGGCGACGACCGGGACGGCGGCCGGCGCGAGTTCCGCGGCGATGGCCGTGATCGTGGGCGTGACGCGGGCCGCGATGGCGGCCGTCGCGAATGGCGCGACCGCAACGACCGCGGCGAGCGGCGCAACGGCGAGTATCGCAACGGCGAGACCCGCGCGGTGGAGCCCGAGCTCGTCGCCGGCCAGCGTCGGGCGGAGCCGATCGCGGCCGACGAATCGCTCGAGGCACGTGCCGAGGAGGTGCTCGAACATGATCGGCCGCTCGATCCTCCGGCCCCGCGCCGGCGTGGACGTCCGCGCCGCGACCCGGTCGAGGCCGAGGCCGGGTTCGAGGGGCTGCCGCCGGCGCTGAGCGCGCCGACCGGCGAGGACGGAGGAGAGGCCGCGCCGCGCCGGCGCCGAGCCCGGCCGCCGGCCGAGGAAGCGCCGACCGCCGCCGAGTGAGCATCGCGAGGGGCCGTTCCGAACAGGGGCGGCCCCTCTTCTTTTGCGCTTCGCCTGCGTTCGTGACATGCTCCCGCCAGACCACGGATGGAGAGGCGCCATGACGGTTGCGGTTGTCCTGCGCGGGCGCGGCGAGACGGTGACCTTGTCGCCCGACCTGTCCGTCGCGGACGCGGTCCGGCTCTTCGCCGAGCGTCGGATCGGGGCGGCCCCGGTGATGGAAGGGGGCCGGGTGCTCGGCGTCTTTTCCGAACGCGACGTGATCCATTGCCTGGCGGCGCGCGGCGCGGAGGCGCTGTCGCTCCCGGTGACGGAGGGAATGACCGCTCCCGCGATCACCGTCACCCCCGACCAGCCGGTGATCGCCGCCCTGTCCCTGATGACCAGGCGGCGGATCCGGCATCTGCCCGTACTGGACGGCGAACGCCTGGTCGGCTTCGTCTCGATCGGCGATCTGGTGAAGTACCGGATGGACCGGATCGAAGCCGAGGCTGCGGCGATGCGCGACTATATCGCGGGCGCCTGACCAGGCGGTCAGGACGATCTCCGCGCCACCCGCATTCGGGCCGGATGGGAAAGGTTCCGTCGCGGCTGAACAGCCCTAACAGGCGGTAAATCCGGGCGCTCACACGCTTTTTCCGGTGTGTTTCAAAAAAAATGCAAAAAAGGGTTTGACGTCCCCAGCGACCCCGCCTAGATGGGTGTCACCGCAGCGACGGACGCCGGTCGGAAACGACGGACGGAACGACGAAGCGGTCACCAAATCGCCAGGTGCTCAGGTCACCCTCCAAAAGAGGGGAAGCCGAAGCGCCGGTTGTTTGCGCTCTTTGACATTGTTGGTCAAGATGAAGGGACATGTGGGCGGCGGCCCCGGGTCCGGCAACCTCAGGGTGTCGGTCGCTCGGTAAAAGCCAAGCCTGACCTAGCGTCCCGCTGGCTCCAAGCCGGCGGTGCTCGCATGTCTCAATCCACATAAGTGAATTGTGCAGGTCAGGCTCCCTGAGATGAGCGGTCCTTTCCCGGTTATTCCGCCGGGTGGGGGTCGGACATAAACTTGAGAGTTTGATCATGGCTCAGAATGAACGCTGGCGGCATGCCTAACACATGCAAGTCGAACGAAGGCTTCGGCCTTAGTGGCGCACGGGTGCGTAACGCGTGGGAATCTGCCCTTGGGTTCGGAATAA
>ERZ1066119.101-NODE-101-length-63318-cov-8.557040_pt1 | contig 63318 bp, 63 predicted proteins | sample MGYA00382766_ERZ1066119 | MGnify/ENA primary metagenome ERZ1066119 (study PRJEB33369, sample SAMEA5778349) | biofilm metagenome | biome: Industrial cooling water; feature: Water cooling tower basin; material: Biofilm | place: United Arab Emirates | collected...
AGCGAACGGGAAACCGTTCCGTGGGTTCGAATCCCACCGCCTCCGCCACTTGCCCTCGCGAAAGCGTTCCCCCCATCCGGCTGCGGCCGGATTTTCTCGTTGTATTCAAGGGTTATGCGGGAGGGGCTGTTAACCGGCCCACGCCCCGAAGGCCGCATACGCGTTCTCTCCGGGCCGATATTCTCCGGACCTGTTAACCGCCGCGCTTCCGGTGAACAGCTTTAAGTCATTGCTTTCAAGTGATCTTTCGAAGTCCGTGATGCACGCGATTTGGAAAATCCATCTGGATGGCGGATGGAACAGAGATCGAACGCCGCCCGTTGCGCCGCGGTTCGGCTGCAGTTGCGACCAATCTCACCCCAGCCGCTGTTCGTGCTTTGTGCTGAGTCAACCGCGTGTTACCGTTGTGAAAAAGTGTGAGGCGAGCAGTTGGCCCAGAAGTCAGACATCGAATGGACGGACGCGACGTGGAACCCGGTGACGGGCTGCACCAAGGTCGGTCCCGGTTGTGACAACTGCTATGCAGAGCGGTTCGCAGAGCGCTGGCGCGGAATTGCCGGACACCCCTACGAGCAGGGCTTCGACCTGACACTCTGGCCCTCGAGGCTGAAGCAGCCCGTGCTCTGGAAGAAGCCGCGGATGATCTTCGTCAACTCGATGAGCGACCTCTTCCACAAGGACATCGACCGAAAATTCATCGACGCGGTGTTCGATGCCATGGAGCAGGCGGACTGGCACGTCTACCAGGTGCTGACCAAGCGCAGCTCGCTCATGCGCAACTACGTCCGGAAGCGGTATGATGGAGGGGCGGTCCCTCGCCACATCTGGCTCGGCGTTTCTGTCGAGGACGCCGCGCACGCGAGCCGGATCGAGCACCTGAAGCAGATCAATTCCGATGCGCGCTTCATCTCGTTCGAGCCGCTGCTCGGACCGGTCGGGGATGTTGGTCTGCAGGGCGTCGCGTGGGCCATCGTCGGGGGGGAGAGCGGGCCCCGGGCTCGGCCCATGGACGAAAGCTGGGCCCGCCAGATCCGGGACATCTGCGAACGTGACGACGTGGCTTTCTTCTTCAAACAATGGGGTGGCGCCCGTCCGAAGTCGGGGGGGCGTCTGCTAGATGGTGAGGAATGGAACGGCTTTCCGTGGCAAATCGTCCCGAAGCCGATCCTCGATCAGATTTCAGCGTGAGCCATTTCGCACGGAGTACCGCCATCATTGAAGAAATCGCATGTTGAAAATACGGTTGGCCCGTGGGCTCGGCAAAAGCTCGATGGCCTCGAGGCATATCTTCACGCTTATACCATTGCGCTGAAGAAACAGTCTTTCGAACTGGTCTACGTCGACGCATTCGCTGGCGCGGGACGGTCAAGAATCCGGGACGCCTGGGCCGGTGCTGATGACGAAGACCTTCAGCTTCTTGATGACGAGTTCGTTCGGTCCGAGGAGCAGTTCATCGAAGGCTCCCCGCACCGAGCCCTCGCCCTCGAACACCCCTTCACCCAATACCATTTCTTTGACGCAGATGCGGGGCGCGCGGCCCTTCTAGAGGGCCTGAGTGCCGAGTACCCGGCTCGCAAGATCAGCGTTCAGGTTGGCGACGCGAACGAATTGATCCAGAAGCTGGCCCCGCGGATAGCAGGGCGGAACACGAGGGGCGTTGCTTTCCTCGATCCTTATGGCCCCCACCTGGACTGGCAAACCGTCGCAGCCTTGGGGTCAACCAGGAAGTTTGAGGTGATCATCAATTTCCCGCTTGGAATGGCCATCAACAGATTGATCACCCGGTCGGGCGACATACCGGATGGTTGGCGCGTGGGGCTGAACGGCTGCTTTGGCGGTGCGGACTGGGAGAGCCTCGTCTATGCAGAGCGCACCGACCTCTTCGGGGATACGACACGCCACAAGGTTGACGATGCAGCCAAGCGGCTTCTTGACCACTACGTCGGCCGCCTGAAGACCTTGTTCGGCCACGCCGCCACACCGAGTGTCGTCAGGAACACGCGAGGTGTCCCGATCTACTACATGCTGTGGGCGGGGCCCCATCCCCTCGGGCACAAGATCGCCGACTACATCTTGGCGAAGGGTGATCGGATCACGCCACCTAAGCCTCGGTCCATTCGACGATGACCAGCTGGCGGCCCCGATTACTAGCCGAGCCGGAACGCGGGTCTTGAAAGCATCCGAACGGCGAGACCGATCGAAAAAATCGCGTCGTGGCGCAGCAGGTCGTCTGCCGATCTGCTCTCATCGATGCTGCGACGATCAAGATTGCTGCCGTCATCGACATGCCGGAAATGCGACAGCGGGTTTCGCAGCGCCATCATGCGGCGGAGGTCGGTGACGTTTTCATCAGAGACTACCTCGCGCTCTCGGCAGCGGCGGAGGGTGTCGGCGAACTGGATGCGATCCGGAATATCATCGACCAGAAGCCCGGCGTGAAGATATGTCGCCAGCAGATGCTCCACGAGTCCCTGACACAGCAGGATCGTCGCCACATAATTGCCGTGCACGAACGACGAGCGCGCTTCGACCCAAGCGTGATAGGCCGCATGGCCACCGAAAATCATCGTCCCGGATCGCCCCATCTGGCCGCCCAGCTCGGTCAGCATCCGGAAACGGCCGACCTTCCCTAGCAGGTCCTCATGAAGGTCGGCCAGCAGATTACGGACGAAGTCCAGATCCGAAAGGTCCGATAGCAGATCGGGCTGATCGTCCCGGCTCACCGTCATGCGGCCTGCGCCCCACCATCGAAGAGTTCATGCAACATGGCCGGAATCAGGGCCTCCACATCCTGCGCGGTGTTGGCGCGGATGGTGCGGGCTTCCTGCGCTTTTGCCCGCAGGCGGTCGAACCACTTCTGGGTCTCCAACGGCGGCGTCGGCACCTGGATCATAGGGAGCTTCTTGGACGACAGCGTCTTGTTTCGAGCAATCGTGCCGGGCGAGTGCCCAACGATGCTCGAGAAGCCCTCGAACGTTCTGAAATAGGCCATCAGGAAGCCAGGCGTCGCCAACTTCGGGTTGACCTCGCAAGTCAACATGCGGTGGTTTCCGACTGTGCCCTCGTCGTGTGCTTCCGCAACGGCGATAGCTTTTTCCCAAGCCATGAGGTTACTGAAGACTAGATCGCCCTCTTTCACCCAAAACAGGCTCTGCCAGCTGAACTCAGAGCCAGCCATCGTTCGGCGGTGAAATATTCCATTATAGAAACTGCGGACGCCTATCTCGGTGTACTCCCGCGACGCTTCGATCTCGACTTCGCGGCGCACCAGCGGCGCGATTTCGGCCATGGGGCGCAGAGGCGCGCCGTCGATGGCGCGCTGGAAGGCTTTCAGCAGCAGCGCCTGCGTCTCGCGCTCGGCCGCCTCGATGGCGTTGCGGCGTTCGTTCGCCAGCGCCGCGACCCGGTCGAGCTTTTCGACGATGCGGCGCTGTTCGTCGAGCGAAGGCAGAGGCACCGTCATCTTCAGGAATTTCGCTTCTTTCATGCGAACGCGATTTGTCGAACCCTCGCTCGCTCGGCGACATAGATCGATGAACTCGGGCGTGCGCGAATACCATTCGAAGAAATGTGGCAGCACTGTCGAAGCGTCGATGTTGAAGCAGGGGAAATCATTGCTGACCAGTGCACCGTCCAGTTCCTCTGGAACGATCCCGAACGCTCCATGACGCGCGTCGATCCTGGAGATCAGGAACTGACCTGCCTTGGCGCAGTACTGTCGGGCGGCAGCAATCGCGCTCCCCGGAACTTCGCCACGCAGCGTGAGACCCTTTCCCCACAGACGCGCGGTGATCTGCTTGTAATTTTCATCTGGCTTTACCGGGACCCAGTCCTCTGACTTGGTCAGAAACCTGTCGATGGTTATTGTCCGCGACATCACACCCGCTCCGCCAGCACGGCCTTGATCTCGTCCATGATGCCGAGGATTCGCTGTTCCTGTGCGATGATCGCGTCAACAATCTCGGCGGGCGCGCGGTGATCCGCGACCTTGCCGGAATGGGGGTTCTTGATGTCCAGGTTGCAGGCGACAACACGATCCTGATCGTCGCGCTGGATCAGGTCAGCGGCCGAGACCTTCCAGGCGCGCTCGTTCGGCTCGCGCTTCTTCCACCAGGCGAGGCAGTCTGCAAACTCCTCATAGGCCATGGGCGCGGTCTTCGAGTACTTCTTGCGGCCCTCCGGCAGCGGCATCTCGTAGTACCAGATGTCCTTCGTCGGTCCGGTCGTGTCGAAGAAGATCAGGTTTGCCGGGATGTCCGTGTAGGGCGCGAACACCCCTTCACGCAGCCGGACCACCGTGTGCAGGTTGAACTTTTCGAGCAGGTCCGCCTTGATCCGCGCCGAGATGCCATCGCCGAACAGCGTGCCGTGCGGAACGACGACCGCGGCCCGACCGCGCCCGGCCCGCTTCAGCCGCCGCATGATCAGCTGCAGGAACAGCAGCGCCGTTTCGGCCGTGCGCCGGTCCTCGGGGAAGTTGTTGAGGATGCCTGCCTCCTCCTCGCCGCCGAATGGCGGATTGGTCAGGATGACATTGACCCGCTGATCCTCGCCGATCTCGGCCAGGCGAAAGCGAAGGGCGTTGCCGGGGTCGATGCGCGGGGCATGCAGGCCGTGCAGCAGGAGGTTGAGCTGGGACAGAAGGAACGGCAGCGACTTGGCCTCGCCGCCGAAGAAGCTGTCCTCCTGCAGGATGCGCCGCTTCTCGACCGTATCGGCCTGGCGCTCGAGATGCTGGAAGGCCTCGGTCAGAAATCCCCCGGTGCCGCATGCCGGGTCGAGGATGGTCTCGCCCAGCTTGGGATCGGTCACCTCGACCATGAACCGCACGACCGGCCGGGGCGTGTAGAACTCGCCCGAGTCCCCTGCAGCGTCGCGCATCTCGCGCAGCAGCGTCTCGTACAGGCGGCCGAGTGTGTGAACCTCTTCCGAGGAATCGAAATGGATGCCGTCGATCAGGTTGACCACGTCGCGCAACAGGTAGCCGCTCTCCATCCGGTTGGCGAAGCCCTGGAAGACGGTTGCGATCACGTCGCGCCGCTCGCGCCGCCCATTATCGCCGCGCAAGCCTCGGAGATAGGCGAAGAGCCCCGGGCCGCGGGTCCCGTCCGGACGCTCCGTCATCTCGGAAACGAGGAACGACAGGAGGTCGGGGCCGGTGATGCCATCCGCATCCGCTGCCCAATCGCGCCAGCGATAAGGGGCCTCGATGATCGAGCGATAATCCTTGCCCGCGAGTTCTGCGCGTCCCTCCTCGATCCGCTCCATGTCGTCGAGGAACTTCAGGAACATGATCCAGGTGAGCATCGGCAACCGATCAAGGTCGCCATTCAGCCCCTTGTCCTTCCGCATGATCTTGCGAGCGGATTTGATAATGCTGTCGAGACGCTGGGCAGTGGTCAGTTGCTTCGGCGCAGCCTTCTTGCGGGCGGTTGTAGCCAAGATAGAGCTCCTTCAATTCAAGCGGTGTAGAGCAGACGCTGCAGCTCGGTGACGGCGCTGCGCAGCTCCTTGCCCCCGCCGAAGCGGGCGGCGATTTCTATGACGTTGCCCCACTCATTGAACGGGGGCACTTCCAGGATGTCGGGCAGCTTGAACTGGGCACTGCCATGTTCGGCATACTTTTCAAGCACGGCATCTAGAACTTCGCGGGCATCCGGCCCGAAGCGGTCCAGAAACTCGTCCTGCTCCCTCACCAGACGGTCAGCGCGCTCGCGCCGGGTGCGCAGCGGCGCGTTATAGGCGAGATGGCAAAGGAGATCGAACGGGTCGGCCTCCGGCTTTCCGACTGCATCAGCCAGGGAATCGAGGTCGATGCCCTTTTCCTCGAGCCGCTCGACGATTTCCGCCCGGCGTTCGGGATCGAGCCAGTCCGTGCGCAGTTCCGACGCATTGGGGTAGAGTGTGCGGACCTTGTCGCCAGTGTAATCGGTGAGCTGGCGGCAGGCGAGTTGCCGGCCGTCAGAATCGAGTTCGTAGACGAGGTGCCGGACGATCGCGACCTCGCCGCCGTCGACATAGAACTTGCGGGGCCCGTTCTCGCCCTCGTCCCCAAGCTCGACCGGTCCATCCGGGATATCGGGCCCTTCAGGAAAATCGTCCGGATCCGGCGCTACTTCTTCGATCTCGCGCTCTTCCACGATGTCGCCGTCCGCATTGATCACCGCTTCGTCCTCGCGGACGGGATCGCCGTCAAAGGCGGGATCGGCGAACATGCGCGTCGCGGTTCCGGTGTAGTCAATGATGTTGAAAGCGAGCTTGCCGTAGTCGGGCCTGAGACGCGTGCCTCGCCCGATGATCTGCTTGAACTCCGGCATGGAGCCCACTACCCGCGCAAGCACGACGTTCTTGCAGGTCGGGGCGTCCACGCCGGTCGTGAGAAGCTGCGACGTGGTGAGGATGACCGGCGTCTTGGTCTCGACATCCTGAAACTTCGCCCTGTGCGCGCTTCCCACATCGCCTTCGTCGGACGTCACGCGGCAAACGTAGTCGGGATGGTCCTTCACGAGATCGGTGTTCAGGGCGGCGAGCGCCTGCCGCATTTCGAGCGCGTGTTCCTGGTCGACGCAGAAGACGATGGTCTTCGCGAAGCGGTAGGTCTCGGCCATGAAGCCCGCGAGATGTCTCGCAATGGCCTGAGTTCGAGCCCGCAGCGCCACGACCCGCTCGAAGTCCCGCGTCGAGTATTCGGCGTCGGGGATCTCGCGACCATAGCGATCAAGTTCACCCCGCGTTGGTCGCCAGCCAGCAGCGTCGTAGTCCGATATGACGCGATGGACGCGATACGGGGCCAGGAAGCCGTCAGCGATGCCCTGCGCCAGGCTGTATTCATAAAGCGGATCGCCGAAATAGTTGTAGGTGTCGACGTTATCCTCTCGCCGCGGCGTCGCTGTCATCCCGATCTGGGTCGCGGGCTCGAACCACTCGAGGATCTCCCGCCAATTGCTGTCGTCCCGGGCGCTGCCCCGATGGCATTCGTCAATGATGATGAGATCGAAGAAATCCCGCGCATACTCCCGGTAGAGGCCGGGACGGTTCTCGTCACGCGCGATGGACTGGTAGATCGCGAAATACATGTCGCGGCTCTTGACCGCCACGCCGCCAGCTATCTTGTGACGAGCGTCGCCAAACGGGCTGAAATCCTTTGCCATCGGATCGTCGACGAGGACGTTGCGATCGGCAAGAAACAGGATCTTCGGGTTCCGGTTGACCCCTTTGGAATTCCAGCGTGCTGACCATAGCTTCCAGCAGATCTGGAAGGCGACGGCAGTCTTGCCCGCTCCGGTGCACAGTGTGAGGAGGGCCCGCTTCCTGCCCTGAAGGGCCGCTTGGACCGCGCGGTTCACCGCGATTTCCTGATAGTAGCGAAGGGGTTTGGCTCGGTCTGGAAAGGTGGGCGTTAGCAGCCGTTCGGCCACTTGGTCGTCGACAATGCCCTCGGCGCGGCGGAGCCGAGCCCAAAGGTCATCAGGCGCCGGGAAATCCGAAATCGTTCGCTCGATGCCGGTCGTGTAGTCGAACTCGACAATCTCGATCCCGTTGGTCGAATACGCGAACCGAAGTCCAAGGATTTCTGCATATTCCTTGGCTTGTTGGAGGCCCTCCGCGGCGTGCCGGTAGCGGGATTTGGCCTCAACGACGGCGATCGGGAAATCCGGATTATATCGGAGAAGATAGTCAGAGCGCTTCTGCTTGCCACGGCGAGCTTTGCCACCGACAAATACAACTCGGCCGTCAGTAAAAGTTCTCTGCTCATTTATCGCGTGCGGGCGATCATCCCAGCCTGCTTCCTGCAGCTTCGGGACGACGAACTTTCTGCAGGTATCGGCTTCGTTCATGCGCAATCTACTTCGCCCGGTTTCGACATGCCATCGCGCAGCAAACGGCTTGTCAAAGAACTCGGCTCAGATCAACGCGCAATTCTTTGGTTTGGCAGCTCTTTCGCCTGACAACGGCTCGGAGAGGCTACAGCGTGGCCGACTGATGCCGCAAGCCTTATTCCGCCCGTGGCAGCAAGGACTCGCGCTGCCTCGACCATTCATCGGGGATCTGCACTCGCAGCGACTGAAGCGTCAGGCCCGGGGGATGCCGTGCGTCGAGTATCGCCTCGACGAGATCGGGCGCAAGCTGCGTCAGCCGAAGCACACGCGTGAGGTAGGAGACAGCGATGCCTTCCTGTGCGGCGAGGTCGGCTACCGTGGCAAAGTCACCGTTGTCGAGCATCCTCTTCCAGCGGAACGCGCGCGCAAGCGCCTTGACGAGCGTATCGTCCGGCCTCCCGCGCGCTTGGGTACCTGATGGCCGCTGCATCTCTTTCCGCCCGCCGCGCTTCACGATGCGGAATGGCACGTGGAATGTAACCGTCTCGGGGACCGCCGTCGGGCGGGTCATGCCGCTGCTCCGATGCTGCCAGACAGCATCTCGCGCGCGAGCCCTCCGAGGCCGTCCATCCGGAGCCGGAAGTTGAGCCCGTTCGTGCCGATATCGACGCGCTCGACCAGCAGCGTGACTATGCGCGCCTGCTCGGCGGGGAAGAGTTCGTCCCACAGCGGATCGAGCTGCTGCAACGCCGCGCGGGCGTCGGCCTCGGAGACGTCGTCGACGTGGGCACGCGCCGCCTTCCAAGTCCCCGCAACAATTTCAGGCTGCCGGAACACGGCACGGAGTTGGTCGATGACCGCGGCCTCGATCTCCCCTGCTGGCACGCGGCCCACGGGGCATGACCCGGCACCATGCTTCAGCACTGTCTGGCTGACGTAGTATCGGTAGAGCCTGTCGCCCTTGCGGGTATGCGTCGGTGAGAACGCGGCACCATCGGGACCGAACAGCAGCCCCTTCAGCAGCGCGGGCGTGTCGGCGCGGGTGCGGGCCGCGCGCTTGCGCGGGCTCTCCTGCAGGATGGCGTGGACGCGGTCCCAGATCTCGGGATCGATGATGGCGTCGTGCTCGCCGGGATAGCTGTCGCCCTTGTGGACCGCCTCGCCGATGTAGGCGCGGTTGCTGAGCATGCGGTAGATGTACTTCTTGTCGATCCTGTTCCCGCGCGGCGTCCGGATGCCGCGCGTGCCGACCTCCCGCGCCAGTTCGGTGCACGACCCGATCTCGAGGAAGCGCTCGAAGATCCAGCGCACATGTGCGGTGGCGTCTTCGTCGACCACCAGCTTCCGGTTATCGACGCGGTAGCCGTAGGGCGGCACCCCGCCCATCCACATGCCCTTCTTGCGGCTGGCGGCCACCTTGTCCCGGATACGCTCGGCTGTCACCTCGCGTTCGAACTGGGCGAAGCTGAGCAGGATGTTCAGCGTCAGCCGCCCCATGGACGTGGTGGTGTTGAACGACTGCGTGACCGAGACGAAAGTGACGCCGTTCCGGTCGAACACCTCGACCAGCTTGGCGAAGTCGGCGAGCGAGCGCGACAGGCGGTCGATCTTGTAGACCACCACCACGTCGACCAGCCCGTCCTCGATGTCTTCAAGCAGCCGCTTCAATCCGGGCCGTTCCAGCGTGCCGCCGGAGATGCCGCCGTCGTCATACTGATCTCGGACCAGCACCCAGCCCTCGGAACGCTGGCTGGCGATGTACGCCTCGCAGGCCTCGCGCTGAGCGTGGAGGCTGTTGAACTCCTGCTCCAGCCCTTCCTCGGAGGATTTCCGGGTGTAGACCGCGCAGCGCAGCTTGCGGACGAGCTTCGTTTTTTCGGGCGGCTTCGTCATCTCCGCCCCCTGTGGTTCTTGAGCCCGAAGAACACCCAGCCGTTCCAGCGCGTGCCGGTGATCGCGCGCGCGATGGCGGACAGCGACTTGTACGGCCGCCCCTGCCATTCGAAGCCGTCGGCGGTGACGGTAACTATCTGTTCGACGCCCTGCCACTCGCGCAGCAACCGCGTGCCGGTGATGGGACGGTCGCGATCGGCGCGGAGGCCGCGCTTCTTCTTGTCGCCGCCGTCCAGTTCCTCGCCCAGCCGCTCAAGGCGCCGGATCGTCTCCGGCTTCAGCCCGCCATAGGCCAGTTCCTGGATGCGGTAGGCGATGCGGCTTTCGAGATAGCGGCGGTTGAACGGCGGCGGCTCGCTTTCGAACAGATCGCGCCACTGTTGCTTCAGGTCGGGAGTCGGCGTGGTCTTGAGCGCGGCCAGGCGCGCGGGGATGGGATCGGGCTTGTTCATGCATTTCTCCGGTGAGTTGGAGTTGCATGACGGCATTGGGCGGGCGGAGAGTGTAGGCAACTTTCTCCAGTATTGGCAGATACTTCGCTCCCATCGCGCATCCGCAACCGAACCAGCCCGAGCGCCAGCACGCCGCACAGTTCGGCGCGGCGTTCCGCGGGCGTCATCTGGTCGGGCGGGAGCGGATTGGGGCGTTTCATGTCTTGGTAGCCGTGATCGGTGCTGCTGCTACCGAGCAAAAGCCACCTGACGGCTGCCAACGGGACAGCCCCATGTCGGAGCGGGAGAAAATCTATTGATGGGCGAGCGCCCCTGCGGGATGCTGCGCTTATAGTTGCCTTGGCGTCTTTAACGAGAGGAAGTGATGGCCCCTTCATCGAAACGTAGCTTGCGGTCCCTTCAGACAGTAATTGAGAACGCATCACCCGAAGCGCTTCGGGGTTTCTTTTTCCAGGATGATGAGAATTTCGTTGCGATTGCATCTGAGATCGCTGAACCCTTTCGGCCCCTCGAAGAAGACGACAATGAAGAGACCCGAAATGGGGTGATTGCAGCAATCAACGACATGAAGCCGGAGGTAACGCTTCCTGTCGAAGTCGAGGCGCAACGCGCATTGCTTCTGACGAACGGAAAAGGCCCGTCCGCTCTGAAGGTGATTGCCGAAGAGGAACTCTCCAACGAGGAGTACGAAGCTGCGTTCGCTCAGCTTGGCGAGTTGGCCGTCGCCCTACACGTTCACGCTCATCATCGCCGGGTATTCGATGACGCCGTGAGCTTTCGAAATGCACGCCTGTGGCGAGACGGAAAGCTGTACAGCGCATTCGATGTCGATCTCGAGCACCCCAAACCGGTCGACGCAAACGCAATACCGAAGGAGAAACTCCTCGCTGCTGTCCGGTTGCGCCTCAAGCTTTCCGTAGATTGTGGAATGAGCGTCGTCGACCTCCCCGCGACGGAGGCGTACAAGCCATCCGTGCTTGTGATTATCCGGATCCCAAAGGACATCACCGGCATTCCCGAACATCTCGACAATGGAGGCAGACGCCTTCGCTTTCTGCGGCCGCAAAAGGAAGTTCTGCTGATCTACACCCCTGTGGAACAAAGGATCGAGATTTGTGCTGATACAGCCCCAGAGCGCGCGCTGGTTTCCGAGTGTTTTGCGACCGAGGTTTTGGGGCACGATGTTTCGACGAAGCCGCTGACGTGGGTGAATTACGATCTTTCGCAGTTCTTCAGGACGCTCACGCTTGCCCCACCTGCCGTGCCCGGGTTCCTCGTGGACAAGACTGCGCTCGTCGAAATCGAGGTGCGCCTCGCCAGATGGAAGCAAAGGCTTCGTCTTTCTGTCCCGTTTGGCGACGAGATCGAGAAGACAGCGCAAAGCTACCTGGCGCCCGCCCGCGTACTGCAGCGCGCGTCGGGGATCTCCCGAGCCGTCATCGCGGTACGCTACCGGCGCCAGGAATCCGACCCTCCCTCCCTTCTGGAGATCACGATCTCGGACCGCAACCGCTGCAGCCTGCTCAGCGATCCCGATCCCGAGCTTCGCAGGCTGGGGCGGACGCTTCTCACCGAGTGGAAGATCCAGCACCCCTTCCGAGACCTCAGCTCCGGCGAGCTCGGCGACTTCCTCCCCTTGCTGCTAGAACTGCATGACCGTGGGGAAGACACAGTCCCCGCAACATTCTTCTCGGAGAGGAAAAGCGACCCGGATCGCCTCGTCGAGGCCAAGCTGATCGTGCGCAAGGACGTCGATGACAGCGTGATCGACGACTTCGACGACGAAGACGTACCACCAGCGAAGGACCGGATGCTCTATGCCATCAGCACGGAATGGCTCGAGCAGCGGATCATCGAGGCTCTGCAGAGCGTGCTGTCAATTCAGGGGAAGCAGGAGATCACAACGAGGCTCTTCTTCATCGGAAGCATGTCCATCGATGGAAAAGATGTTCCCTGCTACCTCGCGCGCGGATTGGGGGAACAGAAGTGGTTCGTGGATGCCGAGGCCCAATTGCGCATGCGATCCGGAGCGGGCCCCGGCATCGTGTTCTGCGGGAAGGATCCCGGCTGGAAATGCATCGCCGCGAACCTCATCATGACCCTTCCCCGGGCCACCGATGGCTCGGCAGGGTTCGCCAGCCTCGATAAGAGTTTCGTCGAGACCTTTTTCCGTTCCAACCTCGGACTTGCGCTCGGCGGCACCGCCCTGACCCTCGGGGAAAACGCGGATGGGGAGTCAGGAACACTTCACGTGCCCGGAAAGCCAGAGTTGCCTTTGTTCAGCGAACAGCAGGTCCACTGTTTCCGACTGCTGGTGGACGCAAAGAAGAAAGGTTTACCCGGGGTGAAGACCCGCGATCTCATCGCTGGGTCGAAGTCCACCGGCATCCAGCAGATGCTGGGGAAAAAGCGGTGGCCGGTCTTCCAAGACTACATCGAAGACCTCGGCCAGTCTTGGTGGGGGTTGAAGACCAGCTGATTGCTGACCGACGCGTCCAACCGCCCATCGATGAGCCGTCGATGATTGGGGGGTTAGACGGTCGATGATTCTGTCGGCCAATGGGGGTGCTCACTCAGTCAGAGGAGCACTCCGATGCCGACTCCCTTCTCCTCGCGCCAGGCAGCCCCGACGAGCTGGTCCGGCGCCGCGACGACCAAGCCCACCACCTCCAACTCGGAATGGCGCTGCACGCGCTGTGACAAGCTGCTCGGCGTCTGCCGGGACGGCCGCATGCACCTGCGCTTCGCGCGGGGGCACGAGTATCTCGTGGGCTTCCCGGTTCAGGCCACCTGCCGCGGCTGCGGCACGCTGAACCACGCGACTGCGCCTGCGCGCTGACGCGCGCATTCACCCAACCCCCTGAAATCGCAGAGACGCGCGACGTCCTGACCTGGCCACGAGAAGGCGCCGGACGCCTGGCCGCAAGGCAGGCGTCCGATGTCCTTCGCGTGGCACGAGATCCGTGATCACCTCATGCTTTCATCCACGAACCTTCACTTCCAGCGCAATTTCGACGCCGTCCGGCGTGCGCAGGCTGCCCTCACACCGTTCCGCGATCCGGCGGCCCTGCTGGACGGGCTGCACCGCACGTCTGGCGATCCTGGCCAGAAGAACCTGATCCTCTCCGCGCTCGTCAGGGCGGCGCAGGGCGACGGGCCCGAGTCCGACTGCGCCCTGACGCTGCTGTTGCTGGCGCTCTGGCCTGGCCTCGACGCCATCCGGCGCCGGTCGATCTGGCGCAGGATCGGCACCGCCGGCGAGGTCGTGTCCGACGTTCTGGCGCGCACCACCGAGGCGATCCGCGGCCTCGACCTCGGACGCGTCAACTGGATCGCGGCCACGGTCCTGCGGAATGTCGAGCGCGACACGATCCGCGTGCGCCAACGCGACATGGCGCGCGAACATCTCGCCAGCGGCGCCGACCCCGACGAGGTGGCGGACAGCGGCGAAAGCGGCATCGGCGCGACCGGGTACGCACGGTTGAACGGCGCCGTGCGGAAACTGCTCGGCGACGACGCCCTGCTGGTGATCCGCGTGGCGATCGAGGGCTTCTCGCAGGCCGAGGTCGCTGTCGAACTGGGCCTGACCGAGGCCGCCGCCCGCAAGCGGTACCAGCGCGCCATGCGCCGGCTGACCGCCGCCCTCGAGGAAATCCCCTGACCCGATGTCCCGATCCGGTCCCGCCGGTGGCTTTTCCCATTCGAGCGCCCCGAGCGCCTTCCCTCCAACCGAAAGCAGACACGCATGAACCGCACTGCCGATCTGTCGCTCGAGGATTTCAGGCGTCTTCCGGGGCTCTATCGCCGCTGGGAGCTGACCGAGGTCTGCGAGCCCAACCGCAAGTATCAGATCGAGGACGCCGGCGCCCATGCCGACGGGACGCCGCTCCTGGCGATCTACGTCGCCGAGCCCGCGCCCGACGTCCGCGAGGCCGCGTGATGCGCCTCCTCGATCACATCATCCCACGGAGAACCGCCATGCCGGACCAGCCGGACGACATCACCCGTCTTCGCAAGGCGAGCTACGCCCTCGAAGACCTCCCGGAAACCATCGCCCTGCCGCAGCGCACCGGTGACGAGCCGCGCGAGCCGCTGCCGGTCGTCGAGGCGACCGTGGACGAGATCGCCTTCGCGATCGTGGAAGCGGAGCGCGAGAGCACGGCCGCCTACCGCCGCGCCGATGCGCTGAAGCGGCTCTACAAGCTCGCCCGCGAGGCGGGGTGCATCGGCGCAGATCGCGCCGCCACGGCGGTGATGAAGAAGGAGGGCCGGTGATGGCCCTTCCCATCATCGGCGCCGACGAGCGGCTCGCACAGCGCAAGGGGATCAAGGGCGTCATCTTCGGCCGGTCCGGCATCGGCAAGACCAGCCTGCTCTGGACGCTGAACGCCTCGACCACGCTCTTCCTCGATCTCGAGGCCGGCGATCTGGCGGTCGAGGGGCTGGAGATCGACACGCTCCGGCCCCGCACCTGGAAGGAATGCCGCGATTTCGCGGTGTTCATCGGCGGCCCGAACCCGGCGCTGCGCGAGGACCAGCCCTACAGCCAGGCGCATTTCGACGAGGTCTGCGGGCGCTACGGCGATCCGGCCGTGATCGGGAAATACGAGACCGTCTTCATCGACTCGATCACCGTGGCCGGGCGGCTCTGCTTCCAGTGGTGCCGCGGCCAGCCCGAGGCCTTCTCGGAGAAGACCGGCAAGCCCGACATCCGCGGCGCTTACGGACTGCATGGCCGCGAGATGATCGGCTGGCTGACCCATCTGCAGCACACGCGTGGCAAGCATGTCTGGTTTGTCGGGATCCTCGACGAGAGGCTCGACGACTTCAATCGCAAGGTCTTCCAGCCGCAGATCGACGGCTCGAAGACCGGGCTCGAGCTGCCGGGCATCGTGGATCAGGTCATCACCATGGCCGATATCCCGGACCCCGGCGGCCAGCCGCAGCGCGCCTTCGTCTGCCAGACGCTGAACCCCTGGGGCTATCCGGCCAAGGACCGCTCCGGCCGCCTCGACAGGGTCGAGGCCCCGCATCTCGGCCGGCTGATGGAGAAGATCCAGCGCCCCGCGGCACCTGCCTCCGAACGCCTGACCTGGCCGTCGGTGACCCCGGCCGATCCCGCCCCCGCGCAGGAGCCCGGCCATGGCTGAGCGCCTCTCGCCACACCCGGTGTCCCGATCCGGTCGCCGGGGTGGCTTTTCCCCTCTGACGCCGCTGCGCGTCCCATCCTCCAACTGAAAGGAGCCGGGCAATGTCCGGACCCTGGAACGACTTCAACTCCGCTCAATCCAACACCAACGCCATCCCGAAGGGCACGCTCGCCAAGGTGCGCCTGACGCTCCGCCCGGGCGGCTTCGACGACCCCTCGCAGGGCTGGACCGGCGGCTGGGCGCGCCGCGCCGCCACCGGCGCCGTCTATCTTGACGCCGAATACACGGTGCTCGAGGGGCCCTATGCCCGGCGCAAGGTCTGGTCGCTGATCGGCCTCTACAGCCCCAAGGGCCCGGACTGGGCGAACATGGGGCGCGGCCTGATCCGCGGCATCCTCAACTCGGCGCGCGGCGTGTCGGACAAGGACAACTCGCCCGAGGCGCAGGCCCGCCGCCGCATCAACGGGTTCGGCGATCTCGACGGCGTTGAATTCGTAGCCCGCATCGACATCGGCACCGACACCAACGGCGAGGACAAGAACGAGATCCGCGCTGCCGTCACCCCCGATCACCGCGACTACGCCGCGCTGATGGGCACGGTCGCGCCGCAGGTCTCCGCCGCCCCGGCGCAGGGCCAGGCCGCGCAGCAGCCCACCACGGCTACTCAGCCCAGTCAGCCCGCGTCCGCCACCGGTGCCCCCGGTCGGCCGAGTTGGGCGCAATAAGGGGGGACCGGCCATGCGCCTGCGCCCCCGCCAGAAGACCTTCGTCGAGCGCAGCGTGGCTGCGCTCGCTTCCCGCGGCAACACGCTGGGCGTGGCGCCCACCGGCGCGGGCAAGACCATCATGCTCTCGGCGGTCACCGGCGAGATGATCGGCGACGGCGCCAAGGCCTGCGTGTTGGCGCACCGGGACGAGCTGACGGCGCAGAACCGCACCAAGTTCCAGCGCGTGGTGCCGGGCGTCGCTACCTCGGTGATCGATGCCACCGAGAAATCCTGGAACGGCCAGGTCGCCTTCGCCATGGTGCCGACGCTGGCGCGGGCCTCGAACCTCGCCGACATGCCGCGCCTCGACCTGCTGGTTGTTGACGAGGCGCACCATGCCGTCGCCGACAGCTATCGCCGCATCATCGACCGGGTGCGCGAGGCCAATCCCGACGCCCGGATCTTCGGGGTCACGGCGACGCCGAACCGGGGCGACAGGAAGGGCCTGCGCGAGGTCTTCGACAATGTCGCCGACCAGGTGCGGCTGGGCGAGCTGATCGCCTCGGGCCACCTCGTCCCGCCGCGCACCTTCGTCATCGACGTGGGTGTGCAGGACGAGCTGCGCTCGGTCCGCAAGACCATGTCGGATTTCGACATGGCGGAGGTGGCGGGCATCATGGACCGCGCCCCCGTCACCGACGAGGTGATCCGCCACTGGAAGGAAAAGGCGGGCGACCGGCAGACCGTGGTGTTCTGCTCCACCGTCGCGCATGCCGAACACGTCACCGAGGCGTTCAGGGCGGCGGGCGTTTCCGCCGCGCTGATCCACGGCGACCTGGCGGCCGAGACCCGCAAGGCGATCCTCGCCGACTACGCGGCGGGGGACATCCGCGTCGTCGTCAACGTGGCGGTGCTGACCGAGGGCTGGGACCACGCGCCCACCTCCTGCGTCGTGCTGCTGCGACCGAGCTCCTACAAGTCCACCATGATCCAGATGGTCGGGCGCGGGCTGCGCACCGTCGATCCCGAGGAACATCCCGGCATCGTCAAGACCGACTGCGTCGTGCTGGATTTCGGCACCTCGAGCCTGATCCACGGTACGCTGGAACAGGATGTCGATCTCGACGGCAAGACCGAGGCTGGTGAAGCCCCGACGAAATCTTGCCCCGGCTGCGGCGCCGATATCCCGCTGGCCGCCACCGAATGCCCGCTCTGCGGCGAGGCGTTCCCCCGCGAGGATCTGGATGCGGGCGAAGGCGGGGCCGCCGCGCCGCTCTCCGGCTTCATGATGACCGAGATCGACCTGCTGAAGCGGTCCAGCTTCGCATGGGTCGACCTCTACGGCACGGACGACGCGCTGATGGCCACGGGCTTCGCCGCCTGGGGCGGCATCTTCTGGCTGGACGGGGTCTGGTACGCCATCGGCGGGGCGAAGGGCGAGCGCCCGCATCTGCTGGGCGTGGGCGAACGGACCGTCTGCCTCGCGCAGGCCGACGACTGGCTGAACACCCACGAGACCGACGAAAGCGCCTTCAAGACCCGATCCTGGCTGCGCCAGCCGCCGACCGAGAAGCAGCTGCAGTATCTGCCGCCCGAGTGTCGCCATGACTTCGGCCTGACGCGCTACCGCGCCTCGGCGCTGATGACCTTCGGCTTCAACAAGCGCGCCATCCGCCAGCTGATCGACAGCGCGGCCAGCCCCGAACGGAGGGCGGCATGACCCATGTCCACCTGCACGCCCATCACGGCCGAGGACCGGCGGCGGCTCTGGCATCCGCGTGGGACGCTCTGTGCTGTCTGCCGGCAACCCACCCGTGGTTTTGGCTGGTTCGATCCGCACCGGTCGAAGCAGCCCCGGCCCTCGGTCTGGTTCTGCTCGATGCCCTGCCAGTCCTTCTGGACGCGTTTGGCCCGGCAGCGTTTCGCCATGGTTGACCTGACCGAGGAGGAGCGCGCCGCGATCTCCGCCACCATGAAGCGCGTGGCGCTCCTGATGGACGAGATCGGCTGGGCCACCCCGCTTGCCGAACTCACCGAGGCGCAGGTGCGCGCGCTGATCGAGGAAGCCGTCGAGAGCTTCCGCGAAGCCATGTCCGACATCGCCCGGGCGCAGACGCCGGAGGTGCCGTTTTGACCCTCGATTACAATCATCGGCCCAGCTTCGCGGAGCAGGTCAACGCCGCCGTCGATCGGGCGCTCACCGCCGATCATGCGACGCGGCCGCCCCGCGACTATCTCGGCGGCTCGCGCCTCGGGCAGCCTTGCGAGCGCGCCCTTCAGTTCGAGTTCACGGCGACGCCGAAGGACGAGGGCCAGGACTTCAGCGGCCAGTCGCTGCGCATCTTCGCCGTCGGCCATGCGCTCGAGGATCTGGCCGTCGCCTGGCTGCGCGGCGCGGGCTTCGACCTCTACACGCGCAAGGGCAACCGACCCGATGGCGGCCAGTTCGGCTTCTCCGTCGCGGGCGGGCGCATCCGCGGTCATGTCGACGGCATCATCGCTGCGGGGCCCGCAGGCTTCGGTCTCGCCGTTCCCGCGCTCTGGGAATGCAAGACGATGAACGCGAAAAACTGGCGCGCCTGCGTCAAGGACGGCGTGACCAAGTCGAAGCCGGTCTACGCCGCCCAGATCGCGGTCTACCAAGCCTACATGGAAGGGACGGTCCCCGGCATCTCGGCCGCGCCCGCGCTCTTCACCGCGATCAACAAGGATACGGCCGAGCTCCACCACGAGTTGGTCCCCTTCGACGCCGATCTCGCGCAGCGCATGTCGGATCGGGGCGTGCGGATCCTGCAGGCGACCGATGCGGGCGAGTTGCTTCCGCGCGTCGCGACCACGCCCGACTTCTTCGAATGCCGCTTCTGCCCGTGGTCGGGGCGCTGCTGGGGGCTGCCGGCATGAGCGACGACGGCATCCTGCACTTCAACCCGTGGATGGACTTCAACGACGGGCCGCCGTCGGAGAACCCCTTTGGCTGCGACCCTGAGCCGGAGCAGATCGCCGCCTTCCTCGATACCGTGTTCAGCTGGTGCGAGGGGCTGATCCCGCTCCGTGGCTTCGTCGACAAGGGTCAGGGCCGGGACGGCAAGCCGCACAACATCTGGATCACGGCCGACGACACCGCGCCGGGAAAGCTCGCGACCTTCGCCGCGTGGGCGAACCGCGAGGGCGCCGCCGTCTATGTCATCCCCGGCACGGTCGAGGAGCAGGGGCAGGCCCGCGCCGCCGATGTGCTGCAGATGCAGGCCATCGTGGTCGATCTCGATGCGGGCGATATCCCGGCCAAGCTGGACCATGTCACCCGCCACCTTGGCCCGCCCACGCTCATCATAGAAAGCGGCGGGCGCACGCCCGAGGGAGCCGCGAAGCTCCATGTCTGGTGGAAACTGACCGAACCCGCCGAGGGAGAAGACCTGGTTACCCTCTGCCGCCTGCGGGGCGAGATCGCGGTGAAGGTCGGCGGCGACACGCATTTCCGCTCGGCGCACCAGCCGATCCGGGTGCCCGGCACGGTCTACCACAAGCACGGCCACCAGCGCCTCGTGCAGATCCGCGAACATCGCGACGTCGAGGTCGACCTTGCGGACTTTGCCGATCGGGTCGCCGAGATGCCGCCACTGCCCGGCGTCGGATTCACCAGCGACCGGTCCGCTGCGACCTCCAAGCCCGGAATCGACGCGGTGCTCACCACGCCGGTGCGCGAGGGCGCGGTCGATGAGTGGTCCCGGTTCCAGGGGGCCAGCGCCGCCATCGGCCACTACGTGCGCCTCGTCCACGAAGGCCGCCTCGACCCGTTCGCGGGCTGGGAGGCGATCTGCGGCTACAACGCCGCCATGCTGCGCCCGTCCTGGCCGCTCGATCGGCTGATGGCCGAGTCCGAACGCCTCTGGGCGCTGCATGTGAAGCGCAACGGTCCGCCGCTCCTGCGCGCGGCCCACGTGGATGCCTCGGCCAGCCCGCTGCCGACCTTCAGCCTCGGCGCTCTGCTCGACGACACGAGCCCCATGCCCGAGGACATCATCGGGCCGCGCGTGCTGACGCCGGGCGGTCTCCTGGTGCTGGGCGGCGCGCCCAAGGTCGGCAAGAGCGACTTCCTGATCTCATGGCTCGTGCACATGGCGGCAGGTGTGCCGTTCCTCGGCTTCACGCCGCCCCGGCCGCTGCGCGTGTTCTACCTTCAAGCCGAGATCCAGTATCACTACCTGCGCGAGCGCATGCAGCAGATCGCTCTGCCCGCCGCCGTGATCGCCGCCGCGCGCGACACCTTCATCGCCACCCCGAAACTGAAGCTGCTGCTCGACGCGGAGGGCGTCGCCCGCGTGGCCGAGGCGATTCGGGCCGCATTCTCCGGCGCGCCGCCCGACATCGTCGTCATCGATCCGATCCGCAACCTCTTCGATGGCGGGCCCGAGGGGGGCGGCGAGAACGACAACAGCGCCATGATGTTCTTCCTGAAGGACCGGGTCGAGCTCCTGCGGGAGGCCGTCAATCCGGACGCGGGCGTCATCCTCGCCCACCACACCCGCAAGGCCAGCAAGCATCAGGTCAAGGACGATCCCTTCCTCGCCCTCTCCGGCGCCAGCGCGCTGCGCGGCTTCTACACCTCGGGGCTGCTGATGCACCGGCCCGACGAGGACAGCACCGTCCGCAGGCTGGAGATCGAACTGCGGAACGGCCCCGCGCTGCCGGGCACGCTGATCGACAAGGTGAAAGGCGAATGGGTCGAGCTGAACCCGATGAACGAGCGCCTGGTGCGCAAGGAGGTCGGCGCGAAACTCGACGCCGAACGGCTCCGCAAGCACGATGTCATCCTCGGCATGCTGCTGGACGAGGCGGCCAGCGAGCGCCTCTACACCGCCATGCAGTTCGCCGAGACCTTCGAGAACCGGGGCGGTCTGGGCAGCAAGCACACCATCCGCGAGCGGCTCAGCGTGCTGGCGACCAAGGGCTTCGTGAAGTTTCTGCGGGATCCTTCGGGCTTCGGCTTCCCCGTCACCCGGTCGCGGTTCGGCTATCTCTGCGTCGAGGGGATGCAGTTCGGCGCACCTGTCGATCATGTCGATCCGGCCACCGGCGAGGTCACCTCGGATGCCCGCCAGGTCCTGCCCAGCCACTTCAAATGCCCCCAGTCCGGGCTCTGCCTGCAGGTCGAAAACCCCGCCGTCTGGGTCTACCCGGAGGGGCTCGAGGACGACCTCACTCATATGAGTGAGGCCTGACTCATATGACAGCGCCAACTGTGCACTCACCGAAATCAACGGGTTACGGGCAAATAAGAGTCAGGTCCCTGACTCATGCCCGAAGACTTCATGAAGTCTTATTCCGTAACGATTTCAGCAACTTGAACACCTCGGAACAGTTAGGTGTCAAACCCCCATACTACGTATGGGAGGGCCACCCCACAGGGTTGGCCACTCCTCCCATACGTCCGGGCCAGCCGCGCGCGCCGCCGTGACGGCCAGTTGTGCTTCCCCGTCCGACGACGGCGGCCCCGTACCGCCAAGCACCAGACCGCCGTCGTCTTCCACCACCACAGGCCACCGGCAAAGGAGACCCATCATGGCTCAGCCGACTTTGATCCCGAACTGCGACGGCGCAAGGTTTGAATCGCTGCCGCTCGACGCCCCCCGCAACCGCTGCATCCTCGCGCTCGACCTCGGCACCTCGACCGGCTGGGCGATCCGCGGCGATGACGGACTGATCACCAGCGGCACCGTCTCGCTGCGCCCCGGCCGCTTCGACGGCGGCGGCATGCGCTACCTGCGCTTCACCAACTGGCTGACCGAGATCGACCGGCTGTCCGGTCCCGTCGCCGCGATCTGGTTCGAGGAGGTCCGCCGCCACGCGGGCACCGACGCGAGCCACATCTACGGCGGGCTCATGGCGACGCTCACCTCTTGGGCCGAGCTGCGCGGCGTGCCTTACGAGGGCGTCCCGGTGGGCACGATAAAGCGCTTCGCCACCGGCAAGGGCAACGCCGACAAGGCCGCCATGGTCGCCGCCATCCGCGCCCGCGGCTTCAGCCCGGCCGACGACAACGAGGCCGACGCCATCGCGCTCCTGCTCTGGGCGATCGAGACGAACGGGGGTGTCGCATGAGATGGCATCCCCACGGTTACGGCGGCCGACGCCGGGATCCCGAGCAGGTCAAACGCGAGGGCTGGCACGAACAGGGTGTGCTTGCAGTCTCCGCCGATGACGACCGCCTCACCTGGCCCGAGCGTGAACTGGTCCGCCAGCTGGGTGAGAAGCTCTACGGCCCGCGCCCCTCCGACAGGGAGGCGCGCCATGGCTGATCGCGAATGGACCGCCGACTGCGTCGCCGATCATTTCGAGGAGGCGTTCCGCACCCTGCGCAAGCTGCCGCCGGTGAAGGCGCAGGGCTACTTCAACACCTGGCCCGACATCGTGCGGACCAGCCGGGAGATCGCGGCGATGGAGCCGCAGCCGATGCGGGTCTGGCCCTCGGCCGCCGCGATCACCCGGCTCGAGCAGACCTTCGACTGGGTGCTCTGGATCGAGGAGGCGGAGCGCAAGCTGGTCTGGTCCCGCGCCGCCCGCGTGCCGTGGAAGCAGATCAGCGGCGAGCTGGGTTGCGACCGCACCACCGCGTGGCGGCGCTGGCAGCTGGCGCTGACGAAGATCGCAGCGCGGCTGAATGCGCAGTGACTCCAATGTGTTGCAACACTTTTCCCTTCGACATCTGCAACAGATCCATGCTATTCTGAAGGCAAGATGGGGAGAGTGCGCTGGAAAGCTCGCTCTCCCCTTTGCGTTGACGGGGGCCTTCTGGACCCCGGTATCCAGCGAGAGTCCGGCCGGGGTCCACCCCGAGGCAGTTTCCGGTTCCTTCCTGGGCGTTTTCGTATGCTGGCGGGCGAAGCGCGGGACATCGCCAGCGACAGGGCCGGATTTTTGGGAAGCCACCCGGAAGCCGGAGCCACGCGCGCCCCGCGCAAACACCAATGAACGCTGGCCTTCCGACCGGACACCGCTGGTGGCCGCTGGACCCCGTGTGGAGTCCGGCCCGGCATCCGGAGTCCGGAAGCCACCGGCATCCACCCGACCGAGGAACCTTGCCCACCATGACGCTGAGCTTCGCCCCGGCCGCGATCGAGACATGGCCGCTGTCGCGCCTGCAGCCCTACGCGAAGAACGCAAAGGCGCATGGCGCGGACCAGGTCGCGAAGATCGCCGCCAGCATGGCCGAGTTCGGCTGGACCGTGCCCTGCCTCGTGGCCGAGGACGGCGAACTGATCTCCGGCCACGGGCGCGTGCTGGCCGCCACGCAGCTGGGGCTGACCGAGGCGCCCGTGATCGTGCTCGGGCATCTGACCGAGGCGCAACGGCGAGCGTACCGGATCGCGGACAACAAGCTGACCGAACTCGGGACCTGGGACGAGGCGCTGCTGTCGGCGGAACTTAACGACCTGCTGGCCGAGGATTTCGACCTGTCGCTGGTCGGCTTCTCCGACGGCGAACTCGACAAGCTGCTGGCCTACGTCGCGGAAGACGACGGTGAAGTAGGTGGCGCCGGGGGCTCCGTGCCGCCGGTGACCATCCCCGAACCGCCGCGCAACCCGGCGTCGCGAACGGGCGATCTGTGGATCCTTGGCGATCACCGTCTGCTCTGCGGTGACAGCACCAGCGCGACCGACGTGCGCCGCCTGATGAACGGCGAGCGGGCGATCCTGTTTGCGACCGACCCGCCGTATCTGGTTGATTACGACGGGTCCAACCATCCGACCCGCAACAAGGACTGGTCCGCGTCCTATGGCACCACGTGGGACGACTCCTCGCAGGGGGCCGAACTCTACGACGGGTTCATCGCGGCGGCCATGGCCGAAGCGATCACTGACGATGCGGCCTGGTACTGCTGGCACGCCTCGCGCCGCCAGGCGATGCTCGAAGCCTGCTGGGAAAAAGCCGGTGCCTTCGTGCACCAGCAGATCATCTGGGTGAAGGACCGCGGGGTTCTGACCCGGTCCCACTACCTCTGGAAACACGAGCCCTGTTTCATGGGTTGGCGCCGTCCGAACCGCCCGCCGAAGGTGGCCGAGGAAACGCTGCCGTCGACATGGGCGCTGCCGAGTTTCGCGAAGGACGACCGGCCCAACCACCCGACGCCGAAACCGCTCGACGCCTTCGGCATCCCGATGCTCCAGCATGTGACGCGGGGCGGGCTCTGCTACGAGCCGTTCTCGGGCTCCGGCTCGCAGATCATGGCGGGCGAGGCCAACGGCCGCCGCGTCTTCGCGATGGAAATCAGCCCGGCTTACGTCGATGTCGCCGTCCAACGCTGGCAGGCCGAGACCGGCCGCGACGCGATCCTCGACGGCGATGGTCGGACCTTCGCTGAGGTGAGGACCGAGCGGCTGGGCGACGATGCCGAAGCCCGGGCCCATATGCCGGACCCGGACGCCGCCCCCGAACCCGCGCGAAAGCGAAAGACTACAGCATGAAGCAATCGCGCCTCATGTCGCTGGTCGAGTCCGTCGCCAACGTCATCATCGGCTACGGCGTCGCCGTCGTCACGCAGATCCTGATCTTTCCGATCTTCGGCTTGCACACAACGCTGGAGCAGAATCTGCAGATGGGCGCGGTCTTCACCGTGGTGAGCATCGCGCGGTCCTTCGCCCTGCGACGGCTATTCGAGGCGGTCCGGATCGCGTCAAATCAGAGCCGATTCAGCTGACCACATGCAGGGGCTCAGCATTGCCGCGATACTGTTCAGATCCTATGATTTCCCGAAGTTGGGGATGGGCCTGAAATGCTTCCCGTCCAGGCGTATGGATGGGGATCGAAATTTTGAAGGACGACAGCGAGCAAACGACCAGCGCGGATACGCTTCCGGATGGCCTTGAGGCACTGCGGCGGGAACTCAGCCTGTCGGATGTGATGAGACTGATCGAGCGGACAGCGCGATGGGTCGACCCCAAAACGTTCAATTATCTGCCGCTCTGGTATCCTGAGCATGCGCGGCGTGGCTTGTTCTACAAATCCAACTGGTCCGAGCCGCAGATGAACCGCAACCGCCAGACAGGCGTCAGCATCCACAAACCCGAAGGAAACGTGCACGCGAACAAGGCGCTGACGCTGGCTCTCGGCCTGCGGGCGGGAGAACGACCGAACTGGTCGTGCTGCCACATCTGGGGCGTCGATGATGCTCTCTTCCAGGTCAGCAACGCTGTGGTTCAGGATAGGCGCTTCTTCTCCTGCGTCGCGAACATGGTCCTGCTGCCTACGCCGCTGAAGGCGTTCACGGACGTGATGGCCGACGTGAAGATGATGCTTCGCGTCTGCGCGCTCCACCTTTACGGCTGGTCCTGCGATCATGAAGATGTCGCGGGCATCGCTGGTCAGGTTGCCGAATGGGAGAACTGGGACGCGTATCCGAAGAGCTGGCCGAAGCCCGACCGGACCTCGCTCCCGCTCGGCACGGCCAAGTTCTCAACGCGGATTAAGGATGCGGCCGACCGCAGGAAGGCCGCCATTCGCAATGATCTGGCATCGGCTGGCCCACACTATCCTCGGGATGATGTCCGCAAGGTGCTCGACTACTGGAGCATCTCGCTCTGAGACGCGGAAGCCGCCCCCCCATGTGGGACGGCGGCATTCAGACCTGCTTGTTGAGCGGCGTCAGTCGCGCGGCAGGCTGTAGACCCGCCCGCGACCTTCGACCTTCTCGGAGGTGACTTCGAGCCCGAGCTTCTTCTTGAGCGCGCCTGCGAAGGCGCCCCGGACCGTATGTGGCTGCCAGCCTGTGGCTTCGACGATCTCGTCGATGGTCGCACCGCCCTCGGCGCGGAGCATCTCGATCAGCTTCGCCTGCTTAGTGCCCGTGCGCGGCGTGCGCGCCATGGGCGCGGGGTCGGCTTTGGCCGGAGCGTCCTGCGGGGCCTCCGCACTCGGCGCCTCATTGGCGCCCGTGGGAGCGCTGTGGTCGCCTTCGGGCTCGATGCCGATGGCGGCGAGCCCCGCATCGGTGATGTGCAGGATGATGGCGCGGCCGTCCTCGTCGTTGCGCCAGATGCGGTTCAGCGCCGCGTCGGCCTTGGTCTGGCTGTCGGTCGTCGTATCGGCGATGAGCCCGCGTGAAAGGAGCGCGCCGACCACCTTGGCGGCGGCGCCGCCGCGGAGCGAGCCGGGGAGCGGCAGGACGTTGCGGTCCTCGCGCTGTGCGGCGGCGCTGAGGATGATGGCTTGGGTATCGGAAAGCTTGGTCATGGGGTCGTCTCCGTATTCGGGCCCGCGACATGCGGCGCCTTCTACGACCCCGAGCCGCGCAGGGCGCGCGGCGGGAGTTCCGGCGTCGCCGGAGATCAGCGGGCGTGCTCGCCCTCGCCGAAAGCGCTGTCGGTGATGCGCTTCAGGAGGCTGGCGTAGTGTTCGAGGGTGCCGACCATGGCCCAGCCCGCCTCGTCGGGAGCGCAGTTGAAATGGTCGTCGCTGAGCGCCTGCAGGCGGGCGAGCATCTCGTCGATCTCGGCCTTCTTGCCGATGAAGGCCGCGAGCGCGGCCTCCTTGTTCCGACGCGCCTTCTCGGCGCGGAGCTCGTGGCGCGGGGTGGTGATCGGGTTCAGGCGGGTGGTCATCGTGGTGGCTCCGTGGTGAGTTGCCTCGTCCTTCTGGAGACACGTTCCCTCTGTCCGCAGCGCTTATCAACTCGATAAGCACATGATTTAGAATGATAATCGGAGCCGTCGATGTGGGGCATGAGCGAGCGCCAGTACGCCGCGCATGTCGGCCTGTCGCGGGGCGCGATCCAGAAGGCGAAGACGGCCGAACGGCTTGTGCTGTTCGCCGATGGCAGCATCGATGCCAAGGCCAGCGATGTGCGTCGGGCGGAAACCACCGACCCGTCGAAGAGCCGGAAGCCGCCCGAACCGAAGCTGAAGCCGGTGCCCGAGGCCGCCGTCGCAGCCGTCGGCGACACCTTGCGCGAACAGGGTCTGGCGGTGCCAGCCGTTGGCGGCGGCACGACATATCTGCAGGCGAAAACCGCCAACGAGGTGCTGAAGGCGCAGGAGCGGCGCATCCGCCTGCAAAAGCTGAAGGGGGAATTGATCGAGCGGGCCCGGGCACTGTCGCTTGTGATCCGGCTGGCGCGGGAGGTGCGGGACGCTTGGGTCAACTGGCCTGCGCGGTCGTCCGCATTGATGGCGGCGGAACTGGGCGTGGAACCGGCCGCGATGCAGAAGGCCTTGGAAAAACATGTCCGTGCCCACCTCGACGAACTTGCCGAGGTCCGGCCTGATTTCCGGTGACGACGACGGTCTGACCGACTTCGACGGCGCGGCGGAAATCCTGCGCACCTGGGGCGCGGGGCTGACGCCAGATCCCGATCTGACCGTTTCGCAATGGGCGGATCGGCACCGGATGCTGTCGGGCCGGGCCTCGGCCGAGCCGGGGCGCTATCGCACGGCGCGCACGCCCTACATGCGCGAGATCATGGACCGGCTGTCGCCCGGCGATCCCACACAGCGGATCGTGTTCATGAAGGCCGCGCAGGTCGGCGCGACCGAGGCGGGCAACAACTGGATCGGCTTTGCCATCCACCAGGCGCCGGGCCCGATGCTGGCGGTCCAGCCGACGGTGGAACTGGCCAAGCGCAACTCGCGACAGCGGATCGACCCGCTGATCGACGAAAGCCCGGATCTGCGCGAGAGGGTCAAACCGGCGCGGTCCCGCGACGCGGGCAACACGATGCTGTCCAAGGAATTCGCGGGCGGCATCCTGATCATGACCGGGGCCAACTCGGCGGTCGGGCTGCGCTCGACCCCGGCGCGCTACATCTTCCTCGACGAGGTCGACGCCTATCCGTCCTCGGCCGACGAGGAAGGCGATCCGGTGACGCTCGCCGAGGCGCGATCCCTGACCTTCGCCCATCGGCGCAAGGTGCTGCTGGTCTCGACGCCGACGATCCGGGGGCTGTCGCGCATCGAGCGCGAGTTCGAGGCGAGCGACCAGCGGCGGTTCCACGTGCCGTGCCCACATTGCGGGGCGATGCAGTGGCTGAAGTTCGACCGGCTGCGCTGGCAGAAGGGCCGCCCGGAGACGGCGGAGTATCACTGCGAGGGCTGCGAGACGCCCATCGCGGAACACCACAAGACGGCGATGCTGGAGGGCGGCGAATGGCGGGCGACCGCCACGGCCGCAGATCCGACCACGGTCGGGTATCACCTCTCGGCGCTCTACTCACCGATCGGCTGGCTGAGCTGGGAGCGGATCGTGCGGGCCTGGGACGCAGCGCAAGGGTCGGACGAGGCGATCAAGGCGTTCCGCAACACGATCCTCGGCGAGACATGGGTCGAGACTGGCGAAGCCCCCGACTGGCAGCGGCTCTACGACCGGCGCGAGCGCTGGACATCCGGCACGGTGCCCGCGGGCGGGCTGTTCCTGACCGCCGGGGCCGACGTGCAGAAGGACCGCATCGAGGTCGATGTCTGGGCCTGGGGCCGTGGACTTGAGTCGTGGCTCGTCGATCACGTCGTCATCGAGGGCGGACCCGACCGGCACGACGCCTGGTCGGAACTGACGGCGCTGCTGGACCGGTCGTGGGCGCATGAACGCGGGGCGCATCTGCGGATCGCGCGGCTGGCCATTGATACCGGCTACGAGGCCCCGGCGGTCTATTCCTGGTCACGGGCGCAGGGGTTTGGGCAGGTGTCGCCGGTCAAGGGTATCGAGGGGTTCAACCGCTCGAGCCCCGTCTCGGGCCCGACCTTCGTCGATGCGACCGAGGGCGGCAAACGCCTGCGGCGCGGGGCGCGGCTCTGGACCGTGGCGGTCTCGACCTTCAAGGCCGAGACCTACCGCTTCCTGCGGCTGGCGCGGCCGACCGAGGAGGAGATGGCCGACGGGGCGGCGTTCCCGCCCGGTTCGGTGCATCTGCCGCATTGGGTCGAGAACGAATGGCTGAAGCAGTTTGTGGCCGAACAACTGGTGACGGTGCGCACGAAGCGCGGCTTCGCCCGACTGGAATGGCAGAAGCTGCGCGAGCGGAACGAGGCGCTGGATTGCCGGGTCTATGCCCGCGCCGCCGCCTGGATCGCGGGCGCGGACCGCTGGTCTGAGGCGAAATGGCGCGACCTCGAGGATCAGCTCGGGGCGGCCCCCACCGACACCGATCCCGCCGGGCAGATCAACCGGCCGGGACAGGCCCCGCAGGGCAAACGCCGCTCCGACTGGCTCGGGCGGCGCGGAGGATGGTTCTGAGTGAGGACCGGTCCGCGCAGCGGATGCGAGGCTCCAGTGGAGCGTCGCAAGGGAACGAACGCACTGAGCGGGAGCGAAGGGCATGGACTGGACGGAAACCGAGCTCTCGGCGCTGCGCCGGGCCTATGCCAGCGGCACGACGCGCGTCAGCTATGACGGCAAGTCCGTCGACTACGGCTCGGCCGAGGATCTGCTCGCCCGCATCCGCACCATCGAGCGCGCCATCGCGGGCACAACGCGCCCGCTGCCGGTGGCCGGGCTCGCTGGCTTCAGCCGCGGGGACCGGTGATGTCGGCGACCTGGTTCGACCACGCCATCGCCACCGTGGCGCCGCGCATGGCGGCCCGCCGCGTGATGGCGCGTCAGGCGTTCGAGACCCTGACGCGGGGGTATGACGGGGCCGCGCGCGGGCGACGGACGGAGGGGTGGCGCGCGCCGGGATCCTCGGCCGACACCGAGATTGGAGTGGCCGGGGCGCTGCTGCGCGACCGGATGCGGGATCTGGTACGCAACAACCCGCATGCGGCCAAGGCCGTGGCGGTGCTGGTCAACAACATCATCGGCGCGGGCATCATGCCGCGCGCCGCCAGCGGCGACGACACGCTCGATCGGAAGGTTGACGCCCTCTTCGAACGCTGGACGGCGGAGTGCGACGCCGACGGCCAGCTCGACTTCTACGGTCTGCAGACGCTGATCTGCCGCGAGATGGTCGAGGCGGGCGAGGTTCTGGTCCGTCGAAGGCTGCGGCGCGCGAGTGACGGACTGCCGGTGCCGCTGCAGTTGCAGGTGCTGGAGGCGGACTTCCTCGACGCCACCAAATCCGGAGCCATCGGCGCGGGACGGATGGTGCAGGGGATCGAGTTCGACCCGGTCGGCAAGCGCCGGGCCTACTGGCTCCATGCCGAGCATCCGGGCGACGCTTACGGAACCTTGCAGAACGGTCTGCAGAGCCGCCCGGTCCCCGCGACCGAGATCGCGCACGTCTACGAGAAGCAGCGCACGCAGGCGCGCGGCGTTCCCTGGGGCGCGCCGGTGATCCGGTCTCTGCGCGACCTCGACGACTATGAAGTTGCCGAACTGGTCCGGAAGAAGACCGAAGCCTGCGTCACCGCCATCGTCTTCGGCGACGACGAGGCGCAGCAGGGGATCGCGCCCTCGGTGGTCGACGCCGACGGCAACCGCGTCGAGCAGTTCGAGCCGGGGCTGATCGCCTAAGCGCGCGGCGGCAAGGACATCCGGTTCAACCAGCCGTCGGCCACCGGCGGCTACGGCGAATACAAGCGGGCGAGCTTGCACACCATCTCGGCCGGGTTCCGGGTACCTTATGAGTTGCTGACCGGGGACCTGTCCCAAGTGAACTATTCCTCGATCCGGGCGGGACTGGTCGAATTCCGCCGCCAGATCGACGCCGTGCAGTGGCAGCTGTTCATCCCGATGTTCTGCGCACCGGTGTGGCGGACGCACTTGACGCATGAGGGGCACTGCATGACTATGAACGCATGACAGTTTTTGCGACTGAGTTTCCGGTAAAATCCAACGTCAACCGGGCCGCGTTCGTCTCGGAGGTGATCGCTTGGCTTCGAGGAACGCAGTACAGCAATGTTCTGTCGGCAACCAACACATCCGACTTGGACGACGAGAACGCGGTGCTGCGCACACCGTCAGGCGAAGAACTACGTGTTCGGGAACTGCGTCAGAACAATCAATGGCTTGCCATCGGTTTCCGATATGACAATCCGGACCCTCAAGGAAGGTTGTGGCGCACTGAAGGGGTGCTAAAACGCTCAGCCACAGCTGATGAGCAGGATTTGGTGCGACTTCGAACGCAATGCATTGCCCTGAAACCCGGGGTCGAACTTGAAGCGCCTCGGAAGCCCTACCTGATCAAGTCACTCCTCAAGAATGGTTGGGGCGGCAATGACCTGACTATGAATATCGCCGACCAACCAATCTGGCTCGACGGCAGTCTTGCAAGTGTGCGGACTGCGCAAGCGGTAACGCTTGGTGATGCGTCGAAATGGCTGCCAACGCTGTATGTTTCAGCCACGGGCAAAAGCGTTTGGCTTTTGGATAGGTCTGCGATTGAGAAACTGGCATACGATCTTGGTGGGATTGCTCATGTGGTCGTCGAACCAGATCGGGCTTTCTCCTTTCGTCTCCGCGATGAATGTGCAGGCAAGAATGCTTACGGGGGGACAGTGGCGTTAGCGGTTCCCAATCAGGGCATCGTCAGACGCTACTACCTCGGGTGGCAGATTCAGGACGCTTCGGACCTTGCCGTCCAGATCAGGGAAGCGGCGCTGGCTTGGCGCGGGCAAATGCCAACCCTCGGTTGGGATTGGACCGAACTTCAAGAGCAGGCTTTGCGTGCCCAGCGAACTCGCGAAAAGGGTCGGCTATCAGCTGCAGAGAGCGAGCGACTTTATCAGGAGGAGATTGGCAACCTTCAGGATAGAATCCGCGAGTTGGAGCAGCAGCTTGTCGGTCGTTCAGCCGATGCAATAGGGACAGACGAAGGCGAATTTTCGACGGACAACTTGGTAAAATTGATTGGCCCCGAAGTGTAGTCTGGCGAAATATCCGATAGGCTACGGTTTGCTGCGAAGTTGGCTTTGGATGCGGCTGACAAAGTTGGTCTAGACGCACGCTCCAAAGCTATACTAAACCGTGTTGTTGGGCGAGTGCCGCTTTCTCCCGCACTAAACGAATTGTCGCAAGATATTGGCCGTGCGACCAAGGATCCCAAGCGTGCCGCAACTGAACTTACGTCACTTCTGTCACGGCATGGCTATCGCGAGAAATCCGATAATCGGCACATCCGGTTAGAAGCCAATGATGGGTTTGAGGGCCTTGCGAATATTACGATTGCGAAAACGCCAAGCGATCATCGAGGATTGAAAAATCTTCGTGCGCAAGTTGAAGGAACGCTTGGAATTACCAATCTCACCAAAAAGTAGGCTCAAATGCGACTTGTTTGCGCCAATACCGCGGCATGTCGCTTCTGGAACTGGCCCGCGAAAGCCTGACCAATGCCGGGGTCAACATGCGCGGCCTGTCGCGCGACGAGGTGGCGACGCGCTCGTTGCATTCCACCTCCGACTTCCCCGAAATCCTGTCCGCCGTCACCAACAAGACGCTGCGGCAGGCCTACGAGACCTATCCCCGCACCTTCATGCTGTTCTGCCGCCAGGTGCTGGCCACCGACTTCAAGGCCATGCACCGGGTGCAGCTCGGCGAGGCGCCGCAGCTGCTGGAGGTTGGCGAGAGCGGCGAGTTCAAGCGCGGCACGCTTGGCGAGAGCAAGGAGAGCTACAAGGTCAAGACCTATGGCCGGGTGGTCGCGATCACCCGCCAGACACTGATCAACGACGATCTCGACGCCTTCACCCGGATCCCGGCGATGTACGGCAACTCCATCGCGCAGCTGGAAAGCGACGTGGTCTGGGGCATCATCACCGCCAACCCCGCTATGGCCGACGGCAACGCCTTGTTCCACACCACGCACAAGAACCTCGCGGGCACCGGCGCGGCACTCGACGTGAGCAGCGTCGGTGCGGCGCGGGCGGCGATGGCCAAGCAGACGGGCCTCGACAAGAAGACGGTGCTGAACGTTCGGCCCGCGTTCCTGATCGTGCCTGCCTCGCTGGAACCGAAGGCCGAGCAGCTGGTCGCGCAGAACCTGGTGCCCGCCGCGACGTCCAGCGTGGTGCCGCAGTCGATCCGGACGCTCGCGCCGATCAGCGAGCCGCGCCTCGATGCCGCCAGCGAGACCGCCTGGTATCTGGCGGCCAGCCCGAACCAGATCGACACGATCGAGTACGCCTATCTCGAGGGCCAGCAGGGCGCCTACATCGAGACGCGTAACGGCTTCGACGTCGACGGCGTCGAGATCAAGTGCCGCCTCGACTTCGGCGCCAAGGCCATCGACTGGCGCGGCCTCTACAAGAACCCGGGCGCGTAACCCGCTTCCAATGTTGAACCCTGACATGCGGGCGGTCCTGACGGGCCGCCCTTCGTCTTTCCACGAGGATCCTCCCCATGAAAAACTTCGTCCAGCCCGGCAACACCATCACCCTGACCGCGCCCTATGCCGTCGCCTCCGGCGATGGCCTGCTCGTCGGCTCCATCTTCGGCATCGCCGCCGGGGACGCCGCCCTCGGCGAGCCCGTCGAGGCTGCGCTCGTCGGCGTCTTCGACATCACCAAGGTCGGCTCCCAGGCCTGGACCGTCGGGGCTAAGGTCTATTGGGACGACACCAACAAGCGCTGCACCACGGTCGCCACCGACAACACCCTCATCGGCGTGGCCGTCGAGGCGGTGGCCAGCGGCGCGGGCGACACCATCGGCCGGGTGCGCCTGAACGCGGCGTTCTGATGAGCGCCTTCGCCGCCGCCGTTGGCGCGCTCTTCGCCGATCCCAACATCGGCCGGGACGCGGTCTACATCGCCGACGGCGGCGCGCCCGTCCTCGTGCGCGTCGTCGCCCGGCGCGCCGATGCGATCAGCGATTTTGGCGATGCGCGGTTCTGGTCCGAGAGCACCCGGATCGACTTGCGCGTGGCCGAAGTTCCGGCTCCGCGTCCCGGCGACCGGATCGAGATCGATGGCGACGCCTTCCTCATCCAGGGCGAGCCTGTCCGCGACCGAGAGCGGCTGGTCTGGACCGTCGATCTGAGGCCCGCGTGAAACTGAAGCTCGACATCGATCCCGACATCGTCGCGATGATGGCGGCCGAGGTGGCGGCGGGCGAACGCGCGGTGACCGCCGCCATGCGCGAGGCCGGGACCGGGCTGAAGACGGCCTGGCGGTTGCAGATCACCGGCGCGGGGCTCGGAACACGGCTGGCCAACTCGATCCGGAGCCAGAACTTCCCGAGGTCGGGCGAAAGTCTGGAGGCGGCAGCACTGGTCTGGTCCAAGGCCCCCGTCATCGTCGGCGCGCATGACACCGGCCCGCTGATCCGCTCGAAGAACGGGTTCTGGCTGGCGATCCCGCTGCCCGCCGCAGGCAAGTCCCTGCGGGGCGGCCGGATCACACCCGGCGAATGGGAGCGGCGACGCGGGCTGCGCCTGCGCTTCGTCTATCGCCGCACGGCACCGAGCTTGCTGGTCGCGGAGGGACGGCTGAACACGAAGGGTCAGGCGGTGGTGTCGCGCTCGAAGACCGGGCGCGGCAAGGTCACCGCCCCGATCTTCCTGCTCGTGCCGCAGGTGAAACTGCCGAAGCGGCTGGACCTCGCGCGGGATGCAGACCGGGCGTTGGACAGCGTGCCGGGGCTGATCGTGGCGAATTGGGTGGAGGTGCGACTTTGATGCGAAGCCGCGTGTCTCAGCTATGCTCGGGCGGGCGGGCGACCAATGCTCCGCGTCGGCGAGCCTCTCGGCGGACGCTGATGACCAGAACCGCGATGCAGCCCGCCAACAGCGCGATCCCTCCGGCGAGCGGCGGTAGCGCGGTGCCGTCGATCAAGACCGCTGCGACCGCGACCATGGCGAGGATGGCGGCGGTCAACCGCGCGTCGCTCACGAACATGCCGAACAGCTCGGACAGGACGTCTTTCAGGATGCTCATTGCACCACCTCCGGGACAGGTTGCCGCACCATGCGGGCGGACATCAGGCCCGCCAGCAGGAAGACGGCGGCGAAGACGAAGAGCGCCAGATCCTGTCCCGGCCACTCCACGCCCAACCCTTCGCCGGTCCAGAACACGCCGAAGGCCGAAAGCATCACGCCCACTCCGAACTTCAGCGTGTTTTCCGGCACGCGCGCCAGCGGGCGATGGGCGACGGCGCCGACAACCAGAACCAGCGCGCAGGCCGCCAGCGCGCCCAGACTTGCAGGCCACAACAGCCCGCGCCCCGCGCTGACTGCGATCACGATGAAGATGACCTCGAGCCCTTCCAGCAATACGGCCTTGTAGGCGGCGATCCCCGCAATCCAGTCCTGCGATGTCTGCTGGCGCCTGACGGCCTCGGTCAGTTCCGCGGTTTCCTGCGCGAAGATGGCGTTCTCGTCATGGAGTGGGATGACGCCACCGGCCCGGAGCGAGGCCTTGCGCAGCCAGCCGATGCCGAACAGCAGAAGGAGGACGCCGATCACCAGTTGCAGCGCATGCAGCGGCACCCGGTCGAGCAGCGGCCCCAGGACCAGTACAACTGCGCCGAGCGTGGCCAGCGCCGCCCCGGTGCCCAGCACGGCGGGCTTCCAGCCGTGTAAGGTAGCGACGACCAGCACGATGGTGAACGCCTCCACGACCTCGACGAGCGAGGCGAGGAAGGCGGCGCCGATGGCCGGAGTTGCAGTGGACCATTCAAGCATCGCTCACCTCATTTGTTCTCGTCATGCGCGTCGAAGACCCGGCGCGCGTAATCGTCCAGAATGGCGACGCATCCCGCCAGCCGCTCCCCGGCCTCGGCCGCCCTGTCGGCGCCGTAGAAATCGAGCTTGCGGATCTTCTCGAGCCAGCCCTGAAGCTTCTTCAGGTCGACGTCGTTCTCTTCGAGTTCAGCATAGGTGAAGTGATTGGCCGTCACCTCCTTGGCCACCTCGCGCTCAAAGTCGTCGCACTTGTCGATGAATTCGGCATAGGCGTCGTCGCGCTCGGCCTTGAAGCGGGTCAGGACCTTTGCCTCCTGGGCGGGATCGAGCGCGACGGTCTCGAGGATCACCGCTTCGCCCTTCGCCTCGGCGATGTCGTTCTCCAGCATCTTCAGGCGACGGACGTGATCGTCGGTCTTGGGCAGCAGGCAGACGCCGTTCTGCAGATAGACCGCGCCCATGCCCTTGAGCTTGCGCCAGAGAGACACCCGCTTGGCGGCGGGTTCGGGCGGAACCTTGTAGGTCAGCAGGAGCCAGGTCATGTGTTCCCTGGCTCTCGGATAATGTTACGGCCGTTACATGTCAATAAGCATTTCCGTTGCCGACCAGAGGGTCCGACCGGAAGGCTGGCCGAATGTCTCCAACTTGCGATGGCGCCGGCGCTGGTCCTGCGGTGGCGGCCTCGTCGTGATCTGACGCCATTCGACCTGTCTCACGATCCTGAAGGACGATCATGACTTCTCGCGAAACCATCCTCGCCGCGCTGCACGCGCAGCTCTCGGCGCTGCCCGCGACCGCCCTGCGTGGCGAGGTGCTGCCCGAGCGCGTCGCGGCCGAAGGCCTGCTGATCCTGCGCGATGGCGAGCCGGTCGAACCTGAGGTGACGCTGTCGCCGCTACGCTACCACTATCAGCACCGCGCCGAGATCGAGGCGGTCGTTCAGGGTGCCGACCGTGACGCCGTCTTCGACGCGCTCTGCGCCAGCGTGGGCGCGACGATTGCCGCCGAACAAACGCTGGGCGGGCTCTGCGACTGGGTCGAGGCGGAAGCTCCGCGTCCGGTCGATCTGCCGGTCGAGGGCGCGGCGAGCCTAAAGGCCGCCGTGATCCCGGTCGTCCTGCACTATTCAACGGCCGATCCGCTGGCCTGACCCCGTCAACCCGAGGAGAACACCATGGCACGAGCCCAGGGGGCGCGGGCGCTGATGGCACTTGCGTTCGAAACGACCTATGGAACGCCGCCCGTGGGCGGCTTCACCCGCATGCCCTTCGCCAGCACCTCGCTCGGCGCCGAGCAGCCGCTGCTGAACTCCGAGCTTCTCGGCTACGGCCGCGATCCGCTGGCGCCGATCAAGGACGCGGTCACAGCCGACGGCGATGTCGTCGTGCCGCTCGACGCCGAGGCCCTCGGCTTCTGGCTGAAGGCCGCCTTCGGGACACCCACGACCACCGGCGCGGAAGCCCCGTACAGCCACGAGTTCCAGTCCGGGGCCTGGACGCTGCCCAGCATGTCGATCGAGACCGGCATGCCCGAGGTGCCGCGCTATGCGATGTATTCCGGTTGCGTGCTCGACCAGCTCACGTGGCAGATGCAGCGCTCCGGCCTGCTCACCGCCACGGCGCGGCTGGTGGCGCAGGGCGAGACGGTGGGCACGACCACCAGCGCCGGGACACCCGCCGCGCTGGAGCTGAAGCGTTTCGGCCATTTCAACGGCGCGATAACCCGCAATGGCACCGCCCTCGGCAACGTGGTCTCGGCCGAGATCACCTATGCCAACAACCTCGACCGGATCGAGACCATCCGCTCGGACGGCCGCATCGACGGGGCGGACCCTTCCATCGCGGCGCTCACCGGCCGGATCGAGGTGCGCTTCGCCGACCAGACGCTGGTGACGCAGGCGATCAACGGCGATGCCTGCGAGATGGAATTCGCCTACGTCCTGCCTTCGGGCGAGAGCTTCACCCTCACCGTGCACGCCGTCTACCTGCCGCGCCCGCGCATCGAAATCTCCGGGCCGCAGGGCGTGCAGGCGACCTTCGACTGGCAGGCCGCGCGCGACAGCACCGTCGGCCGGATGTGCACCGCCACCCTCGTGAATGATGTGGAGACGTATTGATGCTCACGCTCGACCTGACCAACGCGCCGCGCTGGCACGACGTCGCCCCCGGCGTCCGGGTGCAGCTGCGCCCGCTGACCACGGCGCTAATGGTGGCGACCCGGAGCGATCCCGCCGTCGAGGCAGTTCCGGAAGAAGCCTCGGACGAGGAACGCGCCGTCGCTTTCGCGAAGGCGGTCGCGCGGCGTGCCGTGCTCGCCTGGGAGGGCATCGGCGATGCGGACGGCAAGTCCATCGACCCGAGCCCCGAGGCCATCGACGCGCTGCTCGATGTCTGGCCGATCTTCGAGGCGTTCCAGCTGACCTACGTCTCGAAGGGCCTGCTGCTGGAGCAGGAAAAAAACGCCTCCGCGCTCTCGCCGAATGGTCCTTCGGCGGGGGCGAGCGCTACTGCCAAGCCTGCGCACCCTACGAGGGCCGCGAGCAAACCTGCCCGGACTGCCCGGCGCGGCTGAACCGTCCGGAAACGCCGGAGGGTTGGCAGGTCTGGGACCTGGTCGGCCGCCTCGGCGGCCAGTTGCGTGTCCTGCCCGGCGCGGTGATCGGCTGGGACATGTCGGCGGCGCTGGCGCTCGGTGACGCGCTCGGCGTGCCGCCCGCCGCTGCGGCTGAACTGCTGCCCGTCATCGAAGCGGTGATGGTGCGGAAACTGAACGAGGAACTGGCCGCGAATGGCGGCAGCGGTGTCAGGTCTTGATCTTCTCGATCAGCGTGACGCCGGGCAGTCCCTCGAAATGTGCGTCGCAGGTCAGGAGCGTCGCACTTTGCGCCCGCGCAGTAGCGAAGATGATGGCGTCGGCGGTTGCCAGCTTATGCTCCCGGCACGCCTCCGCCGCCGCGAGCGCGATCTCGGTATCGAGTGGAACGACATGGCAGACCTGCGTGAAGGCGATGACCTGATCCGCCTTGTCCTCGCCGGCCTCGCGGGTCAGCCATTTCGCCAGCTCGAGCTGGACCATGGTCGGGACAAGCCACTCGGCCTGTTCGGGCAATTGCCCGGACAGCTTCTCGCCTGTCGGCGAACCGATGAGCCATTCGATCCACGCCGACGTGTCGACGAGGATCATCAGAACCGGTCCGAGCGGTCGCGATAGTCGCTGGCAGATGCTCCGCGCGCGAGGCCTTTCAACGCCTCCCGCTTCGGCACCGGCACCAGCAGGACGCCCCTGCCTTTCGGGATGAAGGCGAAGGTCAGCCCGGCTTCCCAGTGCTGCGCCGCCCGGATCGCCTTGGGGATCGAGATCTGGAACTTCGAGGACAGGGTCGCGGTCTCGGCCATGGTCATACCTTCACTTGATCGATAGCATAAACGTAAGACGCCTATACGGCGAAAGCAAGGAGTCTGACCGATGGCCGAGAAACGCGTCAGCGTCCGCCTCGCGGCCGTGGGCGGACGGCAGGTGCGGGCCGAACTGGAAGGTGTCGGCGAGGCCGGGTCGCGCGGCTTCGGGCGCCTCAGCCGGGAGATGGAGGCTGCAAACGCTCGGCTCGCGGCCTTCTCGCCGTGTCGCTGTGGCTGCCGCCGCTGCCGTGGCCGCCGCTGCCGCCGCGGGCGTGGCGATGATCCGGTCCGGGCTGCAGACCGTCGATGCACGAGCCAAGCTCGCGCAATCCCTCGGGACCACCGTCGCCTCGATCCAGACCCTGGAGCGCGCGGGCGAGCTGGCTGGCGTGTCGATGTCCGGCATCGAGCAGGCCACCAAGGATCTGACGCGCCGTCTCAGCCAGGCGGCGGCCGGGACCGGTCCCGCCGCCGACGCGCTCGACCGGCTCGGGCTCTCGGCCACCGACCTGATTGCGCTGCCGCTGGACCAGCGCGTCGGGGCGCTCAACGCGGCGATCGAGAGCTTCGTGCCTGCCGCCGAGCGCGCCGCCGTCGCGGGCCAGCTCTTCGGCGAGGAAGGCTCCATCGCGATGAGCCGGATCGACACGGCGACCCTGCGCCAGGCGACCGAAGACGTGCTCGCCTTCGGGGTCGTCGTCTCCGAGCAGGACGCCGATCAGATCGAGCGGACGAACGATGCCATCTCGAGGCTGGGGCTGATCTGGCGCGGTCTCTCGTACCAGCTGGCGGTCGCCGCCGCCCCCGCTCTGGAAGCCGTCGCCAACGCCATGGCGGCGGCCGCCAGCCGCACCGGCCCGCTCGGCATCGCGATCCGTGGTCTCTTCGACAACATCGGCCGCCTGACCACCTATGCCGCCACCTTCGCGGCCTTCCTCGCGGGGCGATGGGTGGCCGGCATGGCCGCCGCGGCGCTCTCCGTCCGTGGCCTCGCCACGGCGCTGGTCGTCCTGCGTGGGGCGCTGATCCGCACCGGGATCGGGGCGCTGATCGTCGGCGCGGGTGAGCTCGTCTACCAGTTCACCCGTCTTGTCTCCGGCGCGGGGGGCCTTGGCGAGGCGATGTCGCTCCTGAAGGACCTCGCGGTCGAGGTCTGGGAGCGGATCAGGATGGGCGCTGCTGCGGCGGGTGCAGCCGCCATGGCGATGTTCTTCGACCTGAAGGCGGATGCTGCCTCCGGAATGCAGAGCGCCATCGAGAGCGTCGTGGCTTTCGGCAACACCGCCGCGAACACCTTCGAGGGTGCCTACGAGGCGATCGAGGCGATCTGGGGCCTGCTGCCCGCCGCCATCGGCGATCTCGTGTTCCAGACGGCCAACAGCCTGGTCGATGGCGTCGAGGCGATGTTGAACGGCGTGGTCTCGCGCATCAACGGCTTCATCGGCGGCATCAACGCTGGCCTCGAAGCCCTCGGGTCCGAGCGGCGAATCTCGGTCATTCCCGATCTCGACCTTGGGCAGATCGAGAACCGCTTCGAGGGCGAAGCCAGTGCCGCCACGACGACAGCGCAGGCGGCGTTCGACCGGGCGTTCGAGGACAATCCGCTGACCGCGCCCGATCTCGGTCTGACCGAGGCGGCGAACCGCGCGCTCGAATCCGCCAACCTCTACCGTGGCGCGGCGCGCGATCTGGCTGATGAGGCACGTGCGCCCCTCGAAAGCTGGCAGGCGCTGCGCGATGCGGTACGCGGCACCGACGAAGCCAGTGCCGATGCGCTGACCGAGGCCACCGGTGCTGCCGAGCGGCTGGAGACGGCGCTCGGTGATGCCGGACGTGCCGCGACGGGTGCGGGTGCGGCCGCCGGGGCTGCGGCTGCTGCAGCGGAGCCCGCGACCGAGGCTGCCGTCACCGGTTGGCAGGCCGTCACCGCCGCGCTGTCCGACTACGCCAGCAAGGCGCGCAACATCGGTAGCGACATCGGCCAGAGCCTCGTCGGCGCCTTCCAGTCGGCCGAGAACGCGGTGGGCGAGTTCGTGAAGACCGGGAAGTTGAACTTCCGCGACATGGTCACGTCGATGATCGCCGACCTCGCCCAGTTGGCGGCGCGGCGGTTCATCCTTGGGCCGATCGCCAATGCGCTTTCCGGCGTGTTCTCCGGTGCGGGCGGCATCTTCGCCAACGTCTGGCATGCGGGCGGGATGGTCGGATCGGCCGGGCCCTCGCGCATGGTCCCGGCCATGGCCTTCGCCGCCGCGCCCCGGATGCATTCCGGCGGTGTGGCGGGGCTGCGCCAAGATGAGGTCCCGGCCATCCTGCAGCGGGGCGAGCGCGTGCTGTCGCGGCGCGAGGCACAGAGCTACGGCGCGGGCGGCGGCGTCAACGTCACCATCATGGCCCGCGACGCCGAGAGCTTTCGGCAGTCCCGAACCCAGGTCGCGGCCGACATTGCCCGCGCCGTGTCACTCGGGCGGAGGGGCATGTGATGGCGTTTCACGAGGTCCGGTTCCCAGACAACATCAGTCGTGGCGCCCGTGGCGGGCCGGAACGGCGCACGCAGATCGTCGAGCTCGCCTCGGGCGACGAGGAGCGCAACGCCAGCTGGGCCAACTCGCGCCGCCGCTACGACGTCGCCTACGGCATCCGCCGCGCCGACGATCTCGCGGCGGTCGTCGCTTTCTTCGAGGCGCGCAACGGTCGGCTTCACGGTTTCCGCTTCAAGGACTGGGGCGACCACAAGTCCTGCCTGCCGTCGGGCACGCCGTCGCCGACCGACCAGGCGATCGGCACCGGGGATGGCACGACCACCGCTTTCCAGTTGGTGAAGCGCTACGCCTCGGGCGCGCAATCCTGGACCCGCGCCATCGCCAAGCCTGTGGCGGGCACCGTGCGCATCGCGCTCGCCGGGGTCGAACAGATGTCGGGCTGGTCCGTCGACGCCGCGACCGGCCTCGTCAACTTCGGCGCTGCGCCGGGCGCTGGCGTCGCCATCACCGCGGGCTTCGAATTCGACGTGCCGGTCCGCTTCGACACCGACGTGCTCGACGTGACGCTCGACCTCGAGCGGCTCGGCTCGATCACCTCCATCCCGCTGCTGGAACTGCGCCGATGAAGACCCTCGATCCTGCCTTGCAGGCCCATCTCGACGAGGACACGACCACGCTCGCCTGGTGCTGGCGGATCGCCCGCCCGGACGGCGTCACTTTCGGTTTCACGGATCACGACCGGACGCTCGCCTTCGATGGGACCGACTTCGAGCCCGAGAGCGGGTTGACGGCGTCCGAGGTGCGTTCCGGCTCGGACCTGTCCGTCGATGCGCAGGACGCCGAAGGCGTGCTGACCTCGGACCGGATCACCGAGACCGACATCCTCGATGGCCGCTGGGACAACGCGGAGGTCGAGGTCTGGCGGGTGAACTGGGCCGACACGTCGCAACGCGTGCTGATGCGGCGCGGCGCTATCGGCCAGATCCGGCGCGGGCGTCTGGCCTTTGTCGCCGAGGTCCGCTCGCTCGCCCATGTGCTGGGCCAGACAGTCGGGCGGACCTTCCAGGCAACCTGCGACGCCGCGCTCGGCGACGCGCGCTGCAGCGTCGATCTGGAGGCTCCCGCCAACAAGGGCACGGGCGCGGTCATCGATCTTCTGCGTGACCGCGCCTTCACAGCCTTAGGGCTGGGCGGGTTTGACTCCGGCTAGTTCACCTTCGGCACGCTGGACTGGACGAGCGGCGCGAATGCGGGGCGGCGCACCGAGGTGCTGGGCCATGACGTCACGGATGGCATTGCCGTGCTGACGCTCCTCGAGGCGCCGGTGCGCGCGATCGCCGAGAGCGACGCCTTCACCATCCGCGCGGGCTGCGACAAGCGGATCGAGACCTGCGGCGCCAAGTTCGCCAACACCGCCAACTTCCGCGGCTTCCCGCATATCCCCGGCCAGGACGCCGTCCTCCGCTACGCCACCAAGGATGGCGGGCACGAGGGGTCCGTGCTGTGACCAACGTCGTTTCCAGCGGAAACGACGGGCGGCAGTGCATCGCATCGCGATGCACGAGAGCCACCGCCGATCCCGCGCGCGTCATCGCCATCGCGCGGGCCTGGCTCGGCACGCCGTACCACGACCAGGCCAGCCTGCGCGGCGTCGGCTGCGACTGCCTCGGCCTCGCCCGGGGCGTCTGGCGCGAGGTGGTGGGCCCAGAGCCGTTCCCGATCCCTGCCTACAGCCGCGACTGGGGCGAGACCGGGCCGCGCGAGGTTCTGGCCGAGGGCGCGCGGCGCATGATGATCGAGGTGTCGCCTGCCGAGGCCAGTCCCGGCGCGCTGGTCCTTTTCCGTATGAAGCCCCGCGCCATCGCCAAGCATGTCGGGATCCTGACGGGCCCCGCCACCTTCCTCCACGCCTACGAGCGGCTTGGCGTAATCGAGGAGCCGCTCACGCAACCCTGGCGATGGCGCATCGCCTTCGCCTTCCTGTTCCCGCAACGCTGAGTTCCACACATGGCCACCCTCGTCCTCGGCGCCGCTGGCGCCGCCATCGGCGGTTCGAACGGCGGCGCCATCCTCGGCGTCAGCGCCGCGACCATCGGCGGCTTCATCGGCTCCAGCATCGGCTCGGTCGTCGACAGCTGGATCATCTCGTCGCTGGCGCCCACGCAGCGCATCGAGGGCGCGCGGCTCGATACGCTGCGCATCACCTCGGCCACCGAAGGCGCGGTGATCCCGCGGCTCTATGGGCGCATGCGGATGGGCGGCAACATCGTCTGGGCGACCGATTTCCGCAAGGAGACGAAGACCACCACGCAGGGCGGCGGCAAGGGCGGCGGGGGCGGCAAGGTCAAGACGACCGAGTATCTCTACTACGCCTCTTTCGCCGTGGTGCTCTGCGAAGGGCCAATCACCGGCATCGGCCGCATCTGGGCCGACGGCAAGCCGATGGACCTCTCCGGCGTCGCCTGGCGCTGGTATCCGGGCGACGAAGCGCAGACCGCCGATCCGTTCATCGCCGCGAAGATGGGTTCTGCCAGCACGCCCGCCTATCGCGGCACCGCCTATGTGGTCTTCGAGGAACTGGCGCTCTCGACCTACGGCAACCGCCTGCCGCAGATGTCCTTCGAGGTGTTCCGTCCGCTCGCCGATCCCGACACGGCCGAGGGGCTCACCCGTGCCGTCACCATGATCCCGGCCTCGGGGGAGTTCACCTACGCGACGCAGGCGATCCGCAAGACCGACGGCGGCGCGACGGTGCCCGAGAACCTGAACGCTCTGGCCGACTCCACCGACATGGTGGAAGCGCTCGACCGGCTGCAGGCGATGGCCCCTGCGGTCGAGAGCGTCAGCCTCGTCGTGGCCTGGTTCGGCGACGACCTGCGCGCGGGCTCCTGCAAGGTGCGGCCGGGTGTCGAGGTGTCGGCCAAGTCGACGACGCCCGGCAGCTGGTCGGTCAACGGCGTCAGCCGCGCCAGCGCCTTCCTGGTCAGCCGGGACGACGAGGACCGCCCCGTCTATGGCGGCACGCCGTCGGATTTCGCGGTGGTGCAGGCGATCCAGGAGATGAAGGCACGCGGGCTGCGGGTGACATTCTATCCCTTCATCCTGATGGACGTGCCGCCCGGCAACACGCTGCCGAACCCGTATTCCGACAACGCCGCCGCATCGGGCCAGCCTGCTTTTCCCTGGCGGGGCCGGATCACCTGTTCTCCCGCCGCAGGCTACGCGGGATCAGTCGACAAGACGGCGACGGCCGCCACGCAGGTCGCGGCGCTGTTCGGCGCGGCCACGCCCGCCAGCTTCAGCGTCTCGGGTCAGTCGGTTTCGTGGACCGGCGCGCCCGGCGACTGGGGCCTGCGCCGCATGGTGCTGCACTACGCCCATCTCTGCGCGGCGGCGGGCGGGGTCGACGCCTTCCTGATCGGCACCGAGATGCCGGGGCTGACGACGATCCGTTCGGGGCCGTCCAGCTATCCGGCGGCGCAGGCGTATCGGGACCTGCTTATGGATGTCCGCTCGATCCTCGGGTCCGGCACCAGGATCGGCTATGCCGCCGACTGGAGCGAGTATTTCGGGCACCAGCCGGGCGACGTCAGCGGCGATGTGTTCTTCCACCTCGACCCGCTCTGGGCCGACCCGGAGATCGATTTCATCGGCATCGACAACTACATGCCGCTCTCCGACTGGCGGGACGGGTTCGAGCACGCCGACGCGGCCGAGGGCTGGCCCGCGATCTACGACCGCGCCTATCTGCAGGGGAACATCGCGGGCGGCGAAGGCTTCGACTGGTTCTATGCCAGCGCGGCGGACCGCTCCGCGCAGGTCCGCACCCCGATCACGGATGGCGCAGCCGCCAAGCCGTGGGTCTTCCGTTACAAGGATCTGCGCGCCTGGTGGTCGAATGCGCATTACAACCGCCCGGGCGGAACTGAGAGCGGAACGCCCACGGCGTGGACGCCGCAGTCCAAGCCGATCTGGTTCACCGAGCTCGGCTGCCCCGCCATCGACCGCGGCACCAATCAGCCGAACGTCTTCTTCGACCCGAAATCGTCGGAGAGCTTCACGCCGCATTTCTCGCGGGGCTGGCGCGACGACGCGATCCAGCGCGCCTATCTCGAGGCGACGTATCTCTGGTGGGGCGAGGCCGCGAACAACCCGCTGTCCTCGGTCTACGGCGGCCGGATGGTGCATGTGCCCGAATGCGCCGCCTGGACCTGGGACGCGCGGCCCTATCCCTTCTTCCCGGCGCTGACCGACGTCTGGACGGACGGGGCGAACTGGCGGCTCGGTCACTGGCTGACGGGGCGGCTCGGCGCGGTGTCGCTGGCGGCGCTCGTGCGGCATCTCTGCCTGCGCGTGGGCCTGCCGGGAGCCCGGATCGACGTTTCTGGCCTCTGGGGTGCGGTCGAAGGCTACGCAATCACGGCACTGGAATCCCCGCGCGCCTCCATCACAACGCTGTCGCGCCACTTCGGCTTCGACGCGGTCGAGACCGAGGGCGTGATCCGGTTCGTCATGCGCGGCCGGGCCTCCGTCGCCGCCCTCGCGCCCGACGATCTGGTCGCGGCCCGCGAGGGCGACGTGCTGGAACTGACGCGCGGCCAGGAGACGGAACTGCCGCAGGCGTTGAAGTGGCAGGTCGCGCGCGCCGACGAGGATTACGACGCCGCCCTCGTCGAAGCGCGGCGCATCACCGTGGACACGACCCGGATCGCCTCCGAGTCCTTCCCGATGGCGGTGCCGCCCGAGGAGGCCGAGCGGCGCTGCCGCCGCGCGTTGATGGAGGCGTGGGTTGGGCGCGAGACGGCGGCGTTCCGTCTGCCGCCCTCGCGCCTCGCGCTCGATCCGGCCGACGCGATCCGGCTGGAGCATGACGGGCGGCTGATCGATCTGCGGCTCGTCTCCATCGCCGACGCCGAGGCGCGCGGGATCGAGGCGGTTCGCCAGGACCGGGCGACCTACGACCTGCCGCCCGGAGACCCTCGCGCGGCGTCGCTGACGCGGGCCGTGGTGTTCGGCGCGCCGGATGCGGTGCTGATGGACCTGCCGCAACTAACCGAGGACCAGCCCGCGCATCGACCGTTCGTCGCCGCAAACGCGGTGCCCTGGCCGGGCGAGATGGCGGTGTTTCGCAGCCCTTCCACGGACGGCTTCGAGCTGCTGACCACGTTCGGCAGCCGCGCCCGGATCGGGTCTCTGGTCTCGGACTTCTACGCCGGCCCCACCTCGCGCTTCGACCTCGGCAATGCGCTTGTCGTCGACCTGTTGACCGGCACGCTGGAAAGCGTCACCGACCTGACGCTGTTCGGCGGGGCGAACGCGCTCGCGATCGAGAGTGCGCCCGGCGTCTGGGAAATCGTGCAGGCGGGCGTGGCAGAGCTTCTGGCGCCCGGCCGGTATCAGCTCACCCGGCTCTTGCGTGGCCAGCGAGGTACCGAAGCTGCGATGGGCAACCCGGCACCTGCGGGCGCGCGGGTCGTCGTGCTGGACACTGCGCTGGCGTCCCTGCCGATCACCGAGGCTGATCTCGGCATCCCGTGGAACTGGCGCATCGGTCCGGCCAGCCGTCCGGTCAGCGACGAGACCTATGTGGCGGAGGCCTTCACGCCCGCAGGCGTCGGGCTGCGGCCGTTCTCGGTCACCCATGTCGAGCAGCCGTGGCGCAAGCCCCGGATCCCCGGCGATCTGACCATACGCTGGACGCGCCGGTCCCGCGCGCTTTCCGCTGATAGCTGGGGCGGGCTCGAGGTGCCGCTCGGCGAGGAACTGGAAGCCTATGAGGTCGAGATCCTCGACGGCGCATCGGTGAAGCGGGTGCTCGGCAGCACGACGACCAGCGTCACCTACGCCGGCACCAATCAGACCGCCGACCGGGGCGCGCCGCTCGGCCCCGGCGACACGCTCGACATCCGCATCTACCAGCTCTCCGCCCTCGTCGGGCGGGGCGCGCCGAAGACCGCCACCCTCACGTTCTGAAGGCCATCCCATGTCCGACGCCACGACCCATCTCCTGCTGCCGTACATTCTCGCGGCGCAGGCCCAGAAGCATGTCACCCACAACGAGGCGCTGCGGATCCTCGACGGGTTGGTGCAACTCTCCGTCCTCGACCGGGATCTGACTGCGCCGCCCGCCAGCCCCACCGATGGCGACCGCTACATCGTCGGGTCGGGCGCGACCGGCGACTGGGCGGGCTGGGACCTGAATGTCGCGCTCTGGACCGACGGCGCCTGGCTGCGACTGCCGCCGCGCACCGGCTGGCGGGCGTGGGTCGAGGACGAGGGCCTGCTGCTCGTCTTCGACGGCGCGGGCTGGATCGGCACGACGCCCGCGGCGCTGCAGAACATGGCGCTGCTGGGGCTGGGCACGACGGCGGACGCCTCGAACCCGTTCTCGGCCAAGCTGAACGCGGCGCTCTGGACCGCGAAGACCGTCGCCGAGGGCGGCACCGGCGACCTGTTCTACACCATGAACAAGGAGGCGGCAGGCGACGATCTCGGCCTGACGCTGCAGACAGGCTTTGTGACCAAGGCGCTGGTCGGGCTGTTCGGCTCCGACCGCTTCCGGCTCGCGGTCTCCGCCGACGGCAGCACCTTCTTCGACGGGCTCAGCGTCGACAACGCCACCGGCATCGTCGACCAGCCCCGGCTGCCGCGTTTCAAGGCATACACGAACTACGACAACTACGTGGGGGTCGGGACCTGGACGAAGATCGGCCTCGACAACACCGACTACAACGATCAGGGCGCGTTCGACGCCGCGAACAACCACTTCGTGGCGCCGGTGGACGGCACCTACCTCTTCGGTGCGACATTGCTCTACAAGATCAACGCCACCGCCACGGCCCGCATGAGCGGACGGCTCGTGCTGAACGGCACGACCGAAATCCGCGGCTCCCTCGGCGAAATCTCCGCCACCCACGTCTCGCTCGCCACCGCGATCTGGCTGCAGACCATGGTGCCGCTGACCGCGGGCGATACCGTCGAGCTGCAGGGGTATTTCCGGGTCGCGGACGGGTACTTCGCCGCCGATCACACGTCCTTCTGGGGCTGCAAGATCGGCTGAGCGGCGGAAGGAGGAACCCATGAACCCACCCCGATCCGAAGGCTACGTGCGCATGCCCGACGCCGAGTTCGAGGCGATCCTGACGCGGGCCGCCGAGGAAGGTGCGAAGCGCGCGCTCGCCGATGTCGGCCTCGACGGCGACGAAGCCGCGCTCGACATCCGCGATCTGCGCTCCCTGGTGGAGTGCATCCGCCTGGTGCGCCGCACCGCCATGCAGACTGCCGTCCGCATGATCACCACCGGCGTCATGCTGGCGCTGCTCGCCGGCATCGCGATCAAGCTGAAGATCTTCGGCGGCAGCCCGTAGCCGCGCCCCATCCCCATTCATCAGCCCGCAATGACCCGCCCTCGAGGCGGGTTTTTCGTTTTCGGAGGACCCCCATGACGACGACCTTCCACCGCCATTGGCGCGACGTACCCGAGAGCGGCTGGCGCTGGCCGAATTTCAGCCCGGCGGAAATCGCCTGCCGGGGCACCGGCAAGCTGCTGATCAATGAACCGGCGCTCGACAAGCTGCAGGCGCTGCACGACCGGCTGGGCAAGCCGCTGATCGTCCGCTCCGCCTACCGCAGCCACGAGCACAACCGCGCCGTCGGCGGCGCGACCCGTTCGAAACACCTCGACGGCGCCGCCTTCGACATCGCCATGGCCAACCACGACCCGGTGGCATTCGAGGCGGCAGCCCGCGAGGTGGGGTTCCTCGGCTTCGGCTTCTACCCGCGCTCGGGCTTCATGCATGTTGATCTCGGGCCCGCGCGTCAGTGGGGCGAGCGTTTCCCGGTCCGCGCGACCGCCTTTGCGGCGGAAACCCCACCTGCGCGAGAAGTTCTGGCCAACAGCCGCACGATGAAGGGTGGTGGCGCGGCAGGCGTGGCCACGCTGGGCGCTGCGGGCGTGGAGGTCGCGCAGAGCGTGTTGGCCGAGACGCAGACCGCCATCCTGACGCTCGTGCCGTATCTCGATACGCTCCGCTGGGTGTTCATCGCCGTGGCGCTCGGCGGCATCGCGGTCACGATCTACGCCCGGCTCGACGATTGGAAACGGGGGCGGCGGTGATCGCCGGGCTGCTCACCGGGATCGCCGCCAGCCCGTGGACGCGGGCGGCGCTGCGCTACGGCGCCATCGTCTTCGCCGTGCTCCTGTTCCTGCTGTCGCTTCGGCGCTCCGGGGAGCGAGCGGGACGCCTCGCCGAACGCCTTGAAACCACGGAGAAGGCCAATGACGTCCAACGCCGGATGCTGGAAGCGGCGGCTCGCCGCCCTCGCGATCACCACGAGCTTGCTGAACGGCTGCGGGACGGTTCGTTCTGAGAACGGGAGGCTGGCGACATGCCCGCCCGTGGTCGAGTATGGCAGGGAATTCCAGGCGCGGGCGGCCGAGGAGCTGGCCTTGCTGCCACAGGGATCGGCGCTCGCGGAGATGTTGAGCGACTACGCTGTCATGCGCAACCAGGCGCGGGCCTGCGAATAGCGCAGCGCGGTCAGCAACGTCGCTCGATTACCACGGTGCTGGGTTCATGACCCCGAAAGGGAAACGGCCCTTCCGCTCAGGATCGACGTGCGTTGTTGTCGCCGATCTCGATCTGAAGTTCTTCTGTTCGCAACCAGATCGACAGGGTTTCCGTCGAGGCTTCCACCTGTTCCGGCTTCCGCAGGGCGCACTCCCATACCGTCGCCACGCGCCACCCGTCTTCGAGGAGTCTTGCGCGAACGGCGCCGTCCCGAGCGGCGTTCGCATCGAACTTCGCCCGCCAGAACTCTGGCCGGGTTGCCGGGACGGTCGCGTAGCGGCACCCTTCGTGTCGGTGCCAGAAGCAGCCGTGCACGAAGACCACGGCGCGGTGCTTCGGAAGGACAAGGTCCGGTCGACCGTGAACCTTGCCGGAATGAAGCCGGAAGCGGAACCCGCGCGCGTGCAGTGCCCGCCTGAGAGCCAGCTCGGGCTTGGTGTTCTTTCCCCTGATCCCCGACATCATCCGGGAACGGGTCAGCTGGTCCACGATATCGGTCACATCCGTCCTGGTTTTCGTCCCTGAACCTTGTATACACCGGCTGAATGAAATTCGTCAGGAGCCTGATTTGCCGTCCACTTTCGGCATTGTAGATCTGTTCGCCGGCCCGGGCGGACTTGGCGAAGGGTTCGCTTCCCTCGTCGAGGACGGCCATGCGCCGTTCCGGATCGGCATTTCGGTCGAGAAGGAGGCGTCGGCCCATCGGACCCTGACGCTGCGTGCCTTTCTTCGCGAGTACCGTGCAAGCCATGGCGTCCTTCCGAAAGAGTTCATCGATTTCCATGCCGGGCTGGCATCCGAACCGGACTGGTTGGCCGTCGACGCCGAAGCGTGGAAGCATGCCATCGACGAAGCCCGTGCGCTGGAGCTCGGCACCGGGGCTGCGGCAACCGCCATTGATGGCGCCATCGCAACGCTGAAACGACAGTACGACGACACGATCCTGATCGGCGGCCCGCCCTGTCAGGCCTATTCCCAGGTGGGGCGCGTCCGCTCCAGAGGCAAGGTCGGCTATGTCCCGGAGGAGGATGCGCGGCACTACCTCTTTCGCGAATACATCCGGGTCCTCGACAAGCTTCGCCCGGCGGCCTTCGTGATCGAAAACGTCAAGGGCATGCTTTCGTCCACCGTCGAAAGCCGACTTGTCTTCGAGATGCTGATGGAGGATCTGTCCTCGCTCGGCACGGGTCACGCCCATCACTACGAACTTCGTGCCATCCGGGTCGAGGATGGCAAAGGCAGCCTGCAGGATGCAGCACAGCCTTCGGATTTCATCGTGCGCGCCGAGGCGTTCGGAGTTCCGCAGCGTCGCCACAGGGTGATCATCGTCGGCATCCGTTCGGACCTCGCAGGACGGGCCGCCGATGCGGAGATCGCTGTATCCGGGATGGCGCGGACCGTCCGCGATGTCATCGAAACGATGCCCGCCTTGCGAAGCGGTATCAGCCGCGGGCGCGACGACGCGGCTGCCTGGCGAGGAGAAGTCCTCGACGCCGCGAAGCTGCTGGCCGGCATCTCCAAGGGGAAGGAGAAACGTGCGCTCCGTGAAGCGTTCCTGACCGTTTCGGAGCGAGTGCAGGAAAACCCGCCTACCGTTCGGGCTGCGTCACGGTTGCCAGACGGCTACGGCACTTCGAACGATGAGTTGCTGCAGTGGATCGAGCGACCGGAACTTCGCGCGATCGCCCAGCACGAGACGCGCGGGCACATGGCATCGGATCTGGGTCGCTACCTGTTTGCTGCCGTGTTCGGGACCGTCCGTGGCTACAGCCCGAAGGCCGCCGATTTTCCTCTGGTGCTCAGCCCCGATCACCGCAACTGGCACAGCGGTTTGTTCAATGACCGCTTCCGGGTTCAGCTGGCGGACGAGGCATCGACCACGGTCACGAGCCACATCTCGAAGGATGGCCACTACTTCATTCACCCCGATCCCATCCAGTGCCGGAGCCTGACGGTTCGCGAAGCTGCTCGTCTGCAGACCTTTCCCGACGATTACCTGTTCCTCGGCAACCGCACGCAGCAGTATGTCCAGGTTGGCAATGCCGTACCGCCGTTCCTTGCGAGGCAGATTGCCATGCTGGTCCTGAAAGCAGTGAACTGATCCTGGTGATCATTCACCCTGCGATCTCAGGTATCCGGCAACCCTTCCGACAGCCACTTGGCCTCGCCTCGGGATGACACGATGCAAAGGTAGGCCCGCGCACGAGAGAACGCGACATAGGCCAGTTCGCGGTGGTCCATTTCATCGCCGCTCGCAATCAGGATTATTGCCGGGCGCTCCAGACCCTTGAACCGCCGCACGGTATCCACCACCACATCCTCGAGCGCCATCGTTTCTGCATCTGTGAGTGGGATGCTGGTCCCGCTGCTTCTTTCGACGAAACTTGTTCGGGCGGCTGGTCCGTTGACAAGCACGGCTATGTCGCCAGGGGCAACTTCCTCGTTGAACACGAGCCGTCTAAGCTCCTTGTAAGCCGCTTCGATTTTTTGATCAGCATTTTCGGCAGCGATCCAAGAGACATCAAGACCATCGGGTCCATCTGCGATTATCTCGGGACCTGAATAATGCACTGAAGCGGCATTGTGGATGTTCTTTGTGTTTCGGAGGTTTCGGGAAAGCCGAACCGGAATGACACTCAGGTCATGAACGCTAACCCCCGCGCTCTCGTAGACCCTCTGGTTGCTGTCCATGAACACACGTAGGTGTCCACCATGGGTCAGGCACGCATCGATTGCGATCCACCAGTCGGCGCTGAAGTCCTGACCTTCATCGACAACGATCGTGTCCCACCTGAGTGCGGGCTGAACCTCCACCGCTCGGTAGAGCGCGTGCGGAAGCGCTGTTTCATAAAGTTCCCGCTCACTGATATTGGAAGGTGGTGGAACACCAGCCTGATGCGAGATGCGCCCGCACAGAGCGTGAAATCCGGCCACCGTAAGGTTCTCGACGCCCTTCAGCTTCCGCTCGAGGTTCGTTGCGAGCGGCCGACTGTGACAGGTCAGAAGGGTCTTCCGTCCAGCCGCGGCAGACCTGATCGCTTCCTCGATTGCCACCACCGTTTTGCCAGTCCCTGCGCCTCCCCGGATGAGCGCCCGGGGGATATCGGCGATGACGTCGAGGATATGGTACTGGGACGGTTCAAGAACGCGGAACTCCGTGTCGGCTTCTGCAAGAGCAGCGCCGATGCGGAAGCTGAGCGTGAAAGGATGCGCCAGCAGCCTTTCCAGCGCGGCGATGCCGTCGTGGCCCAGAGCCTCGCAATTGTCTGGCCGTTTCCCTGCCTTCAGTCGGTCGTCCAACCATCCGCGAAGTCCATGCTGCAACTGGCGCGAACAACAGAAGATCGATGCCGGTCGATCAGCTCCGAGGTTGCCGGGAGGCGAGCCTGTACCGGGGAAGATCACTCCATGGGCAGAATGAATGAAGCGCTTGGGCCATCTTGCTGACACGTTGAGCCGCTTCAGGATCTCATGCTTTGCGCTTCGCGCCTGTGCCACCGGATCCTTGATCTTGTGGACGAAACCGCCGTGATCCGTGCTGCGCCACTGACCGTCCCTCGGCTCGAACGAGATTTCCTTCCCGCCCTTTACCTCGATGGCGAGGATGCCATGGATGGGGTGCGCGATCAGGAAATCGCATTCACCGTCCCTCTCGTTACCCAGACTGTCAGTGCCCAGCCAAGGGCTCGAGTAGAAGACATGAAAACTGTCGTCGAGGACATCAGCGAGGCGATCGTAAACGCGAACCTCAGCCCGACGTCTGGGATCATCGAGGACCGAGCGGGGGAGTTTCCTCGGCCAGAGCACCGCCATCAGCTTCTCCGAAGCATGTCTTCGAAGTATCCGAGCCCCGAACCCCTCTCGTCCCCGGTCAGCAGCGCGCGGTCAAGGAAGCTGTTGAAGGCCTCGCATGATGTCTCGGGAGCAAGACAGCATGCGTGGCAGACCGAATGGGAGTAGCTGTTGATCGCTCCCATCATATCCGTGATGCAGAGCGGATCGGATGAGCACCACTCGATCGCGTCGATGGCACGTTGCAGGATGCCCTCGATGCGTCCCGCCTTGCCCTGCCTTTCTAGCCCGCCGAGCGTGCCATCGGAGTCCGGTGTTGCGGTATAGATCAGAAGGCCGGCCATCTGCTCATCGCCCGTCCCGGCATAGATCCTCTCCTGAAGGGACGCGGAGGAGTATCCGCACTCAAGCGTCAGTTGACGCATGAGCGCGTGCGCGAGGGTGTGACAGAGCATGTAGCGCGGGGTAATCGCCTGCGGCGGCTTTGCATCGTCGCCATAGCGCTCCTTCCAGTCCGCCTGGTGTCGCGTCTCGCACTCGGATACGCGCGCGATGACATCAGGTCGGGCTTCCCACGTCGCCAGCCGTTCCTCGTTCAGTGCGAGGAAGATGCCTTCACCTCGAACTTCAATCGCCGGCAGCCACTCAAGCGGAGCCTTGGAGAGCCGTGCAACTTCAGGTGAGTCGGGATCCCCAGGCGGATTGATCCGGGTGAATCCCTTGATAGCACGCACCTCGCGAAGGCGGACAGCCCGTACAACTCTGAAGACCCACGGAGCTATATCAGGAGATACAGTTTCTCTTCGGGTTTCGAAGTCGATGTCGGGGGTCCGACTCCGACCAGGCTCCGTGACGAATTGTCGGTATTCTGCCGGACGCAGGTCGTCGGTCCGCATCTGTCCGTATGTCGTGAGGCGCGCACGGATCGCCTCTGCCAGTTCGGCAGGTGACATCTCGAGCTCCTTCAGGATGCTCTCCAGGTCACCTTTAGCCAGGAATCCGATGTATTCCTCAAGCTTGGACAGGTCATCGAGATTCGTCAGGGAACTCCACCAGTCGCCCAGAACTTCCTGAAGGCGATCGGACCAGGGCGGGATGCTGAGGGCTGACTCCGTTACGGCAAAGTACAGGTTGGACGCACCTCGCTGCACCGCGTACTGCTCCTTGCCGCAAGTTTCATCGCCATCGGCCAGCCAAGGTCTGTGCCCCCGGCATTTTGGCCCACGTTCCCAGGTCTTCTTCGAGAAAACGCCGTCCATCGACCGACGCGCGCCGCACTTGGGGCAACTGAGGATGAGGCCGGCAAGGCCGGGTTTCTCGGACCGCAGGATCAGGCCGGGATGACGCTCCGCATTGTCACGCTTCGAAACCGTGCAATCCGGCTTGTGCCCCACCCACCAGTCCCAGGGGAACTCGTCGACGTGGCCATGCTTGCAGGCCATTACGAAGCGGACGGGGATGACGAAGACCTTGCTGTCACCATGGGATTTTTCCGTGCACGTAGCGCAGTAGCGATAGGCTTTGCCCGGATCGTTCTTCCATCGCCGTTCCGGCCTGATGACATCGCAGCCGGGACACTGCAGCCATTTCGGGAAGCGCACGGCGACGAGACGCCGGGTATCCGGATCGTCATCCTTTCCCCGCTCCAGCGTCACAGGGGGTGTCCTGAATCCCTTCACGCCCAGCTTCTTCTGCAAGCGTGTCTCACGGATGACCTGCGGGTGGGCAAGACCAGCCGGAGGGAATGAGCGATCCCATTCCTCTAGGCCCGCTGCGATACCCGAAACAGCTCCTCCACCCGCCCTGAAATCCACCACCGAGCCGGGGCCAAATGTCGAAACGACTGCGCTGCGACGCAAATCCTGAAGGTCATTCTTCATGCGTATCATCCTTTGCCCTGAGGACAGGGGCCATCCTGAAGGGAGTTCCAGCCTCGACGGTCCGCATGGAGTTGAGGGTGGGCCAGGCGGCACCGGCGTCGCGGCCGGCGGCCCGGCGAGCGGCAGCGCGCTCGGCACTCTGGAGAAGGGATTTCCCTCCCTTGTGGTCACTCCAGTAAACTGTGGGGGACCTTGCCCGCCATGTGTCGAGACGGCGCTCAAGCTCTCTTCGGACTGCAGTCTCTTCCGGATCGACCCGCTTCGCCCGCTCGACGAGCAGGTCGATGAGGTCCATCGCCAGATCTTCCGCGTCGTCGTCCATGCTGGGCGAGTCGAGCATGTCGGGAACAAGGTGGCGCACTGCGGCAACCAGTGCCGCATGCAGCGCCCTGTCGCGAGCCCGTGACGCGAAGGGAGTAACGCTGGTCGCCTCAACATCCCTGTAGAGCGTGCGGTGCCAGCTGCAGAACGTCTCGAAATGAGAACGGTCGCGCGCCTTCGCGTTGTTGAGAACCGAGACGACAAGGCCGCTGACGTCTCCCCGCCCGACGCGGCTGGTCGACTGGATGTACTCGGCGATGGTCTTGGGTTGTCCGTTGACCAGCATCAGTCCCAGCCGCGAAATGTCCACGCCGACGCTGACCATGTTGGTCGCGAGAACGGCATCAACAGCGCCAGGGAAACCGACCTTGATGTCGAGCAGGTCGAGCATTCCGCGGATTTCTTCCTGCGTTCGCCGGGATGTCAGTTCCTCGACGTTGCTGAGGGGTCTTCTCTCCTCGGAGCGAGCATCAGCATAGAGCGCGATGCTGTCGGTGACGTCGTCCTGCATTAGGACGAGCGCACCTCCAAGCTCGCGAAGGGAGTTGAAGTACCCGACGAGCGTCCAGTAGGCGTCGCGGCGAACATCATCGCTGAATGCCCCAAACGCCGTTTGCAGCAGGGAGCCTGCAACTGCCTGCAACGTGAACTTTGCCGATCGACCGGCCGTTGTGACACCGAGATAGCGTCTCCCCACAGCTTTCGGCCGCCGATCACGAACCGCGAAACCGGAGTCGTCGTGATCGATCGCTGGCGGTGGAAACTGGAATGCTTCGCGATCGAAAAGGGCCAACACCTGCTCCGACGCTCTGCGGATCGTAGCGGTCGAGCCAATGACCTTCGCCCGGTGTCCGCGCACGGCGAACATCAGATCGAATGCCGCCTCATATGCTCCCGCGATCGTCCCCAGAGGCCCCGAGATGAGGTGCAGCTCGTCCTGGATGATGAGGTCAGGCGGAGAACCACTCGAAACCCCAAGCAGGCTGTTGGTTCGCTTTTCTCGAACGATCTGAGCGAACTTGTCAGCTGTTCCGATGAGCAACGTCGGTCGTCTGTCGTAGACATCTTCGTCCACGGTAAAGACAGGCAGGACTCCATGCATCTTGCACGAGCCGTTCGTGCATTCGGCATCAACAGGTGAAGTGGCGCTCGCCATCGACCAGGTCAGTTTCTCGCCACAGGCTGGACACCGGGCGAGCTGTTTTGGCGAAGCCACCTCCGAAGACCCTCGGAGGGAAGCAAATGCGTCGGTACGCTTGTTGGGAGTAGCGTCTCCTCCGACCCACAGGCCGATCGAGAAAGGTTCGTCACCTTGGAGCGGGAGGCCCCCTGGTGCCGACTCGCGACCAGAGCGTATCGCCTCCAAGGCCACGATCATCGCGGCAGAGCGTGCGAACTGCTGGGTCGTGAGAAGTCGCAGCGTGTAGCGCATGAGGGCACAGACACCGCTGTGGTCACTCGGATCATCCGAGAGCCGACGATACACGGCGATGCACGCGATCAGCGCGAGGTATGCCTCGGTCTTGCCACCGCCGGTGGGAAACCAGAGGAGGTCCATTACGCCCCGGTGCATGTGATCACGGATGACCGAGGATGGTGCACTGAGGAGCAAGAACCCCAGTTGGAACGGGCGCCAGCGCAGGGGGCCGTGACGGCTCTTTGAATTGTGCCAGGAATGCTGCACATGCATCGCGAGGTTTGCGAGCTGGAAAGCGCGGCGTAAACGCGGATCGGCACCAAGCTGGTCAACCGATGCCCGCATGCGCCCAAGCGCCAGATCACATTGGGCTAGATACGCCTCAGCCACGACTCTCAGTTCTGATCGCACGTCCGAAGTATCGTCGAGGCGCTTCCGCTGCACCTTTATCCAACGGCCATAGGCATCGCAGAAATGCTGCAACCCCTGCTTGAGAGTTACTGCATCGGCGGAGGCAAGTGCCTCAGCCGAAAGCGGATCGAAACTCCCGCTGTCCTTTCCAAGCTCGGAAAAGAATGGGTGGCCATTCGGGTCAACGCCCTCGACGATTGCTGAAGGCAGCCAGGTCGTCCCGACCCATCGTGCAGTGGGGCGGGTTCCGGCTGCATGGTCCAAGGATTCCCACTCGGCGGAGCAGACATGTCCGACAGCGAACTCGGCCACGTTCCTGTACAGCAGAGCTCCGCTTTCCTCGTCGCTAACGGCGGCGGTTCCATTGTCCCCCCCTTGATGCCGCGCCGCCGCGCGCCGGGGGGGCTTCGGCACCAGGAGAGTGCCATCACAGGGCTCGACGCGAAGTGCCGTCTGGAACAGCGATGCAGCCTCGATCTCGTTTCTGCCCTGTTCTGGGACTATCGAATTCACGAGCGAGAGAGTGACGAGAACGGACCCACCTGCGTTGATGCATCTGACACTGAGCGAGACGTTGGGCAGCCCGTCACCGTGTTCCCCAAGCGCAAGCTCTCGCGTTGGGCCGGGCGGCAGATCAAGAACAGGAATCTCAACCCTGTGCGGTTGGCGGACCCAGATGTCGACGTCGTCGTGCTTTTCGAACCGATACGTAGCAAAGCTGCAGGTAACCCGCACTTGCGGGATACCACTGGACGCAACAACGCTGAATGATATGCCTGCCACGGAGGGCTTCTGGATCGAGCCGGTCCTGACTGCATCGTTCTCGCCGTCGCTCTCCTCGCCCGAGCCAGCGCCCGCGGTCCCGAGGCGTTCATCATCCTCGCCCGACATCGCCGTACGCTGGGGCCACAGGATGCCGGTGAGGTAGACATCCGACGGGCGTGCCGTCAGATCCTCGTCCTCTGCACGCGGCCCGATAAGATCCTCGGCAAGCCGACAGGCGACGATATCCCTATCGAGTGACTTGTCCTGCATTGCGGCTACCTCCGGCCTGAAAAGAACAAGGGGGGGAACGCAGCAATTCTCGGCGCCAGGATGAAACCGGAGGACGCCCACGGTTCATTCAATGTCTCGAGGTCATTGTCGTCCGGACTCAGGACAATTGTTGCACAGCCCAGACCTCTCACGTGATTTACATAGCCCGGCGGCCTGTGGCTGTTCTTCTGGTTCCTGTTCGACAGTATCTCCCACAGGTCGTACGTGAGGTTGCGCGACAGGGCACCCACGCGAGGGCCGTCGTTGCCAGCTCGGATCCTGTAGCGCCAATCGAGATCGGCATCCGCTTCCAACTTGTAGGTCGTGACGACATCGGCGACCTTGGTGAGAAATGCTTGTCCCGCCGCGGCGTCGGCTGCGCTGAATTCGCTGCGACCGACGAGACCGCGCGCGGTGATGTCGCCGTCACGGCCGATCTCGACCATAGTCGATTTGCCGTTTCTGGCCGAACGGTGAACCCGTCCTGATGCCAATGTTGATGCTCTGAAGGCGTTGCTCTCCCCGACGATCAGGGATGCGCGTGCACGCGTGGCTCCGACAAAGAGCACACGCGTTTCCTCTATTTCGTCCTCGATGCTCTCGAACTCTGCGCCGTTCAGCAGCAGCAGAACGACGTTGCTGGCCTCCCGACCCTTGCTGGCATGTATCGTTCCGACGATCGGGCCGTGGAGACCGTATTCGGGGAGCGTCAACTCGACAGGGGGGCGGGTCTGGCCCAGGCGCTTTCTCAGCCTCTGCATATCAACAGAGCCGTCCTTGCGGCCGGCAACGCGCATGAGGTGTTGCCAGGCTTCAGCTGGACCATAATGCGGCGCAGCTTTGTTCTCGATTCGCGCTGCCCAGAGATCCAGAAAGCGTCGTTCGGCAATAAACGGGTCAACGGAATCCGCGAAACAGATCGCCAGCCATGCTGGCAGCGTTACCCCATATCCTGACAGGCGCAGCCGATGTGGAAGGTCACAGAATTGCGATGCCATCAGGACTTCAGCACGAGTTCGGAAGAGCAAGAGGTCATCGCTCGTGAAGTCCGCAACTTTCATTTGCGTCCACTTCAGCCCTTGCTGGTCCGCCAGCGCCCGGATTCTCTCCGCTGTCTGGCCGTGCAACCCGTCGCGGTGTTTCTGCTTGTCGAGCACATCACTCCGTAACTCGGAGAAGATCTTGCGAAGCCCGGGGGAGGACGTGCGATAAATCTCCTTGAGGACAAAAGTGGTGAAGCCGAGGGCCTTCACGCCTCGCAAGCGGTCGAGGAGCGGCTTGCCAGGTTTTGAGGCTCCCCCCTTGCGACGTCCGATGCTGTCGTCGGAGAAGCCATAGATCGCCTGGGCCTCGTCGGCGAACACCGTGACTCCGCAGTCCGAAGGCAGCCGATTCACCAGAGCTTCGATCAAATCCGCTCGCTGCCCAACGAGGTCCTGCGCCTCGTCAATGACGACGTGCTCGATCTGCGCCAATTCGTCTGCCACGTCCTCATCAGACTTCAACAGCTCGATGACGCGGGTAATGTTCTCTTCGTAGGAACCGGTCAGCCTCGCATTCGGGTCGTGCCCTGAGTGGATGGACCATGCATGCGAGTCGATGGTCGCTATCCGGATGGCAAAGGATGCATCGCCAACGTAGGAATGCAGCCGTGCACGGATTTCCGCCACCGCTGTCCGCGTGAAGCTGATCATCCAGGTATTGCTGGCCTCGATACCCTCTTCGTTGATCAGGTGCGCGAGGCGCGCGCAGGCGACGGCTGTCTTTCCGGTTCCCGGCCCCGCCTCAACGACTAGCCGGGCATCCGTGTCCGCCTCGATTACCGCGCGCTGATCTGCATCCCAGCCTGTATCCTGCGGAGCTTTCCCGGCAATATTCATGGCTACAGAATTCCCTACCGAACAATGTCTTGTGTTGCTGTCGTATTCAGATCTGTGTTCGACGCTGATCGCGCTGAATCCCCTAGTGTCTCACGGTTCAAGAGCACGATCTGCTGATCCTGCGGCTTCCTTGCGTCGGGATCAGTGTCGAGGCCGAGACGCCTGAGCGCATGGTACAACAGCGCACGTCGGACCTTGATCTTCGCCTTGCCGCCGCGCATCCCGTAGTCGAGCGCGATGATCTTTGCCTGAGTTTCCGAAAGGGCGGGGTGGGGTCCGATCTCCAGCGTGACCTCGGTGTTCCATTCGCGGTCATTCTTCGCGGAAACCTCGCTCTCCCGACACTCTCGAATCTCGAGCATTCGCGAGAGCAGGAAGTCCTTGAATGCTTCGTCGGTCAGGCAGAACGCCCGTGTGTGCCAACGGAACCCGTCGAACCCGATGGCGTGCGGAGCAATCCAGCGCCAGCGCGGCTCCGGACTGGACAGGGACTGGTACTTCACCTCGATCGCCTCGGACCGGCGTATGGCGCTGACCACGGAGCGGAGCGTCACGGGATTGACGCCGCGCACCGGGGTCGGGGCTGAGGCGTAGGGTGGGAGATCGGCGATCCACGAGTCCTCGCGGTCGAGGATCCCGTCCGCTACCGACCGAAGCTGGGCGAGGTAGCGGCTTGCGTCGGGTTCGAGGAACCGGGGCTTGAACGCGGGGCCACGGATGTAGGTCCGTGCGCTCTTGTCGTAGACCATGTTGTCGGGTGCGAAGCTGATGTAGCGGTTCAGGTCGGTGGACGCCTGGTTCACGGAGACCCCGAACTGGTCCATCAGGTCGCTACGGTTCACATGTCCCTCCCAGAACAGGCGGAACTCTATGAACTCGAGACGCTGCTCGACTCCCCAGCGAAGTTCGGACCTCTCGTTGTCCACCGCGGCCTCCCAGCCCCCTGATGCGCATGGTAACTATGCGCGCCCATTTTCTGGGTTGTTGTGAGGCTAGCCAGGGGATGATGATCTGGCAATGGAAATGCTTCTCCTTGCAGCATCAATCTCGATCCAAGCGAACAGCGGCCATAAAGGGCTTGGGCAGAGGAGAAGCACTCAGTAGCCCCAGCCAGAGCTGACGGGGGGATCACCGAGCGGATCTTCAAGCTCGTCGACTGCCGGGAACAGATCGCCTTCGCCCGCAAAGGATTTCGCAGCATCCAGTCCGGTTCGACGATCAAGCTCGGCCAACCGTGACTCTACCCACTGCAGCATCCGGCCCAGATCCGAGTCGACGGCTAGGCTGGCTTCCTGCGGCAGGCTGGAGATCCATTCGCGGATTTCGCGGGCCTCCCGACGCAGCTCAATGATCTGCCGCAGGTGAGAAAGTCGCGTCTCCTCGCGTTTGAGGCGGGCCTGTGCGAGCTGTCGCCGGTGCTGCAGGATTTTCCACTGCCTCTCGCGCTCCTCACGCTCCTCGCGGCGCACGCGAATGGCCTCTAGAATGAGCTCTATGCCGGCGACTATTTCGGGGACCATCCGTTCCACGCGCTGCGTCTTGCCGTCACCCCACGTCTTCCGCAGGCCGTCCGCCCACGCATCGATCGAGAACACGAGTTCGCCGGTCCACGCAGTCACATATTCCGGCCAAGGTGGACTGCTGCCGAACGAAATGCTGTCCCAATCGTTGCGCCGAAGGGACCGTGCCTGTTTCTCTTTCCTCTTCTCCTCCCGAGCGATTTCTTCTGAGGTCGGTACGTATTTCAGCCTTCTCGCTCGTTCGAGCAGGGTGAAGCTGATCTTGTCCGCGCCCTTCTGAACGGACATCTTCTCTCCGTCCGCTGTCAGGCTCAGCCCGACCTCGTCGAGCGTCCGCGCCAACGCGTCGAGGAAGAAGCAAGCACGTTCGGCGGACGCAGCGCCGACGACCACTCCACACTGGCCTCGCGCCGTGGCGCTGAGGAGGCCCTCCTTGTCCGGCTTCCTGGTCCGAAGGAACTTCACCGTTTTCGCCACCGAGGCGTGTGGGTTTTCTACCAGAGGCACTGGGGATTCTGGCGTCGCCTTGATGGTAGCAGCCCGGACTTCCCGCTCAGCCTTTCGCTTGCGGGCCAGTTCGGCGACGCCGTCAGGAAGGGCTGAGGTGGCCCCGCGAATGCTTACCCGATCGAGGCTTCGATCCCTAAGGTCGAGGAACGGCGGCACTTTCGGTTGTTCTCCGGCAGCAACCTTGGCCCAGTACCCCCGGGGCGGTACGGGAATACGATGACGACTGCAGACCTTCGCGAGCCCCCGATCCGATATCCCGAATTCCTGTGCAAGCGCTGTCATCGGTTTGCTCCAGACAAGGTCGTAGAGGTCCCGACGGCTAAGTATCTGTGAAGGCAACAATTCTTGAACTCTCCGCAATACAGCTTCGCGCGGAAGCAATATCCCGCAGCGCCATTTTAGCTGTCATCGCCACCCGGGTGAAACCTGGAGAAGGTTGTCTTTCAGGCCCATCCACTCCGCCACTTGCCCTCGCGAACCCGTTCTCCCGATCCGGCTGCGGCCGGCTTGCGCCCGCGCCGGATGATGCCTGCGGCTCCCGCGAG